>Ga0210396_10007787_pt1 | contig 10181 bp, 10 predicted proteins | sample IncBWH17OmetaG_FD_155466 | JGI IMG/M metagenome (GOLD analysis project Ga0210396, IMG submission 155466) | Forest soil microbial communities from Barre Woods Harvard Forest LTER site, Petersham, Massachusetts, United States - Inc-BW-H-17-O ... | reverse complement strand
CTGTTAGCATCTATGCCATCGCTAATATTGTGCTGCTTTGTGTCGCGCTGAGCGCACACGGTCGTGTCGCCGTTTATGCTATGATGGCGATCCCCTTCTTCCTCTCGATTATGTTCCCGACCATATTCGCTTTGGGCATCAAGGATCTCGGCGAGGAAACGAAACTGGCCTCTTCTTTTTTGGTGATGTCGATCATCGGCGGGGCCTTTACGCCGTTGATGATGGGGATCATCTCGGATCGCACCGGCAGTATTCAGATCGCGTATATCATGCCGGTGGTCTGTATGGCGTTCATTTTATATTTTGGATTACGCGGATACCGTATAACGGAAAACGAGGGTAAACCCGCTAAACCGGCTATCGCATGAGCATGAGCAAAAGATACTGCCTGGCCCTCGACTTGCACAAAGACGAAAAGCTGATCGCCGAATACGAGACCTGGCATAAAGATGTCTGGCCCGAGATAAAGCAAAGCATCCTCGAAAGCGGGATCACGGCTATGGAGATCTACCGGCTCGAAGACCGGCTCTTCATGATCATGGAAACCGACGACAAGTTCAGCTTTGAAAAAAAAGCCGCTATGGACGCCGCCAACCCCATCGCTCAGCGTTGGGAAGAGCTTATGTGGAAATACCAGGTCGCCATTCCCGGCGGCCTCCCCGGCGAGAAATGGCGATTGATGAATAAAATTTTTTCATTAAAGGAACAAAAATAAAAATGTTCAGTCTCTCTGGTAAACATGCAGTAGTCACCGGCGCCGGCAGCGGCATCGGCAAGGCCGTAGCCCTCCTGCTCGCCAAACAAGGCGCCACGGTATATGTCGCGGATATCAACGAAGAACAGGCCAATGAAACGGCAAAGGAGATCGGTACAACCGCCGTCGCCAAAACCGCCGACGTCAGCAACCAACAACAAACAAAAGCCCTCTTCGAGAGCCTGCCGCAGCTCGACATCCTCGTGAACAGCGCAGGCGTCTCGCACATCGGCACGGCCGAATCGACCAGCGAAGCCGATTTCGACCGGTTGTACAATGTAAATGTCAAAGGCGTCTACAACTGCCTGCACGCAGCCATCCCGAGGCTGAAGCAAAAAGGCGGCGTCATCGTCAATATGTGCTCTATCGCCGCCACCGTAGGCATCCCGGATCGGTTTGCCTATTCCATGACCAAGGGCGCGGTCTATTCCATGACCCTTAGCGTGGCCAAGGATTATCTCAAGGATAAGATCCGCTGCAACTGTATCTCCCCCGCCCGCGTTCACACCCCCTTTGTGGACGGTTTTCTGAAAAAGAATTACCCGGGTAAGGAACAGGAGATGTTCGAAAAACTATCGAAGACCCAGCCCATCGGCCGGATGGCCAGGCCGGAAGAAGTGGCAGGTCTCATTCTGTACCTTTGCAGCGACGAAGCTTCTTTCATCACCGGCTGCGACTATCCCATCGACGGCGGTTTCATTAAATTAAACAATTGATCGTATGTTACTCATCAGACACGGCGTACCTCAAAAGGAAAAGACAGGCATTGTTCTCGACGGCAACTATTATGATACATCGGGCCTCGGCGAAGACTATAACGAACAGTTCTTCGGATCAGGCGGCCTGGAAAGGCTAAAGTCGTACATAGACAAGAACAAGACCCAGCTCAAAGAGCTCCCCAAAAGCACCCGCCTCGGCTCGCCTATCGCCCGCCCTTCGAAGATCGTGTGTATCGGCCTGAACTATGTAGACCACGCCCGCGAGACCAACGCCACACCGCCCCCCGAGCCGGTGATCTTTATGAAATCTACCACCGCCCTCATAGGCCCCAACGACGATATCGTCATCCCCAGAGATAGCAAAAAGACTGATTGGGAGGTGGAGCTCGCCCTCGTCATCGGCAAAAAAGCCAGCTACGTCGAAGAAAAGGACGCACTGAGCTACGTCGCCGGCTATTGTCTCCACAACGACGTCTCCGAACGCGAATTCCAGATCGAACGCAGCGGGACCTGGGACAAGGGCAAAGGCTGCGACACCTTCGCTCCCATGGGCCCCTGGCTCGCCACGCCCGACGAGCTCGCGGACGTACACAACCTGCGCCTATGGCTCACCGTAAATGGAAAAAAGATGCAGGACGGCACCACATCCAACCTGATCTTCAATATACCTTTTTTGATCGCCTATACCAGCCGGTTCATGACCCTGCTGCCAGGTGACGTGATCTCCACCGGAACTCCCGCCGGAGTAGGCCTGGGCATGAAACCCAATGTCTATCTTCAGCCCGGAGACGTAGTAGAGCTCGGCATCGACAACCTGGGCCAGGCCCGGCAAAACGTTAAAGCCTATGGCCAGCAATAACAGCGAAAACAGCAATACCGGCGGAAGCGCCAAAATAGATGCTCACCAGCATTTCTGGAAATACGATCCCGTCCGTCATGCCTGGATCACCCCGGAGATGCACGTCATCCAGCGGGATTTCCTGCCCTCCGACCTGCACCCTGTCTTGCAACAGGCAGGTATCGACGGCTGCGTCCTCGTGCAGGTCGACCAAACGCTGGAGGAGAACGACTATCTCCTCGACCTGGCAAAAGAGAACGATTTCATCAAAGGCGTCGTAGGCTGGATCGATCTCCGTGATCCCGAGGTGGAACAAAAGCTCGCTCACTACAAGCGCTACCCCAGGCTCAAAGGCTTCCGGCACATCCTCCAGGGTGAGCACGATCGGGCCTTTATGCTCAACCCCAATTTTAAACGGGGCATAGCGCTCCTGGAACGCTATGGCTATACCTATGACATCCTGATCTATCCCGATCAGCTGGGGTACACCCGCGATTTTGTGGCCGCCTTCCCCGACCAGCCCTTCGTGCTGGATCATATTGCCAAACCCCACATCAAAGACCGCTATATCACGGAAGAGTGGAAGGCCGCCATCCGTGCCGTCGCGGCGCACAAAAATCTACACTGTAAGATCTCGGGCATGGTCACGGAGGCGGATTGGGCCCATTGGAAACCCGAACACTTCCGGGTCTACCTCGACACCATCGTGGAAGCCTTCGGCACCAGCAGGATCATGTTCGGATCGGACTGGCCCGTGTGCCTGGTAGCCGCCTCCTACGATCAGGTACTGCAGATCGTAGCGGATTATTTTGCACCTTTTAGTGAAACCGACAAAGCCGCCTTCTTCGGCGGCAATGCCATAAATTTTTATAAATTATGAACCTCGAATTACAGGATAAAGTCATCGTCGTATCCGGCGGTGCGAAAGGGATCGGTGAAGGCATCGTCAAAGTACTGGCCGCCGAAGGAGCTATCCCTTTTATCATCGGTCGCAACGAAGAGGATAACCTCGTCACGCTCGAAGCGGTACAAGCCGCCGGCGGCAAAGCTTTCCAAGCCGTTGCCGAGCTCACCGAGCCTGACGCCTGCGAACAGGCGATCAAGATCGTCCTGCAACGCTGTGGCCGCATCGACGGACTCGTCAACAACGCCGGCGTCAACGATGGGGTAGGGCTGGAATCCGGCAGCTACCAGGCCTTCCTGGCCTCGCTGCACAAAAACCTTATCCACTACTATCTCCTGGCGCACTACGCCCTCCCCGCCCTCATCAAGTCGCGAGGTGCGATCGTCAACATCACCTCGAAGACAGCGGAGACGGGGCAGGGCAACACCTCCGCCTACGCCGCGGCTAACGGCGGACGCAACGCCCTCACCCGGGAATGGGCCGTGGAGCTGCTGAAATACGGTATCCGCGTCAACGCCATCGTCGTGGCCGAATGCTGGACGCCGCTTTATGAGAAATGGGTCAACACGCTAGCCGACCCGCAAGCGAAATTGGAAACCATCACAAAAAAAATACCCCTGGGAAACCGGATGACTACTTCGGAGGAGATCGCCAATATGACGGTCTTTCTGTTGTCTAACCGGTCCAGTCATACCACCGGTCAGCTGATCCATGTAGATGGCGGCTATGTCCATCTCGACCGCGCGCTGGCCAATGCATAACCCCGATGAAAACCTTAGTCTGCATAAAACCCGGCGAGTTCGAATATCGCGAAGCTGACGCGCCCCTGGCGCGCCCGGGCCATAGTATTATCAAGATCCGCCGCATCGGCATCTGCGGCACCGACCTGCATGCCTTCGAAGGAACACAACCTTATTTTGAATACCCCCGTATCCTGGGACACGAGCTGGCCGGGGATCTCGTCGACCTCGATCAGGCGCCGGGTTTCCAACCCGGCGAGGCCGTGACCATCATCCCCTATTTCAATTGCGGACATTGTGTTGCCTGCCGGAACGGGAAACCCAACTGTTGCACAAACATTAAGGTCTGCGGGGTTCACATCGACGGCGGCATGGTGGAATATCTCTCGGTCCCGAGCTCATCCCTGGTCCACGGCCGTGGCCTTAGCCACGATCAGCTGGCGCTTATCGAACCTTTAGCTATCGGCGCCCACGCCGTAAGACGCGCTGCGATCACGCCGGGAGAATTCGTCCTGGTGGTAGGCGCCGGCCCCATCGGCCTCGGCACCCTGGAGTCGGCCCGCATCGCCGGCGGCGAGGTCATCGCGATGGATATCAACGAGGGCCGGCTGAAGTTCTGCCGCGAACGCCTGAACATCCTGCACACCGTGGACGCTACAAAAAACCCCATGGAGCAATTAAAGCATATCACCCGTGGCGATATGCCCACCGTGGTGATCGACGCCACCGGAAGCCGCAAGGCCATCAACGACGCGTTCCAATATATGGCGCATGGCGCGCGTTATGTCCTGGTGGGTCTGCAAAAAGGCGAGATCTGTTTCAGTCACCCCGAGTTCCACAAACGCGAGGGCACGCTGATGAGTAGCCGCAACGCCACCCGCGAAGATTTCGACAAAGTCATCGACGCCATGCAGCAAGGGCTCATCGATCCCACGACCTATATTACCCATAGGGTATGTTTCGATCAGGTAAAAGATCATTTCACCTCCTGGCTGGACCCCGCGGGTGGAGTCATTAAAGCAATGGTAGAATTATGAGTAAAAAAGTATTGTCTTACGGTGAATTACTGCTTCGTATCTGTCCCGACGCGGATGGTGGCTGGCTAAAAGACAACACCCTGCCTTTTTATGTCGGCGGCGCCGAATGTAATGTCGCCACCGCGCTCGCCATCTGGGGCACCCCGTCCGCCTATTTCACCGCTATACCCGATAACAGCATGACCCGCCAGCTCACCGCCTGGCTCGAAGAAAAAGGCATCGACACCAGCAGACTCCGCTATCAGGGCGAACGCCTCGGCATCTATTATCTCCCCAAAGGCAAAGACCTCAAGAATGCAGGCGTGATCTATGACCGCGCTTATTCCTCCTTCGCAGGGCTTCAACCGGGCAGCATCCATTGGGACCAGGTCTTACAAGACATCGGCTGGCTCCACTTCAGCGCCATCTCACCGGCCCTGAACAAAAATGCCGCGGCTGTCTGCGCGGAGTTACTGGAAGCAGCTCGTAAAAAGAACATCACGATCTCCGTGGATCTCAACTACCGGGCTAAACTCTGGCAATACGGAGCCGCGCCTACGGACATCATGCCCGCCCTGGTCCAACACTGCGACTTTGTGATGGGGAATCTCTGGGCCGCCGAGAAAATGCTGGGCATTCCCGTCGACACCAGGCTCATCACAGGTGCCAAGGCCGACTACCTGGAGCATGCCCGCATCACCAGCGAACAGATCATCAGGACCTTCCCCAGGGTGAAACATGTCGCCAAGACCTTCCGTTTCGATCATGGCGAAAAAGGCATCCGGTATTACACGTCGCTGTATACAGACAAAACGCTCTATCATTCTACTGAATATACCTCGGGAAATATTCTCGACAAGGTAGGCAGCGGCGATTGCTTCATGGCCGGACTGATCCACGGTCTGACAAATGGCACGCCCCCGCAGGACACCCTCGAGTTCGCCACTGCCGCCGCTTATCAGAAACTATTCATCCCCAGCGACGCCACCGACCAGCGCGCCGAGGACATCTTCAAATTTATGCACGCATATGAACGATAAAAAAGTAATTCTACAGACTATCCTCGGCCAGGGCATCCTCCCCCTCTTTTATTGGGAGAGCCCCTCCGTATGTGTCAAGGTGATCCAGACCCTCTACCGCGCCGGCGTCCGCGCCGTGGAGTATACCAATCGCGGAACCGCCGCCCTTGGCAATTTTACGATGCTCAAGATGACGCTGGCGGCCGAAGCCCCCGATCTCTACCTGGGCATCGGCACGATCAAATCTGCCGCTGAAGCGAAAGCCTTCATCAAGGCCGGCGCTGACTTCCTCGTAGCGCCGATCGTCAACCCCGAGGTCGCCGCCGTGGCCGCGGAGCAGAACATGCTGTGGATCCCGGGCTGTATGACGCCTACGGAGATCTATCGTGCCCAGGAGCTCAAGGCCGCCGCCATCAAGATCTTCCCCGCCAATATCGTCGGACCCGAATTCATCAGCTCGATCCGCGAGCTGTTCCAGGATCAGATCTTCATCCCCACCGGCGGCGTCGAGATCGACGAAGACAATGTCCGCTCCTGGTTCAAGGCCGGCGTCAGCGCCGTAGGCTTCGGGAGCCGGCTGATCAGTAAGGACATCCTCAAAACCGAGAACTACGACCTTTTATACGAGAATACACTCGAAGCGCTCAGGCTCGCCCGAAACGCTCAAAAACAATGACCATGCAACTTTCCAAAACCAATCTTTCCGCCATCCACGATAGCGGCATCACTAAACCGGCCGATGCGATCTTCTCCCTCCCCGAAAAAGTGCTGCAATTCGGGACCGGCGTCTTACTACGCGGCCTGCCCGATTACTTTATCGACAAGGCTAACCGACAGGGACTGTTCAACGGTCGTGTCGTCGTGGTCAAATCCACCGACTCCGGCGATGCCGCTGCATTCGACCGCCAGGACGGCCTCTATACGCTTTGCGTACGCGGCATCGAAGACGGCCATAAAGTGGAAGAGAACATCATCTGCTCGGCCATCAGCCGGGTGCTCTCTGCCCGCGATCAATGGCAGGAGATCCTTGCCCTGGCCCGCAACCCTGAGATGCAGATCGTCATCTCCAATACCACCGAGGTGGGTATCCAGCTCGTCGACGACGATATCCGCCGCGAGCCACCCGTTTCCTTTCCGGGAAAACTGCTGGCTTTCCTTTATGAGCGCTATAAGGCTTTTGGCGGCAGTCCGCAATCGGGGATGGTCATCGTACCCACGGAATTGATCGTAGACAACGGCAAGAAGTTGGCCGCCATCGTTAAAGAACTGACGCAGATGAACGCCCTCGAAGCCGACTTCCTGCTCTGGATGGAAAAACATTGTTCCTTCTGCTCTTCCCTGGTCGACCGTATCGTCCCCGGCAAACCCGATGCGGCCAGCCTGCAACAATTGACACACGATTTGGGTTATACAGATGATCTCCTCGCCATCTCCGAGGTCTACCGCCTCTGGGCTATCGAAGGCGACGAAAAAGTTCGCACCGTCCTCTCCTTCGCCGGCGCCGATGAGGGAGTGATCATCGCGCCGGATATCGAGATCTACCGCGAACTGAAACTGCGGCTGCTCAATGGGACCCATACGCTGAGCTGCGGCCTGGCTTATCTGGCCGGCTTCGGCACCGTCAAGCAGGCGATGGATGACGCCGCCTTCAGCGCCTTCGTCTCCGACCTGATGCTCAAAGAGATCGCCCCGTCCATCCCCTATGACGTACCCTTGTCCGAAGCACGCGATTTCGGTCTCCGCGTCCTGGATCGTTTCCGGAACCCGCATCTCCAGCACCAATGGCTGAGCATCACGATGCAGTATTCGTCCAAGATGAAAAGCCGCGATATCCCCGTGCTGCTCCGGCACTATCAAACACATAGCGCGCCGCCACCGTATTTCGTCCTGGGTTTCGCCGCCTATCTGCTGTTCATGAGAGGGGAGGGCCACCCCGTCAACGACGACAAAGCCGCCTATTTTGTGGAACTCTGGAAAAAACCGGATACCCTCGTCCATGCTGCCCTGCAAGATAAATCGCTTTGGGGCGCCGATCTGACCGCGCTCCCTGGTTTCGAAGAAGCCGTGCAGCATAACCTCGATTCTCTAATTAACAAAGGTCCGTTGGCAACGCTCGCCGCGGCCGGAGCGGCCGTTCGTCCGCTCGTCCGATAGGACAAACAAATAAAATGTAAAAACCAGTAACAATGAGTACCGAACATAAGATATTAAAGGTGCACCCCGCCGACAACGTATTAGTTGCACTGACACCGCTGGAAGCCGGCGCCAAAGTCTCCTATGAAGGCCAGGACTATACCATCCAGGAGATCGTAAAAGCCAAACATAAATTTGCGACCCAGGACCTCGATCCCGGCGACTCCATCTATATGTACGGGGTACTGGTGGGCAAGGCCCAGCAGCCGATCAAAAAGGGGGGCCTCATCAGCACCGGCAATGTGAAACACGCCGCCAACGATTTCACCGTGGGTGAGCGCAAAACGGAATGGACGAAACCCGATACCTCCGGCTTCAACCACCGGACCTTCAACGGCTATCACCGCGCCGACGGCAGCGTAGGCACGGCTAACTACTGGGTCGTCATCCCCATGGTGTTTTGTGAAAACCGTAACCTCGACGTCCTCCAGCAGGCGCTGGTCACCGATCTGGGCTACGGCCGCAACCGCAGCTATCAAAAACAATCGCACCAGCTCGTCGAGCTGTATAAGAGTGGTAAGAGTGTCGAAGAGATCTTAAATACCGATCTGCAGACCGACTATGCGAACAACGCGAATACCCGGCTCTTCCCCAATGTAGATGGCATAAAGTTCTTAAACCATGATGGTGGTTGTGGCGGTACAAGACAAGATGCGCAAGCGCTCTGCGGTTTGCTGGCCGGCTATATCACGCACCCTAATGTCGCTGGTGCTACCGTTCTTAGTTTGGGTTGTCAGAATGCCCAGGTCTCCATGCTGGAAGAGGAGATCAAAAAACGCAGCCCGCAGTTTTCGAAACCGATGTATATCCTCGAACAACAGAAGATCGGTACAGAATCGGCGTTTCTATCGGAAGCCATCAAACAGACCTTTGCCGGTTTGATCCTTGCCAATAAGCAGGCCCGTCAGCCTGCCCCACTGAGCAAGATCTGCATCGGACTGGAATGCGGCGGCTCGGACGGTTTCTCCGGCATCTCCGCCAACCCCGCTATCGGCTACACCTCCGATCTGCTGGTCGCCCTGGGCGGCTCGGTGATCCTCAGCGAATTCCCCGAACTCTGCGGCGTGGAGCAAAACCTCAGCGACCGCTGTATGGACGTGGCCATCGCGGAACGGTTCTCTTACCTCATGCATACCTATAACGACCGCGCCAAGGCCGTGGGCTCGGGCTTCGATATGAATCCCTCGCCCGGCAATATCCGCGACGGTCTCATCACCGACGCCATCAAATCCGCCGGCGCCGCAAAAAAAGGCGGAACCTCACCCGTCACCGATGTGCTGGACTATCCGGAAAAAGTGACCCGGCCGGGACTCAACCTCCTCTGCACCCCGGGTAACGATGTCGAATCCACGACGGCCGAAGTGGCATCCGGCGCCAACATCGTGCTGTTCACCACGGGTCTGGGCACGCCTACCGGCAATCCCGTCGCCCCCGTGGTCAAGATCGCCAGCAACACGGCGCTTTTCGAACGCATGCGCGACATCATCGACATCAACACCGGGACGATCATCGAAGGGAAGGAGACCATCCCCCAGGTCGGCGAGCGTATCCTCGACTATGTGATCGGCGTCGCCAGCGGTGAGATCCAGGTAGCCGCCGTCCGTCACGTCCAGGACGACTTTATCCCCTGGAAACGCGGGGTGTCGCTCTAACGGCCGGAGCGCCGGAAGCGGCTAGGCCGTCTTCCGGTAGTTCACCACCGCCCAGATATTGAGTACCAATCCAATCCCGACCATCCAGGCGATCTCATATTTGATATCGCCAAACCCGCTCCCCTTGAGCACCACCATCCGCATGATCCGGATAAAATGACTCGGGGGAAAGGTGGCGACGATGGCTTGCGCCCATCCCGGCATGCTGTCGACGGCCGTGAAGACCCCGCTCATCATATTGAAGATATTGATAAAGAAAAAGGAGAGCGACATCGCCTGTTGCTGCGTCCCGGAATACGTGGCGAGTAACAAACCCAATCCCAGCATGGCGAACAGATAGATCACC
>Ga0210396_10007786_pt1 | contig 10181 bp, 10 predicted proteins | sample IncBWH17OmetaG_FD_155466 | JGI IMG/M metagenome (GOLD analysis project Ga0210396, IMG submission 155466) | Forest soil microbial communities from Barre Woods Harvard Forest LTER site, Petersham, Massachusetts, United States - Inc-BW-H-17-O ... | reverse complement strand
ATGTCCAGACGCTGCTACGACCCGGGGTAGCCTGACCCCGCACGAGACGGCACGTACCGTCTCGATGACATCAACCAGGATTATCAGGACATGCTGGACGGCAAGAACATTCGCCGTGAGGCTAGCCTTGAAGCCATGGCCGCCACCGTCGAGATACGGCGAGCCGCCGACCGGGCGGTCACCAAGACGTCGTGGCTGAACTCCCGGCACTCGTTTTCGTTCGGCGACCACTACGACCCGGGCAACACCCACCACGGAGTGTTGCTGGTCAACAACGACGACATCGTGGCGCCGGCCGCGGGTTTCGACACGCACCGGCACCGCGACATGGAGATCGTGACCTGGGTGCTGGACGGCTCGTTGGCGCATCGCGACTCCACGGGCCATAGCGGCGTGGTCTATCCCGGTCTTGCGCAGCGGATGTCGGCCGGCACCGGCATCTTGCATTCCGAAAAAAATGCTTCGACCACCGATCCGGTGCGCTTCGTGCAGATGTGGGTGCTGCCCGACGTGTCGGGAATCATGCCGGCCTACCAACAGCACGAGATCGACGACGACCAGCTCGACGGGCAGCTGGTGACGATCGCCTCGGGGATGGCCGGGCACGACGCCGCTATCGCCATTCACAACCGATCGGCGGCATTGCACGGCGCGCGGCTGCGGCTCGGCGATGAGCTCGCGCTGCCAGCGGCGCCCTACCTGCACCTGTACGTCGCACGTGGCCGGCTGAATATACGGGGGCTCAACCCTGAGGGCGAGCTGGCCGAAGGTGACGCGGCGCGGTTCACCGCATCGACCGGTATGCGAGTCACGGCCCGCGAGCCCGCCGAAATTTTGGTCTGGGAGATGCACGCGGCGCTCGGCGGCTAGGGTGAGCGCGGACGAACAGGAGTCAGGATGTCTGAACCGCAAGGCCGTCACGCAGTACCCGACACAACGCGTGGCGACGATGGCGTTTCCACGGGCGGAGGGATCCCGCAACCGGGTGCGGGCCGCCGCCCTGGCCTCGCCAACCCGAAAGCGACGCGGACGGTGTGGTTCTGGACGGTCCCGATCGTTGCCACGCTCGCCGTGTTGTCGGCGCTGGCCGCCTTCTATCTCGGCGGAATCCTGCGACCGATGACCAACCTGCGACATTTCCCCATCGCCGTCCTGAACGAGGACGCCGGGCCCACTGGTGCACAGGTCGTCAAGGGAATGCTGTCCGGTTTTGACAAGGATGCATACGACGTCCGCGTGCTAAACCACGACGAGGCCAAGCAACAATTGGATACCGCACAAATTTACGGCGTGGCGGTGATACCGCCCAACTTCTCCTCCAAGCTGCAGGCCTATGCGAAAAGCGCGCTGGCGCCTGGGCGCGTCGACCGGCCGATCGTCATCATCTCGACGAATCCACGAGCCGGCACGCTGGGTGCCGGCATTGCCGGCCAGGCGCTTGAGCGCGCCGTCGCCATGATTGATCGCCTGGTAGGCCAACGGCTTTCACAAGAAGTCGCTCAGCAAGCCGGCCCAAGGCCGGTGCCCGGCGCTGTGGCGATATTGCTCGCCAACCCAATCGAAATCAAGTCCACGGTGCACAATGCGCTACCGGATGGGACCGGCAACGGCCTGTCCGCCTTCTACTATTCGCTGTTGCTGTTGCTAGCCGGCTTCACCGGCAGCATCGTGGTCAGCATGCTGGTGGACTCGATGCTCGGCTTTGTTCCGGCTGAATTCGGCCCGGTCTACCGGTTCGCCGAGCAGGTGAAGATCTCGCGATTGCGCACGCTGCTGATCAAATGGGCGTTGACGGTGATACTGGCATTGCTAACGTCAGCCGCCTACATCTTGATCGCCACGAAGTTGGGTATGCCGGTCCAGAACAGCTTGGCGTTGTGGCTCTTCGGGGTATTCGCCATCACCGCGGTTGGTATCACATCCACGTCGCTGATCGCGGTACTGGGCGCACTCGGCGTGCTGGTCAGCATGTTTGTTTTCGTGATACTCGGATTGCCGTCGGCGGGCGCAACAGTGCCATTGCAGGCCGCACCGGCGTTCTTCGGCTGGCTGGCGAAGTTCGAGCCGATGCACCAGGTCTTCTTGGGCGCACGGGCTTTGCTGTACTTCGACGGCCGTGCCGACGCGGGTTTATCGCAATCGCTGGAGCTGACCGCGATCGGACTGGTGATCGGTCTGCTGCTCGGCGGCATCGTCACCCGCATCTACGACCGTCGCGGTTATCACCGTTTTCCGCCGGGGCTCGTGGCCGCCGTCTCGACTGAGACCGCCGCTACCACCGCGCTGGTGACGGAGCCGACGAACACACCGCAGACGGCGGTTACCACCACCGAGGTGACGTACCCCGAGGAGTAGCCTCGTTCGTTCGTCTACCCGCTTGTGGCCGCAAACTCCCAGCGGCCGAACGTCATTGGACCGCGGCTAAACCGTCACGCGACTGTTATGCAAGTTGGCTGGGTAATTCCTGTGGTTAATGCTGTGCTATTTGCAACGATTTTCGCGCCGAAAGGGCAACCGTGCCGTCTCTCGCCGCCGCCTTCCGGCGGATCGCAGCCTGCTGCGCCGGGACAACGCTGTGCCTGACGCTGGCGACCAGCACCGGGCAGCCGGTCGCGCGCGCCGAAGCCCGCGAACTGCTGGCCAGTGCTATTGCCAACACCCAAGGTTCATACCTGGTGTACAACTTCGGCGGCGGACATCCGGCGCCGATGCTCAACGCCGGCGGCAGCTGGTATGACGGGAGCAGCGGTGGCCACCTGATGATCATCAAGGCTGCCTCGCAACGGCTCGCGCCGCATCTGCTGGTGGACAGTCATCGCGGTTTCCAGGCCCGGTGTGAACGCGACCCGCGGGCGCGCACCGGCGATGGGTTGATGCAAGCGTCAGAGACCTACGCACCGGTGCAGGCTTGGCAGGTGCTGGGCCAGCCGACGATCGCGATCAACGCCAACTTCTTCGACATCCGCGGTCAGAAGGGCGGGTCGTGGCGCTCCACTGGCTGCAGTTCACCGCTGGGCGCTTATGTCGACAACACTAACGGCCAGGGCCGGGCCAACCAGGCGGTCACTGGCACCATCCCCTACGCCGGTAAGCAAGGTCTTTCCGGCGGAAATGAAAATTGGAGCGCGTTGGCCACGATGATCCTGCCGACGCGTGGTGCGCCAACGGTGGTGTGGCCGAGGGGCGGCCGCGACGGCCATGACTACGACGCCGCCACCCCGGTGGTCGCGGGCTTGGTGGAACGGGGCGAGCAGTTCGTCGCGGTGAGCGGGCTAGGTCTGTTATCCCCGGGCAAAGCCGGCCAGCTCAATGACGGCGGTCCGAGCGCAGCGCGTACGGCTCTGGCCTATTCGAAGCCGCGAGACGAGATGTATGTGTTTCAAGGCGGCAGCTACACGCCGGACAACATTCAGGATCTGTTCCGCGGCCTGGGCAGCGATACCGCTGTCTTGCTCGACGGCGGCGGGTCGTCGGCCATCGTGCTGCGCCGCGATACCGGCGGCATGTGGGCGGGGGCCGGCGTACCGAAGGGGAATTGCGATACCCGCGAGGTTCTTTGCGACTCGCACGAGCGTTCACTTCCCAGCTGGCTCGCGTTCAACTAGCCCCCGCAACGGCGATGCGGACCAATTCCCCTCGGCGCGCAGCCTTTAGAACTTGGGCGTCAAATCCAGCGAGGTGATGGTCGTCATCCTGGTGACCAGCCATCGCCCATGAACGCGTTGCATGGCCAGCCGGTAGGACAGGTACTTCAGCGAGGGAATGTCCTTGGTGGCCGGACTGGTCGACATCGTGTTGGTGTAGACGATCGCGGTGGCGTCCGGCCCGTTGAGCGACTCCACCGCCGCCCCGGTGACCTGGGTGGTGTTGGTGACCTTGGCCTGTTTGTTGGGCGCGGTGATCGCGTCGATGTATTTACGGTAGTCAGCTTCGAAATCGCCGCTGAGGTATTGCGCCGCACGGTCGGCCAACTTGTCGATGTTGTCGGGGGTATAGGTCCACAACGTCGTGATCGCGTTGGCGGCGGTGCGCGCTACTCGCAGCTTGGTAGCCACGGTGGCGCGATCCAGCAGGTACGGCTGCACGGTCGCGCCAGCGAATGCCGCGGAACCGACGAACAGCGCGGCGGCGACAGCTGCCGCGACCGCCGACCACTTGCCGACCGGTCGTCTTACTCGCAGGCCGCCCGCGGCTTCGTCCACCGCCTCGTCGGTGTCCGCCTCATCGTCTTCGGTTGTGCCATCGCCGGTTTCGTCGCTGACGGCCGAGTCGATGCCGGATTCCGGCTCGGAGGCTTCCGGTTCGGTTGCTACGGCCTCGGTTTCGGCAACGTCCGTTTCGACGGCCGGGTCATCTCCCGACTCGCTATCGGAAATCTCGTCGGTCAGATCACCTGTTGCAGGCTGCTGATCTTCCACTGGTTGCCTTCCCGCTGAGCGGTTACCACCCAACGATTTGTGTTATCGAACGTTTGCTTTCCGTCGGGAGATTTGAACGTGACGTCGGTAGCCACCATGACATTTGCGCTGCCGTCCTCGTTCCACCTCTCCACGCCGGCAGCAAGAGCGGTGCCCCTGGTCGGCTCGGCCTGGGCGATCTGGATGAGGATTTCGTTCTGCTTGTCGTGGTACTGCTTGGCGAAACCGCCTGTCGCGTGGGCCAATATCTTGTCTACATAGGCGTTGGCGTGAAACGGATCCAGGGTCGTGAACCCAGTCATGAAGGCTTGAACGAAGCCGAGCACGTCGACGTCCTTCATCGCAACCTGGTGATGCGATCTCTGCTTGACCAGAACGAATGAGGACATTGTGATGGCGCTTGCCGCGACCACCGCGGCGGTGGCCACGGCCACGGGCAGCGGCGAATTCCGCGACAGTTTCCACCAGTGCCGCGGCAAGGTCAACCGTCGCCGCGGCAACCTCGACCACCAGAATGTCTCCGGCAGCCGCTCGGTGAGCAGCGGCTCTTCGCCAGGCTCAATTCGGCGGCGGGGGCTCACTTTTGACCCTTAGCTGGTTTGGGCTTCGTCACCACGTTCAGGTCGTCGACAAGCCAACGCCCGTCTCTGGCCTTGGCGAATGAAACCCGGACGGTGGCGGTGATGAAGCGTTCCTCGTTACCTCCGCCGCGGTGACCCTGCATAAACAGCAGCATCGTCGCGCGGTCCGGCGCTGCCGACAGCACCGTACTGTCGGTCACCCAATACTCGTTGACGACGGGGTGACCCTTTTGCACGGACTCCTGCTGTTCGACCAACTGCGGCCGATATCTGTCGGTCGTCAGCGATCGAGCGCGCGCGAAATGCTCACGCAGCGACTTCGGGTCGTAGGTCAGCATCTCTTTGACGATGTTCGGTCCCTGCGCCAAAACGGCGGCCCGGGTTTGGTCGGATCCGCGGTCGGGCAGGTAGACCGCCAGGACGCCCACCGCGGCGCCGCCGACACACAGGAGTGCCGCGGTCGACACGACGCGTGCGGCGAGGTGCCGAATGCCTGCGGGGCGGTGATCTGGCGCGACGCGGCGGACTTCGGTGTGCAGCAGCAAGTCGGCGAAGGTACGTCGGTGCGGGTCCCATAGCGGCCATAGCCAGCCCACGAATACCGAGATGGTGTCCAGCAGGTGGGCGAGCTCTCTGCACATCAGACGCCCCACTCCGACGGAGGCCCCGTCCGGGCGCACGACAGCGACCCCGACAAGGGCACGTCCGAGGCTCCAACCGTTGGTTGCCGGTAACACGACCCGGTTAACCATGGTCAGCAGCGTCGCGCCGGCGAGGCCGGAAATGGATACCCACCACCATGTGCTGCGCGGCGGCACCGCCAACCAGACCAACGCCATCGTCGCCACCACGGCAACGCCGGGCAACACATCGACAACGAGTGCAGCTGCGCGGATGTGCCAGCGCGCCAGGTCATTCGGCGCTGCTTCTTCGACTACCGGTGCGGCCGCGGTCTTTTCGACCAGCACCGTCACTTCGCCACCTGGTCAAGCTTGGCAATCCTGTACTGGCCCTCATCGGACACCATCGTCACCCGCAAGCGGTAGCCAGCTTCTTGGTTTTGGCTTTCGCTGTTGGACACCTTGACGCGGAGTGGCACCAGCACGTCGATCGAACCGTCGGGATTGTTGCGTTCAATTGCCGCACGCAGATCCGACACCTGAACGTGAGCGTTCGCAGCTTGGTAGGCCTCGACGAGCAAACTGCTGTACAAGATCGCTTGGGATCGGAAAGCTCCGGAGCCACAGTCGATGATCTTCTGCGCGCTGGCGGCCATCGCGGTCGTGTCAGGCGCCTGCGTGACAGCCACACAGTTCTTCGCGGCCTCCATCGCCGCGGCGTCGTGACGCCCGGTGGCCCGACTGTCCTGGTGAGAGCGCAGCGCCAGGTAGCCGCCCGCCCCGACACCGCCGGCTAACAGGACAAGCGCAGCCGCGATGCCGACGAACCAGTCGCGACCCAGACGCGAGGAGCCACGCCCATCGTGCGCCGTTTCGGTCGCATCCTCAACGCTCGCCGATTCTGCCAAATCCTCGGCGCTCGACTCGGTGATCTCGTGGTCGGCGGCGTCCTGGGATTCTGCCGAATCCTCGGCCGTCACCTCGGTGATCTCGTGGTCGGCTCCGACCTCGGATGCTGCCGAATCCTCGGCCGTCACCTCAGAAGACGACGAATCGTCGGTATCGTTCGGGTTCAGCCGGCTGGCGCCAGCATCTCCTTCCATCCGTCATCTCCTGTGTTGCTCGAGTTGTTGACGGAGTATTTAGAACCGTCAGGGCCCGTCACCTCGCCACTCATCGGACTATAGATGGCCGCCGGAGGTCCGTTCGGAGTGTAGGTGCAGGGGTTGGGTTGCTGCCCGTTGCACTGCACGGTGCCTGATCCTGGCCGCTGCAGCGGATCGCTGATCGGCGGCGGCGTCAGCCCTGCTGGCGGCAGCCTATCGGCGGGCAGCGGGTTCAGCCCGTTGTTCACCGATGGCGCCGGTATCACGTGGCCGGGATCTACCGGCTGATCGCACCGGGCACCCGGTGCCGGGCAGTTCCGGATCTGGTTGGGGTCGCCGAACCACGGGTTGGTGCCCAGCGGCACATAGGGTTTCCCGCTGCGGCAGTCTTGCGGCGACGGCGCGCGTTTGCCCGGGACATCCATACACGGCATGTTGCGCGTGCCGCGCACCACGTTCGCCTGGAAGTCCTGCGGGATCGCGCAGTACTGTCCCGCGCGCAGCGGCGCGATGCTGGTGTCCGCCGGCGAGCGCCACTCCGGCGCCGGCAAAAACCCGGTCAAACAGGGCGGCGGGTAGTTAATCGCCAGCGACAGGTCCAGCGCAGCCTGGTGGTCCTTTTCGTACGGCGCGGATATCGCCTGCACGATCGACCCGAGCTGCGGCAGGAATACCAACACCTCTTCGACGCCGGGATGGTAGCGCTTGAGCATGTCGATCACGATCTCAAGGTTGGCCAGGGTCTGCGGCAGCGACTCGCGGACGTCGCTGAACACCGAGTTGATTTGATCGGCGGTCGGCGCCGCTTGGGACAGAATGCTTTTCAGATGCGGGTCTTCTTGAGCGGACTGCGCGCCCAAAATGTTCAGGTTGTGTGCCCAACGGTCGATCGCGCTACTCGAGACGGCCTGGCTGTCCAAGATCGGCGCGGAGTTCTGGATGATGTCGTCGACCTGGTTGATGTTGGTTTTGAAGTCACCGACGATCGCCTGGGTGGAGTCGACCAGCCGCTGCAACGCCGGACCCAATCCGCCGACTGCTTCCGCCGTCTCGTCCAGTAACTGGCCGATCTTCTCCTTCGGCAGCGCCTCCAACCCACGGTTGGCGGTGTCCAGCGCCGGGCCGATCTCGCTCGGCACCGTGCTGTTGGTGATGGTCTGTCCGGGTGAGAAGAACCTGCCCGGGTTGCCCGACGACACCAGGTCCAGATACTGCTCACCAACCGCCGACACCGAATGCACGTTCGCCGACGCATCGACCGGGATCTTGTACTGGCTGGCGATGCTCATCGTCGCCTGGGCGCCGTGCTGGGTCGGCTCGACATCAGTCACCTTGCCGATGGTGATACCGCGATAGGTCACGTTGGCCGTGGGGTACAAACCGCCAGAGGCCGGCAGGTCGGCCTTCAGCTCGTACTGGCCGATGCCCACCAGAGTCGGAAGGCGTAGGTAATACCAGCCCAGCGTCACCAGCGCGATCACCGTGATGATGCTGAACAGGAGCAGCTGGCGTTTGATGTAACGGGTCAGCATGTCGCCCTCTCCACCAGTGGTCCGCCGGGGGCGTCGTTCGGGTTCGGCGTGTAACGCACGTCGGGAATCATCGTCGCGGGGTCCCGACCAAACGACTGCTCCCATGCCCGCAACGCGCCAGAGAACCCAGTCCCGGTGAGGAACGCATTGTCAATCGAGGACAACGTCGTGTCGACCTCAAGCGACGAATTCATGAAGTCGCCGCGGATCAGCTTCGGAGCGGTGTCGAGGTCGAACGGTGCGGTGAATATCACCTTCAGCGCGCCGAGCAGATACGGCGACGCGCGGCCCAGTTCCTTCAGCGGACACTGGAGTAGCTGGAAGTCCTGGTGCAGCGGGCCGCGCGTCTCCGACAGGTATTGATTGGCAGCCTGGCTGAGCTGGCCCACCGAATCGACCGCGTTGATCAACAGCTGTTGCTTGTCGGCGAAATGCTTGATCAGGGGCGGGAATTCCGTCAGCGCCCGATCCAGCACATCCGACCGGGTGGCCACGTAGGCCAGCAGCCGGTTGGTGGAGTCGATAGCGTGGGTGATGTCGTCGCGCTGCTCGTTGAGCTGCCGGGTAAAGGTGTCCAGTTTGCCCAGGAACGCGCGGATCTGGGGACCCCGGCCGGTCAGGATGTTGCTGATCTCGTTCTGCAGGACTTCGAGATTCGACAGTCCGCCGCCGCGCAAAATCAGTGCGAGACTGGCCAACGTTTGCTCGATGGTCGGATACGCCGAGGAGTTCTGCAGCGGGATGGTGTCTCCGTTCTTCAGCCGTTGCGGCGACGGGTCGCGCGGCGCGGCCAACTCAACATGCTGAGAACCCAGCAGGGTGGTCTGCCCGATCTTGGCGGTGGCATTCTTGGGCAGCTTGACGCTCTTGTCCACGCCCAGTGTCAGGGTGGCCACCCAGTTCTTCAGCTCGATTTTGCGGATGGAGCCGACGAACACGTCGGCCACCATGACCTTGCTGTTGCCGTCGATCGACAGCGTGTCGGGCACCTGCACGTAGACGGTGTAGGAGCCGGCTCCGGTGCCCGGGCCGCCGGGGATCGGCACATTCGAGATACCGCGCCACCCACATGAGCTCAGCATCAGCGCCGCGACTATTAGAGCCAACCCCTGCCAGGCCCGGTGGCGGATCAGGCGCATCGCGCTCGCCGCGCGCTTCACTGGCCCGGTCCTGTCGATCCGGCTGCCTCAGCGGGCATTAGCGGTCCAGCGGGTGGCGGGCCCGGCGCCGGCGTCGGTGCGACCGGACCGGGGATTACCTCCGGCCCGGGCGGCGGCGGGGGTATCGGCGCCGGGTGGTTCGGCTGCCCCAGGTACGGCAGTGGGCCGGGCTCCTCGTTGTAGGCATTCGGGTATCCCGGCGGGGTTTGCAGGTTTGATTGGACCGGTGCGATGTCCGGTCCGCCCATGAGTTCGGCAAGCGAATCGGGAGTCAGCAAGCCCCCCGTGATCCCACCCACCTTCGTCCCTTGCATTCCGGGCGCGACGATCCAGCCGTGCTGGGTGTTGCGGTGCGATAACGGTGTGTCGGGCACCCAGATCCCAGGGACGGTGGTGTCCTTGTAGCCGGGTGGCGGCTGCAGCCGGGGCTCGGAATAGGCGATCTCCTTGGGTAACGTCGCGGCGGTGGTGAACGGGTTCAACCCGAACGGTAGGTAGTTGAACTTGATCGCGTCGAGAATCGGCGCCAGGTACTGCGCACACAGTTCGGCGGATTCTTGATAGCCCATCCGACTCGCGGCCTGAATCGAGCTGCAGATCATCTCCATCGGGTTCGAGAAGGTGGCACCGAGAATTGACACCGGCTGGCCGACGATGGCGCCGATCGCCGGATGGTAAATCTGATTGGCATTCGACAGCGCCGTCGGCGCTACGTGCAGGACGGTTTCCAAACCGTTCAGTGGGTCGGGTTGGAGCAGCGTGTT
>Ga0210396_10007785_pt1 | contig 10182 bp, 7 predicted proteins | sample IncBWH17OmetaG_FD_155466 | JGI IMG/M metagenome (GOLD analysis project Ga0210396, IMG submission 155466) | Forest soil microbial communities from Barre Woods Harvard Forest LTER site, Petersham, Massachusetts, United States - Inc-BW-H-17-O ... | reverse complement strand
TTGTAGACGACGAGTAGGCTCCCGGCCGTACAATTCAGGCTTGGTAGTTCTGGTCGGCCCCGCCGGACAAGATGGGATCCAAAAGTCGAACGTATCCCTTTCTGGCCAGGGCGCATCGAATCCTCACAGTGTTCCGTTTGCGTCTTCGGAACTTGATTTTTCAAGATCGCCACGGCAGCGGAGGTATGTCTTTTATGAGGCGCCTTCTCCTCTCGATACTGGTTGTAACGTGGGCCCTCCTTTCCGCATCTGCCCAACGAGCGACATCGCATGCCCTCGTCTCGGGGCGCGCCCCAAACCCCGTCCAGGCCGGGATCAGCGATTCTTCTGCGGGCAAAGTTGGAACGCCCTTAACTTCGAACGCACGACTACCGTCAGACGCACCCCGTGGCTATGAGCAACAGAATCCTGGTGGTCCAGGTGATCATCGAGGTAGTTCCGATCGCCCTCGAATGCCATACAGGTCTAGATACACAAGGGGAATTACCCACAGATACCCTGGTTGGTTGGGGTGGGTGAATCCGTATGGATGGGGCTATCCGGACACAATTGACAACAGCGAATCGCATTCAAATTCGGACAACCCTGCGGACGGATACGACGCTCAGCAGGTCGACCAGGGGCAGGCAGGACCGCCTCCGTATCCCAATCCGTTTTCCTATGGATATTCCTATGCACCGCAGCCTGCCTCAACTCCAGCCAACGAGGAAGTAATTACCGTCGTGTTCAAAGATGGGAGACCTCGCGAGCAAGTCCATAACTATGTGTTGACGGCGAACACACTCACAGACCTTGATGAACGCTATCGAAATATTCCGCTCGATCAGATAGATATTTCAGAAACAGTGAAGCTCAATCACGAGGCGGGCATTGAGTTTCAAGTCCCGGGATTACCTTCGAGAAACTCTCTCCATTGAGACGCGGGTCAGCCGCACGTACTTGGCATCGCTATTGTGGTTGCGGCGGGTTCTGATTCTGCATCATCTTCTGACGTTGCTCGAATAATTGTTGCATATTCGTGATTTGGTCCTCTGTAGAACCCTGCTGAGTTGGGCTTGGATTGAGACTGGCGGTGGGCATCGTCGTACTCGGAGTGGCAGGCGGAGTGGGTCCAGGTGCCGTAGCCGCCGATGGATCGTTCGCTGGGGATTGATTTGCATTTACGCCCCCGCTGTCGGTCGGTGTGACCGCAGGTTGTTCAGTCGTGCTTGCGCCTGAGGAGCTTTCAATTTCTGGAGTACCGTCTTCCGCTGTCTCGGATCTGGGTCTGGCATTCTGAAGCATCTGCAAATATGCACGACGGGCCGGCGTAAGATTGTGATCGGCGATAGCCGTTTCGGTTGGATCTTTTGCTCGAGCCATCAATAAAATCGATGCAACTTTTTCAGGGATTTGGTCAGACGATCCAATTACAAAGTCATAGCCTGTGTCGCCCAAGAGCGATGTGAGAACCTCGCGAGCGGGGCCTGGCCCCAAATGATCGAATATTCTGCTTGAGGAGGCGCCATCAGGGATATCGATTTGCGCACCGGTACACTTGCGCACCTCTGCTAACACGCTTCCCAAGGTCGAATTGTTGGCGGTGATTGTCATTTGCTGGCCGTTGCAAACTACGATCGGGGGGCTGAGCGGAAACTCGGCCAGGGTCTGAATGTTCGTGCTTGGCAGGGATGACACAGTGGCATCGTTTGCGCTTTCTTTGGGTCCCGGCTGTTCCTGCGCGGAGAAGATGGATGCCGAAAACACAACGAGACAACCAAAGGAAAAAGTCCACACCAAGTTGTTGGTCGCCACTAACCACCTCCTGCAAGCAATCCTGACTCTGGCTAACTTAATTGCAAAGGAAAATCCCTTCCATTGCCCTACATTGCAAGAGCCGCAACCCCAGGCTTGTCCGACATATCGTCCTCCCGGGGAGGGATCAAATATGGATTCGCTTTCGCAAACGATCTGGACTTCCATAGTTCATAAATCGCCGGATAAACAAGGAGTTCGAGAATGAACGAAGTAAAAATACCTCCGACCATCGGCGCGGCAATCCGCTTCATTACATCCGAGCCTGTCCCTATCGACCACATCACAGGAAACAAGCCTATGCAGGTTGTGGCAAAAGTCATGAACTTCGGGCGAAGCCTTTTTGCAGCACCTATCAGGATGACCTTGCGCAAGTCGGCCAACGATCTGAGCCGGCCGGTCATTGCCGCCTCTTCATAGGCGAGATCGAGATACAGCAACATGAAGACGCCTGTTTCGGCATCGATGCTCAAAAGGGCAATCATCCCTACCCAAACGGCGACGCTCATGTTGTAGTGAAGCAAATAGAGTGACCAGACAGCTCCTATCGCGGAGAAGGGAACTGCCAGGAGAACAATCATCGCCTTCATAATCGACCGGGTGTTGCAATAAATCAGGAACATCACTAACGCAATGGTCAATGGCACGATAATTCGCAATCGTCTATTTGAGCGCTCAATAGCTTCGCTCTGGCCACCCCACGACATTGTGTAGCCAGCAGGCAACTGTATTCTCTGCCGCAATACATTCCCAGCCTCCGCAATATATCCTCCCGCATCACGACCTACAAGATCCACATAAACATAGCCAGTCAGCATGCCGTTTTCATCACGGATCATTGACGGCCCATTTACGCGCTGGATCGTTGCTAACTCCGCGACCGGTACTTCGCGCTGTCCCTCGACGGGAATCAGTACCCGGCTCAATGCTTCTGAGTCACTGCGGAAGTCTCTCATGTAACGAACATTTACTGGATAGCGGGCAGCGCCCTCATAGGCTGTTGTAATTTCTCGACCGCCGATGGCATTGTCGAGAACCTGCTGAGCCTTCTGCACGCTTATGCCATACCGTGCGAGCTCGTCGCGGCGCCAGGTGATGTCTAGAAAGTAACCTTCGTTCGTTCGCTCGGCGAATGCTGCACGTGTGCCGGGAATCGAAGTCAGAACCGCCTCTATTTGCTTACCGACCTCTTCAATTCTTTTTGGATCATCTCCTGAGACCTTCAACCCGACCGGAGTGCGAATTCCGCTGGTCAACATATCGATGCGACCCTTTATCGGCATCGTCCAGGCATTACTCACCCCTGGAGCTTTGACCGCGGCGTTCATTTGGCTGACAAGCTCGTCCATCGAGATTGTGTCGGAACTTATATGACGAAGAGCCGGTTTGACCCATTCGGGTGCCCAAGACGAATACCAAGTATTGATATGACGCCATTGTGCACGAGGCTTCAAGGTTATCAAAGTTTCAAGCATCGACAACGGTGCAGGGTCGGTGGCCGTCTCAGCTCTTCCTGCCTTGCCGAGAACCTCATCAACCTCCGGAAACTGTTTAAGGACGAGATCGGTTGCCTGCAAGACCCGCTGTGCTTCACCAACTGAAATGCCGGGCATGGTTGTGGGCATGTACAGAATTGCGCCCTCATCCATCGGAGGCATGAATTCCGAGCCCAATGAAAGAAAGGCGGGAATGGTGACTAACATCAACGCGGCCGCAGCGGCAAAGACAACTAACTTGTGGCCGAGAGTCCATGAAACGGCGGGCTCGTAAATTCGCATGAGGAATCTGCTGAGCGGGTTGTGTTCTTCTGGACGAATCTTTCCGACCACGGCTGCGTTGGCTATCTTGCATAGCCACGTTGGCGTGACGTCGAATCTTTTGACACGTGTTAGCAATAAGCGCAGTGCCGGATCCAATGTGACGGCCAAAATTGCCGCGACGACCATGGCAATTGTCTTCGTATAGGCGAGAGGACGAAACATGCGCCCCTCCTGTCCCTCAAGCGTCAGCACTGGGAGGAACGATATAGCAATCACAAGAAGAGCAAAGAAGGTCGGGCCTGCAACTTCCTTAATAGCTGAGAGCACGACATCGCGGTGTTTGCCGGGTCTTCCTTTCTTCTCCCATTGCTCAAGCTTCTTGTGCGTCTGCTCAACCACAACGATCGAAGCATCAATGAGTTCTCCAAACGCTATCGCAACTCCGGCAAGGGACATGACGTTTACGCTGATTCCCATAAGCCGCAAGGGGATGAACGATATCAGCACTGCTGCAGGCATTGTGACAAGGGGAATCGCGGCGCTGGGGAAATGCCAAAGAAACACGATGATAATCAGCACCACTGTGGCGACTACTTCAAGAATGGTTTCGTCGACGCTGCTGATTGTCTGGTGAATTAATTGAGAGCGATCATAGATCGGTACAATCTTCACGCCGGCTGGCAGGCTTGACTGCATCTCGCTCAGTTTGGATTTGACGCGGTTGATGACCTCGAGGGCATTCTCTCCGCTTCGCATGATTACGATGCCCGAGACCACTTCTCCGTCACCATTCAGATCGGCAACCCCACGACGAAGATCGGGCCCTTCGGTAACTTCACCCAAGTCCTTAATTCGAACCGGCGCGCCGTCTCCAGGATTTGCCACGGCTATATCTTGAAAATCTTGAAGGGACGTAGCATAGCCTCTTCCGCGGATTATGTACTCAGTTCCACCGAAGTCGAGCAGGCGAGCGCTGGAATCGCCATTTCCATCACGTACTGCATCGACTACCTCAGGAATTGTGATTCCGTAGCCGCGCAGCAGCTCTGGATTGACATTTACCTGATATTGGCGAGTGTAGCCACCAATCGGCGCGACATCTGCAACGCCGGAAACCGATCTGAGATGATAACGAAGGTGCCAGTCCTGGATAGTGCGCAGCTCTGCGAGGCTATGCCGACCGGTAGTATCAACAAGCGCATATTGGAACACCCATCCAAGACTGGTTGCGTCGGGACCGAGTTCCGTCTTCGACCCTTCCGGCAACCGGGATAGGACTCCCGAGAGGTATTCCAGTGTGCGCGAGCGGGCCCAATATAGATCGGTGCCGTCATCGAATATGACATAAACATATGAGTAGCCAAAGTCGGTGACGCCGCGAACGGCCTTGACATGGGGTGCTCCTAGCATCGTGGTCACGATTGGATAAGTGACTTGGCTTTCGACGAGATCCGGACTTCTGTCCCAACGTGAGAAGATAATTACCTGGGTATCGCCGAGTTCTGGAAGTGCATCGAGGCGCGCATGGAGGATAGACCACCATCCAATGAGGCTGGCGGACGCTACCGCGAAGATGATCGCTAGCTTATGGCGAATCGAGAACTCGATGGCCCAATCGATCACTGTTGACGCCCTCACTCGTAATTGCGTTCACTGCATCATCCTTGAATAAACGAGCCAGTTACCATCGTGGATAGATAGAAGAGTTCACTGCTCAACAACCCAAGGCCCTTAAAAAGTCTGCGAGCTCCGTGCGCTTTAGTTCGCTCGATGTTCCGTCTCTAAGTGTTCCTCCGAAGCATTTCCAATGCGGTCTGCTCTGGAATCATGAGCTAATTGGAGCCTGCTTTCTGAATCCACCAGAAAGGTCCCTGAGGAGACAACGATGTCACCCTCTTTCAGACCCTTCACAATCTGTATTCGGTCGTTGAGCTGCCACCCGGTTTCGACCTTACGCGGCTCGAAACGGCCAGGTTCCCTTTGGATAAAGACCCGCTTCGACATTCCGGAATCGAGTACCGCGTCTGACGGCACGGTAAGGCCAGCCGGAAGGGAGAGTGGAAGTTCCACGGTGACAAACATGTTAGGACGAAGTCTGAAGTTGGGATTGTCTGCTTCAAGGCGTGTCTTCAATGAATGAGTAGCCGGATCGACTTCGGGAAGAACATTACTGACTGTAGCTGTGAAACTCTCTCCAGTGTCCGGCCGGGTTATGCGGGCCCTTGCGCCGGGACGAAAGGTCTGCGCGTCTTTTCCGAAAAGCTCCGCGATAATCCACACATGGCTGAGGTCAGCAATTGTGTAGAGGTCCGCGTGCCTTTCGAACCTCATTCCAGATGAGACGTTTCTTGAGAGTATGAATCCATCGGTGGGAGAAACGACATACACATCCTCCGGGACCTTGCGGTCCTTGCTCATTTCGGCGATTTGCGAATCGCTCATGCCGAGGTCGCGGAGTCTATCGGCGCGTGCCTGCGCACTTGCAGCCCCGTAGGCTGATGTCGCTGCGGAATTATCGCGCGCTGAATTTGCAGCGCCTGGGGCGCGTTCGTTTGCAGCCAGGTAACCTCCAGCAACGGCAAGGAAGTCTGGAGAATAGACGACAGCCAGATGCTGGTCCTTGGAGACATGGTCTCCGATTGCATCGTCATGGGTCTCTTTGACGAAGCCGTCGGTTCCGAAGTTGACGTGGAAGACGCGAGTTTCATCTGCTTCTACGCGGGCAAACACTCGAACCGTGTTCTGACCCGAATCCTTCTCTGCCTTGGCGAGCCTAATTCCGTATAGCTGTTGAACTCCTGAATCGATCTCTACCTCTCCTGGCGCAGCGCCTTGATTGGAAGACAATGACTTTTCGACGTCGTCAGCATAGACCGGAACCAGTTCCATGCCGCAATCGGGAGCGATACCAGGGTTATCTGACCGGTAAGATGGGTGCATGGGGTCCTGATAGTACAGAATCCGACGAGTCTCAGAATGCTTCGACTTATGTCCAAGATATCCAAGAGCAAACGAGGCGATAATCATTACGCCAAAACATTGGATATAGAGCGATTTCTTTGTCACTCGATATCGCCTCCATCGATAGATATAGCTCGGGTCGTCATAAGAGGCGATTCGTGGCGAATCCATCCTCCGGCGTTCCGCGGTGCAGGAGAGGTCGCGTCCATTCTTTTCCACGACCGCTGTCCGTCCATAAATTGCGGAGTTCCAACCTCAGTATGTACAGGCGCCGAAACTAAAGACACACTCTCCCGTGAACGCCACGCGCGTTTGTTCATCCGTGTGATCCCGAGATTGTTTGTTTTAGTGTGCACCTCCCGGCCTGTACCCCCAGAGGGAACCCTAGCATCGTTGCCAAACGGGATAACTTGCGCTGGAGCAAACGCTCCGGCTCAAACGCGATGAGACCAACGGTTCGTTTATGGGGCGAACTTTGCTTGTGTGGTGGCGACCTCGAATAGTGGATCGCAATGTGGCCCATGGTTATATCCCATTGCACAGCATGGCGATTGAGTTTACATGGCGGATATCTTGCTCGAAAGCAAACTATCTGAAATGACGGGAACCGAAGGTGCAGGAAAGGATAGTCGATAGCACAGCGCTGATAAGCTCAAAAGGTTGTTGCGTCCGAGCAAATCGCGCGATTTCGTTGGCGCTCTTTGCGTTTAGTCAAAGAGCGCGGGTGGAGCTGGCCGTTAGATAGACTGCATTCTCCGCCCTATTCGTTCGAGGACGTTCTTCCTCTTCGTTAATCCATGAGTTGTCTGGGCCCATTTGGAGTTTCCAATTTCGCAATGTATTTGCGCAGGCGCGGTTCGCTGTGCGCACCTGGTTGATTTGAGCGGGTTGCCTTGGAAAGAGATTATGACGACAGCAAGATTGTCAGTCGTTCGCCCCCCTCGACTCGAAGTCGCGTTGCCAGAAGCGGGGATTGCTGAACGCGTCGTTCTGATGTGCGCTTCGGCGCTGTTTACCGGTTTAACGAGAGAACAGTGCTGGAAGATCGCTTCTTGCGCCAAGGCGCGCACTTTCGCCCGTGACGAACTTCTATTCATGCAAGGGCAGCCGGTGCATGGCCTGATGCTGATCCAGGCCGGCAGCGTGAAGCTTACCCAACTCAGCTCCAACGGCAACGAAGTCATCCTCTGGATGAACGGTGAAGGCGACGCCGTCGGTGAGCATGCCGACGGATCATCTTGCACTCACTCGTGCTCCGCGCGTGCGATGGAGCAGTGCAAGGCTCTGACCTGGGAATACACCCGGCTTCAAAACCTGTTGATCGAATATCCGCAGATCAGGAAGAACATCAACCAGATCCTCTCCGGCCGGCTTCGCGAGCTGGAGGAAAGGTTCCGCGAGGTGGCTACGGAAAAGGTGGCCAAGCGGCTGGCTCTCACCCTGCTCCGACTGCTGAAGAAGGTGGGCAAGGACAACCGGGGAGGAGTTCAGGTTTCGTTGTCCCGTGAGGAGTTGGCGCAGATGACGGGTACGACCTTGTTTACCATCAGCCGCATTCTCTCCAAATGGGGCGAAGAGGGCTTTGTCCTGCCGCGCAGAGAAGCCGTCCTGGTGCGCGATCCTCTGCGACTGGGAGAGTTGGGGGACGAGGAAGATTAGTTGGAGTGCGAGCACCTCTAGTCCAGGGGGATAGAGGTGACATCCGCTTGCGAGCGCTTTCGGCGTCAACGCGTCACTCCGCAGGGCTATATCTATCGCTTAAGCGAAGCTACAAGAGCGGTGATTAATCAGCACGTCAGTCGCACTCATGCCCGGGCTCTAATACCATATTCTCCGTCGGAGACTCCTTAACCTGCCGCAAAGACAGCGTTGCTTGTCATCGCTATAAACGAATTCCGAATTTGTCAGCCGGCGCGAGACGCAAATCGGAAAGACGCCGAAGAAAGGAAAGATCGTGCGCAAGGTCTATCTTTGCACGGGATTAATCTGCCTGCTTTATGCCGGCACTTTACTTGCCTGGGCAGCAACCAGAAAAGCGGGCCTCTGGGAGTTGACAACCACTATGACATGGCAACGGTCGCCATCGGTCCCCGGTACAACCGGAGAGCCCTTCAAGGGGGGTACGCACACCACGCAGGTCTGTCTAACGCAGGAGATGATCGATAAGTATGGAGCCCTGCTCCCGCAGTCGCGTGGACAATGCGCGATGGCCAACAAGGTAATCACGCCCGGTACAGTGACCGCCGACTGGGTATGCACGGGATTGATGAGCGGCAAAGGAGCCCTGGAATCCAAATGGTCCGACTCGGATCATGCCAGGAGCAAGGTTCACTTCACCGGCACCTTTCAGGTGGGTTCGGAGATGGAACCGATCGAGTGGACGACCGAATCCACAGCCACCTTTAAGAGCGAACAATGCGGCAGCATCAGGCCTCAAGCACTGCCCGCAGGCCGCCACTGATCCCAGCATGATTCGGGATTCACTACAGATTTGACCGCCCGAGTGGGCGCTGCATTGAGATTCAGAGGATTGGTGAACCCGAGGAAAATCTGCAAATTCGAATCAAGAACGCTTAGCTAAACACGGCTTCTACTCAAGGATTTTTGGAATCGAGCGAACTCCAAAGCGGGTGCCGGTCGGTCGCCTGATGCGCCTGGCAATGCCCTGCCGTTCGCATTGGCACCGCGTAAGAGCGAGTCACGTGGAGACGGTCCAACACAATATACCGGGTTCTAAGTCTGGCCAGGCTCTGTGGTAGTGCGCCTGGAAGCTTCTTGCGATCCACATAAATTACTAGTGCCGCTTCAGCGGGGTTGTCCAGGCTCACGCCCACTCCAATGCCGAAGAATGCGGGATTTGCCTTCATCAGCGATGCGGCAACCTGCTGATGTATCGCGATTGCGCTACTCAATACCGAAGGGCCCGGCCCCGGCAATGCAGAGTCTGCATTCGTCAGTGGAGCGGCCCCGGCGGCAACAGCCCGGATATTGGAAGGTATCACCATGGTCCGCACGCCGCCTACGCTTGCAGGTACACTGACGGTCGCGCCTTCTTCCGTATAGACAATGATTGCCGCTTCACCGGGATCATCGTTGCTCTTGCCCATGGCTACGCCGAGAATTCCGGATGCCGGATCGACAAGAGAGCGAGCCTGAGCAATGGCTTGCTGAGCACGATCTATTTCGGCATCGGATAGCGAAATGGCCTGAGCTCTCTCGACCGTGCTGTCACCATAGTTGAGACAACTGACTGCATGATCTGGGCCGCCGACAAAGGAATAAGCGACTCCATCTCCTAATTGCGTATTCAACTCGTTCAGCACGTCCGGCGCCGGACTCGCAACAGCGTGGCTCACCCCGGATGTATCGATTCCGCCAGCGAACAACAGACCAACCGGTTCGGCATTACTGCTGTCCAATACCAACGCACCCGAGTCGCCAGCATCACTGAAGCCGTTCCCGCTGATGGCTATCTGATCGGTGAAGATCTTGCTCAAGTAGGGCTTCGTCTCAGCGCAATCAAGATAGTAGTCAACACTCACGTCGAGGTTGATGGCTGTAATGTTCGCGCAGGTCTGGCCTGTCGTGCGCCCGCTCTTTACGACCTTTAGTTGCAACGCGGGGCTCTCTCCTTTTCCGCCTGTCGATGAGGTGCCCGGAGGCGCTG
>Ga0210396_10007782_pt1 | contig 10185 bp, 6 predicted proteins | sample IncBWH17OmetaG_FD_155466 | JGI IMG/M metagenome (GOLD analysis project Ga0210396, IMG submission 155466) | Forest soil microbial communities from Barre Woods Harvard Forest LTER site, Petersham, Massachusetts, United States - Inc-BW-H-17-O ... | reverse complement strand
CGTTCTTACCAATCCTCAGATTGGCAATTACGGAACCAACCAGGCAGACAACGAATCGGCCAGGCCCTACATTGAAGGCCTGATCGTGCGCGAATTCTCCGCAATCAGCTCGAACTGGCGCTCGGAGCAGGTCACGGACGAGTATATGGAGCGGTACGCCGTTCCGGTGCTGGCGGAGATCGATACGCGTGCGCTGGTGCGGCACCTGCGCACACATGGCGTGATGCGCGGCGTGATTTCGACTGAGACTTCGGACGTCGATGCGCTGATCCAAAGAGCCAGAGAAATTCGCAAGATGGATGGGACCGACCTGGCGAAAGTGGTTTCAACGAAGACGACGTATAGCTTCGATGCAGAGGACAGCCGTAACCAGGCGGGCGATTTTCTGCTGCCCACCGCTTTCGCGCAGGACGCAGGAGCGCGGAAGTTGCGCGTGGTGGCGTATGACTTCGGGATCAAACAGAATATTTTGCGCATGCTCACTCGGGAAGGCTGCGACGTAACGGTTGTTCCAGCGGAGACGACGGCGGCCGACGTGTTGGCGCTGAAGCCGGATGGAGTTTTTCTATCGAACGGACCGGGCGATCCGGAGCCAGTGGACTACGCGGTGAAGGCCATTCGCGACATGATGGGGCGTGTGCCGGTTTTCGGGATTTGCCTCGGGCATCAGCTTTGCGGTTTGGCGCTGGGCGGGCGGACGTACAAGCTGAAGTTCGGGCACCACGGCGGGAATCATCCGGTGCGCAACAACGTTACGGGCAAGGTGGAGATTACGGCACATAATCACAACTTTGCCGTCGATCCGGATTCAATCAACGCCAATGAGGTTGAGTTGACGCATGTGGATTTGAATGACCAGACGCTGGAAGGGCTGCGGCACAAGACGCTGCCGCTGTTCAGCGTGCAGTATCACCCGGAGGCGGCGCCAGGGCCGCATGATTCGCATTATCTGTTCCACGACTTCAAAAAAATGATGGAGGAGTGGAAGGGATGAGACGAAGGATTAATTCCACTTTAATATTGGCAAGACCAGCGGGGCAGAGGCTCCGCTGTTTTTTGAGCGGAGCGTTTTGGATCTGGTTGTGCCTGGCCGTTGCCGGTTCCTTGAATGCACAAGTCGACGTTCCTGGACCGGAACGTCTCAGTCACGTTGAGGGCTACGTTGTGAGTCCGGTTGGGCATCCAGTGGTGGACGTGGAGGTCACACTGGTTCGAGACGGGAAGGCCGTGTTTCGGACCAAGACGGACAAATTGGGCGAGTTTCGATTCGATCATGTTTCGGGCGACTTTACATTCCGGGTGGCGCGGTCGGAGTATGCTCCTGCAAGCCGGGAGGTCGTAGTGACAGACGAGATCGTTACCGCACTCGAGCGGAAGAAGCTTTATGTCGTTTTGGGGCCCGGCGCGTGTGCGGATGCGTGCTCGGCGGTATTAACGAGCAAGAAAGACTTTGATCGAGCTATTCGCGAAAACCTCAAACGTTGAGTCAGGGAATTACCGAAGAGATGCCATTGAAGGAAGCAATCGAGAACTATGCCACGCAGAAATGACATTCAGAAGATTCTGGTGATCGGCTCGGGGCCGATTGTGATTGGGCAGTCGGCGGAGTTTGATTACTCCGGCACGCAGGCCTGCAAGGCCCTCAGGCAGGAGGGCTATGAGGTGGTGTTGGTGAATTCGAACCCGGCCACCATCATGACTGATCCGGAACTGGCAGATCGCACTTATATTGAGCCGCTGACGCGCGAGTACGTTGAAGAGATTATCCGCATCGAGTCGGCGATGCTGGGCGAGGGTAGTGGAAAGTTTGCACTGCTGCCGACGGTGGGCGGGCAGACGGCGCTGAATCTCGCGGTTGACCTGGCCGATGCGGGCATTCTGGAGCGCTACAACGTGGAATTGATCGGCGCCAAGCTTGAGGCCATCAAAAAGGCTGAAGACAGGCTGCTGTTCAAGGATGCGATGCTGCGCATCGGGCTCGACGTTTCAAAATCTGCGTTGGTCAACAATCTTCGCGACGGACTTGATTTCGCAAGCAAGATTGGTTTTCCGGTTCTCATCCGTCCGAGCTTCACGCTGGGCGGCTCAGGCGGCGGCATTGGCTATAACCGCGAAGAGCTGATGGAGATTCTCGCGCGCGGGCTCGACCTTTCTCCCGTGCATGAGTGCCTGATTGAGGAAAGCGTGCTGGGCTGGAAGGAATATGAGCTCGAGGTGATGAGGGATCTTGCCGACAACGTCATCATCATTTGTTCTATCGAGAATTTCGATCCGATGGGCGTGCATACGGGCGACTCGATCACGGTGGCTCCGGCGCAAACGCTGACGGATCGCGAGTACCAGAAGATGCGCGATGCGGCCATCGCGGTGATGCGCGAGATTGGCGTTGAGACGGGTGGATCGAATGTGCAGTTTGCGGTGAACCCTGCCAACGGACGCATGACTGTGATCGAGATGAATCCGCGCGTGTCTCGGTCTTCGGCGCTGGCGTCGAAGGCTACCGGTTTCCCAATTGCGAAGATTGCGGCGAAGCTTGCAGTCGGCTATACGCTCGACGAGATTCCCAACGACATCACGCGCAAGACGCCGGCGTGCTTCGAGCCGACCATTGATTATGTCGTCGTGAAAATTCCTAAGTGGCAGTTCGAGAAGTTTCCCGGTGCGGACGACGTCCTCGGCCCGCAGATGAAATCCGTCGGCGAAGTGATGGCAATGGGCCGGACCTTCAAAGAAGCGCTGATGAAGGCGTGGCGCGCGCTTGAGACCGGCAAAAAGACCGGGACGGAGATTCTGGAACCACGGCGCTTGACGCAGATGCTGGTGACACCGCGGCCGGAACGGCTGGGATACATCCGATTCGCCTTTGAGCGCGGCATGAGCGTGCGCGAGGTTGCGCGGCTTACGGGAATGGATCCGTGGTTTCTGCACCAGATTCGGGAAGTGACTCTGGCCCAGGGTTCGCTGCAGGATGTAACGCCGGAGCAAATTACGGCAGAGCAGATGCTGAAGCTGAAGCGTTACGGGCTGAGCGATGAGCGCATTGCGACGGAGTGGAAGCTCGAAGGCCACGACGGTGTGAAGCGGGTGAGGGAACTGCGCGAAGGGAAAGGCATTCGGCCGGTTTTCAAGCTGGTGGATACGTGTGCTGCCGAGTTCGAATCTATGACGCCGTACCTCTATTCGACCTACGACGAAGAAGACGAGGCGCCACCGACGGATAAGCCAAAGATCATCATTCTCGGATCGGGACCGAATCGGATCGGGCAGGGCATTGAATTCGATTACTGCTGCTGCCATGCGGCCTTCGCACTGAAGGACGACGGTTACGAAACCATCATGGTGAACTGCAATCCAGAGACTGTATCCACGGATTACGACACCAGCGACCGGCTCTACTTTGAACCGCTGGTGCTGGAAGACGTCCTCGCGGTATACAACCACGAGGCGCAATCGGGCGCGAAGATCGGAATGATTGTTCAGTTCGGCGGGCAGACTCCGCTGAATCTTGCGCAGCGCCTGCTTGCCGCGGGTGTGCCGATCATCGGCACGTCGCCTGCGTCGATTGATCTAGCCGAGGATCGGAAGCAATTCGGAAAGCTCCTCGAAGACCTGAAGGTTCCGCAGCCGGCAGGCGGCACGGCAACGAGTGTCGATGAAGCGCTGGCAGTGGCAGAGCGCGTAGGGTATCCGGTCTTGGTGCGGCCGAGTTATGTGCTTGGCGGGCGGGCGATGGTAATTGCATACGATGCCAAGGCTGTAGCGGAATACATGAAGCAGGCCGTCGAGTATTCGCAGGAGCGGCCGGTGCTGGTGGATCACTTCCTGGAGAATGCGATCGAGGTGGACGTCGATGCGCTTTGCGATACGAAAGATGTCATTATCGCGGGTATCATGCAGCACATCGAAGAGGCGGGCATTCACTCCGGCGATTCCTCGTGCGTGCTGCCGGCGGTGAGCATCCGCGAAGAGACGTTGGACACGATTCGCGCTTACACACGAAAGTTGGCGCTGGCGCTGAAGGTGATTGGATTGGTGAACCTGCAGTTCGCAATCCAACGCGATGCGGAAGGGACCGACCACGTCTTTGTGATCGAGGTAAATCCACGGGCTTCGCGTACGGTGCCGTACGTTTCGAAGGCGACTGGGGTGCCGCTGGCGAAGATTGGTGCGCGTTTGATGACGGGGCAAACCCTGCACGAATTACTGCCGGAGCAATTGGCATCATGCAAGGACTTGGAAACCGGCACACATTATTACGTGAAATCGCCGGTGTTTCCGTGGTCGAAGTTTGCGGGCGTCGACACGGTGCTTGGGCCGGAGATGAAATCGACAGGCGAAGTTATGGGCGTGGCAGCGACCTTTGGAGAGGCGTTTGCCAAGGCGCAGCTTTCGGCAGGACAGGTATTGCCAACACAGGGAACGGTGTTCTTTACGGTGAACGACCACGACAAGGCGGCCGCAGTTGAGCTTGCCCGCCGGTTTGCGCATCTTGGCTTTCACATGGTGGCCACCGAAGGTACGGCAAACGTACTGGAGCGTTCCGGGTTGAGCGTCGAGCGGGTATTCAAAGTGAAGGAAGGGCGTCCCAACGTCGTCGACCTGATCAAGGGAGACCGCATTCAACTGATCATCAACACACCGCGGGGACAGGACACCATTTTCGACGAGAAGGCAATTCGGCGGGCTGCGGTGCTGGCGCGCGTACCGACGATTACGACGATTGCTGCGGCGCAGGCAGCCGTGGAGGGCATCGAGGCAATGCAGCAGCGGAATATCACAGTGTATGCTCTGCAGAACCTCCGTGCTTCTATGGCTGCAGTGGAAAACAAATAGAGTCCACTTCGCTGACAGCGGACCGGCGATATCAGGGGACAATCGTTTGAAATTCGGGCGGAATTGAAGGGTATTCGGCCGTGGGGTAGTGTCGCCCAGCCTGCGCCTCTACAATGAATTCATATGCTGATCGAGGGTATTTTCGCCGCCGTTACCACGCCATTTTATCCGGACGAGCGAGTCTATTATCGTAAACTCGAAGCCAATGTAGCTCGATATTCGCGCAGCCAACTCGCGGGGATGGTAGTGCTTGGTTCGACGGGCGAGGCGCCGGCGCTCGATGACGCTGAAACCCGGGAGGTGCTGCGCACTGCGGCGGAGGCTGCCACTCCGGAGAAGGTTTTGATTGCCGGGGTGAACCGGGAGAGTCTTCGAGCGGTTGTCGAACTGGCCGAGGCCGCCGCGAAGTTTGAGTATGACGCGGTGTTGGTGCGCACGCCAACCTACTATTCCACGCAAATGACTCCCTCGGTGGTGGCGAGTTATTTTCGCGCGGTAGCGGACCGTTCGCCGCTTCCGGTGGTGCTTTACAACATTCCGCGCTGCGTGCCGTACCAGATTCCCGTGGAGATGGTCGCCGAACTCGCGCATCATCCAAATATCATCGCCATCAAGGATTCAAGCGGAAGCCTGGAGAGGATCCAGGGAATTGTGGAGGCCACGCGCGGAGTGGCGAAACGCACGGTGACGGTGACGCCGGTGTTTGAGGCCGTTACTACGAGGATGATGAGCGCCGTTGTAGCTCAGTCCGCTACGTTTGTGTCGGCCGGCGACCTGGCAGGGGGGCCGGCGCTTGCGGTTGCGCCGCCATCGGCTCCCCTGAAGACCCGCACCAAGGAAGTTGGGTTCCAGGTGCTGACGGGGTCGGCATCGATTATCCTTCCATCGCTCGAAGCCGGGGGAGCGGGCGCGATTCTGGGATTCGGCGCATGTGCGCCCGAGGCATGCTACGAGGTCTATTTCGCCTGGAAGGATCGCGATGCGAAGCTGGCAGCGGAGATGCAGGAGCGCATCGTCACGCCGAATCAGCGAATCGTTGCGGAGATGGGAATCGCCGGAGTGAAGTATGCGTGCGACTTCAACGGGTATTACGGCGGATATCCGCGCCAGCCTCTGCTTCCACTGACGTCGGAACAGAAGACCGAGATCGAAAGTCTGCTGGACCAAATCAGAAACTAATTGCGAGCTACATCGGTGGGATCGGGGCCGACGAGAGTGCTCAGGCTTGCGGCCTGCGGATCACAGCAAGGTCCTGGAATCGGTCGATTACCCCGGGCAGAGCAGCCTGGAACTCAAATCCGGACTCCTCCATCACACTTCGCACTCTCTCCAGCGAAAAGTACATGTCTCCGGTCGGGCGCATCATCCCGGGATGACCAAATCCGAGGGCCAATTCCAGGGCCATTTTCCTTTCAAAGCCAGCCTCGTCTGAGTCGAAGAACTGTCCTATCTCCTTGAGCTTGTCCGCGGAGACATGGTGGAGCTTTCCCGTTTCGTGGCTGCGTGAGAGCGAGGTGTAGCTGTTAAAAGTCAGACAGAGGATCGCGCCAGGCTTGGCGACACGATGCAATTCGCGCAACCAAAGCCGAGCGTCGCTCTCAGAAAGATGCGAGAAAACGGAGACGGAGTAGATGAGATCGAAGGTACCGTCATCGTAGAGGAGTGGAGGGTCGAACTTGTTGGAGTAGACGTTGGCTTTTGGATAAGCAATGCGCAAGTAGTCGATCGCATCCGCGCGAATGTCGCAGGCATGAGCTTGCACTTTCGGGAAGAGCCGGGTGAGATGGAGGAGCTGCCGACCTGCGCCACAGGCGAAATCAAGGACCTTGATAGGCTTGTCCAGGTCGATCCCATAAGCGATGGCGCATGTGGCGATGGGCATGAAGGTGGTAAGACCGGACTCGTAGTAATGGCGGATGGTGAGACTTGAGGTTCTGCGGAGAATATGGTTTGGGGGAAGAGAAAAGTCGATGATTCCGAGGGATCGAAGCAAGAAGCATTTCGCCGAGAAATAGACATCGATGATGCGTTTGGCAATTCCTTTTGCTGCAGCTTTCCAGCGATCCATGGTTCCGATCGAAGGTAGATTCTGGGCCGCATACGCCGATGCAACGAGTTCGTCAGTATTCTTTGTCAAACGCACCTCGCGGGTTCGAGTTTAGGCTGAGAATACTATCGCGGGAGCAGCCAGTAAAGATGTTCAAGTGGGAACAGTGAAGCGGTACATGCTATGGTTTGAGCAGAATCTATCGGCATCTGCTCGGTGCGATCGCTGCTCTTAATTTCTTCGAACAAATATCCAAGGTCCTTGAGACACTTGGGGGATGAGATGGAGAATTTCAGGCTCAAAGTGTTTCGCTCCGTAGCGCACCATCTGAATTTCAGCCGGGCTGCCGAGGAGTTGTTGCTCACGCAGCCGGCAGTAACTCAGCAGATAAAGTCTCTCGAAGAAGAATGTGGTGTTCCGCTCTTTGATAGAAGCGGAGGACACATCACGCTTACCGCCAGCGGTCAAGCCCTTCTGCCTTATGCAGAGAAGCTAAAGCTCATTGCAGATGAAGCTTCGACGGCGGTGAGTGGTGCTTCGGGTATAAGTGCGGGGATGCTTGCCCTCGGGGCATCGCAGACAATCGGGCAATATCTATTGCCTAATTTCGTGGCGCAGTTTCTTCGCGAGAACCCGCGTGTAACGATCACCGCGACGAGCGGCAATAGCGATGAGATGCTTGGAGCACTGGTCTCGCACCGCATCCAGCTTGGATTGATTGAAGGCCCGGCACAAAGAAAAGACATTCATGTCGAACCGTTCATGGAAGACCACATGGTTCTGGTTGTACCCGCAAGCCATGAATGGGCTGACAATGAGGTCGATGTATCCATATTGAAGGATGCGCCGCTCCTGATGCGCGAGTTTGGATCCGGGTCACGGCGGGTCGTGGAGAATGCTCTGACGCGGGCGGGCATCAAGAAGAAGGAAATCACGACACGGATGGAGTTGGATTCTACCGAGGGGCTGCTCAGCGCTGTCGAAGCAGGGCTTGGAGTCACTTTCGTCTCGCGTTGGACTGTGCGCAACCAGCTTGCGCTCGGAACATTGAAACTGGCGCGGGTCCGCGGCCTCAAGCTGTCCCGCATGTTCTCGATCGTCTATCCTACTGGTCCGGAGCCTACGGGAAATGCAGCCGCCTTTCGTCAATTCCTTTTAGCGAAAGGCATGGATCTTATGCCTCGAGCGACCGGCAGGAGATCCGCCCCGAAGTAAGTGCAAGACTAATCCCAGCTGGAGGCCGAGTAAAACGCTACTCGGAAAGCCTGCTATCGGCCCCAGCATAAGCAACTCTAATTCATCTTGAATCTATATGTGAATTGCAGCCACGCAATGGTTAGGGGAGCGCCCTCGTGGCTTTGGGTCATGATCTCGCCAGGAAAGAAATGGCCGACCCCGGCCTGGATGACGAGGTAATTGCGATACACGTATTTGGCTGACGCATCGAATCCCGTGCCAACACCATTGGTTGCAAAACCGGCTGACGGAGGTTTCACAAACAAGGCCCCGGCACTGTTGTACATACCATCTGCCCTGGTCGCGGCCTCCAGCGATTCCACCTGGAACAGCATTGTCAGCCGTTCATACGGCTCCAGATCCAGATTCAGACGTTCCTCGCGAATATTCTGAAAGCCGAATAGGTCAACGAGCCCGAATGCATTATGGTTGCTGGGATACTGCTGATCGAACGTACCTATTTGTTCAGGATTACGATGTGAGTTACCTGTTGCGTAGTCAAATTCTCCAAGAAGGTGGGGTTTCCAGGGCAGAGATGTGGCCATATATCCGGCCCGCGCCAAAAGAGATCCTGCGTGGATCGAGTCATTCGAGTAACTGCCGCGTTGCAGCGTCCCCGTAACGTCGTAGTCAATGTTCTTGCCCGGAAGGCCCTGAACGCGCAGGCCCGGGGTCACTTCGGTCTCCGTGCCGTAAACGTTTTGCTGGCTGAGCACGCGCGGCAACCTCTTCATCAGAACAAAGGGTTCCACGGTAGTACGAGGAACCCAACTGTTAATCGAACCGTATATGCCGTTGTAGGTCAGGCCTCCCGAATGCATATCGGCTGCTGTGGGATAAATGTTCACGACCGAGGCAGTGAACACGTCTACGCGGTTCTTATCGCCGACGCGTAGGTCGAAACCATCGAAGCTGCGACTTGTCTGAGTCCAGTCGCTAATACCAATCACTCGCTCGTTTCCAAAGTTCAGCAGTTGTCTTCCCGCGAAGAATTGGAAAGGTTTGTAGTGGAAATTCAAATAAGCCTGCCGAACGTCAAAAGTGTCGCGCATGTTAGCAGCGGTGTATTTGAGTGGAAGTCCGAGGGCATGAGCATCGTGGAACTGGGCATAACCTGTCAGCCATGAGGTTGGCCGCAGTTCCATACCGCCACGAACGCGCTCGAGTTCGTAGAAGTGTCCTTGACCGGGGAGAAGATCGATTGCTGTCTGGTTCTCGGTGCGTGATCGGAGTTCTCCGTCCAAGGTCATCCACGAGGGCAACGAATGCTTCGTCAATGGCTGTGTCTTGCCGCGTAGCTGCGGGTAGTCCTTGTATTGGTCAAACGCTTGTATGGGATTTTGCGGGTATTGATATTGCGCAGATGCGGCGGGAACGATAAATAAAGTAATCATCAACACCAAGGAAAAGGAAACCCATAGATTCCTCGTTTTTCTGCACATGTCGATCCATCTCCGTTTCGCGACTTTCATTAATTAGACGGAGCGGCGCTGTTCTCGACGCCGACTCCAATTTCATCGGCCGTCGGAACTCCTGCTGCGAGGCTGCTCAGCGCCGCGATAGGCTAGATTGCTATTTTGGGATCACGGCCTGATTTTCAGCCGGGATCTTTCGGATGGTCGCTTCGTCTATGTTCAAGTGCGCCGTAACCATCTCCGGCGGGAGACGCCGAATCCAGTTGTTCATGGAGAAGTCCAGGTACTGGGAGTTCTTGAACATTTCAAGAAACACGAGATCGGTATCTCCCGTATTCTCGATATAGTGGCCGGCAACCGGCGGCACGTAGCCAACATCATTGGCGTTGAAGTCCATCGTGCGGGCCCTCCCCGGGGGCATGAATACGGTCATGCGCCCCTTGCCTGCTAGATAGAACTGCCACTCCGAGGCATTTGGATGCCAGTGCATCTCGCGCATGCATCCCGGCTTCAAGTTGACCAATGCCGAGGCAATATTCTTTGACGCAGGGAAGTTGTGCGAGTCGACGATGCGGACTTCGCCCCCCGATGTCTGCTTTGTCGGGGCCATAGTCGACAACTTGAAAGTGTATTGGATGGGAGACTCCACACTCC
>Ga0210396_10007779_pt1 | contig 10186 bp, 7 predicted proteins | sample IncBWH17OmetaG_FD_155466 | JGI IMG/M metagenome (GOLD analysis project Ga0210396, IMG submission 155466) | Forest soil microbial communities from Barre Woods Harvard Forest LTER site, Petersham, Massachusetts, United States - Inc-BW-H-17-O ... | reverse complement strand
TTCTTGTGGGAAAATATCGTTGGATTGGAGGTGGACGCCATTGGCGCAGGTGGCAATTGCAATATCGGTTCGGGAGTTGATCAGCAGTACAGTTCTCAGTTCTCGGTTCTCAGTTCTCAGTCTTCGGATGACATCCATTGCTTCGCGGGCCAGCGCTTCCAGGTCGCGGGGGGAGAGGTCTTTTTCGCGGAGCTGGATGTAGTCGATGCCTTGGGTTGCGGCTTCGGCGATTTTGTCGAAGAGGCGAATGCGGCGGGTGGGCTCGTCGCCGGGGAAGGCGGTTCGGTCGGTGATGTAGTACAGGAGCACGGTGTCAGAATGAGTTTAGAGCAACAAGCAAGTGCGGTGATAGAAGTGCCATGCGGAGCCAATGCTGGTGCGGGCGGGCACGGGGTCCTTCGACTACACAAGAGCTTGCGCTAAACGCGCAGGCTCTTGTTCCGCTCAGGATGACAAGATTGATTTACGGTCTGGTTTTGGCTATTTCGGGTAGGACTTCTTGTTCTTTTTCTTTCTTGGGCTGGCCGCCCAGGTGGTACTCGGTCAGGCCGTCGCGGAGGAATGCGAAGGCGTCCTGGGGGGTGTCGACGAATTTGAAAAGTTTTAAGTCTTCGGGGGAGACGGTGCCGGCGTCGACGAAGGCCTGGAAGTTCATGATGCGGTGCCAGTATTCGCTTCCGTAGATGACGACGAGGATCTTCTTGGCCAGTTTGTCGGTCTGGGCGAGGGTGAGGATTTCGAAGAGTTCGTCGATGGTGCCGAATCCTCCGGGGAAAATCACCAGCGCTTTGGCGAGGTAGGCAAACCAGAACTTGCGCATGAAGAAATAATGAAACTCGAAGTTGAGTGATGGCGTGATGTAGGGATTGGGATACTGCTCGAACGGCAGATTGATGTTGAGACCGATGCTCTTGCCTCCGGCCTCGTGGGCGCCGAGGTTGGCGGCTTCCATGATGCCGGGACCACCCCCGGTGGTGACGACGAAGCGGCGACGGCGGGCGGGAATCTGGATGGACCACTCGGTGAGAAGGAAAGCCAGACGGCGGGCGTCTTCGTAGTAACGAGCCATCTCGACGGCGGCGAGGGCGCGCTTTAGATCTTTTTCCTGCTGGGCGGCCGGCGCTTTCGCGTTTTTCTCTATCGTCGCCAGGTTCTGGCGGGCGGCGTCGGCTCCCTGAAAGCGGGCCGAACCGAAGAAGACGACCGTGTCCTGAATCTGCTCGCGGCGAAAGCGGGACAGAGGTTCCTGATACTCGGCGAGAATGCGGAGGATGCGTCCGTCGGGACTGTTGAGAAAAGGCTCGTTCTGGTAGGCCAGAGGCGCGGGATTGAGCTTATTGATCATCGAAAGACTCACGTTCTTAAGTCAGGCTGGCTTTGGCACTGGCCGCCCGCAATAGTTTCGGAACTACTGGTGTTCGTTGTAGTGGAGGGCCTCCCAGAAGCCGATCCAGATATCGAGTAATCCCAAGCCGCTGCACAGGCCGCGAAAGAAGCCGGTCGAAACGAAGGTACGGAGCCAGGGAAATGAGAGCAGAAGATAATTGTCAGTCCACTCAGGGGTCCAGGGCAGGATCACAAGCAGGACGCCGGCGATGGCGCTAATCAATACGAAAAGGAAGACGGAGGTTCGGTGCAGCCAGAGTTGCAAGCCACTGTGAGGCTGTGGTGCAGGATCCGGAGGTGGCGGCGGGTCGAGGAGCGTGGTGCTGGTCTGGATCGGCGCGGGCTGGGCGGAAGGCACAGCCGTGCGGTTTTCGACAGGGAGCTTGGGGTCAGTGGTCACTGGGCGCTCCGCTGCGGTGGAAGCGCGCACGTGCTTGTACCCGACGGCGAGGGTGCAGGTGAGAAGCGGGCTCGCTCCCCATCGCTTCGGTCACGGTCGGGATGACAATCAGGGACAAAACCCATCAGGGTATTCTACGACTTCAGGGGCTTGATGCGCTCGGCGACGTCGCGATAATCGATGTTGCGGCCGTAAACTTCCATGAAATGTTTGAGTGCGGAGGACTTGTCGCCAGCGGTCTCGAAGGCGGCGGCGATTTCATAGTGCAGGGCGGTGCGGGTTTCTTCGTCGATGCCGGGAGCGCTAAGGGCCTTCTGGTACCAGCGAATGGCGGCCTCGGGCAAGCCCTTGTCGAGGAAGCATTGCGCCAGCCAGGTATAGGTCTGCATGACCTGCGGGAAGGCATGCCCGCGCTCGACGGCCTGGCAGGTCTTCTGCAATTCACCGATGGCTTCATCGAGCAAGCCCATTTCGCGGAAGGCGATGCCGAGGTTGTAGTGGGTTTCGGGATCCTCTTCGGTGGTAGAAGCGCCGACTTCGAGATCGTGTTTGAGCTCGCCGAACATTTCGGCGAGATCGACGCCGGCATCCTCGCCAAAGGGAGAAGACTTGGGCGCGGGGGGTGTAGTGGGAATGCCGGGAGAAATTTGTGGCGCGACAACGGGAGCAGATTTCTGTGGAACCGCAGCCGGCGGATGCGGCGACGAGACCGAAGTGCCAGAGGAAGTGCCAGAGGCTGCAGCGGCAGCCGCAGCGCTGGCGGCGATGGGAGCTTGCGGAGCGGTCGTGGGCACGGGCCGATGCGGCGCGGAAGTGGAGACGACCGGAGTCTCAATCTGGGGTGCGGGATGGGACTGCGTCGCGAGCTGAGGTTCAGGAACTGGAGCGCCCTTCAGGAAGTCATCACCCAGGGAAGCTTCAAGGTCGGCTACGAACTCGCCCATAGGTTCAGCCTGGGGCACGCCGAAGGTAGTGGGTGCGGCGTTTCCGATGGGCTCAAGCTCGGGTTTGGCGGTTTCGGGTTCGGTCGAGGCATGCTCGACCACCGGCTCGGCTTCATGCGAGATGGTTCCGGGTAGAAAATCTTCGCCCAGAGAAGATTCAAGATCGGAGACGAATTCCTGAAGAGCAGCCGGAGGGGGTGCGGCGGGAGGCTCAGCCGCGACAGGCTTGGCGCGCCGCGCAGGTGGAGCGGCAGGCTTCGCCACGGGGACCGGCGGTGCGGGAGAAGTTTGTTTGACAACCACCGGAGGCTCGGCAGCGGCTGGAGCTTCATCGATGGTGATTTCGGCGGCAGGCTCGTCGATGGCGACTTCAGAGACGGCTTCGACGGCAGGTTGCTCTTCTTCTACTTCTTCTGCTTCTTCTGCTGCTGGGGCGGCATGCGAGGCGGCCTGGATCTCAGCTTCCATGGCCGACAAGATCGCCTCGTCCTTGGTGACGGTTTGAAGTTTTTCGAAAGCCGCAGTGGCTTGCTCGGGCATGCCATGCTCGAGGTAGAAACGGATTTCTTCGACGGATTCTGTAGCTTTTCCCTCATCGACATCGCCGACGGGTACTTCATTCGCGCTGTCCGCATCGGTGATCTCGAGTCCCGCGGCTTCGGCGGACTGCGTGTCGGCTTCGACGGTCAACGAATCGTCCCACTCGGAGGACAGATCGATTTCCGCGGGAGCGGCGTGAGATTCCGCGACGGGTGCGGCCTGGTCTTCTGCTTGTGGTAGTTCTTGTGGTACTTCCTCTTGTACTTCTTCCTGGATTTCGACTTGATCGCTGTCTGGATCGGTGATGACGGCGAATTCGCCATCATCTGTGGGCTGAGGCGGAGGCGCGGGCCAGGGAGCCGAGGCTACAGCCGCCACGGAAATTTCTTCTGGAGCTTCTATGGAAACGGAGTCCTCGACGACGGAGTCGGTAAGCGCGGGACCTCCGGAGCGCTCCTGGTAGCGATCGGCGAGTTCGCCGTAACGCGTCGCCTCGTCCGGATATCCGGCTTCGGAGTAAATCTCCTGCAAAGTACGACAGCAGACCCCAGCTTCAGCGAAACGCTGGGCGCGGGTGTGCAGAGCGGCCAGACGCTGGTTCAGTCGCAGATCGGTGGGTGCCTGAGGCAGGGCTGCAAGGAGCGGCCCCAGAGCCTTGGCGGGCATATTGTAGGAAATAAAAAGTTCGGCGTCGGTGAGCGCGGAACGAACCGCGAGGGCGACGGCATCGGAATAGTGCTGATGAATGGAGGGGGCAGTGGCTTCCAGTTCGTCGACGATGACCGTGGCTTCTTCCGCGGAAATGAGAGTGATGTCGGAATCTCCGCCGAGCTGGCCGGCCACCTGCTGGTAATTGCTCATGTGCAGGGGATTGCCAGGCTCCATGGTGGCGAGCTTCTGATAGAGATCGCGAGCGCGGGGCAGGTCACCGGACTGAACCGAGGCGTGAGCCAGCAACTCGATGACTTCGGTGGTGTGACTGGTGTCTCCGGCTTTGTGGAAGAGATCGAGAAGCTTTTCGAGTGAAGCGGGATTGTCCCGCACATGCCCGATGACGGAATGCAGGTTTTTTAGAACCTTGTCGGAATCCTCGGCGAGCAAGCGCTCAGCGTGCTGGTCATAAACCTGGAGCGCGTTCTCGTACTGGCCCGCTTGCATGAGGGCATCGGCGAAAGTGGAGATGGAAGTCAGGTCGTTGTGGACCGTCAGGAGCTTGCTGGCCAGAGTGCCGGCGTCGGAGAGGCGGCCGGTCTTCAGGTACGCCTTGAGGAGATCGCGTAGGCCATCCGGATTGGAATCGAGATCGGAGACTTTCTGCAACGATTCGATGGCGGCTTCGGCGTCGCCGGCTTCGAGCAGATTGCGGCCCTGCATGAGCAGTGCGTATCCGTTGCCGGGGTCGAGGGTGAGCATGCGCTGCAGAACTTCTTCGGCGGCGGGCAGCGAACCCTTGGCACGCAGGGTTTCGGCGGCGGCGGAGAAAATCTGCCAGGCTTCATTTTTCTTGCCCAGGCGGACGTAGACTTCCGCCAGGCGGACGCGCATGGTGGTGTTTTCCGGATCCATCTCCAGGATTTTCTGGAAGATGCGGACGGCGTTTTCCAGTTCGCCAGATTTCAGGAATTCTTCCGCGACCTGCAGATACTGGGCGCGGGCATCGTTGAAGAGTCCCTGCTGGGTGTAGAGTTCGGCCAGCTTCAGCACGCTCTCGAGCGACGGCTGGAGCTTGCTGATCTTCTTATACATGGCGATAGCCTTGACCGTGAAACCCTGGTTGGCATAGGCATCGCCTACTGCTTTGAAGCAATTGGTGGCTTTATCGGCTTCTCCGAGGCGCGAGTAAAGGTCACCGACGGTGTTGGTAACGGTGAGGTCCTTGGGATCTGCCTTGAGGACCTTTTCATACTCAGCGATGGCGTTCTGCATCTTGCCCTGCTGGACATACTTCTCCGCAGCGCTGAGAACCTTCTGTTTGTTGAAACCGAAACCGAACGCCATATGAGTACGAACTCCAGCCTCTGGTTCTTATCCTAGAAACTTCTACACTGAAACTGAACGACGACTCCTGGGATGCGTCACCCTGGGAGAAGTCACGCGGCCAAACTCCTACTTTGGAGGTGGCCGGTCGGACAAGGGCAATTGTACGGCTGGACGGGTGGAACCGCATGGTTACCAAGGGTTACCAAAAGGGAGTGTACGAACGGGTTACCAAGGGAATCAACAATAGACCCCGGCGGATTCGCCAGGTTCACCTCATTAAGTAAGGACAAGGGGAATCTAGTACAAAGGTGGTATGTGGCGGGGTTCGGCAAAGAGTTACTCTTCCGAGGCGCGAGCCCTTAAGCGCCTGAAGCTGCTGTTGGTTTAGTGGTCTTTGCGGCGCGGGAAGCCGCGCCGTTTCAAAACGTTGGACATGCTGGACGAAGGGTGATCACGATTATGACTTGGATTCGAACTGTGCCGATGGCGGAGGCCGATGAGAAGCTACGGCGGGCGATCGAGGGGCAGCGGGAGTTGTATCCCAAGGAGTACGGCGACCCGGTGCATCCGGATGAGTCGGGGGGGTCGTCGATTGTGGGGTCGCACACGCTGATTCCGGAGGCGCTTTATCATTCGTTTGGCGCGTTCGCGGCGATGATGTCGCCGGAGTTGCCGCTAAGCCGGCGGCAGCACGAAATGATTGCGACCATGGTCTCAGTGACCAACAGGTGCGTCTATTGAATCGAGTCGCACGCAGAGTTTCTGCGTAGAGTGACGCTGGATAAAGAGCTGGTCGAAGCGCTGGAGAAGGACTACACGACTGCTCCCATTACGGCGCAGGAGCGGGTGATGGTGGACTATGTGGTCAAGCTGACCAAGGATGCTACCAAGTGTTGGAAGAGTGATATTGAGAGGCTGCGGGCTGTCGGGTTTGATGATCGGGGGATCCTGCAGATTACTTTGATTGCGTCTTGGTTTAATTACATCAACAGGGTGGCGGATGCGCTGGGGGTGGGTAGGGAGTGAGGGGCTCGTGACGGATATATTTACTTGCGCTCGGTCGGCCACCAGCCATCCTCGGTTGGCAGCAGCTCTGGGGCATAGCGGCGCTTGACCCATTGCTCGGTAATTGCCAAGCCCGCAGAGGCGCTGATCAAGCTCATGCCGATTGGGAAGCAGAAGAACAGCTGGTGAGACACTACCGCAGCGAAGGCGAACGGAAGTCCGATTAGCCATGCCACCCAGCGCGAGGCTCGCAGCCACCGAAGCGTAGGACGCAGATTAGCCTTCCGGAAGCGTGCGATCGCGGCTAGTACGCCGATTGTGGCGAACGGGGATGCTACGGCAATCGCGGCTACCCCGATCAAGATAAGTTTCACGTCCGGTCTCATATTTCTAAGGACCTATCGGTCATACTCCGCGGAACTAGCCAGCGTCGAACTCCGCTATCTTATGCTGGGTTGGAGCTAACTTCCACAAGAAACTGGCGTTCGCGTGTGGCTGGGCGAAATCTGCGGATATGAGATTCTTCCTTCTGCTACTAAACTTGCCTAGAGGCGAGGCTGCGGTTCTATTCCCCTGCCACCTCCACTGTTCACTCCATGGCTGAATCATTAGCGCAGTTTTTTCTGACGAACTTTCGGGCGCACCTTAATGAGCGCGCTTATGGGCAGCGGTGTGGGTATCGGATGGAGTGGTTTACCTACGGGCAGGTTTTGGAGATGGCGGTTTCGTTGGCCGGTGATTTGGAGACGCGGGGGATTGGCAAGGGTGAGCGGGTGATGCTTTGGGGGGAGAACTCGGCGGAGTGGGTTGCTGCGTTTTTTGGATGCGCTTTGCGTGGGGTGGTTGTGGTTCCGATGGATGATGGGGCTTCGGCGGATTTTGCTGGGCGGGTTGCGGTGCAGGTTGAGGCGAAGCTTTGGGTTTGTTCGCGGAAGCATGCGGGGGATGTGAGTGAGGCCGGCGGGGGTCCAGTTGTCGTCCTTGAGGAAGTCAAAATCCCCACTTCTCGCAAAGGACGCGAGAAGTGGGGCACCCTTGACCAATCTTTTGGGGCGGTTGGGCGGCTTGACATTTTGCAGATTGTTTTTACTTCGGGGACTACTGCTGAGCCTAAGGGCGTGGTGATTACGCATGGGAATGTGCTGGCTAACATTGAGCCGCTGTCGCGGGAGATGCAGGCGTATTTGAAGTATGAGCGGTGGGTGCATCCGGTGCGGTTCTTGAATTTGCTGCCGCTTAGCCATGTGTTTGGGCAGTTTCTGGGGATGTTTCTGCCTCCGCTGCTGGGTGGGACTGTGATTTTTCAGGAAGAGCTGAAGCCTTCCGAGATTGTGAATACGATCCGGCGGGAGCGCGTGTCGGTGCTGGTGACGGTGCCTCGAGTTTTACAGTCGCTGAAGCAGAAGATCGAGCGCGATCTTGAAGATCGGGGGAAGATCGAGGATTTCCGGCGGCGGTACCGCACGTCGGAAGGAGAGCACTTCCTGCGGCGGTGGTGGATTTTTCGCGGGATTCGCCGGCAGTTTGGGTGGAAGTTCTGGGCATTTATCTGCGGGGGCGCAGCGCTGGATGCTGAGACGGAGGAATTCTGGGATCGACTTGGCTATGCCGCGATCCAGGGATATGGGCTGACGGAGACGACCTCGCTGATTAGCGTGAATCATCCTTTTAAGTTGGGGAAAGGGTCGATTGGGAAGGTGCTGCCGGGGCGGGATGTGAAACTGGCGGACGATGACGAGATTTTGATTCGCGGCGGTGGAGTGGCGGCGGGATATTGGGACGGAGGTCGACCAGTTGTCGATGGGGTTACGGATAAGGACGGGTGGTACCGCACTGGAGATGTGGGCGCGCTGGATGACGCCGGGAACCTCTATTTCAAGGGACGGAAGAAGGAAGTGATCGTGACGCCGGGCGGGTTGAATATTTATCCGGAGGACTTGGAGGCGGCACTGCGGCGGCAGCCGGAAGTGAAAGATTGTGTGGTGGTGGGGATTGAGCGGGGAGGAAATGCGGAGCCCTGCGCGGTGGTGATTTTGCGAGATGATATCCGCAGCGAAGCCCAGATGGCAGCGGTAGTAGAGCGAGCTAACGAGTCGCTGGCGGAATTCCAGCGCATGCGGATGTGGGTGGAGTGGCCGCAGAAAGACTTCCCGCGCGCGAATACGCAGAAACCACGGCGAAATCTGATTGCCGAATTCGCGGCGAAGGAAATTCTGCGGCCCGGCGGCAAGGAGGTTGCGAGCGCGGATAAAAGTCCTGTGGCGGAATTGATTGGGCGCATCACCGGCAGAAGCGTTGCTGGTTTGGATGCTGGCGCGGCGCTTGACTCCGAGCTTGGGCTCAGTTCGCTGGACCGCGTGGAGCTGATCAGCGCGCTGGAAGATCGATACCAAGTGGATTTGAGTGAGACGCGCTTTAGCGCGGCGCGAACCGTGAGCGATGTGGAACGGATGTTGAGCGGCGACACGCTGCCGCGCGCGGAGTATCACTATCCGCGGTGGGTATTGCGGTGGCCGGTGACTTGGGCGCGACTGCTGGTGCACTATTTGCTGGGGAAACCGGCGATGATTTTGCGGGGCTGGCCGCGGATTGAAGGGCGGGAGAATCTGCGGGGATGGAGTGGTCCGATGCTGGTGGTCTGCAATCATATTTCGGACGTGGATTTTGCGTTCGTGCAGGCAGCACTGCCGGCGCGGCTGAGAAACCGGATCGCGACCGCGACTCGCGGAGAAGACCTGGAGGCGTTGCACACGCCGGCAGCCGGCAGAGGTTTTTTCGGCAAAATCTACGATCGCACACGATGGGTGCTAGGAGTCTCGCTGCTGAACCTATTTCCGCTGCCACGCGAGGCGGGGTTCCGGCAGAGTTTCGCATATGCGGGTGAGGCGGTGGATCGCGGGTACAGCGTGCTGGTGTTTCCTGAAGGACGACATACGGTGGATGGGAAGATTAATCCGTTTCGTGCCGGGATTGGGCTCCTGGCAAACAATCTGGGTATTCCAGTGCTGCCCATGAGGATTAGCGGATTATTTGAGGTGAAGCAGGCGGGAAAAAGGTTTGCGCGGCCATGGAAGATTGGCGTGCGAATTGGCCAGCCGATGAAATTTCCCGCTGGGTCTGCTCCGGAGCGGATTGCTCAGGAGCTGCAGAGAGCGGTCGAAGCTGTGTAGACAGCGCGAAGTGATCGCACCTTAATCCACGTCCTCAGACGCTTCTTCCTCGTAGGAATCTGATTCGATCTTGATCTCGGGCAAGTTGGCATCGCGGAGTGCGCGGTTGAGGGCGGGAAGATCTGCGGTCTTGACAGCATCCCAACGTTTCATCACATCAGATGCGTCGTGCTCGATGGCCTTAGCGGCTTCAGACTGCGCCGTGGTCGGTTCGGCATCGGCCTGCCTGACGGGGCCATATAACCCCGCGACCTGATCGTTCACCCGCGACAGGGTGATGGTGTCGGTCGGCGGCGCAAGGAACCCGGCTGCGGCGCCAGCCACGGTTGCGAGTTTGCTTTGGAATTGCCGAACGGAATCAAGGGCTGGGCCGGTCGCTTGCTGGCTCAGCTTCTCAAGAGGCCCGGACAGCGATCCCGCTTGTATCACGGCCCTGGACGTCTGGCTCAACAATGAGGCCAGGCGCATCTCAAGCTGGAATTTCTGCTCGAGGCTGGCTGCGGATATCTTCACGCGAGGGTCCATCTTCACGATGAAGGTCGCGGTATAACTCTTTCCGTTCGCGGAGAACCGGGCTGTGTAAGAACCGGGCAGAGCCGCGGGACCGAGGGGGTAACGAGGCGTGTCGCCGGGAATGGCGCCGATAGGATACGAGTGGCGTGTGGAATCGGGCGCGGGATAGTGCAAGTCCCAAACCCAGCGGTGCATCCCGGCATCCGCCGACAACCGGCGGAAAGGACGGAGCCAGTAAAGGGGAATGA
>Ga0210396_10007778_pt1 | contig 10186 bp, 7 predicted proteins | sample IncBWH17OmetaG_FD_155466 | JGI IMG/M metagenome (GOLD analysis project Ga0210396, IMG submission 155466) | Forest soil microbial communities from Barre Woods Harvard Forest LTER site, Petersham, Massachusetts, United States - Inc-BW-H-17-O ... | reverse complement strand
GGCCGCCTCTGCCGCGGCGGTCCTCGGGCACGATGATCCGCCTTCGCCGGGCGAGGGGGGACCGTTCTCTGAGCAGCAAGTCGAGCAGTTCGAAGAAGACGATGCCGACGCGGGACGGAGTCTCGGCAAGATGCTGGCCATCTTCTTCCTCTACACCGTGATCGTGATGTCCGGCGTCGGCTGGTGGACTTTCCACCACCAGGGCCACTGAGATCAGGCGCTGAAACCAGGCGCGCTGGCGTTGGGTGTGCTTGGCATAGAGCACGCTGAAGAGCCCGCGAATTGCCGGGACGTTGCCTCGCCAGCCGAGTCGAAGCAGAGAAGTCACTCAGTCGGCGTGCCGAATTCTTCGAGCCGTTGGCGGGCTTCTTCTGCCCAGGGGCCGCGGGTGTCGAAGCGGAGATAGCTCCGCCAGTGGTCGACCGCTTCCTCGGTTCGGCCCAGTTGCAGCAGCACGTCGGCCGTCTGCCAGTGGGCGTCGGCGTAGTCGGCATGAATGGATAGGGCCAGCGTGAGGGCTTCGAGCGCCGGCTCCAGCTCGCCGCGGGCGGCCAGCAGCGAGCCGATCTGCATCCAGGCTTCGAGATAGTTGTGATCGACTTCGACGGCCGCGTAATACCGCTCGAGCGCGGCGTCGGCCCGGCCCAACCGGAAGAGAGCGTCGGCCAGATGGAAATGAATCTCCGGACTTTCGGCCCGATCCATGAGTGCTAGCCGAAATGCCTCGACGGCCGCCTCCGCACGGTGGGCGTCCAAGTGTCGGCAGCCCTCAGCGAACCACTGCTCGCTGGACCAGTGCTTGCGAGCGTCGTCGGCCGGCGACTCGGTCGTCGCGGTGGTGTCGGTCTCGCTGTCGGTCGCAGTGCGACGAAATGCCAAAATGGATCCGTCTTCGGCTTCGGCCGCATCCGCTGCGGAGGGCAGGGGAGTGCCGTCCGGGGCCGCGGCACTAAAGTCGAAGCAGCGCTGCCCGGTGGTCGGCTCGAAGAGGCCGCGATCGTCGCGGGCGACGAGCCGCGCGTCCTGGGCCAGCAAGTTGAGCTGCGCCAAGGGCCGCTCGACTCCGGGCAGCAAGTGGCGAATTTTGGCGAGGCTGGCTTCGAGCTGGGAGCGGGGCACGCCGGCCTGCAGCAAATCGTTCAACCGCCGGACGCCGGCGGCCTCGGCATAATCAAAATAGGGGAGGCGATAGACTTTTTTCACCGGGCGAATGAGACCGATCCGTTCCCAGCGACGGATGGTGCCGATGGGCACGTTGAGCGAGCGGGACAGCATGGCGGGCGTGTAGAGGGCGTGCACTTCGCGGCACCGACCGTCGAGGCCCAACAGCCGCAGCCAGTCCGACTCGCTGACGATTCGCAGCGGCAAGCCTTCTTGCTGCAGCCGCGACGCCTCCTGCATGTTGAGCGAGGGGTGCCCGTTGAGCTCGAGCGGCCAGCCTTCTTCGCCGACGACGAGCATCGTGGTCTGGCGGCTGACGTGCTGGGTGGCCGTGCCGCCATGCTGCTGGGCCAATTCGTGCGCTTGGAGGTGCGTCATCGAGGCCAGCGTGCCGGTGAAGGAAACCCGCTCTCCGGCCAGATTCGGCGAACTGCCGACGCTTCCGGCGCGCGGCGCGGACGGCTCGGTGTCCGCATCGGACGTGGAGGCGTCGCTCGAACGGGTTTTGCTGATCACTTCGGCATCCTGGTGCGCGAATTCGGGCCGGCGACTCCTGCCGGTCCAATCGACGTGTCGATCTTACCAAGGCGAAACGGTGTCTCGCTAATCCACGAATTCGAGCGGGGCTGGGGCGGGCTCTCACAACTTGTCGGCACCCGGATCCTGAACTATCTTCACCAGCGGCCCCGGCTTTATGAACGAAACTGGCTTCATCGCCGCCGCCCGCCTCGTCTATCTGAATGCCCAAACGAAGGAGTTCCCATGTCGGCAATCGAAAAATCGGACCCGGAAATTTGGGCAGCCATCAAACGCGAAATGACCCGGCAGAAGCTGGGCCTGGAGCTGATCGCCTCGGAAAACTACACGAGCGCGGCCGTGCTCGAAGCCGCCGGCACCATCCTCACCAATAAATATGCGGAGGGTTATCCGGGTCGCCGCTATTACGGCGGCTGCGAAGTGATCGACACCATCGAGGAATTGGCCCGACGGCGGGCGTGTGCCCTTTTTGGCAGCGACCACGCCAACGTGCAGCCGCACGCCGGCTCGCAAGCCAACATGGCCGTCTACCTGACCGTGCTCAAGCCGGGCGACACCTACCTGGCGATGAACCTGGCGCAGGGCGGCCACCTGACGCACGGCAGCCCAGTCAATTTCTCAGGCCAGCTTTACAATGTCGTCTCGTACGGCGTCCGCGAGAGCGATCATCGCATCGATTTCGATCACGTGGCCAAGCAGGCCCGCGAGCACAAACCCAAGCTGATCGTGGCCGGGGCGAGCGCTTATCCTCGCGAGATCGACCACGCCAAGTTCGCAGAAATCGCCCGCTCGGTGGGGGCGCTCTTCATGGTCGACATGGCGCACTATGCGGGCCTGGTCGCCGGTGGCGTTCACAACAGCCCGGTGCCGGTGGCCGACTTTGTGACGTCAACCTCGCACAAAACGCTCCGCGGTCCGCGCTCGGGGTTCGTGCTTTGCACCGAGGAGCACGCCAAGGCCCTGGATAAAACGGTCTTTCCGGGAATGCAGGGGGGCCCGCTCGAGCACATCGTCGCCGCCAAGGCGATCTGCTTCCGCGAGGCAGCGGAGCCAACCTTCAAAGACTACGCCCGCCAGATCGTGGCCAACGCGAAGACGCTGGCCGACACCTTGATGCAAGGGGGGATCCGCCTGGCATCCGGGGGCACCGACAATCACCTGATGCTCTGCGACATGACCTCCGTGGGGCTCACCGGCAAGATCGCCGAAGAAGCGCTCGACAAAGCGGCCATCACGGTCAACAAGAATATGATTCCCTTCGACCAACGCAAACCCCTCGACCCCAGCGGCATTCGCATCGGCACCGCGGCCCTCACCACGCGCGGTATGCGGCAGGACGAAATGAAGCGGGTCGGCAAGTGGATCCTCGAAGTGCTCCGCGCCCCGACCGACGAAACTGTCCTGCAACGAGTCCGCGGCGAGATCGGTGAGTTCACCAAGAGTTACCCTGTGCCGGGCATCGCATGAGCGCGGCCGACCAGTGCGACGCCGGTTACCGCGCGCTCGAACGACTGTGAAGCAGACTCTCGAGCGGCACGACGGCGTTCATGCTGCCCGAGCGAAAGCCGTCGAGGTCGAGCGAGACGTATTTGAAACCCAGGCTATGCAATTTGTCGGAGATCGTTTTGCGGGCCGGTTCGGAGATCAGTCGGGGCAGGGCGTCGAGTGGGACTTCGATCCGCGCCAAGTCGCCCACCTCGTGCCTCACGCGGAATTCCCGCAGGCCGAATTCCTCTCGGAGAAACTGCTCCGCCCGATCGACTCGTTCGACGCGCTCGGGCGTGACGGCGAGGCCGTAGGCAATGCGGCTCGACAGACAGGGCGTGGCCGGTTTGTCCCAGACGGCGAGCTGCCAGTGAGCGGCCAACTGGCGAACGTCGGCTTTGGTCAGGCCCGCTTCGATCAGCGGGCTGCGGACGGCGTGCTCGCGGGCCGCCTGCATGCCGGGCCGGTAGTCGCCCCGGTCGTCCAGGTTGGCTCCGTTCACGACCACGTCGAATTCTGGCAAGTCCGCGTGCGGCTTCGCCAACAGGTTTTCCAGTTGCGTGTAGAGTTCAGTCTTGCAGAAGTAGCAGCGGTCAGGAGCGTTCTTGAGATAGTCGGGATTCGAGAATTCGTCCGTCTGAATCACAACGTGCCGAATGCCAATCTGGGCGGCGAGGGCTGCGGCCGCTTCGCGCTCGCCCGATGCCAGACTAGCGCTGACCGCCGTAACGGCCACGGCATCGGTTCCGCACGCCAATTGCGCGGCCTTGGCAACGACCGCGCTGTCGACGCCGCCCGAGTAGGCCACTGCCACGCGGCCGCAGGCTCGCAAAATGTCGAGCAGCCGATCGCGCTTGGCGGCCAGAGTGGAATCACATTCGCTCATACCTGAACTATATCGGGGTCGCCCGGCGGCATCCACGGGGATGCGCGTGCGTGTCGGCTGACAAAACACTGACGCGTGGCTTCCAGCCGCGCAAACAGGCCGTGCGGCGCTCGGTGTCGCGCGATTTTGCTTTCGATTAAACTCCGAAAAGGCTTTCGGCTTTCGAAGGTGAACAGATGGATGGCTGTTTTCGGGTCTGGTTTTTGTGCAGCTTCGTCGCGCTTCTGTGCTTCGGATCACTCGCCGAGTCGTCACAAGCCGCCGGGTTGACTGCCGCTCAACGCAAAGAATTGGCTGCCATTCGCGCGGCCATTACCAAGGTGCACATCCCCGTCCATCGCGATGCGATCGACGACGCCGAGAAAAAGACGGCCGACGCCGAGCAGCGTTTCGAGACGTTTATCAAAGATGCGGGACTGTCGGCCGACGACTCGCACCTGGCCAGCCTCAAGAAGTTGATCGCAGGCCGTCGCGAGGCCATTGTCAAAGCTCGCGAACGCTATCAGGGGGGAAAGAAGACCGATCGCACGGCTAAGAAGACAGATAAGAAGTCAGAGCAGGGGGCCAGCTTTGTCGGCCAGGTCGCGCCGATCATCAAGACGCACTGTCTCGACTGTCACGGCAAAGACGCCAAAGGCGGGCTGCGACTCGACACGTTCGCCGGCTGGGAGAAGGGAGGCAAATCCGGGCCGCTGCTCGTAATCGGCGACGCACAAAACAGCCTGCTGATGGGTCGGCTGGTGTTGCCGGGCCCGACGCGGATGCCCAAAGGGGGCGAGCCGCTCGCGGAGGCCGATTGCCTCAAGATCGCCGAGTGGATCAATCGCGGAGCCAAGTTCGACGGCGACGATGCGTCGAAACCGCTCGACAAACTCGCGCCGGCCGGCGGCGCGCTGGCGAGCGCCGCGGGGGCGACTGCCAAGAGCGCGCCGATGACGCCCAAGATCGACATTCAAAAACCGAAAGGGGGCGAGACCGTCGCCTTCACCCGAGACATCGCTCCCATCCTGGTCAACAGCTGCCTGCGTTGTCACAGCGGCAACGAACCCAAGGGCGGACTCTCGATGGAGACCTTCGAGCAGCTCTGGACCGGGGGCAAGAGCGGACCGGTGATCGATCCAGGTCAATTGGGCAAGAGCCGATTGTGGCAGCTGGCCGGCGAACAAAAGCCGTTCAAGATGCCGCCCGGCGACGAACGCATCACGCGATCAGAGTGGGCCAAACTGAGAGCCTGGATCTCGGAGGGCGCCGCGTTTGACGGCAGCGACCCCAAACGGCGGCTGGCGAGCCTCGTCCCGAGTGAAACCGAACGCCGAAAAGCCGAGTTGGCCCGCACCTCCGCAGAGGAACTGCGAGAGAAACGCCGCTCGCGGAGCGACGAGCAGTGGCGGCGGACGTTTCCTCGGACCGAGGCAGCGCGCGCCGAGAATGAAGACTTCCTCCTGTTGGGCAACGTCTCCGAGGAGCGTTTGAAAGAGTCGCTGCGTCTCGCGGGCGCCGGTTTACGAGCCGCGCGCGACTTCCTGGGCGATACGTCCAAGCCGGCGTTCAAGGGAGGCCTGGCCGTTTTCGTGCTCAAGGATCGCAACTCGTTCGAGGAATTCAGTCAGACCATCACGAAACGCGAGCCGGCCGCTGCAATCCACGGTGGTGCCGACGTGAGGCCCGATCTCAAGGAGGCGTACATCGTGGTCGAAGACCGCGAGTCTGCGCCCGAGGGCGGGCCGGGGCAGGCGGCGTCGCTTCAAAAAAATCTCACCGAACAACTCACGTCGGCCCTGCTCAAGCGGGCCGACAAAAAACTCCCCGATTGGATCGTTGCCGGCAGCGGCCGCGTGGCAGCAGCGGGGGGCAGCCAGCCGGCGCTCGCGGGCGTACAATGGGCGGCCCTCTATCGGTTGGTCGGCTCGCTGGAAAAGCCGGACGATCTGCTGACCGATGGTTCGTTCTCTTCCACGGCGCTTGCCGACGTTGGCGAAGCGGTGACGGCGTTCCTGATCGATCGCCGGGGCAAAACTCTTTTCCCGCGCTTCGTGCAACAGCTCGTCAACGGCGCGAGTCAGGCCGACGCCTTTCGCGATGTTTACAGTAGCGACCCTCGCGCGTTGGCCGACGATTTCTTGCAGCAGGCCGCCAAAGCCGCCCGAGGCGACAACAACTAAGAGCGACGACGAAGCTCAGTCCAGACTGTCAGGGGCCCGATGGACGACGTGATTGTGATCGGCGGCGGCGTGATCGGACTGTCGGTCGCGCTCGAACTGGCCGGGCAGGGGGCGGCCGTCACCGTGCTCGAGCAGGGTGACTTCGGCCGCGAGGCGAGCTGGGCCGGCGCGGGCATTTTGCCCCCGGGCAATCTCGACGCCGCCACCACGCCCGAATCGCGCCTCCGCGCCCTGAGTCACGCCCTCTGGCCCGACTGGGCCGAGTCGCTGGCCGCCGAGACGGGAATCGAAACCGGTTACACGCGCTGCGGCGGACTGGAACTGCGCACTGCGAGCGGACCGGGCACCGACGAGGGAGTGGATCAACTATCGAACGAAGTCGAGTCGTTGCGCGGCGAGGGCATCCGCGTCGAGACGCTCAGCCTGGACGTGCTGCGTGAGTTCGAGCCGCTCGTCGCTCCCGAGATCGCCGGCGCCTATCGTCTCCCCGATCTCGGCCAGGTGCGGAATCCGCGCCTGATCAAAGCACTGCTGGCGGCCTGCGGGGCGCGCGGCGTTCGTCTGCGTCCGGGAACGCCGGTCGTCGCGCTCGACGGGTTAGGCGCGTGCCCAGAAACAACTCTCGATGAGGATGAAACGCCAAACGAGCCGGCTCCGGTCGATGGGGAGGATCGCAGCCGGCGGATCGACGGCGTGCTCACGCACTCGGGTCGCGTGCAGGCCGGCCGATATCTCGTGGCCGGCGGGCCCTGGTCGCGCGGGCTGCTGTCGTCAGTCGGCGTCGACGTGGGGATCAGCCCCGTCCGTGGCCAGATCGTGCTCGTCTCGCAAAGCTCGAAACTGCTCACGCACGTCCTGCAGACCGGGCCGCGCTACATCGTGCCCCGCGACGACGGCCACATCTTGATCGGCGCGACTGAAGAGCACGTGGGCTTCGTGAAGGCGAACACAGCGTCGGCCGTCAGCGAGTTGTTGGCGTTTGGCGCGAGCCGAGTCCCCGCGCTCGCACAGGCGCGGTTCGAGCGGGCCTGGTCGGGGCTTCGACCGGGGTCGGGGGACGGCCTTCCCTACTTAGGCCGCGTCGCGGGATTCGACAATCTGTTCATTGCGGCCGGCCACTTTCGCAACGGGCTGCAGATGTCGCCCGGGACCGCCCGCCTCACCCGTCAGGCGCTGTTGGACCAGGAGACCGACATTTCGCTCGAGCCCTATCAGTCCGATCGGCCTCAAGCCGCGGCAATCGCCGCGCGAACCTGATGCCCTCTGCGAGAGAGCGTGTGAAGGCGAGACATCTCAGGGCGAGACACTGATGCGAGCGGTCATTCAGCGCGTGTCGCGGGCGAGCGTCACTGTTGGCGGCGAAGTCGTCGGACGGATCGACAAGGGTCTGCTCGTGCTCCTGGGGGTTGCCGAGCACGACACGCAGGACGACGTGATCTACCTCGCCGCCAAGATCGTCGGCCTGCGGATCTTTCCGGACAACGAGGGGAAGATGAACCGCTCGCTGTTGGAAGTTGGCGGGCGGATGCTCGTCGTCAGTCAGTTCACGCTCTTGGGCGATTGCCGCAAGGGGCGACGCCCCAGCTTCATTGAGGCGGCCCGCCCAGAACAGGCCGTCGAGTTGTACCGAGGCTTCGTCGCTGAAGTCCGGGGGCAGGGGGCCGAGGTCGAAACGGGGCGTTTTCAGGAACATATGGACGTCGAGCTGGTGAACGACGGTCCGGTGACGCTGATTCTCGACACGCGCGAAATGCGCGAGGCCGCCAAGGGCTGATTTCGAGCTGCTGATTTCGAGCGTCCCCGGCCGGCCCCCCGCTCCGCCCCGTCGCCGCCAACTTGGTCTTTTGCCGTTTTGCCGCCTTTCGCTATACTCCCGCCCCCTTGGCTGCCGCCGATTGGACGGCGCGCGCCGAGCCTCTTTTCATTCAGGCAGGGAAGCCGCCCATGTGGTACGACCTTCTAACCCTCGGCATCTTGATGTACGCGATGTTTCGCGGCGCGATGAAGGGGGTCGTCTGGCAGCTGGCGACGATAGCCGCCCTCTTGATGTGCTTCTTCTTCTCGGGATCACTGTCGCATGTCGTCGCGCCGTTCATTCGCGTCGAGGAGCCGCTCAACAAGTGGATCGCCATGCTGGTGCTCTACCTGGGCTTTTCCTTCGTCAGCTTCGGCGTGGCGCGGGTGATGCACGAGGCGATTGAAAACATGCGGATCGAGGCGCTCGATCGCCATCTGGGCGCCCTGCTCGGCTTGGTCAAAGGCGCGATGTTCAGCATGTTCCTGACCTTCTTCCTTGTCACGCTCTCGCACTCGGCTCGCGAGTCGATCATCAATTCCGAAAGCGGTTACGTGGCGGCCGTCGCCATCGACCGGCTCGACCCGGTCATTCCCGGCGACCTGCACGCGCTCTTGGAGCCCTATCTGCGACGCATGGACCCGCGGGGCATCGAGCGCGAGCATCGCGACGAGGAGTACGCGCGGCGTCAAGGAGATGATCGCGATGATCCGTTCGTCGACGACGACCGACCGGATGACCGCCGGGACGGACTCGATCGCCGCGATCTGGATGCTCGTGCTGACGATCATCGCAGCTTCGATGGCGATCATCGCCCGGCCGACCGCCCGAACGACCGGCGTCTGAGCGACGACGGTCCCTACGCCCCCGATCGCCGCGACGCGGTTCCCGATCGTCCGCGCGACCGCCGCGACTCGGCCTTCGACGACGCGGCAGTCGACGCGCCGCGGCGTGACCGCGCCGTGGCTGATGACGACTTGGGCCCGCCGGGAGACGACGAAAGCCACTGGCTCTCGTCATTGCCCGCCGCGCTCGACCAGGGGCTCCGCCTGTTGGCGCGGAAAGCCTGGCGCGCCACCCGGCCCGAGCACCGCGGCGAGCTGTCTCGACTGCTCTCGTCGAGCACCGTGCCCGACATGATTCGCAAGACGCTCCGCGACTGGCAGAACGGCCGCCCGGCCTCATCCAACGCTCCTGGATTCGACGATGGTCCCGGCCTGGGCGGCGGTCCCGAGCTCGCCTCGGATCGCGATCGAGGTGATCGGGATCGAGGTCCCGGACTCGGATCTGACCGAGGTCGACCGCTGCCAGGAATCGACTCTGACCGAGGCCGTTTGGGAGACGATCGCGGCTCGTTGGGAGCCGATCGAGGACCGACGGGAGACCGCCGCGACGAACGGGTCTCGCTCGAGCGGCAAATCGTCCGCTCGTTGGGCGGGCTCGGCGGAAGCGCCGATCGGCCGATGGCCGCCGAGGACATCGAGGCCCAGCTCAATGGCATCCCGGACGACGTCGCCCTCAACGTCCTGAGGGGTTGGCGGACCGAGCTCCGGGATCAAAAGTCAGACCCCCGGGACGTCGACGGCACGACCCTCGTGCGTCGCATCCGGCGCGAGTTGAGCCGGGCAGGGATTTCGATCCACACCCTGGACAGCGCAACCCAGGATCGACTCCGGGGTGGGGAGCGTCGCTAGGCCGGATTGGGGGCCAATGGCGCTCCAAAGGGTTGCGTGTCGGATGTCGGACGGAGCCCGCTTGGGCTTGAATCGGAAGCCCCGAAGCCCGGAACGGGGGGGCAGATTGTTTCCGGAAACTGCGTGGCTCAAGCAACCGGGAGTCCGCAAGGCGGCTCGGCCTAGAAGAAAAGGCCGTTTTTCCCGGAGTTTTTCGGGAACGAATTAAACATAACAGACATTATCGGACGTTGGGGATCGGCCTGAAAACGGCTGCTCGGGCCTTCAAGGCGCCCCGCCCGGCGATTCACTTGCCGGTCTTTCCGTTGCTGCCATTGTTCTTTGCCGGGTCGTCTGACTTGGCCTTCTCTGTCTTCTCTGTCGCCGGTTTCTCTGTCGCTGTCAGCTCTTCGACGGCCCGTTCCTCATAGACGCCGATCTTGCGGAACTTCTGGTAGCGGCGGGTCAACAGAGTTTCCGTCTGGAT
>Ga0210396_10007776_pt1 | contig 10187 bp, 6 predicted proteins | sample IncBWH17OmetaG_FD_155466 | JGI IMG/M metagenome (GOLD analysis project Ga0210396, IMG submission 155466) | Forest soil microbial communities from Barre Woods Harvard Forest LTER site, Petersham, Massachusetts, United States - Inc-BW-H-17-O ... | reverse complement strand
TGTACAGGCCCCACCAGCGGAAACGGCCACGCAGATCGCTTTTGTCGATGCTGTCGAATCCGCCCTTGGCATAGATGTTCTCGATGCGGTCGCGGACCTCGAGCGGGGCACCGGCCTGTTTCATCTCTTCGTTGGGGTTGAGCGGCTCGCGATCTCCCAGCGCCCACTGGCCCTCATTGCGGGCTTTTGCGGGACGGGCTGTGGTCATTCGGGGGTTCTCCTTCGCGAACATTGCAGGCTTGGACGCGCAGCACACCGGTTTTATTTCGGCGGCGCAGATCCGGCGCCAGCTGGACGTACAGGTGGGCTGATCTACGGCATCAAGGCAGACAGCTACAGCTGCAGACACGCTTGAGATCGATGTGCCGCCGCGCCACCAGGGCGATACGCGGGCTGCGGTTGGCGACGATCACGGGCCCATTCTGCCATGGATAGCGACCAGCGTCGCCACCAGGTCAAATTTCTTCTCACAATGATTAAAACTACGGATCAATCCTGGGTGATTGGGTTGACAAAGCCGAGAATCCCCTGAGAAACCGTTCGACCGAGGCTCAACCGGCCCGCCGTGCCATGATTTGGCATGGCCCTTCGCGAGGCGCCGGTTGACCTGCCCGGCATGCAGCCGAGTCCCGGACAGCCGTTTGGGCTGTATCTGCATGTCCCGTTCTGCATAACCCGTTGCGGTTACTGCGATTTCAACACCTATACGCCGGCGGAGCTGGGTGGTGTCAACCCGGACGCCTGGCTGGTGGCACTGCGAACAGAGCTCGAACTCGCGGCCGCACGGCTGGACGCACCGACGGTGAACACGGTGTTCGTTGGGGGAGGGACGCCGTCACTGCTGGGCGGTGAGCGCCTGGCCACGCTGCTGGACATGGTGCGCGAGCAGTTCGTGCTGGCGCCAGATGCCGAGGTCACCACCGAGGCTAACCCCGAGTCGACGTGGCCAGAATTCTTCGATGCCATCCGTGCGGCCGGATACACGCGGGTGTCGCTCGGCATGCAGTCCGTGGCGCCGCGGGTATTGGCGACACTCGATCGCGTGCACTCGCCCGGACGGGCGTCAGCCGCGGCCGGCGAGGCGATGGCTGCGGGCTTCGAACATGTCAACCTCGACCTGATCTATGGGACCCCCGGGGAATCCGATGACGACCTGATGCGTTCCGTCGACGCGGCGGTCGAGGCAGGTGCCGATCACGTGTCGGCGTATGCCCTGCTCGTCGAGGAGGGCACCGCGCTTGCCCGGCGGGTCCGGCGCGGGGAGCTGGCCGCGCCCGACGACGACGTGCTGGCGCATCGCTACGAGTTGGTCGATGCCCGGCTGTCCGCGGCCGGGATGACCTGGTATGAGGTGTCCAACTGGTCCCGACAGGGTGGTGAGTGCCGGCATAACCTCGGCTACTGGGACGGTGGTCAGTGGTGGGGCGCGGGCCCGGGCGCGCACGGATTCGTCGGCACGATGCGATGGTGGAATGTCAAGCACCCCAACGCTTACGCAGAGATGCTGGCCGGTGCCGCGCTGCCGGTCGCGGGCTTCGAGCAGCTCGGCCCCGACGCCTTGCACACCGAAGATGTGCTGTTGAAAACTCGCCTGCGCCAAGGGCTTCCGCTAGATCGGCTGAATCCCGCCGAACGCGAACGTGCCGAAGCCGTGGTCGCCGACGGGTTGTTGGTGCCCGACGGCGACAGCCTGGTCCTCACGCGGCGCGGACGGCTGCTGGCCGACGCGGTGGTGCGGGCCCTGCTCGGGTAGTTCTCAGGTGCCCGGGAACCAGTGCGCGACTACGCGGTTGATCTCGATATAGAGCGGGATTCCGATGGTGACGTTGTAGGAGAACGTCAGACCCAGTGACGCGGCCAGAGGCACATGACGCGAGCATACGAGCCGGGCCTCACGGCCGCCGAGAGAAGAGTCGGTCGTCAATCCGCTGCTTGAGCGGCCCCCAACTCGTGGACGTTGGCCAGGGCGAGCCGCGTGCTCGTGTCATGTTTGGACAGGCGCCGCATGTGGTCCCATCCATCGATCACCAGCCTCGGACTCTGGTCTTGGCCGCTGAACTCCTCCAGGAAATGACGCAGGGACTCACCTGTCGTGTGATCGACGATAGGCACACGCGAGCTCAAGTGCAGATACACCGCCTGGATACCGTGCGGAAGCTGCCCCAGCTCCCGAATCACGTGGAACAGGTTGAAGCACACCAGGGGACCATCCAAGTACAGGTGGTAGGTGCCCTCATCCAATTCCCGTTGCGACACCGGATTGCGGAAAAGGCTGAGGAAGCGGACGGCAAAACTAGGCTTGGTGAATTCCGAGCCGTTCCTCAGCGTGTGCCAGAGGCCCACGTACCACAGGTTCAGTACCAACTCCACGGCGATGCCAGCGGCGATGCCGATGAGCAGGTCCGTCGTCACGGTCACGAGCACTGTGGTGAAGAAGACGACGAACTGCTCCGTACCGACCCGCGCGACCTTGAGCCAAACCGCGGGCTTACATAGTTTGTAGCCAATGAAGACGAGGATGGCGGCCAGGACCGCCATCGGGACCATGTCGATCACGTAGCGGCCGAGCAGCACGAACGTCAGCAGGAAGCAGGCGTTGTAGAAGTTGGCCCACTGGGTCCGGCCGCCGGCCAGGACATTCGCCGTGCTCTTGACGATGCCGGGGATGATGGTCAAGCCCCCGAGCAGGCTCGAGGCGCCATTAGACACGCCCATGGCCAGCAAGGTCCGGTCCGGGTCGGACCGGCGGCGATAGGGGTCGATGTTGTCCACGGCCTTAATCGTCGCCAGGGACTCGGTCGCGTCGATCAAAAGCAGGGTGATAACCAGGTAGGCCAGGGGCAGCAACAGCGCCGCATCGGTGAATGCCTCACCGAACTGGGGGAAGACGACCCCGTGCTCGAGCGAATCGGGCACGTTGATCAGGTGGGATTTGTCCACCTTCAGGATGAATGTGCCGACCACCGTGCCGCCGAGGAACACCCAGACCGGAGGCGGCATGACCTTCAGCAGCCGCCCGGGCAGGGCCGACAGCACGAACAGCGCCGCCAGGCAACCGACCCCCAGTGCGCAGACCGGGTAGCTCATCGACAGGACATGGCGGGGCACTTCGCCCAGGACCGCCCAGAATTCATGGGCCTCGAACTTCACTCCCATGAACAGAGGAATCTGCTTGACGATGATCATCAGGCCGATCGCCGCCAGCATGCCCTGGATGGCCGCGGCCGGGAAGATGGCGCTCAGGCGCGCCACCTTCAACCTGGCGAGGATCACTTGCAACACGCCCGCGATCGCGATAGCGACCAGGACCAGGGGGTATCCCACCGCAAGCAACTCGGATGTCGAGGCGCCTCGGCCCAGGCGGGCGTGTCCTAGCATGATCATGCCGGCGAACAGGGCCGGCGCCAGTCCCGCGGCCGGGCCGCTGATGGTCACATACGAGCCGCCCAAAAACGGCAGGACGAAACCGGCGATAATCGCCGACATGATCCCGCAGATCGGCGGCGCACCCGAGGTCATCGCGATTCCCATCGAGAACGGCAGCGAGATCATAGCCACCGTGAAACCCGAGCGAAGGTCATAGCGCCAGTGTTTGAGACCGGCCAGGCCATTGCGGGGCTTTTCGGTCGGAACGGTCATATCCAATTGCCTGGGAGAGCCCCCTCTCAACACCATCGGTGAGCCTCCTCTCAACAGCAGCTCAAACAGGTGGTGGGTGAAGTTCTCCCGGAACTTCTGCAGCATCCTCCTCACGGCACCCACGTCGACCGGAGTGAACCAGTCTTTACGAACAATTGACACCACATTTACGAGCAATTGACATCGCACCCTGGCAGTACGGAAACATCCAGTCAGCCCCGCGGGTGTCGGGATAGGTAGTACGTCCAGCTGGCAAGCGAGGCGATGAGTGGCCGAGTTAGTGGTCGCCGTCATCGGCCTCACGGTGTGAAAGCCTGTGCAGCTGGAACTTTCAGGACTACCTACCCAAGACGTCTTTGAGGATTCCCCACCGTGGTGCGCATGCTGCTCGGGTAGCGCCGTTTCAGGAGATCGCGAACCAGCGCCGCACCATGCGGGCGATCTCGGTGTAGAGCGGATCCGATCCTGACGCTTGTCAGGTAACCGGGAACCAGTGCCCGACCGCGCGGTTGATCTCGATGTAGAGGGGGATTCCGATCGTGACGTTGTAGGAAAACGTTAGGGCCAGTGATGCCGCTAGCGGCAGGGTTGGGCTGGCCTCGGGGATGGCCAGCCGCTGGACGGCCGGGACCGTGATGTAGGACGCCGCGCCGCACAGCACCGCGAACAGCACGTAGGTGCCCGGCTGGAAGTGGGTGTCGGTGAGGTAGGCGTAGGTGTAGGCGATCAGGATCCCCAGTGTCGCAAACAAATTGGGCGCCAGCAGACCGAAGAAGATGAAACCGCGGCCGGCGAACTTGAGATCACGCAGCTTACGGGACGCTGTCATGCCCATCTCGAGTAGGAACAGGCAGAGGACACCCTGGAACGCCGCAACGAAGAACTCGTTCTGGTCGTGAACGATCTTCTGTCCCTGCAGTGCACTGATGAAGCCGATCATGATGCCGCCGACGAGGAGAATCAGCCCGGGATTGAGGAACACTTCCTGCAGGAGCTTACTGGAGAACATAGGCATCCTCTTGGCCTTCCCGCGAGGTGGGCTATGGTCGGGCTCCCAGTTCGGATGCTCCAGCTTTTCCATCGAGAGTTCCAGCTCCTGCTCGATACCGCGTTCGTCCTCGGTCGTGAGACTCTGACGGTGCGGCGGCCGCGAGGCGGTGCCGGGACCCACCCCGACCGCGACTGGCGGGGTGTAGCCGGGTTCGTCCGGCATGTAGCCCGATTCGCTGAGACCCCGGTGCCGCAGGCGCGCCACCAGGTACAGCGCCAGCAGGCAGCCAGGAATCTCCATGACGGCCAGCAAGACCGGCATGTAAGCGTTGAAGGCGATGTGCACGCCCGCCAGGACGGCCACGCAGGTACCGAAGGTTCCCGCCGAGTCCGAACCGTAATAACCGGCGACCGTCGCCCGGTCGACTCGCCGCAGGCGGGTCATGTACTTCAGCAGCAAGTAGGTTAAACATCCGATTGCGAAGTTCAAGGCGAAGCCCAGCACCGTGAACCCAGCGATGTTGTCGATATCGGCCGGTTGGGTCTTGGCGAGTTCTTCGCCCCCCTGCCAGCCGATGGCCACCAGCAGATACATGGTCAGGCCCTGATAGATCACGTAGGGAAACTCGAACCGAACTTTCAGGATCGGGATGAGGAAACCGAAATAGAAGAACAGCAACAGCGGCTTGAAGAGATTGTGGGTGAAGTTCTGCCAGAACTCATCAAGCATTGGTGCCTCCGGTTGATTCAGTCCGGCGATGAGGTGAGCAGCAACTATCGCGGGGCATCCGCAAACACCATTAGTACCTTGAGGACTCACGGGACCTGAGTCAACTGATAGAAGCCGTCTTTACGAACAATTAACAACCCTGTTTGCGGGCACTCCAACCATTCGGCCTGGGTGGTTTGTGTGTCCGGTTCGCGTGACAGCCTGCGTAGCGCGCAACTTCCAGAGGTGCCGTGAGACGAAGCCACTCACCGAGTCGGGCGTCGCGTCGGGTCAAGACGGCACCTGTCAATAATCCTGTGGCCCATGGTGTTTAGTCGGGCATCAGCCGACGGCCGCAAAGTGGCACGGTGCTCGCTCCGCGCGACCGACTGCTGGCCGACGCGGAGTCTTCGGCCTCAGGAGATCAGAACCAGTGTGCGACCAGCCGGTTGATCTCGACATAAAGCGGGATTCCGATGGTGACGTTGTAGGAGAACGTCAGACCCAGTGACGCGGCTAGAGGAAGGGTTGGGCTGGCCTCGGGGATGGCCAGTCGCTGGACCGCCGGAACGGCGATGTACGACGCCGCGCCGCAGAGCACCGCGAACAGCACGTAGGTTCCCGGCTTGAAATCGGCATGGGTGAGAGACGCGTAGGCGTGGGCGACGATGATCCCCAGCGGCGCAAAGATATTCGGCGCCAGCAGGCCGAAGAAGATGAAACCGGGGCCCGCCGATCGCAGGTCTCTCAGCTTGCGGGACGCCGTCATGCCCATCTCAAGCAGGAACAGACACAGCACGCCCTGGAATGCCAACACGAAGAATTTGTCGTCGTCTTGAACGACCTTCTGTCCCTGCAGGCCGCTGATAAGCCCGATGGCGATGCCGCCGATGAGAAGGACCAGCCCAGGGTTGAGGAAAACCTCCTGCAGGAGCTCGCGGGAGAAGACGGGCACCCCCTTGCCCTTCGTGCGGGGTGGACTCTGGTCGGGCTCCCAGTCCGGATGGTCGAACTTCTCCATCGAGAGCTCCAGCTCCTGCTCGACTCCCCGCTCGTGCTCGGCCTCGAGGCTCTGGCCGTGCGGGGGCTGTGCCGCAGTGCCGGGCCCGACGCCGACCTTGACCGGTGGGGTGTACCCGGGCTCGTCTGCCATGTTTCCAGCTGCATCCATGCCGCGGTGGCGCAGGAGCGCCACGAAGTACAGCGCTACCAGGCAGCCGGGAATCTCCATAACGGCAAGCATCACCGGCATGTAGGCGTTGAAGGCGACATTGACGGCGGCCAAGAAGGCCACACAGGTGGCGAATGTCCCTGCCGAGTCTGACCCGTAATAACCCGCGACCGTTGCTCGGTCGACTCTTCGCAGGGAAGTCAGCCAACCCATCAGTACGTAGGCTATGCCTCCGATCAGGAAGTTCAGGATGAAGCCCAGCACCATGAAGCCCACGATGACCCAGATGCCGGAGTTGATCTTGGCGAGCTCTTCGCCGCCGTGCCAGCCGATGGCCAGCAGCAGGTACATGGTCAGGCCCTGGTAGATCACATAGGGGAATTCGAATCGCACCTTCAGGATCGGGATCATGAACCCGAAGTAGAAGAACAGCAGGAGTGGCTTGAACAGGTTGTGGGTGAAGTTGTGCCAGAACTCTTGCAGCATTGGGGCCTCCCTTGACTGGTGCGGCGATCAGGGGAAGCACCGTCCGTAAGCGGGGCAACCACGAACATCCCGACGACCGTGCAGAATTTAACGCCGCTGCTGCGGGGCCGCCAGTCGAACACGGCGCAAAAAGTCGCGGTTCAATCCTGGCGGGCCGGAATAGTTGGTTTAGTTAAAGCCAGTGGTCACAGCACCGCTGGTAGCGATGCCTGACATGCGCTTAGCTGGGAATCACTGTGAGTTAGATGTGGGTTCGCTGTGTGGATAAGCGTGTCGTCAACGTGCCGAAAAAATCAGTGCTTGCGCACCCCGGGCCTTCGGCGGCGATGCGTCACGGACGGGCACCCAAAGGCGAGTAGCTCCTTGTGATTTCCTCGAAGCCGGCAGGACCGGAAGCCGAAGGCGCGCCGCTCTCTTCGTTAATCTGGAGCTCATCGCCCCTCGGATGCGTGGACGTCTTCGTCGTCTGCGACCGGATTACGAAGATGATCATTTCCTCGCGGTGGATGGCTGGTAGATCGCGCTCGCATTTAGCTGTGTATGGCCAAATCGTCGCCGTTAAAGTTTTGTAAAACATGTCCGCCTCGACGCCCAATTCTCGGATTTTGCCATTCGTGGGCGAGCGGTCACACCGCTTTTGGGACTAATGCGCCAAAGTGGTCTCACCCAGCCCTAGGGCGGCCACACGGATGACGCTAAGGGGAGGGTTGTGCGCAGTTACATAGGTTAGGCTACATTTACTAACCGTGACTGAGGTCAGCGTCGAGACGAGTTCCGCCGGCACCATGTCACCGCCGATTCCGCTCCCTGTCCATATCGACCCCGCCGACCTGGCAGCCGAGCTGGCTGCGGTGCTGCCTGAGCGGTTTGGCGAGGAGTACCTGCTCTACGAGCACAGCGGTCAATGGGTGCTGGCAAGCGGTGTGCAGGCGATGGTCGAACTGGATAGCGACGAACTGCGTGTCATCCGCGACGGCGTGATTCAGCGGCAACAGTGGTCCGGGCGGCCGGGACCGGTCCTGGGTGAAGCCGTCGATCGGCTGTTGCTGGAAACCGATCAAGTGTTCGGCTGGATCGCGTTTGAATTCGGCGTCTACCGCTACGGACTGCAGCAGCGGCTGTCGCCGCGCACCCCACTGGCCCGACTGTTCTGGCCGCGCACCCGCATCGTGGTGACGGCTGAGGCGGTTCATCTTTTCAACGCGGAAACAAGTCACCGCGATGCGGTACTCGGGTTACTCGGCGACGGTGTGCCCCACGTGGGCGATGCCCGCGAAGTCGAGGTAACCGCCGATCCGTCCGGCTACCGCGATCGGGTGGCGACAGCTGTCCGCGAAATCGCGGACGGCAGCTACCACAAGGTGATCCTGTCGCGTTGTGTCGAAGTGCCTTTCGCGGTGGACTTTCCATCCACCTACCGGGTTGGCCGTCGGCACAACACCCCGGTGCGGTCGTTTTTGTTGCGGCTGGGCGGAATTCGTGCCGTGGGCTACAGCCCAGAACTTGTCGCGGCCGTCGGCCACGACGGCGAAGTAGTGACGGAGCCGCTGGCCGGTACCCGCGCGCTCGGTCGTGGTTCGGCGCGCGACCGTCAGGCTCGCGATGAGCTGGAATCGAATTCGAAAGAGATTGTTGAGCACGCTATTTCGGTACGCAGCTCGCTTCAGGAGATCACCGAGGTCGCCGTGCCGGGCACACCGGTTGTCACCGATTTCATGACTGTGCGGGAGCGGGGGAGTGTGCAGCACCTCGGGTCCACGATCAGCGCGCGTCTGGACCCGTCGCGCGACCGGATGGACGCTCTGGAAGCGCTTTTTCCAGCGGTCACCGCGTCGGGCATCCCGAAAGCAGCGGGTGTCGAGGCTATCCTGCGCCTCGACGAAGGCCCGCGTGGCCTGTATTCCGGTGCGGTGGTGATGGTTTCAGCAGGCGGCGGGCTGGATGCGGCGCTGACGCTGCGAGCGGCCTACGAATGCGACGGGAAGACGTGGCTGCAGGCCGGCGCCGGCATCATCGAAGAGTCAGACCCTGAGCGCGAGTTCGAGGAGACCTGCGAGAAGCTGTCCACGCTGGCGCCCTATTTGATTGCGCGTCGCTAGCGTCTTCAGTTGATCTTCCGCCGGCGTGCAGCAAGTTCGTCGGGAACTGGTTCACTCCCGGCTTCGGATGAGTGTTCGAGGTAGTCGGCGAGTATGCGGCTGACGAGCGACTCGATGTTCGATTCGATCGACTCGGCGAGGGTGGCGGTGACCTTGACATTAGTCAATGGCAGCTTTGGTCAACTTCAGCCAGGCGGGGTAACGGTTCGGGCACGTTTCAGTCACCCCGCGACACGTCATGCGGCACCGCGGTTTCCGTGGTTGAGAATGCGGAATATGACGCAATCGCGGGAGCCCGACGGTGGCGCGTGAGATCTCGCGGCAAGCATTTCTGCGGGGTGCCGCCGGAGCGCTAGCCGCCGGCGCCGTTTTTGGATCGGGCCGAGTCGGCTCGGTGCGGGCTACCGCCGCTCCGGCTGCCTCTGGCTGGGACGGTCTTTCGACCGCCCTCGGCGGGGAGGTGTTACTACCGAATAGTCCCCAATTCGGCGCGGCCAAGCAGGTTTTCAACACCAACTACAACGGCTTTACGCCGGCGGCGATCGTCACCCCGAAATCGGCGGCGGACGTGCAAAAGGCGATGGCATTCGCTGCCGCCAACAACCTCAAGGTCGCTCCGCGCAGCGGTGGGCACTCCTATATCGGGGCGTCCACGGCGAACGGCGCCATGGTGCTCGACCTGCGTCAACTGCCTGGGGAAGCCAACTACGACGCCGCCAGCGGGCAGGTTACGGTGACGCCGGCTACCAGTTTGTACACGATGCACCGGACGCTGGCCGCGGCGGGCCGGGGCGTTCCGACGGGTACCTGCCCGTCGGTCGGTGCCGCAGGGCACGCCCTGGGCGGCGGAATGGGCGCCCAATCCCGGCACGCGGGCCTGCTCTGTGACCAGTTGACGTCGGCGTCGGTGGTGCTGCCCAGCGGTCAGGCGGTCACCGCGTCTGGCGCCAGCAACCCTGACCTGTTCTGGGCGCTGCGCGGCGGCGGTGGCGGCAACTTCGGCGTGACAACCTCGCTGACATTTGCGACGTTCCCCACCAAGGACGTCGACGCCGTGAACCTCAACTTCCCGCCACAGTCGTTCGCGCAGGTC
>Ga0210396_10007774_pt1 | contig 10188 bp, 10 predicted proteins | sample IncBWH17OmetaG_FD_155466 | JGI IMG/M metagenome (GOLD analysis project Ga0210396, IMG submission 155466) | Forest soil microbial communities from Barre Woods Harvard Forest LTER site, Petersham, Massachusetts, United States - Inc-BW-H-17-O ... | reverse complement strand
CGCCCAGAGCAGCGAGACGACGCAGCAAATGACGAAGCAATGCATCAGTACGGAGAGCAGATTCCGCGCGCGCACCAGGCCGCCGTAGAACAGCGCGAGCCCGGGAAGCGTCATGAACAGCACGAGCGCCGACGCGACCAACACCCAAGCCGTATCGCCCGTGTCCGGCGCCATTGCTCCGCCGGCACAAGCTGGCGAGGTGGCGAAGCACGACAACATCAGCGCGGGCACATAGCGCCAGCCGACGCCTCTCAGCAGGAACGACATGGTGCTATCCCGTGGGCGCTGGCGGAGCCGTGGACAAGAACGAACTCGCCACGTTGCAGCCCGCCAAGATCGGAAAGTACTGATCTGTGTACGGTTAGCAGGTTTGTGAAGATCTGCTTTCGTAAACTTGTCGCTGTTGAAGTTATCTTGCGGAGAAATGAGGCGAGGCGCCGCCATCAGAGGCGCGATATTCCGGGGTCGGTCGACCGACTGACGCGACGCGTGGCAGAAGATGTGAAGACAGCCTACAAGTTGGAGCGAGACAAGCATACGGAAGCTAAACTTACGCAGCTTATTCCCGACGAGTTGGTGCCACGATTCGCGTTCGCCGGCAGTCCAGAAGTAAATCAAGATCAACGGCGAGGGGTCGGCGTTGATGAAGCGATCCCCGCAATTCCTCCCGAGGGTGCCAAGCTGCCTCCCGCGACGAAGTCATTTGTGATCTAATGCCGCTGTTCACAGCCAGCGCGCACCGGCGAGGATGTCCTGACCTCAGGATAGTGAAGGGACGGGCGGCATAAATTGGCCGCGGCTCCCAACTGAGTGGCCATCAGGACATGTGTGGGCGTCTGAACGTCGGACGGTAGCGCCGCCGCGGTTGGTCACACGGTACTTAGTGTTAATTCGAAAGCGAAGTTCTTCTCCTTCGCGAGTTCCAGCCTGTCCACCATCCGCACCAGATCGGCTATCGACCGTGCTCCCATCTTGGCCATAATTCGACCACTGTGAACGCGAGCCGTGTGCGTGCAGACTCCCAATTGGCCTGCGATCTGCTTGGGTCCCTGTCCTGCTGAAAGCAACACTATCGTCTCCCTTTCGCGAGGCGAAAGCGATGCAAGCCGGGTTCGAAGCTCGTCCAAGGTCCGCTTTTGTAAACACGCTGCGAGATCACGCTCGATGCCGCTTCTCACCGCGTCGAGCAGCTCTTCATCTTGAAAGGGTTTGGCAAGAAAGTCTATGGCCCCAGCTTTCATCGCCCGAACGGACGTCCTTACGTCGTTCTGAGCGGTCAGAAAAACTAAGGGCGTCTTGCGTTTGGCTTTTGCCAGTCGGGACTGAAGATCGAGACCACTTATGTCGGGTAACTGGACGTCCAACACGGTGCAATTGGGTAAATGAGACTTGCTCCGCTTCAAATACTCTTCGGCCGATTTGAAAAGTTCGACCGTCAGGCCCGCTGCTCCGAACAAGACCCGCAGTCGCGCCCGCAACGAGTCGTCGCTGTCGACAATAGCAATTACAGCTCGGTCGTCGGTCATGGGTATTACCAAACGTTGGGCGATGGCCTCGTGAAAGGTCCTCGCAATCGAGGGCGCCGCCGTAAGGATCGACGCAACGCGCGCCCCTTGTTTCCGAATTCTAAGCCGCGGGAAGCTCCGCGCGACTTCCGGTAGCCGCTCTTAGGCCCTTTGGAGTCGGCGTAACCATTTACGACCTTCCTCGCGTTGGACCTTGAGGCGTTCAACGCACTTCTTTGAGCAAAGAGGAGTTCGCCAAGAATAATATCGGATGAGGCCAAACGATCCCTCACAGATCGCGCAGCGCCTCGGCGCGCCAAACCGGGTATTTTGAGAGCTGTTGAGCATTTTTGTCTCCTCTGGTCTTCGCGTGAGCCCTATTTCTCATTCCTTCTTTGTTGTCGCCCACAGACAAAGTGCATCCCGATGTCATTGCAAGAATTGCGATTTAGCCGTCAGCCAAATCGTTGACATTCGCGTCCTGCAATCGACCAATCTAGAACTGGCAGCGAGATTAAGATGATTGAGTTGAACGGTTCAATCGTACGTTGGTGCGCGCCGATAACCGAGAGGGCTGCAACAGTTAAACAAAGGTTTGCGTCGATTGCCTTTCGCTCGCAATCTTTCACGGACACCTGCACAACCAGGCCATAACGCTTGTTTGAATCTGTGCTGGCGGAGCGCGGTCTTTTGTGGGTCACTTGCCCGGTGCCTTGTGACGATGCGTCTGTCTTTGAGATCAGAATGCAAATGAAAGGGCGCACTTTCAGTCAAGATACAGCATGACTGATCAAGACGGCTTGAGAGAGTACGATATTCTGGAAATGGTCAGACAAGGAGCATGAGATACCGTGATATCGGAGCTTGACGATTCCGCGCGAGAATGCACAACGCGAGCAATGTAGCGCAAGCGATCGTTGCGTATTACGATTAGAAGAAGAGGTCCGACCCGGGGGCATTCTCCGTCAAGAATTTGGCCCATTGCGCCAGCAAAGCCATCAACAATGAATTATCTCATCAACGTATTGTCCAGGTCCGGTCTTCTCAAGGACGATCTCGACTACCTGCTCGAGCGAACTTTCTGTGTGCATGGCGCGTTTGGCTTAGCTTCGACCAGACCTGTAGCTTTGGACCGCGCGTCCGCTATGACTTTCAAATTACAACGTGCGCGGATGTAGGCAATTTAAAGAGCGACGTGGGGGTTGTCGTCTCAGTGGGGGATTCAGGTCCGGGTTGACAGCCCAAAGTGTCGAACGGTTGCTCGAGTCTTTTTACACTACCAAGCCCGGCGGCTTGGGGGTGGGGTTGTCGATCTGCCGTTCGATCATAGAAGCGCATGGCGGAAGCTGGACGAGCGCCAATGAACCGCGGGGAGCCGAATTTCAATTCACATTGGCGGCGTAGCAGATGCATACGGTCCGAGAAAGAAACACCGCATTTTGGCTAAAACTATAGCACGAACCAAAAAGACGACCAAGAGACACATCGCTAATCATCACCTTTCCAAGCCAATCATGATAGGCAAAACAAATTCTTCCGAGACCTTTGATGTCATTTGGCGGTCAATCAATCCGGTCCGAGCCGAGCCTTGGAGCAGGTATCTCCCCGACAGCGCAAAGCGTACGGCCGATTGTACTTTTCCTTGGGTCTCGGGGGTGAATTGAACCAACATTCCATGACTGGTGACGGCCCGATTTTGGAACGAGGAGGAACGATATTATGAATCAGTTGAACCAGCTTATTCTTTATGTTTCGAAAACCGGCCCGTTTCGGAGTGGTCTTGACCGTCATTTGATTCGCGCTGCGATGGTTTTTACGTTCTTCGCCTTCAGCATCCAAAAGTGGAGCCAGTACACCGCCGAGATGCTAGTCCCCTTAATCAGCCGTAGCCCCGTCGTCTTCTGGCTGCTCCCAGCCTTCGGTGTTCGCGGCGCGGGCTTCTTCCTCGGGACGACCGAAACGATCTTCGGCTCTCTCATTTTCCTTGGCTATTGGAGCCCAAGGCTTGGCATCCTGGGCGCGCTTGGGTCGATCGCAACCTTCTTCGGCACCACGACCATTATTCCTTTCCTACCCGATGGCTGGGCCCATGAGGCGGGCGGATTTCCGATCATGACCTTGCCACTCGGCTTCTTGATGAAGGACGTTCTGTTCCTCGCCGCTTCATTCTATCTGCTCAAGCAGGATCTGACACGTGCGGCGGTGTTAACAATCGCGAGATCAAGAAAAGAGCCCGTCTCACCTGAATTTCAATTCACGGCTCACGAAAGGAGGGACGTATGAGCAAGACAGTAATAGAGCATGTGCTATCGCGCCTTCACGATATTGGGATCAGAGATGTCTTCGGCGTTGCCGGTGACTTTGCTCTTCCGATCGACGACGCGGTCGTCAATAGCAAGGGAATGCGCTGGGTTGGGAGCTGCAATGAGCTGAACGCTACCTAGCCGGAGTAATCCGGCCACGGTTTGAAGAGGACAGTACCGGCAGCTTGGATTGGCAAGAAATCGTCATGTACCCACCTGTTTACCGGTGGCCGAGGCGGGAGGCTCACTTAGAAGTCGATGCAAGTCCGATCCGGGCCACGGCGTAGGCTGCAGCCCATTTGAGCAACACGCCAATAGCGATCCCCACGACCGTATCGAGCAGACGCAGGACTGGTTGCTGCAAAGCATGCGCGGGGTCCAGCGCGGCTACCACCAGGACAACCGTCGTCGTGATCCCGGTCGTAACGATATCGTCTGGTCGCTGCAGCAGCATCATGACGATGGTACCGAGCCCGATCGTGAGGCCGATGCCGGCGGCGTTGACCGAAAACAGCGCGATGTAGACAAAGCACAGTGCGAAACTTACGCAGGTCGCGACCAATCGTGATATCCCGGCCGAGACACTTCCCTCGCGGGTCTCACGAAAAACGAACACGGTTGCCACCGCGGCCCACATCCCTCCCAGCAGCGTGTTCGCCTGATCGACGAATTCGCCGAGCAGATCGGTCGTTAGGGCGTAGGAGATGGCGCAGGCGATCGCCATATCGAACGCGTAAATCACTTCGCAAAGCGTGGGCTTCTTCATGGCAGTGGGAAAGTCCTTTATGCGGGGATCCAGCTTAATGTCGTCGAAGGCGAGCCGCGATTGACGCCGCGCCAGGGAATATCATCGACTTTGAGGACCCGGGCTGTCTCAGCACGAAGGCTGTGGCAGAGGTCCGCATCTTCGATCAGCGACACGCCATAAGAAGGAATGATCTCCTTTAGCTTCGGCAACCAAGCGCTCTCCGTCAGCTGATCGGCAAAACACTTCTGCAGCACACTGATCGCGATGAATGCCGCGGTGGAGGCGCCTGGCGACGCGCCGAGAAGTGCCACAAGCGAACGATCACCCGCGCCGACGAGTTCGGTGCCGAACTCGAGCAATCCTCCTCGTTTGACGTCGGGTTTGATGATTTGCACCCGTTGGCCGGCGACCTGGAGTTTCCAATCTTTGGGGTTCGCGTCGGGGAAATATTCGTCCAGCGCCGCCAGCCGGTGGCCCGTGGACTGAAGAACCTGCTCGATCAGGTATTCTGTCAGATCAAAATTATCTCGCGCCACAGAAAGCAAAGGCTTGATATTGGCCGGCCTGACGGATTCGAATAAGTCGAGCAACGATCCGTGCTTCAGGAATTTTGTCGAGAAGCCGGCATAGGGACCGAACAGAAGCGAGCGTTGGCCGGCGATGACGCGAGTGTCGAGATGGGGCACCGACATGGGCGGTGAACCAACGGCCGCCTTGCCGTAGACCTTGGCATGGTGACGCTTGTTGATCTCGGGATCGTCGCAGCGCAGCCAGATTCCGCTGACCGGAAAGCCACCATAACCCTTGCTTTCTGGAATGCCGGATTTCTGTAACAACGAGATCGCTCCACCGCCCGCGCCGATAAACAAAAACTTCGTCTTGATCGAGTGCTTCTCGCCGCTCTCGAGAGCCTGCACTTCAACCCGCCATCGCGCATTGCCTTCACGGACGATGTCGATGACGCGATTCTTGAAATGGACCTTGCAACCCGGCAACGCAACGAGGTATCGGACCAGATGGTGGGTGAGTGAACCATAGTCCACGTCCGTACCCGTGATGATCCGTGTCGCCGCGACAGGCCCGTCGTCGGCCCGGCCCTCCATCACCAACGGCACCCATTCGGCCAGCTTCTTCCTGTCCTCGGTGTACTCCATGCCGTAGTAACAATGATGGGAGCTCATCGCCTTGAACCTGTTCCTGAGGAAGGAGACGTTCGGCTCCCCATGAACGAAGCTCATATGCGGGACTGGATGGATGAAGGAGCGTGGATCGACGATTGCGCCCTTTCGCACAAGATGCGACCAGAACTGACGCGACAGGTCAAACTCGACGTTCACCTCCAGCGCCTTGGAGATGTCGATGCGGCCGTCAGGAAGTTCGGGCGTATAGTTCATTTCACAATTGGCAGCGTGGCCTGTGCCGGCGTTGTTCCAGGCCTCGCTGCTTTCGAGCCCGCTATCTTCCAACGTCTCCAGCATCGTCACGGTGAGCGAAGGTTCAAGCTCTTTCAGGAAAACGCCGACGGTTGAACTCATGATACCGGCACCAATCAGCACGACGTCGGCCTCGGCGATAAATGTATCTGACATTGGCTTTTCCCTTTCAGAGCTTCCGCGAACTCGCTTATGTTCAGCGACGGCATCAGGCCGTGACGTGCTGCGATTTGCCCGCGCGAAACGGCACTGTCGCTCCGGGTTGAAGGATCACGTAGGCGCGGCGCCAGGACGAGTCATCGGTCAGCCTCCAGCTGTGTCCTGAGCCGATCGTGTCTTCGGCAAGAAGGATATCGCCGGGGTGAAGCAGGAAGTGGTTCCCGTCACGCGTTTGGAAATCCAGTGTGCCGCTCAGCGTGATCACGAGCTGCCGGATCGGTGCCGTGTGCCAGGAGAATGCGCCGCCCGAAGCCGTTTCCTGAAACGAGATCGTAGACACCGCAAGTTTGCCGGTCAGAAAATCACCACGTTGGCCGGGCTCAAGCTCGATGACGCCCTCCTCGAAATGCGAACCCTGATCATCGCCGGTCCATAGGCGCACACATTTGATCATTTGCTTGCCCCTATGGTGCTAGCCGAAAACCCTGCGCCCGTCCGCCCGACGGCTGCTGGCCGAAACGGAACGACGGTCTCTGGATCGAGGATCGTGTACAGGCAGCACCAGGACTGGTTGTGGATCATCGCCCAGTTATGGCCGGTTACACTCGTGTCCTCCGTGAAGAGGACGTCGCCGGGGCGGATCGCAAATCGGCCGTCATGCGTTTCGAACTCCAGCATGCCGCTCAGCGTGATGACCAACTGCCGATCGGCATCCCGATGCCATCCGAGCTTCGGATCTGTGTCGGCTTCATGGAACAATGCTGATATGATCGGAAACATGACGCTGAGTGCATCCCCTCTCGTCCCTGGTTCGAGATCAGTAAACCCTTCCTGGAAGTGGGACCCCTGATCTGCACCGGTCCATAATCTGATACATCGGATCATCCTGGCTCTCCCTAACGCGCCGACACGCTATTCCTCGCGGGCTCGATTTCCTGGGCGACGTAGGGCCGTACCATCTTCGCGGGATCGACAATCCTCTCGAACTCCTGCTCGGTGACGAAGCCAAGCGTCAGCGCAGCGGCCTTGAGTGTGAGATCGTTGTCTATCGCATGGTGCGCGATCTTCGACGCCTTGTCGTAGCCGATCACCGGCGCAAGCGCAGTGACGAGCATCAGTGAGCGGTCGACATATTCCTTGATCTTCTTCAGGTTGGGCTTGGTCCCTTCCACCAGAAATTTGCGGAAGTTGACGCAGCCGTCGCTCAGGATCGTGATCGAGTGCGCGATGTTAAATATCATCAGCGGTTTGTAGACGTTCATCTCGAGATAGCCGCCGGCCCCGCCAAAACCGACAGCGACGTCATTCGCCATGACCTGCACTGCGATCATGGTAAGCGCCTCGCACTGGGTGGGATTGACCTTGCCCGGCATGATCGAGGAGCCCGGCTCATTCTCCGGTATCGACAACTCGGCAAAGCCAGCGCGAGGCCCGCACGACATCAGGCGGATATCGTTGGCGATCTTGTAGAGCGACACGGCAAGCGTGCGCAGCGTGCCGGAAAGTTGCACCAGCGCGTCATGGGCGCCTTGTACGGCAAACTTGTTCGGGGCAGTGACGAACGGCAGCCCGGTCAGCATGGCGATTTCGCGTGCGGCTGCTTCGGCGAACCCGGGAGCCGAATTGATACCGGTACCGACCGCGGTGCCGCCGAGCGCCAGTCGATAGACGCCTTGCAGCGTTACCTCGATCCGCTCAAGGTCATCCGACAACATGCCGGCATAGCCCGACCATTCTTGGCCCAGTGTCAGCGGGGTCGCGTCCTGCATATGCGTGCGACCGATCTTGACTATGTTGTCCCATTCTTTGGATTTGGCGGCGATGGCATCACGCAGTGCCGTCACCGCCGGAACCAGGTGCTGTTCGACGCTGACAGCGGCCGCAATGTTCATAGTCGAGGGAAAGGAATCATTCGACGATTGCGCCATATTGACGTGATCATTGGGATGAACCGGCGTGTGGCTGCCAAGCGCCGTGCCGGCAAGCTCGCTGCATCGATTCGAAATCACCTCGTTGACGTTCATATTGAACTGCGTGCCGCTGCCCGTCATCCAGACATGCAGAGGGAACATGTCGTGGTGCTTGCCCGCCAGGATTTCGTCGCAGGTCTGGACGATCAATTTGTATCTGGCGTCGTCCATCCGACCGCTCGCATGATTGGCGATCGCGGCGCCCTTCTTCAGGATCGCGTAGCCCGTGATCATTTCACGAGGAATCAGATCCGTTCCGATGCTGAAATGCTCCAGTGATCGCTGCGTTTGCGCACCCCAGAGCTTGTCTGCTGGCACTTCGACCACACCGAGGCTGTCACTTTCTTTGCGGTAGCTGGTCATGGCCTTCTCCTTGCTTGTGGTCGCGTCATGGCCGTGAAAGCGACACGATAGAGTCAGAACTGCGCTTGCGAGTGTCAGGCTCTCTCACCTCGCCGCTCGTAGTTATTGGCAAGGCTTGCGCTCGGTGAAGACAGTTGCGCAATATTCGCAGCTGCGCGAGTTCGATTCGGAAGACACAAAGCGATAACGTGTTACAAAAAGCGCCGCTTGCTGCGCCAGGAGCGGCGAGCTGCCACGAGACTCCTGTTTATCGTTGCATCATGCGAACAAGATCCTGCTTCAAGAGATAGAACGACACTGCAAGCAGCACGATATCCTTCATCAGGAACGGGACATTACCAGTCATGGCCGGGAATCCGGCTACGGGATCCCAGCCGTTGGGCATAAAGGGAATGATCGAGACGGTTACTATGAAGGTCACAGTCGAACCGGCTGCGCCGAGGATGCCCAGCCGTTTGTCCCAGAAACCAGCGAGCAGTAGCGCGCCGAAGGTCCATTCGGATACCCCGAGAAGCCAGCTGGCCTGCTGGTGGGTGAACACGAGGTACAGCCACGAGATCAGCGGACTGTTGCTGATGAAGGGAACAAGGCGCTCGGCCTCGTACGGCCACCATTTCTGGTAACCGAAGAAGAAATACATGATTATCATAGAGGCGCGGAGGACATGGTAATCGAGGTCCGTCATGAGCAGGCCAGACTCACGTAATTTGCCGACAAATGGATTAAGTTCGGTGTTCGTCAGCGCTTCCATTTTCGTACTCCTTCGATCACCTGATATGCCCTGAAGCGACCTGCTGTTCGGAATGCGAGCCTTCAACCCGCGCCGACGTGGGCACTTCGTTGGTGATCATCGCCCGCGCAATTTCTTCAAGGATTCTGACCACCGTATCGTGCTCCTCATCTGACAACTCGGAGCATAGCGATGTGTCTTTCGGTCGTCTTTTTGGTTCGTGATATAGTTTGAGCCAAAATGCGGTGTTCTACAATCAAACGCTCTGGGGTTCGATCGGATGGGCGACGCCCGCCGCTTTCGGCGCGGCAATGGCTTCTCCTGGACGACGCCTCATCCTCATCACTGGTGAAGGCTCGCACCAGTTGACGGCGCAGGAAGTCGACCAGTTCCATTGCTTTGGGCTGAAACCGTTGATCTTTGTACTTAACAACGATGGGTATCTCATCGAGCGGTTGCTCACCAAGGACCCGGAGAGCTACTACAACGACGTCGCGAAATGGCACTATCACAAGCTTCCGGAGGCGCTCGGGTGCGACGGCTGGATGACAATGCGCGTCACGACATGTGGTGAACTCGATGAAGCTATAAGGAGGGCCGAATCTTGCGGGACCGGCGCCTACGTTGAGGTCGTCACGGACAAATACGCTGCTTCTCCTCTATCGCAGAAACTGCACGAATCTGTCGCGACCCTCTATGCCTGATTGATCCGAATGACTTTTGGTCTCGGCAAGGCGCGCAGCGCCTTGCCGAGGAAGCGCGTTCCCTTAGACGGCGCTTCCTCAACGGTATGATGACCCAGCCTATTCCGGCGGTAGCCCTGATTGCCCTACCCTTAAGAGGCTGCCGGCCGATATCGAGGCCGACAAGATCGAAATCGTGGTCGTCTGCAGGATCGACCGCCTGACCCGTTCGCTCGCCCACTTCGCCAAGCTGGTCGAGGTCCTTTGATGCCAGATCGACATCGTTTGTTGCCG
>Ga0210396_10007773_pt1 | contig 10188 bp, 11 predicted proteins | sample IncBWH17OmetaG_FD_155466 | JGI IMG/M metagenome (GOLD analysis project Ga0210396, IMG submission 155466) | Forest soil microbial communities from Barre Woods Harvard Forest LTER site, Petersham, Massachusetts, United States - Inc-BW-H-17-O ... | reverse complement strand
GCTCTGGGATGTTTTTGTTGTGCAACTGGCCGCCTTTCTGGACGGGCTGACGTTGCGGCGGATAATCGCGTTTATCCCCGTCGTCATTCTTGTCCTGGCTTACTACCACAACATCCCGATTCCACCGGAATTGATGCTGGTGGGTGATTTCCTGGCGTACATCGACATTTTCTCGGTGTTGTTCCTGCTCGGCATTCTGAGCCGTGCCACGACAGTCTTGTTCATCATCAAGCAGGTGACTGCGCAGGTCGCAAGACTGGCGAGCGGCCTCATGACGGAGGCGCGACGGCTGGATTTCCGGCACCGGCGCGAGCGTCGCGCTAGCGCTCGGAAACGACTGATTGGTCGAGCCAGGAAAAAAGACGACGAGCCCTTCATCATCGGTAGCATCGCCTGGGCCTAGCGCAACAGCGGCGAAACCCACCGCGTTATCGTGAAGATGATCAGTCCGACAAGCCCGCCGACCAGCGCGCCATTGATGCGAATGTACTGCAGATCGCGCCCGACCTGCAGTTCGATACGGTTGACCAGCGTCTCGGTATCCCACCGCTCCACCACTTGCGTGATGAACGCGCCGATTTCGGCGCGGCGGGGAGCGATGGTGCGCAGGGCGGCGATCCTCAGCCATTTGTTGACCGTGGCGTGAATCTTGGGGTCATCCGCGATCCGACGTCCAAGCGCGATCAAGAGGCGCTCCAGCCCCGTGGCCAACTGATCGGTGTAGGAAGCGGCGAGTTCGCCGGCCATACGTCAGGGGGAAAGCGTCGATCGGCGGGTTTATTTCAAGGAGCTGTTTCGCCTGCGGGGCGAACTGGTGAAATTGGAGAGCTGGGTGCAGCACGAATATCCGCACAAAAGATTTCCCTCACCCGCCGCAAGCGGGAGAGGTAAGCAAGCGCACCCTGCCTCCCAATGATCCGGGACGAGCTTGGATCGTCCGACGCTCCAGCGTCAGTGGCCTCTATCCGCATAGATTTGATACAACATGCCGACGATCTCGAGCGCGATTAGCACGATGACAATGATTTCGAGCCGCAGCGATCGGCGGGTATCGATAAGGTCGGAGAGTGTATTGGCGATTTCCGCCACCACCGCCAGTTTGCGGTTAAGGGTATCGACGCGCTCTTTGAGTTCGTATTCATCCTCGAGCCGGGCATAAAGCCGCTCAAGGTCGGGACGTTCCCATAACGCATCGGGCTTTTCTCCGATCGCGACGCGGCCGGATACCCTTTGCTGCACCAGCAGGGCGTTTCCGATCAGACGCAACACGGCTTTGCGATCCCTTCGGGTTCGTCCGTGATCCGCGAGTTCCTTTGCAAAGGGTTCGATGACCTCGAATACTCTTGCGACTTCGCGTTCGTCATTGGCCAGCACGACGCTCTTCGCCAGCACGTCGGCAATGACCAGCAGCCTCTCCGGCAACATCTCCCGAAGCTGAATCGGTCCCCCCACCTGCACCTGATCCTCGGGCTCACTGGCGCGCTCGACGATCGCGGTTTCCTCTTCAAACCGCGCGAACTTGCCGCCGATCCGGGGCGTCAGCTTTGCCAAAAATCGGGCTTCATCTTCCGGCGAAAGGCCGATCAGTACGGCGACGCCATAGCGAAAAAGCACGGCGATGCCGGCCTTGCCGACTTTGATTGCGAGAGGGACCGCCGAAAGCGCCTCGCCTTCAAAGCCCATCGTATTGATCCGGTCGCCGACCTGCAGGGCGTGCGCCATCACCCGCGTCCCCATTTCCGCCGAAATGAATTCGGGTTTGGTCATGACGCCGTCTCCTTGAGGCACGCCCTCGCTAAAGGGGCGCGGCCTGTCGAGCCAGCGATGATATTACGCGACAATCGAGGGGAGTGGAGAGGGCGGCGCCACAATGTGGCGATATTTGCGTTCCGGCGACAGAACCAGTCGATAGGCGCGAAGCTTGCGAGTTTGCCAGGAGTCCAAAAGCCCGCCGCAGATGCTGCACTCGACCCGGCCGGGGCTTCCTTCCACCGAAGTTGATTCAGCCATTTCATAGGCGGAGGCGCAGGAAGGGCAAGTAAGGTCTGATATTCTCATGGGATTTTTCTTCCAGGGCTTTTGAAGAAGTGCACATTGTTTGAAGGCAATGTGGCCGAGGCAAGGACGTCCGCCTGGCCGGCATTCACATCGTGCGTAATCAGGAAATCGGAACTATCCGATCAAACCCATGTTGCGGGAACGCTTGCCCGTGAGGAACATTTGCCCGCGGGCAACGGCGGCTAGCCGGGCGCAGGCAACAGCCGGGTGGGCGCCTGCGGTTCCCGCATGCGCGCGCCGCGCGAGCCGCAATAGTCCCACACCATCTCATGACCGAGATAGATGAAGGGACCGAGGATGAAACCGGAAGCGGACAGCAGCGCCGCCGTCGCGAGATCACCGACAACCACGAAATTGGTGGTGAAGTCCATCGTCGTCGCGACAGTGCGGAACGTGATGGTCTTGGCCAACGCCCGGCTGATCGTAAATCCTCCTCCCGCACCCGATGGCGTCTTTGCGTCGGGCCGTAGCGGCAACAGGGCCGTGAGGTCGACGCGTTTGTCGGCATCGCCGAAACGATTCCACGCCGCTTCATGGGCGAAATAAAACAGGGGGCCGAACACAAGCGCGAAGGCCGACAAACCGGCCGCCGTGGCGACCTCGCCGATGACCACATAGTTTACCGTGAAGTCGAGGCTCGTGACGATGAACCGATAAGTGATCGTCCTGGCAATCCGTGAACTGGACAGGGAGCGGCGCACTCACGGCGGGCGGGCCCGGCAGCGAAGCCTTTGACGCGATCGGCGGGCTGAAATCGAGCAGCGGCTTGATACGCCGGCGCGGGCCGGGCAAGAAGTCCGGAAAACTTTTGGGAAACAGCCTGGGCGCCAGAACAATGGCGCCGCCAATTACCACGCCAGGAACCAACGCGACCTCGAGCAGCGCAACGCCCGCGGCGATCACGCCGAAGGTCGCCACCGTGGTTATAACATCCTGTGTGAGGCTTGCCCGATCACCGCGCGCTGGCATCGCCGGTTCCGAGTGATCGACATCGGCTTTGTACTTCGGCACGGCGCTGCCTCGTTTTCATGGTTACGGCGCTTGAACTATGGGGATTTCCCGAGCCGCTAACGCACAGGGAGATGAAGCACGCTTCAAAGGCGCTGGACTGCATCAGTTGCATGGCCTGTTTTTCGGCGTGCCCGGTCATCGGCCTCGGCGGTCTGACGGATTTCGCGGGCCCTGCCCCGCGGGTTCAGCTTGCCCAGACCGCGCTCGACGCCCGCAACGATCCGGACAAGGTGGCGAGCGCCCTTGAACACGCCGGGATCTTCAACTGCGTCTCCTGTTATAAATGCGAAGAAGCGTGCCCGGCGAAGATCCCGATCGTGTCGCAGGTGATCGAGCCCTTGAAGGCGAAGACGGCGAAGCTGCGGCCGGGGCTGGCAAAGCATTCGCTGACTTTCAAGGCAATCATCGCGTCGCGCGGACGGATTGACCCGACAGAGCTGGTGCTGCGAATTCAGGGCATGAAAGCCGTCCGGAACATGGCGCGGGCGCTGCGGCTGTTGATCGCCGGCAAGATCAGTCCGCTCCGAACGCTTTTCAAGAAGAGAACCGGAGCGGCCGCCGCGGCGCGCCGCCTGCTCAGCCAAAAGGATGTGGGACAGTCATGAAATTCGCCTATTACCCCGGCTGTTCCGCCAAAAGCTCCTGTGCCGAATTGAACGAGGCGATGCGCAACGTCGCGCCAAAGCTCGACCTGCAACTTTCCGAAATCGAGTCGGCTACCTGCACCGGCGCGCGCGAGATCAGGGCCATCGACCCGATAGGCTTCCTGGCGCTGAATGTCAGGATTCTCGCTCTGGCGGAGCGCGACGCGCTGCCGCTGATGACAATATGCAATACCTGCACGCTCAACCTGATCGACGCCAACGCCCGCTTTCTCGAAGACGAGGACACCGCACGCGAGATCAACGAGCGCCTGGCGCCCGAAGGTCTCAACCATGCCGGCACCACCCGCGTGACGCATTTCCTCTGGGTGTTGTTCGAAGACATCGGCATGGAACAGCTTCGCAGCAGAGTCGTGAACCCGCTCAACGGCTTTTCAGTCGCAGCGTTTTACGGCTGCCACATCACACGTCCGCCCGGAAAATACGGCTTCATCGACTCCCGCAACAACCGCTCGCTCGAACAGCTTTCCGAACTCCTGGGGTGCAAGCCGATCGACTATTCCGGCCGCACCGAATGCTGCGGCTTCCATACCGCCGCGCATGACGAGCGGATCGCCATCAAGCTGACGGGACAGCATATCGAGTCCGCCAAATCAAACGGCGCCCAGGCGCTGGTGACGCCATGTCCGCTGTGCCACACCGTGCTCGATAGTTTCCAGAAAAAGATGGAGGTCGATATCGGCAAGAAGCTGGAGGTGCCGATCCTGCACCTTCCGCAACTCGTCGGCCTGGCGCTCGGAATGTCCCGCGCGGAGCTGCGCCTCGACAAACATCTGGTCTCGACGGCCTCGATCAAACAGCACCAAGCGCTGATATAGCGTAACGAGACGCAAGCCTCTCCAGAAGCGTCTTCCTTACCTCTCCCCTTTTGGGAGAGGTCGGATCGCATCACCGATGCGATCCGGGTGAGGGGTTAAGCTCTATCGATAGACCGTAACCCCTCACCCCAACCTCAAGAGCGAGCTTCGCTCGCCTCGGCCTCCCACAAGGGGAGAGGGAGCGCACCGCCATTGCCGTTGCAGATCAATCTAGTTTCATCCCGCGCGAGCTCCTTATTCGGAGGGGCGAAATTCACACGCCTTCGAGCATGATCATCACATCGATCGCCGCACTTTGGCGCAAAGCGATCAGCGGCTGGTATTCCGGCGCCTCGTACCACCTTCTGATCGAGGCCTTGTCAGGAAATTCGACGATGACCACCCGATTGGGGTGCCAGTCTCCTTCGAGGATTTCGTGGCTGCCGCGCTTTGTGAGGTAGCGCCCGCCGAAGCGCTCGATCATCGGCATGACCTTCGCGAGATACTCTTCAAACACCACCGGGTTGGTGATCTTGTGTTCGCCGATATAGTAGGCGGGCATATGACCTCCCGAACCCGCGTGCTTTGTTCGACGCGTTTCCTCTACGCAAACCGGACCCACCCCGGATCAAGTCCGGGGCAGGCTTTCGTTCGAAAACGCTCTGGCGCTGAAAAGCAAAAAGGCCCCCGAAGGAGCCTTTAAGACTTAAACCGCGTCCTTGGCTGCCTTGACCGGCCGCGCCCTGACGATCTTTCGGGCCGGCTTGGCCTTGAACGTCATCGGCTCCCCGGTGAAGGGATTGGTGCCGGCGCGGGCCTTGGTGGCGGGCTTCTTGATGACGACGAATTTGGCAAATCCAGGAACCAGGAAAACACCGGTTTTCTTCAGCTCCTTATAGCCGATGGTCGCCAGCGTCTCGAGCACGCCTTTCACGTCCTTCTTTGCTATTTCGTTCTCCACAGCGATCTTCTCGATCAGCTGCGATTTCGTCATCTGTACTGCCATGTTGCGTCCTCTGTGGGTGATTCGCTTTATGCACAGTATTGGGAATCAAGCCTCCAGCCTAGGGTTCGGGACGGACAGCGACCCACAATCCACATCGAAAAACCCGGGAAATCCCGGGTTTTTCGGGCCATGGCGCCTGCAGCGTACCGATCGGACCAGCCGCGCAGTTCGTGCCGAGCGGCTTCAATTCATCCGGATTGCCCCCGGAGATGACAACAATGAGCTAATTCAGCTCATCGTCTTCTGCTCCATGGCGAGCTCAGCCTGAAGGCTGGCCATGTCCCGATAGATCGAGGCGACCGCGAGCACGCGACCTTTGCTCCTGTACTTCAGCAGACAATCCCTGCCCTTGATGTCGCCCTGGATCGCGATCTCGTCCCACGTCTCGGCATGACCGACATAATTGATCGGCACGTCGTAGTGCTGGCTCCAGAAAAACGGTACCGCATCGAACGCCTCGCGCTGTCCCAGCATGTTGCGCGCGGCGGTCTGTCCCTGGCGTTCGGCAACGACCCAATGTTCAACCCGGATGTTTTCACCGGAATGCGGATCAGGCCAGCGCGCGATATCGCCCGCAGCGTAGATTCCGCGGACGCCCGTCTCCAGACATGCATTCACGATGATACCGCGATCGACTGCAAGGCCAGCCTGTTCGGCCAGCGCCAGGCGCGGACGTACCCCCACGCCAACGACGACCAGGTCTGCTTCCAGCACACCGCCGCTCTTGAGTGTCGCGCGCTTGCCGTCGAGCGCGACCACGGTATCCCCGAGATGAAAGATGACGCCGTGCTCCTCATGCAAGGCGCGCACGAAATCGCCCATTTCGGACCCGAGTATGCGCTCCATCGGCCGCTGCTCGGGCGCGACGACGTGGACCTCGATATCGCGTGCGCGCAAGGCGGCCGCGGATTCGAGGCCGATAAAACTGGCGCCGATCACGATCGCGCGGCGCGCGCCATCCGCGGAGTCGATGATCGCCCGGCAATCCGCCAGCGAGCGCAAGGTATGGACATGCGGCTGGTCGGCACCCGGGATCGGCAGCCGCACCGGTTCGGCGCCCGTCGCCAACAGCAGACGATCATAGGGAATAATGCGGCTGCCGGCGATGACGACGTTACGCGCGGCGGTATCGATTGAGGTCACCTCCGCCTTGAGCTGCAGCTCGATGCCGGCTTCCGCGTAGTAGCTATCGGGACGTAGCGGCAACCAGTCCTCCGGCGCGCTGCCGGCCAGATAGTCCTTCGACAGGTTCGGGCGATCGACCGGCGGCGCGGTATCGCTGCTCAGCATCACGATACTGCCGCGAAACTCCTGCCGCCGCAGCATCTCCGCCGCGGCAAAGCCCGCCGCGCCGCCGCCGATGATGACGATCCTGCCGGGCGCCTCGACCGGCCCCTTGCTGCGCGGCCCGGGCTGCTCGCGTTTCTGCCGCACGAAGATGCGATCGCCCTCGTGCTCTATATGCCAGACGGCGAGCGCGGTCAGCGCCGGCGCGCGAGATGCTTCTCCGGTGCGCAGATCGAAACACGCGTGATGCCAGGGGCAGCGGATGCTCTCCCCGGCCACGAGCCCCTCCGCGAGCGGCCCGTGGTAATGACTGCAATGCGCGTCGATCGCAAAAACCTCTGCACCCGAGCGTACCAGCAAGACATCCTGATCGCCGACATGTCCGAGCAGGGTGTCACCGGTGAAGTCGCTCAATGCAACGCCTTGTGCGAGATCGGGTCCGGCGGGCGGGGTTTGCTCTTCAGCCATGTTCACCTCCCTATGTTATTGCTTCGGGGTCGACGAGCAGCACTCTATATCAGGTCGCCATGCCGAGGAATTCCTGGCGCGTCAATGCGTTGTCGCGGAAGCAGCCCAGCATGCGACTGGTGACCAGGTCGGTACCGGGCTTGTGGATCCCGCGGGTGGTCATGCAGTGATGGGTCGCCTTGATGATGACACCAACGCCTTGCGGCTGGAGGACGCCGTTGATGGTGTTGGCGATTTGCGCCGTCATCTTTTCCTGGATCTGCAGGCGCTTGGCATAGACGTCCACAACCCGGGCCAGCTTGGAGATGCCAACCACCCGGCCGTTTGGAATATAGGCTACCCAGGCCCGGCCGATAATCGGCGCCATGTGGTGCTCGCAGTGACTCTCGAAGCGGATGTCCCGCAGCACGATTATTTCATCGTACCCCTCGATCTCCTCGAAGGTCTTTTCAAGAATCTCAACCGGATCCCGGCCATAGCCGGAGAAAAACTCTTCGAACGAGCGGGTCACGCGAGCCGGCGTCTCGATCAGGCCGTCACGTTCGGGATCTTCACCGGTCCACCGAATGATCGTTCGCACCGCGGCTTCGACTTCGGCTCGGCTCGGCTTTTGGATCTCGGGTTGCGGCGACCTTGCGCGATCCAGCGCATGTACATTTGGGCTCACGGGAATGCTCCTTGGTGCAGACGTGGAGACGACGCTCGTCGCATCACGCCGGAAGCCTATTGGATGGCCTTCCGGCCGAAAGGTTCCCGCGTTCTCCGTACAGATCAGGCCGCTGCCGATCACCCGGCCGCCGGGATCGACACCGAAAACCCAGGAAAGCCCGGGCTTTTCGTGCGCCACGGCGCCATGAATGACGCAGATCGGATCAGTCGCCGAGTTCGTGCATGAATTCCGCGACGTGACCTGACCACAGCTCCGGATGGGCCATTGTCAGGTGGCCGAACGAATCCGGTGTACCGGGTTGCACGACGTAACGGCCATTCTTGACGCGCGGCGTAAGGGTCTCGAGCAGTTTCAGTTCATCCGGATTGAATTCATCGTCGCCAAAGTTAAGCGCGAACAACCTGGCTTTTATCTTGCCGAGATCAGGTTCGGGATCGTAGTCGGAGGATGATTTAAGCGAATAAAGCACGTCGATGGGATTTGCTGCCGCAGACTGGGATTTTGCCTCGGCGATAAATTTGTCCGCGCCCGCGCCATCCGGCGCGATCGCCTGCATATGCGGCACGCCGTCGATCATCAGGCGCAACAGTTCATAGGCCTGGGTCCAGCCCCGCAATGGCCCTGTGTAGTTGCCATTCTTCCACTCCGGGTCGCCCTGGATGTCGTCGATCGCCATCCGGCGCCAAATCAGATTCCGTCCCGACACTTTGATGGGCAAAGTAACCACAGGCATCACGCCGTCCATCGCATCCGGATAGGCTTCCGCCCATTGCCAGGCGTTCATGCCGCCCATCGACATGCCGAGGATGGCGTGCAGATGCTTGATCCCAAGCGTTTCCGTCACCAGCCGGTGCTGAAGGTCCACCATGTCGCGATAGCCGTAATTCGGAAACTGCGTGCGTTTGCCGTCGCTGGGCTTGCTCGAACGGCCGTGGCCGACATTATCGGCGAAGATCAGATAGTATTTTCGCACATCAAGTGGTTTGCCGGGATCGTACAGGCTTTTCATGTAAAGCGGCGTCAGCACCGCGCGGCTGTCCGAACCGGTCCAGTGCAGGACCAGGACCGCATTGTCGATCTGACCGTCCTTGCCGCGATGGGGTTCCCCCAAGGTCGCGAAGTGGATTCGGACCTTGTCGAGCTTGTCACCGCTTCTGAAGACGTAATCGTTATAGTCGACGTCGGCCTGTTTGGCGGCTGGATTGTCTCCCCCGCCCCACGGCCCGGTATTTTGGGCGGCAGCCTGGCCGCGGGGCCCTGGGCAAAACAAAAAAGCGGCCGCAGCGGCCGCGAGGATGACCCAGTCTCGAATTTTCGCAGGAAATGCCGTCTTCATGGGTAATGCTCCCGTCGGTCGGTTACGCCGGCTACTCGCTCCACAGCGCTCTCCAAGGTAGGTGCATATGCCTGTAGTTCAATTCAACGGCCATCGCGGTTTTTATTTCAAGCACGCCATTTGAACCGCGAGATCAGTTTCGAGTTTAATATATGTCCGTATATGCGTATATTGTTCACCAGAAAGGCCTCTTCGATGAAAAATCTGGATCATGGTGACAAATCGGTCTGCCACGCCAGTGCGATCCGCAAGGCGGCGCGGCGATTATCACAGATGTATGATACCGCACTCGCCCCGGCCGGTCTCACGATCACGCAATACGGCCTGTTGACCGAGTTGCTCAAACGCGGCGAAACGGCGCCGACGGTGACCGAGCTTGCCGAAGCGATGGTGATGGAGAGGTCAGGGCTGGGCCACACGCTCACCCCGCTGGAACGGGATGGATATATCGTGCTGGCAGTGAATGCCGGCGATGCACGATCGCGGCACGTGGTGCTGACCACCAGGGGAAAGGCGCTTCAGGCCAAGGCGTCCAAACTCTGGTTACAGGCTCAAAGGAAGTTTGCCGCAGTTGTCGGTAGCGACGAAGCGAAAAAGCTTCAGGACATATTCCTTTCGATTGCCCATGATGATCGTCTGGGTTCTGTCTGAGAACCCGGTCCTGAAATTGCGGCGGCCGGATCACCGGCCGCCCCTTCCGCCGTCAGCGGAAATCTCCCGTGGTCTCGGGGATCAGGAGCGCACCGATCAGGTAGATCGTAAAGATCACCGCCACGAAGATCGACAAGGACATCGGGATCTGCGCCGGACCCGCGCTCGCGAGCGACACGAAGGTCGGCATCATGCCGCCAAGCGCAAACCCGATATTCCAGGACAACCCGGTACCGCTGGCG
>Ga0210396_10007772_pt1 | contig 10190 bp, 8 predicted proteins | sample IncBWH17OmetaG_FD_155466 | JGI IMG/M metagenome (GOLD analysis project Ga0210396, IMG submission 155466) | Forest soil microbial communities from Barre Woods Harvard Forest LTER site, Petersham, Massachusetts, United States - Inc-BW-H-17-O ... | reverse complement strand
GATTTATTATAAAGCAGGCATTATTGGCGGCATTGGCGTTGACAAATACATTTTAGCAGATAAAATGAAAATTCTCGGGTCACTTCCTTTATTTCATCAGCCCGGTGAAAAATGGACTTACGGACTTAATGTTGATCTGCTTGGTTATTTAATAGAAGTAATTTCAGGAACATCCTTAGATAATTTTTTGCGCAAAAATATTTTCGATCCGCTTGGCATGAAGGACACTTATTTTTATTTGCCAAAGGAGAAATATAAACGATTGGCCACGTTATACACTGAAGATTCAACAAAGCATATTATTAAAACTCCGCCGCACATAGATCTTAATGGCGATTTTTACAGTGATTATCCGAATGCGCCGGGAACTTATTACTCCGGTGGCGGCGGATTATCTTCCACCGCTTATGATTATGCCGTTTTTATGCAAATGCTGCTTAATGGAGGAGAATACAATGGAAAAAGAATTTTAAGCCGGTCAACCATCGGCATGATGACGACCAACCAGATCGGCGATATTGATTTTGGCGATAATAAATTTGGATTGGGATTTGAGATCATAACAGCAAAAGGAAGCGCAAAATCACAAACATCCGAAGGTTCGTATTTGTGGGGAGGCATGTTCAGTTCTTCCTACTGGATTGATCCGAAAGAAAAAATGGTAGTGCAATTGGTTTTACAACTATTTCCAAACAGCCATGGTGAGCTTCACGAAAAATTTAAAACGCTGGTTTACCAGGCTATAAATGACTGAAGATTTTGGAAATGAATTTAAAAAACCGGCGGCCCGGTATTTATATCTGACAATAAAAAATTATGGACCAAACAACATTAGGCATTGGCACAAGATTACAGCATACGCAATTTGGACCCGGCGTGATCGTTGGCGTTAAATATGCCACGTATTTAATTTCATTCATCAACCGTGGTATAAAAGAAATTGATAAAACGGACACAAATCTTGATGAGATCATTCCGGAAAATGTTACAACAGAAATTGAGACTTCTTCCGAAATAGAAAAATCATTATTAAAAATTCTTCGGTTATGGGGCGACGTTAGTGAGATTGTTCCGCTGGGTGAAAGATGGCATAAAGGAACAATGTTACTTCAACCATTTGATAAAACACAAAAGCCGAAAGAAGTTCCGATCGAAATTTTCTTTCACAAAATTGTTATGCTGCGCGACAGGCTGCGCGTGATGGAACAGCAAATAAACGCTCATAAAATATTGAGTGATGAAGACAAAGTGAACCTGCAACAATATATTACCAGGATTTATGGATCACTCACGACATTCAATGTTCTTTTTAAAAATAAAGACCATTGGTTCGTTGGAGATAAATCGTCTGAAGCATGATTTGTAAGATTAAAATGATTTTTCTGATTTAAAACCAATAATTAACATGAGTACGCTTTTATTAAAAAAAATTTCTTTCAGAATATTAATTCTGATAATTCTTCCTGCATTTTTGTTTTCACAAACCTCATATAAAATCATTCATCAAAATGCGATTGTTGCGGATACGCATAATGACGTTCTTTCCACCGCAACAATGGCCGGATTAAATATTGAAAACGATCTTACAGGAAAAACGCAATCTGATCTCGCCCGTTTTAAAAAAGGTGGCGTTGATATACAGATGTTTTCTATTTTTTGTGATGATCGCTATGGAAAAGGTTCCGCATTTAAATATGCAAACGTTGAAATAGATTCCTTGTATGCGATTGCAAAAAGAAATCCCGATAAAATGGAAATGGTTGCAACGCTTGCACAATTAAATCATGCGTTGCTGCATCATAAACTTGCCGCAATGATGGGTGTTGAAGGCGGACACATGATCGAGGATGATCTGGATAATCTCGACAGTTTATTCAAACGCGGAGTTCGATATATGACGTTAACCTGGAACAACAGCACATCGTGGGCTACATCGGCGGCAGATGAGTCAAGAAAAGAATTTACAGTTTCTCCTTATGGATTAAGTGATTTTGGAAAGAAGGTTGTGAAGCGAATGAATGAGCTCGGAATGATGGTTGATATTTCTCATGTTGGTGAAAAAACTTTTTGGGATGCGATCAACACCACAGCAAAACCTGTTATTGCTTCTCACAGTTCTGTGTATGCAATTTGTCCGGTGCCGCGCAATTTAAAAGATGACCAGATAAAAGCTGTTGCAAAAAACGGCGGTGTAATTGATATAAATTTTTTCTCCGGATTTATTGATAGCAATTATTTAAAAAGAAGACAGGTTTTTTTTAACAGGCATAAAGAAGAATTTGATTCCTTGAACGCGATGAAAAAACAAGAATATGAAGTGAGTGATTATATGTCGAAAAAATATCCGCAGGAGCTTGCAGCACTGCGTCCCCCATTTTCAATGGTGATCGATCATATTGATTACATCGTAAAATTAGTTGGCGTTGATTATGTTGGATTAGGTTCTGACTTTGATGGAATAGATTCTGCTCCGCTTGGTTTGGATGGCGTGCAGGATTTTCCAAAAATCACTCAGGCATTATTAAAAAAAGGTTATTCAAAAAAAGATGTAGAGAAAATTTTAGGCGGCAATTTTTTGAGAGTGTTTAAAGCAAATTGCGTTAAATAACAATTGCAAAAATGGAAGTCCATCATCATCCGGATATACATCATAAATCAAAAGCATGGAAAGAATATTTCCTGGAAGGATTAATGATCTTTGTTGCGGTGATGCTTGGATTTTTTGCAGAAAGTCTTCGCGAAAGTATTGGCGATAAAGAAAAAGAGAAAGAATATATCAGCAGCTTCATAAAGAACTTGCAGGAGGACACCTTATTTCTTAACATGACTGTTCGTTACAATACACATAAGATGAATGGTCTTGATAGCCTATTGGCATTGGCAACAAAAAATATAGATGATGCGCAGATAAGAAAAAGTCTCTACACTTATAGTTCACGTTATGTCAGTCATTATTCAATTTTTATCAGCAATGATGCCACAATGATGCAGCTCAAGAACGCCGGTGGACTACGTTTTATCAGGAAAGACCATGTTGCGGACAGCATTGCAAAATATGATTTCAACATTAGTGATATTTATGCCGCCGAAAAGCTATATGCAAAAGCACAAGATGATGCTTTAACTATGCAGCAAGAAATTTTGGTGGAAACAATTTACCGCGATACTACCTATTTTAATAATCATGAATTCACCAGTAAAAAATTACCGCTCGTAACAACTGACCCTGAAAAACTAAAAATATTTTTTAACAAAATCGCTTATGAAGAAGGTTGGACAGAGAATTACATTAATAATATCAACGCAAGGATCCCGTATGCAATCAGTTTGATCGCTTTTTTAAAAAAAGTGTATGACATTGAATAAAGAGCTTAATATCTTTCAAGAATTGCGAGCTGCCAGCTTTCTTTAATTTCTTCTTTTAATTTATTAATCACGTCGTTCAATCCTTCATACCAATCCAAATGCGGACTCCATTTATTACAACCGCCCGCGTGAAGAACGCACTGTGTGTCTTCCCAAACTTTTCCGCAACGAGGACATCGCGCGCCTGTTGAAAATGTATCCCACATTGTTCCGCAAGTGCATTGCCAGTAAGGTTTTCCGTCTGGCTCCCATTTGCATTTTGGGCAGCGAATATGAATGTTATCCATGATAAGGTATTTGTTTCTATTTTTTGTTTGACGCAACGGCGCAAAAAATATTTGCACTATTTTCTTATTGCGCCTTTGCGAGATAAATTAATAATTCAATAATTTTTGCACATATTCATCCAATCTCTTATTCGCTAAAAAATTTTTTTCGAGTTCGGTGTTAAATGGAATTGGCGTATCAAGAGAAGCGCAGCGCATAACCGGCGCATCTAACAATTCAAAACAATGTTCATTTATCCATGCTGCAATTTCTCCACCAATACCTCCAATTAAAGTGTCTTCATGCAACAACAAAACTTTTCCTGTTTGTGAAACAGATCTTTTTATCGCGTCATAATCTAATGGTAACAATGTCCGCAAATCAAGAATGTCAATAGAAATATTTCTATTTTGTTCTGCATAATTTGTTGCCCAATGAACACCAGCGCCATAACTAATGATAGAAATATCTTCGCCTTCCTGAACTGATCTCGCTTTACCAATTTCTGTTTCATAATATTCTGCAGGAACTTCACCACTGATACTTCTATATAAAACTTTATGCTCAAAATACATTACCGGATTTGGATCATTGATCGCTGCAATTAATAATCCTTTTGCATCTTCAGGCGTTGATGGATAAACAACTTTTAACCCCGGTGTATGAACGAACCACGCTTCATTACTTTGTGAATGAAAAGGACCAGCGCCGACACCTGCGCCAGTCGGCATCCTTATCACCACGTCCGCATTTTGTCCCCAGCGATAATGAATTTTTGCAAGATTATTAATGATCTGATTAAAGCCCACTGTAACAAAATCTGCGAACTGCATTTCCATTACACTTTTAAAATTTTCCAGGCTCAATCCCAATGCTGTGCCGACAATTGCACTTTCGCATAATGGCGTATTGCGCACGCGCTCTTTTCCAAACTCATTTACAAATCCTTCCGTTATTTTAAATGCGCCACCATATTCAGCAATATCCTGTCCCATCAAAATTAAATTATCGTGCTGCTGCATGGATTGATGTAGCGCTTCTTTAATGGCATTAATGAAACGAATCGGAATTGATGGTTGGCGGTTGATTGTTGACCGTTGTCCGTTGACCATTGTCCGATCTGCATACACGTCTTTCAATTCTTCTTCTGTATTTGGAATAATTGCATCTTCCGCAAATCCTATTTTCAATTCTTTTTCAATTTCATTTTTTATTTCATCACGTATATGGGTAACCGAAGTTTCATCAAGTACTTTTTCTGCAATCAGATAATTCTCATAATTAATCACAGGATCTTTTTTATTCCATTCTTCAAATAATTCCTTCGGAATATATTTTGTACCACTCGCTTCTTCATGTCCGCGCATTCGAAAAGTCATGCATTCTATCAAATATGGTTTTTGGTTATTAATGCAATAATCCCGAACGCCTTTTATCGTATCGTATACAGCAAGAATATCATTACCATCAATCTGCACACCTTCCATTCCATAACCAATTGCTTTATCAATTAAATTTTTACAACGATATTGTTCATTAACCGGCGTACTTAATCCATAACCATTATTTTCAATAATGAAAATTACGGGCAGATCCCATACAGCAGCAACATTCAGCGCTTCATGAAAATCTCCTTCGCTCGTTCCGCCATCGCCGGTAAACGCAAAAGAAACTTTTTTTTCTTTTCTTAATTTATATGCGAGAGAAATTCCGTCTGCAATAGCAAGCTGCGGACCGAGATGAGAAATCATTCCGCAGATATGATGTTCCCGCGAACCGAAATGAAAACTTCTTTCGCGCGCTTTGCTGTAACCATTTTTATTTCCCTGCCATTGCTGAAACAATTTATGCAAAGGCATTTTGCGCGAAGTGAAAACACCGAGATTGCGATGCAACGGCATTATCCATTCATCTTTCTGCAATGCAAGTGTTGCACCGACTGCAATTGCTTCCTGACCTATTCCGCTAAACCATTTGCTGATTTTTCCCTGCCGCAATAACACAAGCATTTTTTCTTCAATCAATCGCGGCAATAAAATGTTTTTGTAAATATCAATAAGCTGTTCGCCGGATAAATCTTTCCTGTCAAAATTCATTGTCCAAAAAGTATTTTAAATTATTGCTGGCTTTTTCTTTTGCTTACTGATTCGTTGTAAAGAACAGAAGTTATAATAGAAAGCAGGAAACTGAATATTAACGCCCACCAAAAACCGTCAACAGAAAACCCTTTTATAATATCGCTGGCAAGCAAAATAATTATTGCGTTGATAACAAAAAGAAAAAGTCCGAACGTGATGATGGTTATTGGCAGCGTAAGAATAATTAAAATTGGTTTTACAATTGCGTTTAAAACAGCAAGCACCACCGCAAGAAGAAGCGCGGTTGTAAATTGATTGATGTGAACGCCTTTTAGAATATATGAAAGTCCGAATGCTACTATTGCTGAAACGATAATACGAATTATAAAAGCCATACAAAAAAATTATGCTAAAAGTTAGGAAGAATTAGCGACTTACACTACAACTAATTCATAAAATTCTCCAGGTTGAAAATATTTATCAGCTAATTCCTGCAGTTCTTTGGCTGTGATGGTTTTGATAATATCAATTCCTTTATAAAAATATTGTTCATCAAGATTATTGAGTACAATATTTTTCCATCTGGCAGCAACCTGGAAAGGTCCGTCAAGATCTCCCAAAATTATTCCTATCATAAAATTGCGTGTTTGGCTCAATTCCTCTTCATCAATAAGTTCTTCACACAGTAATTTCATTTCTTTATAAACTTCATCAATTGTTGCTGCGCAAACTTCTTTTCCTGCTTCTGTGCTGATAAGAAATGCACTTTGCTCAATATGATTCATCAGGTAGCTGTGAATTCCATAAGTGTATCCTTTATCTTCGCGGATATTACTCATTAATCTCGAGCCAAAAAATCCGCCGAATAAATTATTCAGCACCTGCATTTTTGAAAAATCCGGATGATGCCTGTTTGGAAAATTTCGCGCGATGCGAATCGAACCTTGAACTCCATTCACATCATTAACTACATTATATTTTTTTTCTTTAGCAGGAATAATGTGATGGTTTTTTATTGATGATGCGCTTCTTTGGCGAAGTGGTAATGAACCGAAATTATTATCTAATTGCTGAATGATATCTTTCGGTAATTTACCTGCAACAAAAATTACACAGCTTCCGTGCTTGTAATATTTTTCGTAAAAAATTTTTATCTCATCCTGTTTCAGCGCTGCATAATCTTCCGCAGAACTCATTTTTCCGTAGGGATGATTTTCTCCAAATAAATATGCATCAATTAATCGTCCGGCAACAAACTCACTTTTCTTTAATCCAACGAGCAGCCGCTGCTGCATATTTTTTGAAAAAATATCCAACTCTTCCTGCGGAAATACAGAGTCAGTAAGCATTTCAGCTACAACCGGCAATAAATGATTGACATGTTTACCAAGACAATGCAATGAAATATCTGCAAATTCATTTTGACAAGCGCGGTTTAGAAAAGAACCATAATATTCAAAATGCTCATTTATTTCAAACGCATTTTTTTTAGATGTTCCATTTTTCAATAAATAATTTGCTGCGTTGGCGACGAGGTTTTTTTCTTCGTAAAAATTTCCTGCGTCAAAGATCCAGTTGATCATCAACGTATCCAATTCCCCCAAATCAATTGCATAAACTTCCACTCCATTTTTCAATTTGTGTTTTTCGGACGGCGGCAATTTCAAATTAAATCCTATGGCGTCAGTTATTTTCGGAGCTATTGTTCTGTTCAACATAAATTCTTCTTTTGTTTTTCTATCCAATTTAATAATTGAAAATCATTATTAATTATTGCTATAATAATAGAGCGTGTTGCTATTTTTCTCATCAAAAAGTTTACGGCTTTCATTTAATATTTCATCCGCGGTGATTGATTGATATTTTCCCAATTCCGTGTTCATCAAATTAGCATCGCCGAGCAATTCATACATCGCAAGATTTGCCGCACGATTCATCACACTCATATCTTCAAATACAATGGCAGATTCTGTTTTGTTTTTTATTTTGGTCAATTCTTTTTCTTCAATTTTTTCAGAGCTCATTTTTTTCAATTCTTCTTCAACAGCTTTATCAGCATCCTGCATGGAAATTCCTTTTATTAATTTTCCCTCGATCACCAACAAACCTGCATCTGTTGAGCCTGTTTGATAACACTCAATATTGCTAAAAAGTTTTTTCTCTTTCACCAACACCTGGTGTAACCGTGAAGAAGCGCCACCACCAAGCACTTCAGAAATTAATTCAGCAACATAATACCTGTCATCTGTTCTTGCTGACATGTGATAGCATTTGTACAACGCATCCAGCGGAACATCGGCTTTCACTTCGAGTTTGCGTGCTTCATTTTGTTTTGGTTCTTCGGGTAAGTTGCGAATATATTTTTCTCCTGCAGGAATATCGCCAAACCATTTTTCAGCTAATGATTTTGCATGCTCAGTTTTAATATTTCCGGCCACAACAAGTATTGCATTCGCCGGACAATAATGTTTAAAGAAAAAATTTTTTACATCCGTCAACTTCGCATTTTCAATATGACTTAATTCTTTCCCGATCGTCATCCAGCGATAAGGATGAACTTTATAAGCAAGCTCACGCATTTTAAACCATGCATCGCCATAAGGTTTATTAAGATAATGCTCTTTAAATTCTTCACTCACCACTTTTCGTTGCACCTCTAAACTTTTTTCACTGAATGCGAGTGATAACATTCTGTCGCTTTCTAACCAAAATGCAGTTTCGATATTTTCAGTGGGTAATTGCGTATAATAGTTTGTGAGATCGTTTGTAGTGAACGCGTTATTTTCCCCTCCTGCCAATTGTGATGGCGTTTCGAAATCAGGAATATTAACCGAACCGCCAAACATCAAATGTTCAAACAAGTGCGCAAACCCTGTCTGGTCGGGGTTTTCGTCTCTTGCACCAACATCATACAAAACATTTAATACGGCGACCGGCGTTGAGAAATCTTCATGCACAATTACGCGCAAACCATTTTGCAATTGAAATTTTTCAAAATTTATCATAATACCTTTTTAAAAAGTAGTGCAAAATAAAAAAGAGTTGACGAAGTTCAGCTTAAAGAAATCAGAAAATGCTTTTTACTTTGAGGGTTAGCTCCTGAAGCCCGGTTGATCGTTTTACAATCACCGTTACTTTTTCGCCAACGTTTTGAAGCAGGCTTTTATATACCTGGATGTTATTGCTGAAATTGGCTCCAACAGAAAGAACAATGTCATCTTCTTTAAAACCCGCTTTTTCTGCCGGCGAATCTTTCATTACATCAGCAACACGAATTGCTCCATCTATCCAGTAAATTCCTAAACCGGTATAAGAATAGTCGAACTGATCTCCGTAATGTGAGTTTGGAGTTAAATAAATTTCTCTTCTGTCATAGTTCAAAACAACATTGAACCTCCTCAATAAATCATTTCCAATTAACCCGCCGAGAGAAGGATAGGATGTGACGTTGTAAACATCGTCAAAAATATAGGCAGGAACATTTCTGAAATGATAAGGACCAAGACGAAAATCTTTTACTGTAGTTAATTGCATAACAATTTTACCTCCGAGTCCTTCCGCTTCAGTGTAAACCGGCTTTTTTTTCTTTGCATTAAATAAAGCGCTGTCCGAAACAAAATCGGAAGATAGCAGCAGACAAAGACCTGCACCGGTATCAAAATAAAATCTTGAAAAAATTTCAACGGCATCTTTTACCCGTGCGCCCTGCACAGGAAGTCCTGCAAAAATAGGACGCAATAAAAACCCGCCTTTGGGATATTTAGTTGTTCCTGTTGTATAAACCTGGATTATCGAGCTGTCGTAATTTAACTTTATTATGTACCGGGATAAAAAACTATAGCCGATAATACCATCAATTTTTTCTCCGTAAACACTGGTTAAAATATCGTAGTCGCTGATGTGAAAATTTAAACTGTCAACTAAAAGATTTGGCAGGCGAAGACTTTGATTATACACAAAACTCACTTTTCTTATTCCTGCAATTCCGCGAATGGTTCTGTCTGAAACAGTTGAAGGTATTTTTAACCGAACTGCAGTTGCAGAATCAAGTGATATACCTCCGCTTCCGGTATCAAAAATAAAATTCAACGTATCAGGATAATCGCCCAACCGCGCCTTTACAGTAATAATGCCGCCGGTTAGAATATGAAAAGGAAAACTTGTTAGCAATTTTGAAGGTGGTGGAATAAATTCTTCCTGCGCGTTTGCAATATCTGATGAAACTGTAAACCCAATAGTAATTACCAGCAAAATGAAATATCCCTTCAGGTTGGCAATGATGTTTTTCTTGCAAAGCATGTGTTAGATTTTGGTGTATTGCCCGTTAGTCAGCAATCTTAAATGTACTAAATATTGAGGCGTACCGAGGCCTTTCAATATTATAGACAATTCATTTTCCATTAGAGCTGTTTTAAAGCTTAAAAAATTTTTCTTTCTTTTATAAGACACGGGAATTTATCGTTACCGGACATCTAAAAA
>Ga0210396_10007770_pt1 | contig 10192 bp, 7 predicted proteins | sample IncBWH17OmetaG_FD_155466 | JGI IMG/M metagenome (GOLD analysis project Ga0210396, IMG submission 155466) | Forest soil microbial communities from Barre Woods Harvard Forest LTER site, Petersham, Massachusetts, United States - Inc-BW-H-17-O ... | reverse complement strand
CATTCGCTGGATATTCTGGTCATCGGCAGCCGCTCCTCGACCATCAATTCGGCGGTGAATAATTCGGAAGTCGGCGCCTATCCGAGCCGGCTGCAGGCCGCATTGCAGGAGAAGTTCCCGTCGGTCGCGGTCAACGTATCGGTGGAAATCCAGGCCAAGAAGACCGCCGAGGAAATCGTCCCCGGCTTGCCGAAGTTAATGGAGGGTAAAAAGCCGACTCTCGTGATCTGGCAAACGGGCACGGTCGATGCCGTACGCTCCGTCGATACTGACGATTTTCGCACCGCGCTCGACGAGGGCGTTGTTGCGCTGCAAGAGGCCGGAGCCGACGTGATTTTAATTAACCCACAGTACAGTCCGCGTACCGAAACGATGATTTCCGCGCCGCCATATTTGGATAATATGCGGGTCGTCGCGCAGCAGCATGACGTGCCGCTGTTCGACCGCTTCGCCATCATGCAGCACTGGGCCGAGTCGGGAGAGTTTGATCTGTTTAGTGCGGTTCATGGCGTTGAGCTTGCAAAGCGGGTCCACAATTGCATCGGACGGGCGCTGTCGCGGTTCGTGATCGACGCCGCTCACCTCAACCCGACCCAGCAGAATTGAGGATTTTCGAATTTATGACGTTTGAAAGTTGCCATCGCCCTTTTTTCCGACCGACATTGCTGGCTGCCTCCGCCGTCGCGGCGCTGTTATCGCTGACACTGGTTGCGACCGCCCCGGTCCGCGCGCAGGCCGCGCAGCAGGCGGCATTATCGGAGAACGCCAAATCTGACAGCGCGAAATCCGACAGCGTCAAGCCGACCGCGCCGACGGCAGAGAAGACCGGGCAGGGCAATGTGGCCGCCGTCGAGCAGAATGGTTCGCACCCGCCCAAGAGCCTCACCGAGAAAGCGATCGAGAAGGTGAAGCAGGTCGCAAAATCGGCGAGCGACATTTTCAGCCGCGTTCCGTGCCTGCCGCCGAAGGGCGCCCAGCGAACGATGGGCTCGCTTCCGCGTGTGGCGGGTAAGCTCGCCGCCGGCGAGCCCGTGTTGATCGTCGCGTTCGGATCCTCTTCGACGGCCGGCTTCGGCACCTCTTCGCCCGAATTCAGCTACCCCAACCGCCTGGCGGCGCAGCTGCACCGGAAATATCCGGCGGCCGATATCACCGTCGTCAATCGCGGCCGCGGCGGTGAAGACGCGCCTGAAATGATGAAGCGGTTGCAGGCCGACGTGATCGATCCAAAGCCCGATCTCGTGATCTGGCAGGTCGGCACCAACGCCGTGCTGCGCAACGAGGACCCGGGTGTGACCGCGCAGTTGGTGGCGGATGGCGTTGCCCGCATTCAGGCCGCGGGTGCCGATCTCGTGCTGGTCGATCCGCAATATTCGCCGGCAGTCAACGAGCATCAGGAAAGCGCAAGCCGGATGATAAGGTTGCTCGGCAAGGTCGCGCAGCTTCGCCATGTCGGGGTTTTCCCGCGCTTCGAGGTGATGCGCCAATGGCACGAGAACCAGTCGCTGCCGATCGACAGTTTCGTGATTGCCGACGGGTTGCACATGAACGACTGGGGTTACGCCTGCTTCGCCCAGTTGCTTGGCGACGACATCATCAAATCGGTCGGCCAGATCAAGCTCGGCGTTAACGTGCCGTCGAACGTGCAGACCTATCGGCCGATGTGAGGGGGCGAGTAGCGATTAGCGAGTGGCGAATATGTCCCTTCCTCTCTATTCGCCACTCGCTAATCGCTATTCGCCCTCTACCCCTCACGCCTGCTCCAGCGCCGCATGCAAATCCTCGATCAGGTCGTCGGGATGTTCGAGCCCGGTCGAGAACCGGATAAAGCCGTCGCTGATCCCGAGTTCGGCGCGCGCCTGCGGCGTCAGCCGCTGATGCGTGGTGGTCGCCGGATGGGTGACGAGGCTCTTGGCGTCGCCCAGATTGTTCGAGATCCGCGCTAGCTTGAGCGCATTGAGCGCGCGGAACGCTGCCGCCTTGCCGCCCTTGACTTCGAAGCCGACCAGCGTCGATCCGGCGCGCATCTGCTTCTTCACCAAAGCGGCCTGCGGATGATCGGCGCGTCCGGGATAGATCAGCCGTGAGATTTTCGGATGCCGCGCCAGCGCATCCGCGACCGCGGCTGCGCCTTCGGTCTGGGCGCGGACGCGGACCGCCAGCGTCTCCAGGCCCTTGAGCAGGACCCAGGCGTTGAACGGCGATAGCGACGGCCCGGTCTGGCGCATGAAGGTGTGGATGTGCTCGGCGATGAAGGCTTCCGACGACAGGATGATGCCGCCAAGGCAGCGGCCCTGGCCGTCAATGTGCTTGGTGGCGGAATACACCACGACATCGGCGCCGAGCGAAAGCGGGCTCTGCCAGAGCGGCGTCGCAAAGACATTGTCGACGATCAGCCGCGCGCCGCCATGATGGGCGATCTCGGCGATGGCGCCGATATCGAGCACGTCCAGCGTCGGATTGGTCGGGCTTTCCAGGAAAAGGCTCCTGGTGTTCGGCCGCATCGCGCGCTGCCACTGATCGAGATCGAGCCCGTCGACCAGTGTGGATTGGATGCCGTAGCGCGGCAGCAGATCCTCCACCACATAGCGGCACGATCCGAACATCGCTTTGGCGGCCACCACATGGTCGCCCGCCTTCAGCGGCGCGAGCACGGCGGTGGTCACCGCGGCCATGCCGGTTGCGGTCGAGCGGCCGGCTTCGGCGCCTTCGAGCTCGATCATGCGGCGCTCGAACATCGCAATCGTCGGATTGGAATAGCGCGAATAGATGTAGCCGGGGTCCTCGCCCTTGAACCGCGCCTCGCATTGCTCGGCGCTGTCGTAAACATAGCCCTGGGTGAGAAACAGCGCCTCGGACGTTTCCCCGAATTCCGAGCGGATGGTTCCGGAATGGACCAGCCGGGTCTCGGGGCGGTAGTGGGAAGTGGTGGAGACGGGCGCAGCAGCTTTCGACATGTGACCTCCATCGTGACCACCGGTGAAGATGGTCACAAAAAACCGGCCTGGAAAAATTCCACAGGCCGGGATCACATTGTCCCCGGCCTGTTTAGCGATTTATTTTACGTGGCTGCAAGCCGGCCGGCTCAAATCACCACGGGATAAGTCATGCTGATATTACCTCGCACTCTTTCCGTCAAGGCGACCATCGGATAACCGGTAAAAGTCCATATTTTCAGCGTCCGGATGGCTAGGCCATCCCTTATGGTCAGGTCACCCCTGAAGGACCGTACCCGTGAGCTTCACGATACCGCCCGGTGCCAATGGCATTCTGCCCGACCGCATGATCGCGGCGATGGCGGACGCCGGGCTGATCCTGCCGGCCTATCCGTTTGTCGAGAGCCAGATTCAGCCGGCCAGCCTCGATCTGCGTCTTTCCGACATCGCCTATCGGGTGAGGGCGAGCTTCCTGCCGGGGCCCGGCGCCACGGTGGCCGAACGCATCGACGAGCTGAAGCTGCACGAGATCAGCCTTTCCGACGGCGCCGTGCTGGAGACGAACTGCGTCTATATCGTGCCGCTCCTGGAGTCGCTCGCTTTGCCGCCGGAAATTGTCGCGGCCGCCAATCCCAAGAGTTCGACCGGACGGCTCGATGTGTTTACCCGCGTGATCGCCGATGGCACGCGACGGTTCGACATGATCGGCGCGGGTTACCACGGCCCGCTCTATGCCGAGATCAGCCCAAAGACCTTTCCGGTGCTGTTGCGCGAGGGCTCGCGGCTCAGCCAGGTACGCTTTCGCACCGGCGATGCGATCCTCAACGCCGAGGAACTCGACGCGCTGCATGTTCTGGAGCGGCTGGTCGATGTGGACAAGGCCGATCTCGCCAACGGCGTGGCGCTAAGTGTCGATCTCTCCGGCGAGAACGCCAAGGGCTTCGTCGGCTATCGCGCCAAGCGACACACCGGCGTGGTCGATATCGACCGTCGTGGCGGCTATGCGATCGGTGAGTTCTGGGAGGCCATCGCCGCGCGACCCGACGGCAGTCTCATTCTCGATCCCGGCGAGTTCTACATTCTGGCCTCGAAGGAGGCCGTGCAAGTGCCCCCGGACTATGCCGCGGAAATGGTGCCGTTCGATCCGCTGGTGGGTGAATTCCGCGTGCACTACGCGGGCTTCTTCGACCCCGGCTTCGGATATGCCGGTGCCGGCGGCAAGGGCTCGCGTGCGGTGCTGGAAGTACGTTCCCGCGAGGTGCCGTTCATTCTCGAACATGGCCAGATCGTCGGCCGCCTTGTCTACGAGAAAATGCTGGCGCGGCCGCAATCCATTTACGGTCAGCGCATCGGCTCAAACTACCAGGCCCAGGGCCTGAAGCTCTCCAAGCATTTTCGAACCTGATCGCAACGATCCGCGCTACTTGACGCGGCGCAGCAATTTGGCTTGTTCCGGCGAGATGCGACTTTCGGATGCCGTGCGCTGATTGTAGCATCTCATCTATAATGAACCGCTAGAAAGCGGTTTGCGTGGGCGCGGGAACAACCAAAAGGGGACAATTCAATGGCTATGGCAGTTACACACGGGGGATTATCCGAATCCGACCATAGTGCGCAGTTGCGCAAGGCGGTCATCGCATCGACCATCGGCACCGCCATCGAGTGGTATGACTTTTTCCTCTATGGCACTGCTGCCGGCCTGATCTTTGGCAAGCTCTACTTTCCCAACGAGGATGCGCTGACGGCGACGCTGGCGGCCTTCGGCACCTATTTCATCGGCTTTGTCGGGCGCCCGATCGGTGCGGCGATATTCGGTCACTACGGCGATCGGATCGGCCGCAAGGCGACGTTGATCGCCACCCTTTTGTGCATGGGTATCGCGACCTTCCTGATCGCGTTCGTGCCCACGTACTCTTCCATCGGCATCTGGGGCGCGGTCATCTTGACCGTGCTGCGGATGCTTCAGGGCATCGGCGTGGGCGGCGAGTGGGGTGGATCGGTACTGCTGGCGATGGAATGGTCGCGCACCCATGGTCAACGCGGGCTGGTGGCATCCTGGCCGCAATTCGGCGTGCCGTGCGGCCTGTTCCTGTCCAACCTTGCCGTTCTTGCATTCAGCCAACTCACCGGCGACCAGTTCGTCACCTGGGGCTGGCGGCTTCCTTTCGCTCTCTCGATCGTTCTCGTGGGCGTCGGACTGTGGATTCGTCTCGGCATCCTCGAGACGCCGGTGTTCCAGCAGCTTCTGGACGACAGGAAGATCGAGAAGGCTCCCGTTATCGAGGTCTTCAGGAAGCATCCGAAGGAGATCTTGCTGTCGGCCTTGTTGCGGATGTCCGAGCAGGCGCCGTTCTATATCTTTACCGCATTCATCTTCGCCTACGCGGTCGGCACCCTGAAAATGTCGCGCGATCTGATCTTGATGGCGGTGCTGGTCGCCTCTTGCGTCTCGTTCGTCACCATTCCGCTATCGGGCCACATCTCCGACCAGATCGGGCGCAGGAAGATGTACCTGATCGGCGCGGCGACGGTGGGCGTGTTCGGCTTCCTCTATTTCGGAATGGTGGACACCGCATCTCCATTATTGGTGTTCATCGCGATCGTGTTGTCGCTGATCCCGCATGACATGCAATACGGTCCGCAGGCGGCCTTGATCGCGGAAGCCTTTACGCCGCGGCTGCGCTACAGCGGGGCTTCGCTCGGCTACCAGCTCGCCTCGATCATCGCCGGCGGCCCGGCGCCCCTGATCGCAACGGCGCTGTTCGCCCACTATCACTCCGGCTATGCGATTTCCATCTACATCGCTGCCTGCGCGGTCATAAGCCTTGTCGCGGCCTCGTTCATGCCGGACTACACCGGCAAGGACATTTCGGTCGAGTATGATGCCTGACGCGGCAAGGCGCCCAGGCTGATCGAGACCCAATTCCGCAATGATGAGACGCGCGAAATGCGCGGCTCATCATGCGGGTCGGTTCATCGCCCGGCCGATTTGGCTGCCGGCGTCACGCGCCAGACCGCGTTGCCGACGTCGTCGGCCACCAGGAGCGCGCCTTTCTTGTCAATGGCAACGCCCACGGGCCGCCCCTGCGCTTCGCCATCCTCGCTGAGGAATCCGGTCAGCACGTCCCTCGGCTTGCCTGAGGGCATGCCGTTGGCGAAGGGCACAAAGATCACCTTGTAGCCCGATCGCGGTTTGCGATTCCACGAGCCGTGCTGGCCGACAAAGGCCCCATTGGCCATCCCGGACGGAAACAGATTGCCGGTGTTGAACGCAAGCCCAAGCGACGCCGTATGCGCGCCAAGCGCATAATCCGGCGCGATCGCTTTCGCCACGAGGTCGGGACGCTGCGGCTGGACGCGGGTGTCGACATGCTGGCCGTAATAGCTGTACGGCCAGCCGTAAAATCCGCCCTCCTTTACCGAGGTCATATAGTCGGGCACGAGATCGTTGCCGAGTTCGTCGCGTTCATTGACGACGACCCATAGCGCGCCGCTCTGCGGCTGCCATGCCGGGCCGTTCGGATTGCGCAGGCCCGAGGCGAACACCCGCCACTTGCCGGTTAAGCGATCGACTTCGAGCACGGCGGCGCGATTGGTCTCGGCCTCCATGCCGTTTTCGCCGATATTGCTGTTGGAGCCGACGGTCGCATAAAGCTTTGATCCATCGCGGCTGGCGACAAGGTCTTTGGTCCAGTGATGGTTGAGGGGTCCCGCAGGCAGGTCCACCAGCTTGACGCCCGGCGCGGTGATCCTGGTATCGCCGGAATGGTACGGGAATTTCAGGATTGCGTCGGAATCGGCGACATAGAAGTCGTTGCCGACCAGCGCCATGCCGAACGGCGAATTCAAGCCCTCGATGAAAACCGTCCTGGTTTCGGCGATGCCGTCGCCATTGGCATCGCGCAACAGCGTGATGCGGTTGGCGCTTACCGTGTCGGCGCCGGCGCGGCCCATGACCATTTTCGTGATCCAGCCCTTGAAGCCCTTGGTCTCTTCGGGCCTGTCGGGCGCGTTGGTCTCGGCCACCAGCACATCGCCGTTCGGCAGGACGTAAAGCGTGCGCGGGTGATCGAGCCCGGTGGCAAACGCGTTAACGGCCATCCCATTGGCGGCGACCGGCTTGTGGCCTTCCGGCCAACCGATCGCCTTGGCGACATTGACCGTGGGCAATAGCGCACTTTCCGGCGCCGGCAGCGCGGGTGAGGGTCCGAAGGTTTGCTCGGCGGCCGCCGTTTCCTGTTCGTTGCAGGCGGCAAGCGGGAGCGCCAGGCCCATGACGCAGATGGCGAGCAAAAGATTGTTGAGAAGCAGAACGGGTTTGCGCATGCTGGTCCCTCGCTGATGGCGGTACAATACGAGAAGCCGGAACATATTCACAGCACTACCCATGAATTTCGCGTGACATCGATGCGCCAACGTGACAACGCGACTTGACCGGTGTGAGAGAAAAAATGACGGGAATGCATCAGAGCGCGCAGGAAGTCGAATGGCAGCGATGGCGAGCCGTCGCCGAACTCTATCATGCCTATTTCACTGGACTCATCCTCACGGTGGTGACGCGACGCGGAACGCATGATGCCGCGGAGTTCGTGTTCCGGGTGTTTCGCCGCCAGCAACAGGAGCGCTTCCTGCCGGGTTTGCAAAAGCTCGGCCTCAGCCACCTGCCGCCGGCAGTGGCGGCCGCGCAATACCACTATCTTTCCAACTGGATCGGCGGCGTTTGCGTCGAATACATGTACGAGTCCGACCGCAAGGCCTGGATCCGCTATCCGCCACCGCGATGGATCTGGAAGGGAACCGCGATCTGCGGCGTGCCCGGCGAAGTCTCGCGCGCGATGCTGCGAGGCTGGCATGCCAACAACGGCGTGTCGCTCGGCAATCCCAGGCTCGGCTTCGTCTGCACCAAACAGAGCGTGGATGGCCAGGACGGGTTGGAGGGTTATTACTGCGAATACGACCACGCGCTCGAGGTCGAGCAGCGGCTGGTGTTCGCGCGTCACCTCGAAGCGCCGCTGTTCGATCCCGCCACCGCGCCGTCGTTGCCGGTGGCGAGTTGGCCGAAGCCGCGGCTTGAAAAGGCCTATCGGAATTACGCCATGGAATATGTTCGGACCGCTGCACCCGTGATGGTGCAGCTGTTCGGACCCGAGGAAGCGGGCCACCTGCTGCATCTCACCGGCAAGTTGATCGGCATGCAGTATTTCGACGAGACTGCGCGTTGCTTTTCCGCCGACAGGGGAAGCGCTGCGGCTTTCGCAGCGTTTCTGCACGCGCTGCTGGAAGCGCAAGGCGATTCGGCCGACATCGTCCGCTCGGGCGGCACCGTCGAAATCAGCCAACCAACATGGAAGCTGATGTCGGACGTTACCGATTACCACCCGGCCTGCGCCGGGGTGCTGCAGGGAATGTGCGAGGGTCTCGCGGCCGGTTGCGGCCGGCGCATTGGCGTGACCATGAGCGCGTCGGCCGGCGGGCCGCCGTTCATCTGGTCGATCGGCTGATCGGATCCCCGCGCCACATTGATAGCGATTTATTTGAGCAGGCGGCCCATGCGCCGGACGCACTGGCGTCGCCGCGGATCGGTGCTAGGACACGACGAGGTTCCGCATTGGATCGGGTGGCCGCGCGGGAGAGGGAATGTCCGATATTGCAGGTGCCGCGATTGCTGGAGCCGACGACGAGCTTCCGGCGCTGAGCAATGCGCTGATTGACGCCCCGATCCTGCCCACGTTGTTGCGGCTCGCCTGGCCGAACGTGATCGCGCTCAGCGCGGGCACCTGCGTGGTGATTGCCGAGACCTCTTATATCGGCCGGCTCGGCGTTGAGCCGCTGGCGGCGATGGCGCTGGTGTTTCCGTTCGTGATCCTCACCATGACGATGTCCGGCGGCGCGATGGGTGGTGGGGTCGCGTCGGCGATCGCACGCGCGCTCGGTGGCGGCGATACCGACCGTGCATCGACGCTTGCCACGCACGCTCTGCTGATCGGCATCTGCTTTGGGCTGACATTCATGCTCGGCATGCTGATCTTCGGCCCTCGGCTGCTGGAATTGCTCGGCGGCCGCGGCAATGTGCTGGCGAACGCCACCGCTTACGCGCAGGTCTTTTTCGGCGGCGCGGTTCTGCCATGGTTGATGAATTCGATGGCGGGAATCCTGCGCGGCACCGGCAATATGCGGCTGCCCTCGCTGATGATCCTCTGTCAGGCGGCGCTCCAGATCATTTTCGGCGGCACGCTCGGTCTTGGGCTTGGTCCGATTCCGCAATTCGGCATGCGCGGTGTTGCGGCCGGAACGCTGATGGCTTTCCTGATCAGCACGTCTGTCATGGCCTGGTACATCTTTTCCGGGAGGGCGCGGGTCGTCCCCAAGATCAGCGGCGTTCGGATACGATGGGCGATGCTCGCCGACATTCTCAAAGTAGGTCTGGTCTCGTGCTTCTCGCCATTGCAGTCGGTGCTGACCATCAGCATCTTCACGCACATGCTGGCGGGCTTCGGCACGGAGATCCTCGCCGGTTACGGCATCGGCTCGCGGCTTGAGTTCATGCTGACGTCGGTCGCATTCGCGTTTGGAATCGCCTCGGTACCAATGGTCGGGATGGCGATCGGTGCGGAACGGATTGCGCGCGCGCGACGGGTTGCCTTGACCGCCGGCCTTCTCTCGTTCGTTTCGGTCGGTGTGATTGCCACGTTCATCGCAATCTTCCCCGACGTCTGGGTCAATATCTTCACGGACGACCCAAATGTGCGCGCCACCGGCCGGCAATATCTGTCGACGGCGGCACCGATGTACGCATTCATCGGGCTTGCGATGTCGATGTATTTTTCCTCGCAAGGCGCGGCCAAGGTGCTCGGACCGGTGCTGGCACAGAGCGCCCGGTTGTTGTTTATCGCGCTCGGCGGCTGGTGGCTGTCGAGGCATCATGCTCCCGCCGCGGATTTTTTCGTGTTGGCCGCGGCTTCGATGGTCCTGCTCGGCGTTCTGTCCGCCGCAAGCGTGATCCTGACGCGATGGGGGCCGAGGGGCGGGGCCATCGCGCCCGTTCGCCCAGTCCTATCCGGAGCGCTCGACTAGCAATGCGCGCGCGTCAGGAGTGCCGCCGGTGATGCCGGCGGCCGTGTCCGCCGCCGAAATGGGCCATCTGCATCAATTGCGGAATCATGCTCATCATCTCGCCGCCGCCTCCGCCGCCGAGCATGCCCATGACGTCGCCGCCACCCGTGCCGATGCCGTAACCTTCAGGCGCAAAGCCCGCA
>Ga0210396_10007767_pt1 | contig 10194 bp, 6 predicted proteins | sample IncBWH17OmetaG_FD_155466 | JGI IMG/M metagenome (GOLD analysis project Ga0210396, IMG submission 155466) | Forest soil microbial communities from Barre Woods Harvard Forest LTER site, Petersham, Massachusetts, United States - Inc-BW-H-17-O ... | reverse complement strand
GGCTGTGGATCACCGACCAGGACCGGCGGATCGCGCCGTCGGCAGCGAAGGTGTTCTGCACCGAAATGGCCGGCAAGGTCGCCGACCTCGCCGTCCAGATTCACGGCGGGAGCGGATACATGCGCGACGTGCCGGTGGAACGCATTTATCGCGACGTTCGGGTGCTGCGACTCTATGAGGGAACCAGCGAGATTCAACGGCTGATCATCGGGTCGAACCTGGTCAAGGCGGCGCAGCGCAAGCGGTCATGATCGGGTGTGCGACGACGCAAGCGCCGCTGGACGCTGCTATCGTTCGCATTACAGTGACGTTTACGATATGGAGCACGCATGAGTGGCCGGCTCACTGGCAAGGTGGCATTCATCACCGGAGCGGCACGGGGCCAAGGCCGCGCGCACGCCGTCCGCATGGCCCGCGAGGGCGCCGACATCATCGCCGTGGACATCGCGGGCAAGCTCCCGTCCTGTGTGCCCTACGATTCGGCAACCCCGGAAGACCTGGCCGAAACCGCAAGGCTCGTCGAAGCCACCAACCGTCGAATTGTGGCTTCAGCAATCGATATTCGTGACTTCGACGGTCTGCGCGAGGCGGTGAACGCCGCGGTAACCAAGCTCGGGCGGCTGGACATCATCGTCGCGAACGCCGGCATCTCGGCTCCACAGGCGTGGAACGAGATCACTCCCGAATCGTTTCGGGACGTGATGGACGTCAACGTGACGGGAACGTGGAACACGGTGATGGCCGGCGCGCAGAAGATCATCGACGGCGGTCGCGGCGGGTCCATCATCCTGATCAGCTCCGCAGCCGGCATCAAGATGCAGCCGTTCATGGTGCATTACACCGCCAGCAAGCACGCCGTGACCGGGATGGCTCGCGCGTTCGCCGCCGAGTTGGGCAGGCATTCGATCCGGGTCAACAGCGTGCACCCCGGTCCGGTCAACTCCGCGATGGGCAGCGGAGAGATGGTCGCCGCGGTGGCCAGGGCGACCGAAACCTATCCGCAGCTGGCGAATGTGCTCACGCCGTTTCTGCCGAATTGGGTGGCACAGCCCGAAGACATCGCTGACGCGGTGTGCTGGTTGGCCGGCGACGAATCACGCAACGTCACCGCCGCGGCGATCTCGGTCGATCAAGGCTCCACGCAGTACTGATTCGCGTCTATGGCTCGGTTGATGGCGTCTGCGCTTCGCCAGACGCGTACTGGCCGATGAGATCCAATGTGCCGAGGTCGCGGATCGCCCGGCAGCCGCGAGACAACATGGTGAGCACCATGTCATCACCGCGGTCGGTGGCGGTGGCGAACGCGAATCCCAGAGCGGAGATCAGCAGCGCCTGCGGCATGCCGAGCCGGTAATCGCGCCAACACGTTTCGCCGTCGTAGTCGGTCACGCCGAAGCCGGAAAGAGCTTGGTAGTACTCGTCGACAAGATCCTTCTCGATCGCCGAGCGCAGCTCTGGCCTGAGGCTGGTTGCGGTGAAGTAGGCGAGATCACGTGCGGGCAGCCCTACCCCAAGCGTCTGCCAATCCACCACCGCGGCCCGGCCTGCGTCCGGATAAAACAGCATGTTGTCGAGGCGGTAGTCACCGTGCAGCAAGGCAAACCGATCCTGCTCGGCAAGCAGCCAGGGCTCTACCAAACCCATTGCGGCGATGAAGGTCTCGCGGTCGGCTTCGGTCATGCGATCACCGAGCTTGTCCAGAGTGATGTCGGCGCTCAACCGTGCCACCTCGCCAAGACCTTTGGCCGATGCTTCGTCGGGTCGGGCGAAGGCAATTCCTGCGAAATCAAGCCAGACCGGATCACACCAGCTGGGCCCGTGCAGGCCGGCCACCGCGATGACGGCCAGCCGTGCCTCCTGCTCGCCGCAGCCCGCGATTTGGTCGCCCTGCACCGCGGGCGCCTGATCGGCCAGCAGCAGCGCATAGTCAAGAGCGTCGTCGCTGATCTCGCAGTAGAAGCACTCCGGCGTCGGTATCCGTACCCGGTTCGCGACCGCGTCGTAGAAGGCACATTCACTGCGATAGCCGATGGTCACCCGATCACGCACGGTGTCGTCCTGAGCAGGCAGTTTGATCACAAAGGTATCCGGCAACCCACCCGCATTGCTCGCATAGCTCGCCGACACCCGATACGTCGCGCCGGTCTGCCCGGTGCCGATGGCGACCACGTCCACTGCGGACACCTGCACCGGGGTGTCGCCGCTGCTCAGCACAGCCGAGAGCCACCCGGCGGTGATGTCGTCCGGGTATCGGGGAATGGACATACCGATGCTTGCGCCCTCCCGGTGACACCAATACTCGGACGTTCACGCCCGACCGACCCGACAACTGTATGCCATACGGCATGCGCTGCCACCAGGCCCAATGGGGATTGCCATAAATGCTCGCATGTCATCTCGGGCCGACTAAAATTGCGGAAGGACGGACGGGGTGTGCTGTGAAGCGGCTCAACGGTATGGATGCGCTGCTGCTATATAGCGAGACACCGAACCTGCACACCCATACGTTGAAGATCGCCGTCGTAGACACCGCGCGCTACCAAGACGAGTTCAGCTTCGAGTTGTTCGGGCGCACGCTCCGCCAACGGCTGCATCTGCTCGATCCGCTGCGCTACCAGCTGGTCGACATTCCGTGGCGGCTGCATCACCCGATGTGGCTGGAGAACTGCGACGTTGATCTTGACTATCACCTGAGGCGAGTGGAAGTACCGGCTCCCGGGGGGCGACGAGAGCTCGACCAGGTCATCGGGCAAGTCGCCAGTACCCCGCTAGACCGGAGCCGTCCGCTATGGGAGTTTCACTTCGCCGAGGGCATGGCAGATCACAAGGTCGCACTCATCGGCAAGATCCATCATGCCTTGGCCGACGGGGTGGCATCGGCGAATCTGCTTGCCAGCGCTATGGATCCAAGAGAACCCGTGCGGGGTGACGATCCGACCGCCACCATCTGCGTAGCGCCGCCGAGAGCCGAACTGCTGCGGGCAGCAGGGCGAGACCACGCGCAACAAATCGCGGCACTGCCAGCAGTCATCAAGGACGCAGTATTGGGCTTTCGGCGGATGAGGCGGCATTCAAAGCAACGTGTCGAGCAACCAGACCTGGCTGGACCCTTGCAGGCGCCTCCGACATTCATCAACCACGTGATCGCGCCGGCGCGGAGATTCGCGACGGCGACACTTTCGCTCGCCCAGGTGAAAGAAACCGCGAAGCATCTGCAGATCACCATCAACACCGTAGTGCTGGCGATAGCGGCAGGAGCCCTACGGGAACTGTTGCTGCGCTACGACGGTAGGGCCGACCGCCCGCTCGTCGCGTCGGTATTGGCCAGCACGGACAAATCACTGAACCGGATCACCGGCAACGAGCTGAGTGGAATGGCGGTGTCGCTGCCGGTGCACATCGACGATCCGGTGGAGCGCGTCCGGCTCACCGCGTTGGCCAACACCTTCGCAAAAGAAGACTTCGAACTACTCGGCCCCGAGACGTACGGCAGGCTGGTTGCGTATCTGCCGACGATTGCGGCTCCCCCTGCGTTGAGATGGTTGTCGAAAAGGAGCGGCCGCAACAGGCTCTTCAATCTTCCGATCTCCAACGTTGCAGGCCCACGCGAGCGCCTCCGCTTTGGCGGCGCGCCGGTCAGTGAGATCTATTCGTCTGGTCCACTGCCGCCCGGATGTGGAATCAACATCACGGTGTGGAGCTACGTCGACCAGCTCAATATCTCGGTGATCGCGGATGATCGCACGTTCGATGACACCCACGAGGTGACCGACGCGATGTTCCACTCCTTCTCTGAAATACGCAGTGCATCAGGACTTTCCGGCGAGTTGACCGAGGTTCGCACGGCGATGCCCGGAGCCAGCGCCGTTTAGCCAAGCACCGGAAGCCGCCGCTGCCGGGCTAACCGGTTAAGTGCTGTTTGCATCACCGATCGAACGTAGGCATCAACCTGGTCGACGTCGGGGTGCTCGCCGAATAGCGCGTAGGGGTCGACAGGCTCCAACACCTCGGTGACAATTTTCGTCGGCAACGGGACGTTGACCGGCACAAGCATGCTCAGCCCGAACGGAAACCCTATGGTGAGCGGCAAAATATCGGATCGCAGCCGTTTGAGGCCCAACCGTTTTGCCAACCAGGTTCCCCGGTTCAGAAACAGCTGGCTCTCTTGACCACCGATCGACACCGTCGGCACGATCGGAACTCTGGCATCGATCGCGGTCCTGACATAGCCGGCGCGACCGTTGAAGTCGATAACGTTCTGGGCCAGGGTCGGCCTGTATGCGTCGTAGACTCCGCCGGGAAACGTCAAGACGATACCGCCCGAACGCATTGCGGCGGCAGCGTTTTTTCGGCTGGCACGGATGACGCCGACGCGAGTCATCCAATCGGACAACGGTCCGAGGAAAAGCCCGTCGTGACCGAGGGTGTATAGCGGGCGCTGGTAACCAACAGCGTTATAGAAGGCCGATGCAAAGATCAGCACATCGGGGGTGAGCATGCCGCCGGAATGGTTGGAAACCACCAGTGCCCCATTGGTGGGCGGGAATGACTCCAAGCCTCGCACTTCGGGACGAAACCAGCGCTTTGCTAACGGTGCTGCAGCGTTGATCAGCCGTGCCGTCAGGTCAGGGTCCCAGTTGGTGAAATCGTCGCTGCCAATGTCGTCTGTTGTCATAGCTTTCCAAGTTGCCGTGTCGGCCGCGGACATTGACCTCCCAGTCGTAGTCTAGGGTGGAACAAAAATTAGGTCAAACCGGCCCCGGCAGACGCCTCGCTGTCGGCTTCTGGTGTCCAGATGCGAGTGGGTTCGGAGCGGCCCCGTAGCACGGTCTCGCCGTGTGCGACCCAGTGCTGGCGCTCGGCCGCATCGGCGCGATCTATCGCAGCGGCTGAACACCCGATCCGCCGGTCTAACGTTTTGGCGAAATCGGCCAGCCGCGCCGCCTCGTTGACCGCGTCGCCAACGACGGTGTATTCATAGCGGTTTTCGGCGCCGATGTTCCCGGCGAATACCGGTCCGGCCGAAACGCCTATCCCGAAATCGACCACAGGTAACCGACGCAGTTGGCTGCGCAGGCTGCGGGCGGTGGCCAACGCCGCCGACGCCGCGTCGTCTGCGGGCAGCGGTACACCGAAGACGGCCAGCGCGGCGTCTCCCTGAAATTTGTTGATAAAGCCGTGTTGTTCGTCGACGGCGCTGACAACGATTCGGAAAAAGTCGTTGAGCACCTCGGCGACCTCTCGTGGCGGGCGACTCGCCGCCAGTTTCGTCGAGTCCACCAGGTCGATGAAAAGGATCGCCGCCTCCCGCACGTCTCCTGACAGCGATGCGCCACCGTCGAGCGCGCGGCGGGCCACGTCTTCCCCGACGTGACGGCCGAACAAATCCTGCAACCGGTCGCGCTCGGCTATCCCGGCGACCATCCGGTTGAAACCGCTTTGCAGACGCCCGATTTCAGAGCGCTCATAGACCCCGACAAAGGTGTCAATACGGCCCTGCTGGACCTGCGCCATCGCGTCGACGACCTCTCGCACCGGGTCGGATATCGACCGGGATGTCAGGATCATGATTGGCAGCCCCAGTAACACCGCGGCAAGTGTGACCACCAAGATGGGCATCTCCACCGACGCCGTCTTCTGAATGATCCAACCGTTGGCACGAATCACGATCAGAGCCGCGATTGCCGCGCAGGGAACCCCACAGCCCAACAACCACATGCCGACAAGTCGAGTGAGCACGCGTGGTGCGATCACAATGCCTTCAGAGCCCTGGGTCGCGGCGACGAAGATTGGGCGAAGAGAGCGCTGGGTGAGCAGAAGGCTTAGGCCTGCCGCCGCACTTCCGCCGAAAACAACCGCCAGCAGGGTTGCGACCGCAAGCGTCACACCGCCATCAAGGTTCAGCGCGAGGAAAATCACGCCACTTGCAGCCCAGGTTGCCGCCAAGATCAGCGATTGCAGCCTGACGAGTCTCGTCGCTGTGTGTCGTTCATCTGGAGTAGGTTGCCGGCCTTGAACAAACCACCGCAGTACCGGAGCGAGGTTTACGGCGCCACCGACCGCGACGGCAGCGGCGCCCAACACGACAAGGATCGCCGCAATTATCATGTTCTTTGCGCCGAAGTATGCATACGCGCCAGTACCGATTCGGTCGTGCAGCGGTATCACGATGGCGGCGGCATCGCCGACGGCCAGCAGGTGAGCGCATGCGAGCCCGGCCGCATACTGCATCGACAACCTGCGCGCCGTGGTCACGAAAACAAGGTAGCCCGTGGCTGCTTCATTGCGGATGAACGGAGCGCACCTGTTCAGGCGCGCCGCCCTCCCTAGCCGGCGGGATAACCGACCGACTTGATCTCGGTGTACTGGTCGAAACCGGCGACACCGTTCTGTCGGCCCACGCCGCTCTCCTTGTAGCCGCCGAACGGAGTGTCGGCACCGTACGGTGCGCCACCGTTGACGCCCATGAAGCCGGCCTTGATTCGGCGGGCAACAGCCAGCGAATGTTCCAGCGAGCCCGACATCACGTTGCCGGCCAATCCGTACACGCTGTCGTTGGCGATCCGGATCGCGTCTTCCTCGTCATCGAAGGGGATGACGGCCAACACCGGGCCGAAGATCTCCTCCTGGGCGATGGTCATCTTGTTGTCGACATCGGTGAAGAGCGTTGGCCGCACGTAGTACCCCTTGTCGAAACCGGTAGGCGCATCGGGACCGCCGACCAGCGCCGTGGCGCCCTCTTCCACACCTTTCTTGATGTAGCCCGTCACCCGCTCGAACTGCCTTTCCGAGATCAGCGGCCCGCACAGCGTTCCGGGATCCTGCGGGTCGCCACACGTGATGTTCTCGTAGATGCTCTTGAGAATCGCCACGCCCTCGTCGTAGCGGGACCGCGGCAGCAGCATCCGGGTCGGGTTGGCGCAACCCTGCCCGGCGTGCATGCACGGCGCGATGCCGATCGCACAGGCCAGCCCGAAGTCGGCGTCCTCGAGGACGATGGTGGCCGACTTGCCACCGAGCTCCAGGAACAGCCGTTTCATGGTGGCCGCACCCTTTTCCATGATCCGCTTGCCGACCACCGTCGAGCCGGTGAACGAGATGAGGTCGACCTTGGGTGACAGCGTCAGCTCCTCACCCACAAAGTGATCCGATGCGGTGACGACGTTGACGACACCGGCTGGGATGTCGGTCTTTTCGGCGATGAGCCGGCCCAGTCTGGTCGCGTTGAACGGTGTGTTCGGCGCCGGCTTGAGGACGACGGTGTTGCCGGTGCCCAGCGCCTGGCCGAGCTTGTTGATCGTCACCTCGAACGGGAAGTTCCACGGCACGATCGCGCCGACCACGCCGACCGGTTCCCGCCATACCTTGCGGGTGGTCAACGTGCCGGTGAGGCTGATCACCTTGTCGCCCAGATCGGTCTCCCACGGGTACTGGTCGATCAGCCTGGCGGGGTATTTCAGCCCGTCTTCCAGTGGGGCGTCCAGCTGGGGCCCGAAGGTGATGGCTCGGGGCGAGCCGACTTCGAGGATGAGCTCCTCGCGCAGTTCTTCCTTCTCGGCTTCGATCGCGTCGTGCAACTGCAGGAGGCAACGCTGACGCAACTTGTGGTTGGTCGACCAGTCGGTCTCGTCGAAAGCGCGCCGGGCGGCGTCGATCGCCCGCAGCATGTCCTCTTTCGATGCGTCGGCGACTTCGCCGAGCGACTCCTCGGTTGCCGGGTTGATGTTGGTGAAGGTGCCGGCCTGGCCGTCGACCAGCTTGCCGTCGATCATCATCTTCGGCTCGAACCGGACCTTTACGGTGTCACTCATATCTGTCACTCTCTTTTGACTCGTTAGAGGGCGGCCCGCGGGGCACTGATCACCCTACGGAGAGCCTTACTGGAAACTAGCCGATTGGCAACGTCCAATTTCTGCGGGGGGTTGGCTACTGGGCATCGAACAGCACCGGCAGCGAAGTCGGTGACCGGAAAACCTGCCCGCGAATGTGCGGGTCGTCCCCGTCTGGGTCCAGCCGAAGATTCGGCAACCGATCCAGCAAAAGGTTGATGGCGGTGCGCATCTCGAGTCGCGCCAGATGCATACCGAGGCAGACGTGCACGCCGTGCCCCCAGCCCAGGTTTGCCTTGGCTTGTCGATGAATGTTGAACGTGTCGGGGTCCGGGTAGCGATCCTCTTGCCGGTTCGCCGAACCCAGCATCGGCATCACCGTTGCCCCGGCCGGGATCGCCACCCCGCCGAGTTCGGTGTCGCGGGTTGTCACCCGGGTGATGGTCAGCAGGGGCGGTTCCCACCGCACACCCTCTTCGATCGCCTGCGGAAGGAGGGACCGGTCGGCCCGGATCGCGTCCAATTGCGGCGGATCCGACAACAGACCGAAGAGCAGGCTGCCCAGCGACCGGTAGGTCGTCTCCACGCCCGCGGGTAGCAGCAGTCGAAGGAACGAGAAGATCTCCTCATTGTCGAGCTTCTCGCCGTCGATCTCGGCCGCACCGAGCGCGCTGATCAAGTCATCCGTGGGCTCGGCCCGGCGGGCCTCGAGGATCGGGGCGAAGTAGTCGCATAGGGCCGCCGATGCCGCAAGCCCGCGTTCCGGGTTCATCAGCCAACTCAGCAGCGAGATCGACCACCGCTGGAACTGTGGGTAATCCTTTTCCGGCAAGCCCAACAGGCCCGCGATGATCTGGCTCGGATAGTCGAAGGTGAACTCCTTCACCAGATCTGCCTTGCCATTGGGCGCAAACTTGTCGATCAGACTATTTGCCACACGGCCGACCAACTCGTCCTGCCAGCGCGCCAAAGACTTCTGCGTGAACGCCTTCGATATCAGCGAACGCAGCCGCCCGTGGACCGGCTCGTCCATACCGAGCATCACACCTTCACCCAACACCGGGCCGAACGCCGCGATCACAGCCGCCGAGGAGAACGTCTCGTTGTCACGCAGCATCTGCTGGACATCCTCGTGGCGATACACGATGAACATCGGCAGCGATTCCTCGTGTGGAAGCGCTCCGGACGTCTCGAGTCGCTGCACCGGTTCCTCGCGGCGCAACCGTGCCAGCTCGGTGTACGGGTCGCGCACGTCCCCGGATATCGCGTCGTCGAAAGAGCCGAAATCCTCGAGATCGTCAAATAGCTGTTCCATGCTTACCTCTCAGTCCCCTTCAGTTCTTTGGCGTCGCTTGGCCGCCAACGACGCCAAGCGCTGCAACACCGGCCGCGGCAGAACGCGCGCGACCAACACCATCGCCCGTTGACCCGCGGTCAACGGATACGCCCCACCCCGCATCGAACCTTGCCTGGGTATGCCGAGCACGATCCGCGACATGTGGTGCATGCCCGAAGACGGGAGAATTCTGTTGAAAGCCAACAGCATCGAAGCGTCCGGGCCGACGCCGCGGCGGCGGAACGACTTCTGGTCAGCCAGCGCCTTGAGCAGTCCGTCGGTGAACCGCTCCGCTGGTCTGGCAAAACTGACCGCGAATCGCCCGCGGGTGTTCATGGTGTTGTGCAGCCGGGCGTAGGGGCCGTCGAAATTACGATCATCGGTGGTGCCCGCGTCGGTGATGATCTCGGTGTCATACGTGCCGGCGACCAAGACGGTGACACCGAGACCGAAGGGCGCGATCTCGCACGCCATGGACTCACCCCAGCGCTCCAACGCTCCCTTGGCCGCCGAGTACGGCGCGGTGCCCGGCTGACCGCGCACCCCGGCCGCGCTGGATACCAACACGATGCGCCCCTCACCCGCCGCCCGCATCGACGGCAGCAGAGCCTGGGTCAGCGCGACGGGGCCGAGGACACTAGTGGCGAACATCTTCTGCCACAGCGCCGTATCGGTCTCCTCCACCATTCCGGCGGCGGAAATCCCGGCGTTGTGCACCACCGCATAGGGTGCGCCAACGGCCTCTTCGATTGTCTTGGCCGCCGCGGTGATTGACGCGGCGTCCAAAAGGTCGAGCTGCACACCGATCAGCCGGTCGTCGTCTGCACCAGCGCCTGCCGCGTCCCGTAGGAGTGGAACCCCGTGGTCGGGCGTGCGCATAGCCGCGACCACGCGCCAACCCTCGCGGTACAGGCGGACGGCCGATGCGAAACCCAGTCCCCGGGACGCACCGGTGATGACGACGGTGCGCGGATCAACCATTCTTGCTCGCACAGGGGCCAGTACCCAACGGCGGCGGATCGACGTGGG
>Ga0210396_10007765_pt1 | contig 10196 bp, 7 predicted proteins | sample IncBWH17OmetaG_FD_155466 | JGI IMG/M metagenome (GOLD analysis project Ga0210396, IMG submission 155466) | Forest soil microbial communities from Barre Woods Harvard Forest LTER site, Petersham, Massachusetts, United States - Inc-BW-H-17-O ... | reverse complement strand
TATTGGGGTCGATGTTATATAGTTCCCGCTGAACGCCGTCCACGATGGCGATCGGGTTTTGACCGGAGCTTGCCGCGTGTCCCCGGAGCTGGATATTGAACTGCGAGTTGTCACTGGGGCCGGCGCCGGTGGTATAGGTAGGGATATTACCCAGGATAGCGGCCGTGGTAAGCGAATCGATCGAAAAGGACTGGAAGCCGGAAGTCTGGGCGATATTCAGACCGGTGAGCCGGCCTTGCAGGGCGTACAGGTAGTTGCTGGCGGGTGTGGCCTCCAGCGCCTTGCTGTCGACGGTGGAGATCGAACCCAAAAAACTTTCACGGCTGGTCCTTTCATAAAGGACATCGATCTTTTGGTCCGTTTCCGCGGGGATAAAGATGGTATCCTTCGTTGGGATGGACGTTTTTGCATCGATTGGCGGCTCCCGGAGGAAGCTGCTGGTCAGGCGGATGGGCAGCAGGGTATCCCCTATGGGCCGGCGTTGCTGTTCGTCGAACTGCGGGGCACTGATCAGCAGCGGCTGGCCGATGGTTACCGTCAGGTGAAAATAGCCTTCGGCGTTCGTGAAGGTGCTTTCGCTATCCCCTCTCGTGTGTACGCGGACGCCGGCAAGGGGCTTCCCGTATTCATCGGTGACGATGCCGCCCACGGGGTGCGTCGCCTGTTGGGGGTGTGTCGCTTGCAGGGGGTGCGTCGTTTGTTGCGCCTTCGCCGCTTGTACCATCAGCATCGACAATACGATGACGACGGCGAGATATTTTTTAAAGATTGGCTGAAGCATAATCATTTATTGGCAAGAAAAGGTGAAGGAAAAAGGAGTTGCTCCGCCGCCATAACCCACCCTGATGGCGCCGGTAGCGTCGGTGAAATAGTATTCCATGCTGTCCAGCTTTTGCGTCGGCGAAAGATTGAAGAAGCCGCGGGGCCAGATATCCGTCTGCCATTGTCCCTGACCGGTGGAGACAAGCTTGGTCTTGTCCGTCTGTTCGCAGACTTTGATGCTGTCTCCATTCGAAAAACCGGTAGCGCAGAGGTAGACCTGGTTAGCCGAGCTCAGCGAATTGTTCGACGCGATCGCATCAAAGGGGATCGTAATGATATCATTATCCAACGAGCTGCCGGGGACGACAGTAGACAGCTGCGGGTTGACAAAATCCAGCAGGGTACCGGACCCGTTGATGCGGAGGGGCGTGCCCGGGAAGAAAGTGCCGTAGTAGCTGGTGGACGGTTTCGAATAGGCGGTACTGTGCAGGCCGTCCGTGCTCTCCGCGAGGACATAGGCCATATTGAACAGGACGTTATTGTTGCTTACCTTGATCTGGATATTCACGGTGACCGTTTCCGTGGTGTTGGCGGCGATGGTATAGGTGGTATTCGATTGGAATGCGATCCATTCGTATTCCGGGATCAGGTTACCCGCATGGCCGATGGTCGCCATCATGTCGTCCTGCCAGCTCAGCCCATTGCCATAAGGCGATGGCGTATTCGGCGGGATGACGGACATGGGTTGCGGACCGGTGGTCTGATCGGCGGTAAAGGTTACGGTGGTGTTGCCGGAGGCGTTCCAGATCTTGGGTACCAGGATGCCGACAACCAACGCCGAGGTCTGCGGGTTATTGGAGCTGATGGTGCAATTCAGCGTGATGGGGACCACCGAGCCGCCGGGAGCCGTTGCCGGCTGGTTGACGCTACTAATGGTCAGGTTGCAGCTGATGATCACGATGATGATCACGGTACCGGTGATCTTCCAGATCCAGCTCCAGCTCTTTTTATCGATCGGTAACTTTATTTTTTTCATGTTAGTTGACCTTTTGGAGGGTATATTGATAGCTGTTGGAAGGACAGCCGGGGCTGAAGGTGAGGATGATATTGCGGACGCCGCCGGTCACGGGGAACAGAAACGGAGCCTGGATGCTCTTGCTGCTGTCCGCCGGGGTAAAGATGAGATTAAAGGGGTATTGCGGGTCATCGAAGGCCCATTTCCCATGCGTAGTGACGATAAACGGAACGAGGCTGTCGATCGCATAGGTACTGTCGGTAAAGACGATGCGGAATTTGGAAAAATCGAACCCGCTGGTCATATCGGTTCCGTTTCTTGTAGCGTGAAGGATACCCCACGAACCCGCAATATTTTTCATGGGTTCGTTGAGCGGGGTGGTATGTTCTACCTTGCAGGAGGAGAGAAACCATCCCATGAAGAGGATGCAGCTTGTTTTGATGATGCGAAACATGGCGTGATCGTTAGTGTTAGTAAAGCGGATTTTGCTCCAGTTCCGGTGATTTGGCGATTTCGGACAAGGGCAGCGGCCAGAGATACATGGCGTTGGTGAAATTATGTTGACGCACGGCGAAGGGTTTATACGTCGTGCCCGATGCCGACCGGTCTACCTCCATGCCGTGCATATCGAGGTTTTGCGTCGAACCGGCGATCAGCCATCGTCGGACGTCGAAGAAGCGGAGTCCTTCGAAGGCGAATTCGAGCCTCCTTTCGTTTTGGATCGCCGCGCGCATGCCAGGCTGATCGAGACCCGTGGGCAGCTGATAAGGACGGAGACCCGCCCGTTGCCGAACGGCTTCCACGGCCTGGTAGACATTTTGCGACGGACCATAGGCTTCGTTGCTGGCTTCTGCGAAATTGAGCAGGACCTCCGCGTAACGCATCAGCGGCAGACAGCGGTTGGAACCGTTCAATCCATTTTGCGTAACATTCGTATCCAGCATCTTGGCGATATAGAGGCCGGTAGGAGTGCCGGTATAGACCGCGTCCTCACTGGAAGCCACGGGCGGATTGGAGTTGGCGTTGAGATATAAGCTCACGGGTGCAGGCGGCTGGTTATAGATCGGCCGGAAGGAGGAGTCATGGATGATCGTATAGTTCAGCCGCGGGTCCCTGTTTTGATAGGGATTGTTGGGGTCATAGCCGCTGGCGGGATCGGTTATCGCCAGCCCGTTGCTCATCGGGAAAGCGTCCACCAGCTCCTGGTAAGGATGCGAGCCGCCGCCGCCGCCGCGGGAAGGTACATCCCACAATACCTCCAGGTATTTGTTGCCGGGGTCCATCATGTTGGCCAGGATGTACTCGCTGTTATAACGTAGCAGGAAGAGGGACATGAACCCATAGCCCAGCTGTCCCGGTACGCTATCCACGTATAGTTGATAGGCATTGAGATTGATCAGGGTCTGGGCCGCATTGGCGGCGAGGACCCACCGGTTAGGGTCGGCGTCGGGATAAGCTACAATAGAATCGAGACCGCCCGAAAGACCTTTGCCGAAGCCACCGTTGTTGAATAACGGGCTGGCGGCATAGAGCAAGACGCGGGATTTCAATGCGAGACAGGCTCCGCCGCTGGCCCGGCCATAATTGGCGCCGCTTTGCAGCAGGGGCAGGTTGACGTAAGCCGAATCGCATTCGGAAAGGATATAGTTGACGCAGGCCCTGTAGGAACTGCGCGTCATATGCAGCGGCGTGGATGTGGTAAACACCGAATCGCCGATGAGCGGGACACCGCCATAGTGCTCCATTAGGATAAAATAGTACCAGGCGCGTAGGAACCGGGCCTCGGCCTTCGTCTCCGCCTTTAGCGTCGTGTTAAAGGGTATCTTATACAGATGGGTGAGGAACTGGTTGACGGCGCGGATCATGGCATAGCAGTTGGCCCATGCATCGTTGGGGACAATGGAGGGATTGACCGTGCCGGTGGCGAACATGGTAAACCCATTGGAGCTGGAGGCATTGGGCCCCTCCGCCTCATCGCAGGATGCATCCAGACCGGCCGCATAGGCTCCCCCGTTAAAGCGCTTGGGATCAGCAGCAAAACCAACTTTGGTGTAGATGTTGTTCAGAAAATCCATCGAAAAGGTACTGTCGCTGAAGACGTCGTTGGAATCGATGTTGGACGTCACGGTAGCGCTCAGATAGCCTGTTTTTTTGCAGGCCGTCGCAAAAAGGAGGAAGACGACGACGGCGTTCAGGAGCGGAAATATTTTTCTCATGGCAAGTGATCGTTTGTACCCGGCTATGGCTTCGCAGTGGATAGGATGTGCCGGTAGGATAAAAGTAGAATCAAAAAACGATTTAGCAAATTTTTAAAGGCACTTTTTTGCTTTATTATTTATTCACATTGCTAAAATAATGCCGTTATTTATTTTATTATCTCTTTATCTACTGACCATCAGGATATTACAGAAGTATTGTTTTTACCTTTGCTAGGAGAATCATTTGCGATACTAGCAAAATTATACCATATTGTGTGGATATGTTTCCGAATCTCGGCTATTTGTTGCGTTGGCTCACGGGTTGGAACCTGAGCTTGCCCATCCCCACTTTTGGGTTTTGCATGGCTTTGGCGTTTTGGGCGGCGTACGTAGTCTTCACGCTGGAATTGCACCGGAAGCAAGGCCCCGCGTCCGGCGCTATCCCCGGCGACACGGGCCGTGCTCCATCCGTCTCTGGCGCCATTTCCGCCGACATCCGCATCGGGCGGCTGATGGACCGGCTGCTGCTCTGGTGCGGGCTGATCGGTTTTGCCGGCGCGCTTTTCCTGGCGAAACTCGAAGACACCTATAATTTATGGCATCACCCCTGGCGGTGGCTGGTCCGGTATCATGGGCTGAACTATTACGGCGGACTTATCTTCGGAGCGGTGACCTACCTGGTGATGCTGCGGCGTCATGGTATCCCGCTGGCCGTGGCGGCGGATATCGGCAGCCCGGGGATGATGCTCGCCTATGCCATTGGGCGTATGGGCTGTCATCTCGCCGGGGATGGCGACTGGGGGATCGTGGTCAGGACGCCGAAGCCGTCCTGGCTGTCCTGGGCGCCGGATTGGATCTGGGCGGCGCATTATCCGCATAATGTTCTCCGGGAGGGCGTCTTTATTCACGATTGCCGGCTCGACTACTGCGCCGTGCTGCCGGATGCGGTATTCCCGACCTCCTTATACGAATCGGTGGTCTGCACGCTCCTGTTCTTTTTACTCTGGGGATTGCGCCGCCGGCTGACGACGCCCGGCCTTTTATTCTATATCTATGCCCTGTTCATCGGGCTCGAACGGTTCCTGGTGGAGTTCATCCGGATCACGCCCAGATACAGCTTTTGGACCTGGACGCTGTCCCAGGCACAGCTGATCTCATTGGGCTGTATGGCTATCGGAGTCACGGGGATCGGCTATATTTTAACTACATCGGCAAAAAAAGCCTACTTTTATTCTTAACCTATGTCCAGATCGATTCTCAAAGAAAGCCCACCGTTAACAAAGGCCGATTGCTTTTCCTTGTATGCCCGGTACAAAACGGAGTTCAATTTCCCGGTGCACTATCACGAGGAATACGAGCTCAATTTTATCGAGAATGCCAAGGGTGTGCGCCGTGTCGTCGGCAGCAGCATGGAAGAGATCGACAGCCTGGAGCTGGTGCTGGTGGGCCCCAATATCCCCCATGCCTGGTTTACTTATAAGTGTAAAAGTGAGAGCATCTTCGAGGTGACCATCCAGTTCCACCGGGACCTTTTCGACGAGGTCTTTCTCAAACGCAACCAGCTGAATTTTATCCGCAGCATGTTCGAGCGGTCGCTGAAAGGCGTCTCCTTTTCACGCCGGACCATCGAACGGGTGGCGCCCCGGCTTAAAGCGCTCGCCGAAAAAGAAGGATTCGACTCCGTGCTCGAGCTGATGGCGGTCCTGCACGAGCTCTCGCTCTCCCCCGACTCCCGCACCCTCAGCGACGGCGTCACCTATAATACCGAGCTCATCTATAACGACAGTCAGCGGGTGGAAAAGGTCGTCGACTTCATCAACGAAAATTTTAGCCGCACCATCCGTCTGGCCGAAGCCGCCGACCTCGTCGAGATGGCCGAGACGGCCTTCAGCCGCTTCTTCAAAGCCAAAACCGGCATCACCTTCGTCGACTACCTCAATGATATCCGCATCGGTCATGCTTCCCGCCTGCTCATCGACACCACCTCGCCCATCGCCGAGATCGCCCAGGAATGCGGGTTCACCAGCCTCACCAATTTCAACCGTATCTTCAAAAAAAGGAAGGGCCTCGTCCCCAAAGATTTCCGCGAAAAGCACGGCACGCCAGATAAAAAGAAGTTTGTGTAACCTCCGCGGCTCCGCCGCGGGCTTTTTCTTTACTGGAGAATTCCGGGGACGAGTTTCCCATCGGGCGTCTTAAAATCGATACCAAGCAGCGCATAGACAAGCGGCGAGATATCCGTCTCACAGAGCTCAGTGACGTGGCCACCTCTTTGGATGCCGGCGCCGGCCGCGATGAAGCCGGTATACATCTCCGGTAGATTGGGATCATAGCCATGATGTCCACCCTTCACGGGTACGAAGACGCCCTCCAGCGGATTTTGCTGGATCTGGGTGCCGGGGCCATTGTTGACCGTCCCGGCGGGTTTGACGGCGCCACTAAAGACGAGGCCGGGTGTGGCGGCCAGGGCCAGGATGGCGGCGCTATCGGCGCCCATCTTATCGAGCTCCTGGCGATCGAGGATGCGGAAGAGTTTGCGTTTGTCTTCCGGCAGCTTATTCAAAACGGCGACAACCTGGTCCGCCAGTTGCTGCAGCCGTTTTTGTCGGCCTTTGTCGAGGCGGTTGCTGTCGCAAGGCGGCCATACATCGACTACAGGGGTAGGATAAAGAAAGGCCGAACCACCCGCCGCGATAAACTTGGCGCCGAGTCCCTGGATCAGCATATTGGGCCGAAAGGCCTCGTGGATATCGCTGAACCCATGGTCGCCCACGACGATGATCACCGTGCTGTCTTTGACACCGCTGCGCTGGATGGCTTCCAGCATCAGCCCGATAGCATGGTCGTCCGAAGCCAGGGCCAGCCTCACAGAATCCCCGAACCTGCCCTGCGCATGTTCCTGGTCATCCACCGAAACAAGGTGCATGGCCAGGAAAGCCGGTCGTTTCGTCCGAAAGATGTAACCGGCCATCCTGGCCGAATAATCGTCCACGCTCAAATAGTTATCGCTCAGCGTGCTGCTGTCCAGTACGCCCGTCGCATTCCGCTCGATCTCATCCAGCAGGCCAGGTGTGGCGTAATGCCGGGTGAGGGTGATCCGATCGTCCGGGTGATGGATGTCGAAGATCTCCGGTACGCTATAGGTGATCGCATCCATGCCGCTGAGCGGCCATTGTACGGCGGATGTGGTGAGACCATTTGCCTTCAGCACCTTCCAGATGGTAGGAACACGGATGCTGGTGGAAAACCAATCCCACTGCCCATTAGCGGTTTTCGGCTGGTTGTAGTAGATGCCGGAGCGGGCGGGCAGCGCGCCGGTGACCATCGCGGTGTGTGAGGGATACGTATAGGCAGGGAAAACGGACTTCAGGTGCATCGCATAAGTGCCCTGCCGCATCAGATAATGCAAGTTGGGCACCGGCCATCCGCCATTGGAGGTGTCGAGGTACATATCCGGACGCAGGCCGTCTATAGTGATCAGGATCACATGGGTGGCGCGACGGGCAGGGACCGTTTGCGCATTGCTATAGAGGACGGTTAACAGGGTCAGCAGAAAGACTATGGGAAGTTTCATCTGGTTTTGTTATGCTTTGCCCCTATTACGGCAGAATCCTACCGATAACCAATTGCCCTCAAATTAAGCCCGCTTTTCTAAGTTTCCTTTACCAAAAATTCCTTCACCTTTCTTTCCCTGGACGAAAAATCGATGCCTACCGCCAATTTCTTTCGCGTGTCCGATCGAAAGGGCTCCAGGTAACCTTTTTTTAATATTTGGTCGACAGCCTCCTGTGCGCTGCCATCCAGTTTGAATTCCAACACATAAACGTATTTCGCCGTTTGAATAATCGCATCACAACGCCCATGCGCACTATGAACCTCGCTTTGCAGATCGACCCCTATTCGACGAAAGGTAAGATGTACGATGATATGAAAAATGGATTCCACATCGGCCTTCCAATGATCATAAGGAATAGAGGAAATCAGATCATTCAGCAGCATAATCACTTTACTCATATCCCCGGCTTCAAGGGCCATTTCCATATCTTCTGTTAAAGCAAAGGAGTCTTTTGGATATACTTCCCGATAGGCGCTCAAAAGGACATCCAGCAAGCTTGCTTCGACCTCTTTGTTGGGGTAGCCAAGCGTGTATATCCTACGCCTGTCATCATAGCTTCTGATGGTCAGGTATCCCGTCTGAAAAAGTAAAGGGACCGCGCTAATTCGTTCGATATCGAAATTACCGAGGCTAAGCTCTCCCAATCGAAGCTCGTCAAATTGAAATTCCTTGTTCTTGCGTAACTCTTTTACCAGGAAGGAAGGGCTTCCCGTGGCAAACCAATAATTTCGAAACCGTCTATCCGACATGAAATTCAATACAGAGAACGGGTTGTATACCTTATTTTCGCCATCCCAGGAATAGCCATTGTACCAATTTCGAATCTCCTGCAATATCGCTGCGTCCTTTTGTTGTAGTTCCCTGATCTCTTCTGCAAAATTGGTCTCTAATTCGCCTTGAGTGATGCCCGTCAATGTGGCAAAAGGAGGCGACAAGGTAAGGTCTCGCAAATTATTGAGATCAGAAAAAATGCTGACCTGGGTAAATTTGCTGACCCCGGTGATCATTAGAAACTGGATATATTCATCCGCATCTTTCAGTACCGAATAAAAACTCTTGAAGATATCCCGATTCTCTTTTGCCTTGGGAAGCTCATCCAAGAAATCGATGACCGGCTTGTCATATTCGTCAATCAAAATCACCACTTTTGCCGTTTCCGCTGCCTTTTGGATCAGCTCTCGGAATTTTTCTTTGGAATAGCTCCCTTTTAAGGTGAGCCCCATCTCTCCAGCAACGGCATCCAATTCTTGGCTCAGTGCTTTTTCTAAACCTAATTCTTTATATGGGAGCTGGCTCAAACGCAGATGAATGACCGGGTTACGGACGTTCCAGTCCCAATGTTCTTCGATCCAAAGACCCTTAAACAAATCCCGATCACCCTGAAATACCTCCTTGATTACAGATAAAAGCAGGGATTTCCCGAACCGGCGGGGTCGGCTTAGAAAATAGTATTTCCCGGATTCTATAAGCGTATGAATCAATTGGGTCTTATCAATGTAAAGGTATCCGCCTTTACGAATTTCCTTGAAGTCCTGGATGCCAATGGGATATTTGCGCATACCTGCGAAGGTAACGAAAAAGCCAGCGACCTGGAAAGGGATTCTTCCTGCCGAGCCTCGTCCACCGGCGAGGTTTCAAACTCCGAAGACCTCGTTGAAAAATTCGGCTGGAAGATCCAATTCGAACGCATCAAAAAAGAGATTTTCCTCAAAGAACGGGAAGCAAAAAAATACTAAATTTAGGTATGCTCAAAAACTATTTCAAGACCGCCTGGCGCAATCTCCTGCGCAACAAATTCTATTCGCTGATCAATATCGCGGGGCTTACGATGGGCCTGGCGGTCGGCATCCTGATCCTGCTTTGGGTCCAGGACGAGCGCAGTTTCGACGCCTTTCATAAAAGGACGGCGGAGATCTATCGCATGGAGCTTTGGGGCGGCACCGGCACGAGCAAGCAGATCTGGACGCAGACCGTAGCGCCCATGGGCGTGCTGGCGAAGAAGGAATTGCCGGAAGTTCAGGAATATGTCCGGCTGAGCTTCAACTATTATTTTTCGCTATATAGATACCGCGACAAGGTTTTTGCCGACCAGGCCGCCTTTGTGGTCGACCCCTCCTTTTTTTCGGTATTCGATTTCCCGCTGGTTGAAGGCGACGCCGCGCAACCTTTCCCCGACGCGCATTCCGTGGTGCTCACCCGGAAGACAGCCAAAAAATTCTTCGGTGACGACGCGGCGCTCGGCAAAGTGATCACGGCAGATGACAAAGAGAATTTCACTGTCACCGGGGTGATCGACGATTTCCCCGGGAACACCGCCATGCAATTCGATATGCTGATGCCGATGACCCTGATGGCGCAAAAACAGCTGGCCGCCGGGATCGATGTCAACCACGATTTCAACTATTACCAATACACGACTTTTCTGCAGATAAAACCCGGCATCTCCATCAAGGATCTGCAAACAAAGCTCACGCGATTGCATATCAGCCAGAAAGCCGACGACACGGACGCCGACTATCTACTGTTGCCGCTGGCCAAAATGCATCTCTACAATGCGGATGGGACCGACGCAGGCGCACAAACGGTGAACATCTTCACCATCATC
>Ga0210396_10007763_pt1 | contig 10197 bp, 4 predicted proteins | sample IncBWH17OmetaG_FD_155466 | JGI IMG/M metagenome (GOLD analysis project Ga0210396, IMG submission 155466) | Forest soil microbial communities from Barre Woods Harvard Forest LTER site, Petersham, Massachusetts, United States - Inc-BW-H-17-O ... | reverse complement strand
GTTCGCGGACTCATCCGACGCCCCTGATCGAGACCGCGTTTCTGCGGGTCCGATCGTTTACAGCGGGCAATACGCTGACGTTGATCGCCAGCGCCGGGTTTTACGCCTACCTGCTGACCCACGTGTTGTTCCTGAACTACGTCTGGGGTTACAACCTGTTGCGCGCGGGCCTGGCGGTCGCGCCCGCCGCGTTCATCGCGGCCGTTGTTGCCGCGGTACTCGGCCGCGTCGCCGACAAGCGCGGCTACCGTCCCATCGTCATCGTCGGCGCGTTGATCTGGACCGGCAGTCTGCTGTGGTACATCGAACGCGTCGGGCCCACACCGCATTTCCTGACGGAGTGGTTGCCCGGCCAAATACTGCAGGGCATCGGGGTTGGTGCGACGCTGCCGATACTTGGCAGCGCCGCCCTGGCTGGGCTGGCCGCGGGCGGCAGTTACGCCACCGCTTCGGCGGTGGTCAGCAGCACCCGCCAGCTCGGCGCCGTGATCGGCATCGCGCTGCTGGTGATTCTGGTCGGCACGCCGGCTCGCGGCGCCGCCGAAGAAGCATTGCGGCGAGGTTGGGTGCTCGCCGCGGTCTGTTTTGCGCTGGTTGCGATCGGCGGGGTGTTGCTAGGCCGCGCCCGCCCCGTCACCGCAGAAGCGGTTGAGCCTGAGCCTGCGCCACAAATCGATCCGTCGGCATCGCGGCGGCCAGCGCACCGGCTGATGGCCGCGCCCGCCGAACCCGGGCTGGCCGCTGCCGGCGAGATCGACGTGATCAGGGCTCTGCCGCTGTTTGCCGGGCTGGACCCGGTCACCCTGGCAGAGCTGCGAGACCACGCCGAGCAGGTTGAGCTGGAGGCGGGCTCGTACCTCTTTCACGCGGGTGAGGTGTCCGATTCCCTCTATGTGGTGCGTAACGGCCGCCTGCAGGTGCTCCAGAACGACGTGGTAGTTACGGAATTGGGCCGCGGCGAAGTCGTCGGTGAGCTCGGATTGCTGATCGATGCGCCCCGTTCCGCATCGGTTCGCGCCGTGCGCGACTCCACGCTCATGCGCCTCACCAAGGCCCAATTCGAGAAGATCGCCGACTTAGGCGTGCTTGGGGCACTGGTCCGCGCCCTGGCCACTCGGCTGCACCAGACCCCGCCGCCCGCGGTCCCGCGCACGCCGACACCTGAGGTGGTCGTCGCGATCGTCGGCGTCGACGCCGACGCGCCCGTACCGATGGTGGCCACCGAACTGGTCACCGCGCTATCGGGCCGGCTACAGGTGGTGAACCCGGGCCGCGTGGACCGCGACGGGTTGGAACGCGCCGAGCGGGTGGCGGACAAGGTGGTGCTGCACGCGGCGGTCGACGACGCGGACTGGCGCGACTTCTGCTTGCGCTCGGCCGATCGTGTCGTGCTGGTAGCGGCTGATCCGGCACCGCCATTGGCACCGATGCCGGCACGAGCAGCGGGCGCCGACCTAGTCCTCGCAGGACCGCCCGCCAGCCGGGAAAACCGGCGCGTGTGGGAGCAATTGATAACGCCGCGGTCGGTGCATTCGGTCCGCTCCGGACACGCGACCGCCGACCTGCGCCCGCTAGCCGCACGGATCGCGGGCCGCTCGGTCGGGCTGGTCCTCAGCGGTGGGGCTGCCCGGGCATTCGCCCACCTTGGGGTACTGGAGGAGCTGGAGGCGGCCGGGGTGACGGTCGACCGGTTCGCCGGCACCAGTATGGGGGCGATTATCGCGGCATTCGCAGCCACCGGCATGGACGCGGCTGCGGTGGACGCGAACATCTACGAGTACTTCATCCGCAGCAACCCAACCAGTGACTACACCCTGCCGAGCAAGGGGCTTATCCGCGGGCGGCGCACCCTGGCCGCTCTCCACAGCGCCCATGGAGGGCGGCTGGTGGAAGAGCTGCCGAAGGAATTCCGCTGTGTCAGCGTCGATCTGCTGGCCCGGCGGACCGTCGTACATCGCCGAGGCTTGCTCGCCGACGTCGTCGGCTGTTCGTTGCGGGTGCCAGGGCTGTACGCGCCGGTAATCTACGACGGAGTACTGCACGTCGACGGTGGCGTGCTTGACAACCTGCCCGTGGCCGCCCTGTCGGGGCAGGAGGGCCCGTTGATCGCGGTGAGCATAGGCACCGGTCAAGAGGCACGCCCCGCCTCCGCGACGAACCCGGCGCGCTCCCCGCGGGTGCCGAACGTCGTCGACACGCTCATGCGCACAATGACGATCGGCAGCGCGATGGCATCGTCCGCGGTGCTGGCGCAGGCCGATTTCGCGATCCATCCCGACACGAGCAGCGTCGGATTCCTGGAGTGGCACCAGATCGATCGCGCCCGCGAGGCAGGCCGGATCGCAACCCATGAAGCCTTGCCGCAGATCATGGCGCTGGTGCAGGGCTGAGCGTTCCTATGATCAACCCCACCATGTGAAGTCTGTGGCGGTACGGTTACAGATTGTGGTCGGGCGGTGGTTCATGCCGAGTCGGATGACACTCTGCGAGCGGGATTTCACCGGTGTTGGGCGCCGGCTGGGGGGCGCACGTGGCTGACGTCGCGGTTGTCACCGACAGCACCGGCTACCTGCCGGCGGCGCTCGTCGACAGCCTCGACATCACGGTTGTGTCGCTGTATTACGACGTTGGTGCCGGTTGGTTGCGCGAGTCGGAGTTCGACGGTGATGTCGGACGGTTCTATGCCGAACTGGACGTGTCCAAGAGCGTCGCGACGACGTCGCCGCCGACCGTCGAGGATTTCGTTGTGGTCTTTGAACGGTTGCTGCAGCAGCACAGCGCCGTTGTCTCGGTACTGATCTCCTCTGGCATTTCCGAGACCTGCTCGATAGCTCGACAGGCAGCCGCAAAGCTAGAGGACGACGGTGGCGAGCGGGTGGTGGTGATCGACTCGGCCGGCGCGGCCGGCCAGTTGGGTGTTCAGGCGCTGGCGGCGGCGCGCGGGGCTGCCGCGAGGGGAGCCGGCCTGCAGGGCGTGATCGAGCAGGCGCGCCGGGCACGCCAGGAGGTCAGGCAGTGGTTCCTTGTCGACACGCTTGAGTATCTGCGGCGCGGCGGCCGGATCGGCGGCGCGGCCGCATGGCTCGGATCGGCGCTCGACCTCAAGCCGATCTTGATGATGGAATCGGAGCTCAAGGCCGTCGAACGCGTGCGCACCCGCAGGCGCGCTGTCGAGCGGTTGGTCGAGCTGATGCGGCAGCGCCGCGCGGTGGGCGCCGACCGGTGGTTCGTCCAACACACGGCTGCGCACGAGGACGCGCAGCGGCTGGCGGAGCGTCTGGCCGAGCTGTTCGGCACCGAGCCGGAGTTCATCTCGGAGCTCGGCCCGGTGCTCGCAACGCACCTCGGTCCGGGGGCGCTGGTGGCCGGCGGTCTTCCCGGGGCGGCGTTGGGGTAACCGACCGATGGGCGCGGCTGCCAGTGATTCCACGGCATCGCGACCCTGGGGCCTGGACGGCTTCACTGGGCGCTGTTCACGGATGCCGGATGCCTATTCGACGAAAGTCAGCGGACTGCTCTCGATGTGAGTCTGTGGCGGTACGGTTAGAGGTTGTGGCTGGACGTCGGTTCATGCCGAGTCGGATGACACTCTGCGAGCGGGATTTCACCGGTGTCGGGAGCCGGCTGGGGGGTGCGTGTGGCTGACGTCGCGGTGGTTACCGACAGCACCGGCTGCCTGCCGGCTGCGCTCATCGACAGCCTCGACATCACGGTTGTGTCGCAGTATTACGACGTCGGTGGCGGCTGGCTGCGCGAGTCGGAGTTCGACGGTGATTTCGCACGGTTCTATGCGGAGCTGGACGCGTCGAAGAGCGTCGCGACGACGTCGGCGCCTACCGTCGATGATTTCGTCGTGGTCTTTGACCGGCTGCTGCGGCAGCACAGCGTCGTCGTCTCGGTCCTGGTCTCCTCGGGCCTTTCCGAGACCTGCTCGATGGCTCGACAGGCAGCCGCACGGCTGGAGTCTGAGGGCCGCGGTGGCGAGCGGGTGGTGGTGATCGACTCGGCGGGCACGGGCGGCCACCTGGGTGTTCAGGCGCTGGCGGCGGCGCGGGCGGCCGCCGCGGGGGAAGACCTCTCGGGTGTGATGGAGCGTGTACACCAAGCGCGCCAGGAGGTCAGGCAGTGGTTCCTTGTCGACACGCTTGAGTATCTGAGGCGCGGCGGCCGGATCGGCACCGCGGCCGCATGGCTCGGATCGGCGCTCGACCTCAAGCCGATCTTGGTGGTCGAATCGCAGGTCAGGGCCGTCGAGCGCGTGCGCACGCGCCGGCGCGGTGTCGAGCGGTTGGTCGAGCTGATGCGACAGCGCCGCGCGGTGGGCGCCGACCGGTGGTTCGTCCAACACGCGTATGCGCACGAGGACGCGAAGCGGCTGGCAGAGCGTCTCGCCGAGCTGTTCGGCACGGAGCCGGAGTTCATCTCGGAGCTCAGCCCGGTATTCGCAACGAACATCGGTCCGGGGGCGTTGTCGGTCGGCGGACTTCCCGGGGCGGCGTTGCGGTAGCCGACCGATGGGCGCGGCTGCCAGTGATTCCACGGCATCGCGACCCTGGGGCCTGAACGGCTGCACTGGGCGCTGTGCACGGATGCCGGACGAGTATTCGACGAAAGTCAGCGGACGACTCTCGATGTGAGTCTGTGGCGGTACGGTTACAAGTTGTGGCTGGACGGTGGTTCAAGCCGAGTGGGATGTCGCTCTGCGAGCGGGGATTCGCCGGTGTCGGGAACCGACTAGGGGGTGCGCGTGGCTGACGTCGCGGTGGTTACGGACAGCACCGCCTCCCTGCCGGCTGCGCTCGTGGAAAGCGTCGACCTCACGGTGGTGTCGCTGTATTACGACGTTTCTGGCGGCGCATCGCCGACCGGCGGTCACGAGCTGCCTGGCCGCGGAGAGCGCGAATCGAACTTCGACGGTGATTGGGGACGGTTCTTTGCGGAATTGGACGCGTCGAAGACCGTCGCGACGACGTCGCCGCCTACCGTCGAGGATTTCGTCGGAGCCTTTGAACGGCTGCTGCAGCAGCATAGCGCCGTCGTCGCGGTGATGCTCGGCTCAAACCTCTCGCCGACCTGCTCGTTTGCCCGGGAGGCAGCCGCACGGCTGAACTCTGAGGACCGCGGCGGCGAGCGGGTGGTGGTGATCGACTCGGCGGGCACGGCCGGGCACCTGGGTGTTCAGGCGCTGGCGGCGGCGCGTGCCGCGGCGAGGGGAGCCGGCCTGCAGGGCGTGATCGAGCAGGCGCGCCAGGCGCGCCAGGAGGTCAGGCAGTGGTTCCTTGTCGACACGCTTGAGTATCTGCGGCGCGGCGGCCGGGTCGGCACCGCGGCTGCGTGGCTCGGATCTGCGCTCGACCTCAAGCCGATCTTGATGATCGAATCAGAGATGAAGGCCGTCGAACGCGTACGCACGTTCAAGCGCGGGGTCGAGCGGTTGGTTGAGCTGATGCGACAGCGCCGCGCCGTGGGCGCCGATCGATGGTTCGTCCAACACGCCTATGCGTACGAGGACGCACAGGGGCTGGCCGAGCGTCTCGCCGGGCTGTTCGGCACCGAGCCGGAGTTCATCTCCGAGGTCGGACCGGTACTCGCAACTCATACTGGTCCGGGGATGCTGACGGTCGGCGGTCTTCCCAGCGCGGCATTGGGATAGGCGACTTCTACCGCTGAACGAAACTCAGCAGACTGCCCCTACGTGAAGTGTGTGGCAGTACGCTTACTGCGGTTACAGGTCGTGGCTGACATGTGTGGTTCAACCCGAGCGGGATGGCAGCGCGTGGCGATTCCACGGTGTTGAGCGGGTTGGAGTACGCGTGGCTGACGTCGCGGTGGTTACCGACAGCACCGGCTACCTGCCGCCTGCGCTCGTCCACAGCCTTGGCATCACGGTGGTGTCGCAGTATTACGACGTTGGTGGCGGACCGCTGCGTGAGTTGGAGTTCGACGGTGATTTCGGACGGTTCTATGCGGAGCTGGACGCGTCGAAGAACATCGCGACGACGTCGGCGCCTACCATCGAGGATTTCGTCGCGGTCTTTGACCGGCTGCTGCAGCAGCACAGCGCCGTTGTCTCGGTGCTGATCTCCTCTGGCATTTCCGAGACCTGCTCGATGGCTCGACAGGCAGCCGCAAAGCTAGAGGACGACGGTGGCGAGCGGGTGGTCGTGATCGACTCGGCCGGCTTCGGCGGCCACCTTGGGCTCCAGGCGCTGGTGGCAGCGCGTGCCGTGGCCGGGGGAGCCGACCCGGAGGGCGTTGTCGAGCGGGTGCGCCAAGCCCGTAAGGAAGTCAAGGGCTGGGGCCTGGTGGATACGCTCGAGTACCTCCGTCGAAGCAACAGGGTGGGCACTGTGGCTGCATGGGTCGGATCGGCGCTCGACCTCAAGCCGATCTTGACGATCGAATCGGAGCTCAAGGCCCTCGAACGCGTACGCACGCATAGGCGCGGGATCGAGCGGCTGATCGAACTGATGCGCCAGCACCGCGCGGCTGGTGCAGACCGGTGGTTCGTCCAACACACGTATGCGCACGAGGACGCGAAGCAGCTGGCGGAGCGTCTCACCGAGGTTCTCGGCACGGAGCCGGAGTTCATCTCCGAGGTCGGACCCGTGGTCGCAACGCATGTCGGTCCGGGGACGTTGTTGGTCGGCGGTCTTCCCGGGGCGGCGTTGAGGTGACCGATCGATGAGTGCGCCCGCGAGTGTCGAATGCAGTAAGTGCGGGGCTGGGAATCGGCCTCAGGCCAAGTTCTGCGGCACATGTGGCGCCCTGGTTGCGGCCGAGATTGCATGCCCGCGGTGTGGTGCGCGCAATCCGGGCTCGCAGCGCTTCTGTGACGAGTGCGGCACCGAGCTGAGCGCCCGGTCCGGGCCGGCGCAGCCGGCGGGCGCGCCGGTCCCCCGGACACTTGCCGACGGGCGTTACACGCTCGGCCGCCTGCTCGGCGAAGGTGCCGGCAAGCGGGTGTACCTGGCCACCGACACCCGCCTGCAGCGCGAGGTGGCCGCAGCCGTGTTCAAGGCCGGCGGGTCGGACGAGACCGCCATGCGCCGCGCGCGCCGGGAAGCTGAGGCGATGGCGAAGCTTGGCGAGCACGCCAACATCGTCAACGTGTATGACTTCGGCGAGGAGGCGGGGCAGCTGTACCTGATCAGCCAGTACATGGCCGGCGGTGACCTCTATAGCCTGCTCTCAGACGCGGCGGATCACCGGCTCGCCGTCGAGGAGGTGGTCCGGATCGGGGGGGACATCGCCGGCGGGCTTGCGCACGCGCACGCCCATGGCGTGGTGCATCGTGACGTCAAGCCCCAGAATGTGTGGCTGGCGCCCGACGGTACCGCCAAGATCGGCGATTTCGGGCTTGCGGTCGCCGAAGGCGCAACGCGCGTGACGGCCGTGGGGACGGTGATCGGTACGGTCGCCTATATGCCGCCCGAGCAAGCCCTCGGTCGCGGTTCCGACGCGCGTTCGGACATCTACTCGCTTGGTGCCCTGCTGTACGAATTGCTTTGCGGAATGACACCGTTCGTGGGTGAGTCAGCGGCCGCAGTTGTCTCCCAGCACGTTTCGACGGCTCCGGTCGCGCCGAGCGGGCACCGCTCCGGTGTTCCGGCGCCGCTCGACCAGTTGCTCCTGAGGATGCTGGCGAAGTCGCCGGAAGCGCGTCCCCAGCAAGCAGCCGAGGTTCGCGATGCGCTTGGGATGATCGCCGCTGCGGTCGCCGGTGGCGATACCGCAGCTCAGGACGTGGCGGCGCTCGACCGGATCACCGACAGCACGTTTATCGGGCGAGAGCGGGAGACACACGAGCTCCGCGCCGCGATCGATGACGCCGTGGGCCGCCGCGGCCGCACTGTGCTGATAAGTGGTGAGTCGGGAATCGGCAAGACGCGGCTTGCGTCGGAGGCCGCGGCATATGCTGCCCTACGAGGCGCGCAGGTTCTGTGGGGGCGCTGCTATGCGGGCGCAGGTGCTCCCGCCTACTGGGCGTGGGTGCAGGTGATCCGCGACTATGCACGCGATCACGACGCCGAGACGTTAGCTTCTGACCTGGGCTCTGGCGCGTTTGAGATCGCACAGATCGTCTCCGAGATACGCGAGCGGATGCCCGAGATCCCTGAATCGCCGCCACTGGACGCTGAGCAGGCGCGATTCCGGCTGTTCGATTCGGTGTCGCGATTCCTGATCGGTGCTTCCGACCGCCAGCCACTCGCGATCTTCCTCGAAGACCTGCAGCAGGCCGACCATCCCTCGCTGATGCTGCTGACGTTCGTCGCGCGCGAGCTGGCCCACTCGCGCGTGTTTCTGCTGGGCACCTACCGCGACGACGAGCTCCCCGGTGACCACTACTTGAACGAGGTGCTCCCGGCGCTCAGCAAGGAGCGGGGCTACGCACGAATCAAGCTGCGCGGGCTCTCCGATCAACACGTCAAGGCGATGCTCGAAGCGGTGCTACAACAACCGCTCCAGCGACGAGAGGAACTCACGCTTGCAGACGCTGTGTGCCGGGAGTCGGAGGGGAACCCGTACTTCACCGAAGAGATCATCCGCCACCTGATCGACTCCGAAGTGCTCGACTGGCGCGACGGCCGGTGGGTTACCAACATCCCGGACGGCGAAGAGCTCGGGATTCCTCGGGGTGTCCACGAGGTGGTTTCCCGTCGATTGGAGAAGCTGCCGGCTGAGACACTCGAGTTGCTGTCGACCGCCGCGGTGATCGGCCGTGAGTTCGATCTGCAGATCCTGACACACGTCAGCGGGCTGGAGGCAGACGCCGTGTTGACGCGGATGCAGCCGGCGCTCGAGGGGGCGATCGTGCGGCAGGCCACCGGCGAGCCTGGCCGGTACGGCTTCGCGCACGGCGCGACCCGCGACGCGCTGTATGACGACCTCCCCACGCTGCGCCGCTCCCAACTGCACATCGCCGCCGGCGAGGCAATCGAGGAGCTCTACGAGGACCGGATCGAGTCCCATCTGTCTGCGATCGCATTTCACTTCGCGAAGGCGGCTCCATACGGTGACGCGGCAAAGGCAGCCGACTACGCCTGGTGGGCGGGCGAACGGGCGGCGGCGACGTATGCCTACGAAGACGCAGTCAGCCTTTACACCACGGCGCTGCGGCTGTTCGACACAATCTCGGAGGTAGTGCCGCAGCGCCGGTGCGATCTGCTGCTGGCGCTCGGGGATGCCCGGTGGCGGGCGGGCGAAGCCGAAGGTGCCCGTAAGACGTTCGGCGAGGCGGCGACGATCGCGCGCGAGCTCGGGCTACACGACCACTATGCCCGTGCCGCCCTTGGATACGGGGGCGGTCCGGGCGGCTTCTCGATCACCGACCGTGCCGATGAACAGTTGGTGGCGATGTTGGATGAGGCGCTCCAGATGTTGCCGGCGCGGGACAGCGCGCTGCGAGTGACAGTCCTTGCCCGGCTGGCCCTCGAGCTTCGCTGCAAGGGCGCGCTGGCGGAAGCTGACCGGACAAGCGCGCAGGCTATCGAGATGGCCGAACGCGTCGGCGACACGAAGATCTTGCTGCTGGCCATGCACAGCCGGCAGTGGTCGACCTTGGGCCCCGACCGGATCGACGAGGCGATCGCGTCGGGCGAGGAGATGGCGCGGCTCGCTCGGATCGTTGGTGACCGGGACATGGAGTTCGAGGGCCACCAGCTGCGGTTGATCGCGCTTGCCCAGCTCGGCGACTTCCGGGCGGTAGATCAAGAGATCGCGGCGTGTGACCGGCTGGCCGGCGAACTACACCAGCCGCGCTACCTGTGGCAGACGGCGGTGTTCCGCACGATGCGAGCGCTGATGCAGGGTCGTTATAAGGAGTCGGAGCGTCTCGCGCAGACGGCGCTGTCGATCGGCCAGCGTGCCGAGCGGGAGGTGGCGGCAGTCGTGTTTGGCGCGCACTCGTTTCTGACCCGGCTCGCGGATGGCAGCCTGGAACAGCTGCGCGAGGCCGGCCGCGAAGCCGCCGCGCGCTACGGCCAGGCGTGGCCGTCAGCATACGTGTGGCTGCTCACCGAGATCGGCCAGTTCGATGAGGCTCGAGCCAGGTTCGCGGAGCTTGCGGCGGACGGCTTCGAGGCGTTGCGGCGCAGCAGTGACTGGTTGACGTCGATCTGCGTCCTGTCGATCGCGTCGATCGCGATCGGTGATCGAGAAGCCGCAAGCGCGCTCTACGAGCTGCTGGCGCCCTAC
>Ga0210396_10007760_pt1 | contig 10198 bp, 5 predicted proteins | sample IncBWH17OmetaG_FD_155466 | JGI IMG/M metagenome (GOLD analysis project Ga0210396, IMG submission 155466) | Forest soil microbial communities from Barre Woods Harvard Forest LTER site, Petersham, Massachusetts, United States - Inc-BW-H-17-O ... | reverse complement strand
TGCTGGTAGCGCCGATGCGGCGCACGCCGCACACGCGCGCCACTTCGCGGGACGCGAAACCGACGTCCTCGCCCTCTGGGACGGTCCGCAGCAGCGGGAGGCCTACGCGTGGCTCAACGTCGAGTTGGCTAACCTACGTAGCGCTTTCCGGTGGAGCGCGGCCCACGATGACCTCGACGCCGCTGCAACCATCGCCGTCTACGCAGGGTTCCTTGGTGGTTGGATCGAGCTGCACGAGCCCTCCACGTGGGAGGAGGAACTCGTCGAAGCAGCCCGGGCTGTCGGACATCCGCGGCTGGGACAGCTGTACGTGGGTGCTTCCGAGTGTTACCGAACGGGGAGGTTGGACGATGCCGTCAGCTACGCCGATGCGGCCCTAGCGACCATCGAGAGCGGCCGTTTCGATCGCATGCTTTTTGACATCGAACCGACGGCGCTGGGCGGCACGTACATCACCAAGGGGTTGTCCGATCGGTGGTTGGAGCTGTGCCGCAATCGGTTTGCCCGCGGTCGAGGCATCAATACCTTCAACCGAGCGTCCATGGTCGTGGCCTTGGTGACTGCCGGGTATACGGACGAGGCGCAGGCGGCTTGCGACGACCTGCTGGCGGCCGCGGACGCCACCGACAATCCTGGCGCACGCTCTTTCGCGTCGTTCGCGTACGGATACGCGTGGCGCTCCGACCGTCCGCATGCCGCTTACGAAGCGCTGCGCCGGGGCCTGGAAATCGCTGAAGGCAGCGACAACACAATGGTCGAGTTGTACATCGCAGTGACCTTGTCAGGACTCGCCGCCACCCAGGGCGCTCCCGCGGACATCCTCGATTCCTTGACCCTGGCCATCCGCACCTTTTACGCCTCCGGCAGCTTCTCCCAGATGGTTACCCCACTAGTCGTCCTCGCCGCACACTTCGACCGGATTGGACAGTACGAGGCCGCCGCGACGATCGTCGGCTTCGCCGCTACCTCGTTCGCACTGGCCGTCGTTCCGGAGATCACCACCACGATCGCGCATCTTCGAGAAGTGCTCGGCGACAACATCTATGAGTCACTGGCCCACAACGGCGAAAAGATGACGAACGCGAATGTCGCCCAATATGCACTTGAGCAGATCGAGCAAGCACGGGCGAAACTTCTGCCCGGCCGAAAAGACGCATAGCCCCCGACGCGCCGCGCGTGCGGGGGCCTTTGCGTCTTTTCGCGCTAGTCGGCTTCGGCCAGCCGCTGCTTGAGCGCCTCGAACTCGTCCTTGACGCCGGTCGGCAGTTTCTCGCCGACGAATTCGAACCACTCCTCGATCAGTGGCAGTTCCTTGCGCCATTCGCCCGCGTCGACCACGAGCGCTTTCTCCACATCGGCGGCGTCGACGTCCAGCCCGTCCAAATCGAGATCGCCGGCGGAAGGGACGATGCCAATCGGGGTTTCGTGGCCGCTGCCCTGGTGCTCGATGCGGTCGACGATCCACTTCAGCACCCGGCTGTTCTCGCCGAAGCCCGGCCACAGGAACTTGCCACCTTCACCGCGGCGGAACCAGTTGACGAAGAACACCTTCGGCAGCTTGGACTCGTCGGAGTTCTTGCCCAGATCGAGCCAGTGCTGGAAGTAGTCGGCGACGTGGTAGCCCAGGAACGGCAGCATGGCCATCGGGTCGCGGCGCACGGTGCCGACCTTGCCCTCGGCGGCGGCGGTCTGCTCGCTGCCCATGGTGGCGCCCATGAACACGCCGTGCTGCCAGTCGCGGGCCTCGGTCACCAGCGGCACCGTGGTCTTGCGGCGGGCACCGAACAGGATGCCGGAGATGGGAACGCCCTGCGGGTCGTCCCACTCGGGAGCCAGGGTTGGGCACTGCGACATCGGCGTGCAGTACCGCGAATTCGGATGTGCGGCTTTGGTTTCCGTTTCGCGAAGGTCCCAGTCGTTGCCCTTCCAGTCGATCAGGTGATCGGGCTCGCCTTCCAGACCCTCCCACCACACGTCGTCGTCGTCAGTCAGCGCGACGTTGGTGAAGACGGTGTTGCCCTTGGCGATGGTGCGCATCGCGTTCGGGTTGGACTTCCAGTTGGTGCCCGGCGCAACCCCGAAGAAACCGAACTCGGGATTAACGGCGTAGAGCCGGCCGTCCTTTCCGAACCGCATCCAGGCGATGTCGTCGCCGAGCGTTTCGGCGCGCCAGCCCGGAATGGTCGGCTGCAGCATTGCCAGGTTCGTTTTGCCGCATGCCGACGGGAATGCCGCGGCGAAGTAGTAAGCCTTGTTCTCGGGGGAAATCAGCTTGAGGATCAGCATGTGCTCGGCCAGCCAGCCCTCGTCGTGAGCCATGGCCGAAGCGATTCGCAGCGAATAGCACTTCTTGCCCAATAGCGCGTTGCCGCCGTAACCCGAACCGTAGCTCCAGATTTCGCGGGTTTCCGGGAAGTGGGTGATGTACTTGGTGTCGTTGCACGGCCATGGGACGTCTTTTTGCCCGTCCTCCAGCGGAGCGCCGACGGAGTGCAATGCCTTGACGAAGAACCCGTCGTCGCCGATCTTCTCCAATGCCGCCTTGCCCATGCGGGTCATGGTGCGCATCGACACGACCACGTATTCGGAGTCGGTGATCTCCACGCCCAGCTTGGGGTCGTCGGCACCGAGCGGGCCCATGCAGAACGGCACCACCCACATGGTGCGACCCCGCATGCAACCGCGGTACAGGTCGGTCATGGTCGAGCGCATCTCGGCCGGGTCCATCCAGTTGTTGGTCGGACCGGCGTCAATCTCGCGCTCGGAACAGATGTAGGTCCGCGATTCGACGCGCGCGACGTCAGAGGGGTCCGACAACGCCAGGTAGGAGTTGGGTTGCTTCTCCGGGTTCAGCGGCTTGAAGGTGCCCGCCTCCACCAGCTGGTCGCAGACCCGCCGCCACTCTTCCTCGGAACCGTCAGCGAAGACCACCCGATCCGGCTGGGTGAGCTCGGCGACCTCCTCCACCCAGGACAGCAGGCCCTGGTGATTCGTCGGCGCGGTATCCAGACCGGGAATGGTCGCTGAAGTCATCGAAATCTCCTGCACTCATCTGCGTAGGCGGCTGCTCTAAGGCTCAGAGCGGACCATTTCGCCCGTGCGGCTTTGCGGTGGCCCTTTGTACAGGTTATCGCGGGAAATATCGGCAGGGCAGGTCGGGACAGTATCGGATCACTCACAAGAACGATTCAGAAGACGTTATCGGCGGTATTCGGCGACGCGGTTTCGTCAATTTCATCGTTGCCGGCAGCTGCCGGGGTGTCATCGGCCTCGATCGGGGATTCGGAGTCGCCGGTCGGCGCATCCGAGCCCGCGGTCTGGCTGACGGCGTCGTCGGGCGCCGCGGGTTCGCCGAGTTCGGCCCGCACCGCTTCCAGCGCAGCCTGCAGCGTCGGCATCTCCCGGCCGCGCAGCGCGGCGGCGCGCGCCCCGACGACGGCGTGCTCGCGCAGTTCGGTGTCGATGACCCCGACCTGCTCGGTGACCCGCGCGCTTTCGACCTCGTCTTGCTCGCCCAAGGCCGCGGCCAGCGACGACTCGACGCCCAGCACCCGGGTCGCGACCAGCTGCTCGAGTGCCGAGCGCAGCTGTGCGGTCGCTTCGCCGGCCCAACGGTCCAGCAATGCGCGATCGCGCAGCAGGCCGCGGGTGCCGACGACCCAGACGGTCAGCGCAAGCCCGATCGCGGCGCACGCGACGGCTCCAGCGACGGTGAGTCCCGGCGTCAGGTCGGCCAGCAGTCGGCTCAGCGTCAACGCCACACCCAACCCGAAACCGGCGCCCACCAGCATCATCAGCCGGGTCTCCAGCCGTCGCGACTTCAGCTGCGGGGCCGGCATCTCGATCTTGGGCAGGGCAGCGGGTGCCGGCGGGTCGGCCGCCAGCCCCAGGCTTTTCGCGACGTCGGCCAAATGTGTGGTGGTCCCCTCGTCCACCTCGGCGACCACCTCGTCGATGCGGCCCCGCGTGTAGGACTCGAACACCGGCAGTTGGCGCCGGGTCAGACCCGCCGCGTCCTCCTGCAGCTCGGAGCGCACCGAGGCGCAGCGGTTGCGGGCGAAGTACGACAGCTGCACCCGGGCCTGCTGGGCCTGGCTGCGCAGCGCGATCGTGCGCTCGGACTTCGACAGCCGTCGCTCCCGCAGGATTCCGCTGCGCTGCTCACGTAATGCCTCGACCCGCGCTCGCCGGCCCGCGCCGTCGGCGTCCCTGTCGTAGCGGTCGGCGACGTTCTGCAACCGGGATTCCCACGCCCGCAACCTGTTTCGTCGCGCAAGATCGGTGTCGGCGAGCTGTTCGCGTACCGCGGCGACGAGGTCGTCGACTTGTGGATCGCCGCGGTCGGGCAGGGCAGCCACGCCTGTCCAGGGCACGTCGCGGTAGCGCGGCGCGTGCGCCGACAGCGCTTGGCGGTCGGCGGCCAGGACATCGGCCCAGGCGCGATGCACGTCGATTTTCGACACCGCACCGATCACCGCGTCGGTATCTGCGGCCGCCGCGTCGAGCAGCGCACAGTCCGATTCGGTCAGCGCGGCCGCCGCCGAGACGACGAACACCACCGCCGTCGGCGCCTCGCCGGCCGCCAGATCGGTCGACTCGATGAACGTGTGCTCGGGCAACCGTTCGCTCAGTGCCGCGACGACACCGCTGACCCCGGCCAGCCAAGGACCGGTCACCAGGACCACGTCGCGGCGCAGAGTGGTCGGCGCACCCAGGCGCGGCCCGATAGCCGCCACCATTGCATCTACCGGGTCGTCTGCGTCTTCTGCGGCGAATGCGCCGCTGCCTGCCTGGTCGGTCACGTTGAATCCCCGACCTTCGACCATAGCCGCAGCGAACCCCTGACGATGTCGGCGCCACACGCCCGGTGCAAGCCCGCCACCGGTCCATGTTTGTAGCGCTGCCAGCCCACGGCGCGGCGCAAGTAGGCCGCGGCGCTGTCGCAACGATCAACGTTCAGGCCGGCCGCCTCGACGACGTCGACGGCGGCTGCCATCCGGGCGACAACCGTGTCGTCGCAAGACAGGAACTCGGCGATGCGCCGGTCGCTGACGGCCAGCGTCTCCAATTCGGCGACGGCGTCCAGCACGCGGCGATAGTGCACCTGCGCGCCGACCGAGTCGATCGCGTTGACCACGTCGTCGATGCAGCTCAGGCGCCGCAACGTGGCGCGGGTCTGGTCCCGGGTCGCGCCGCGACGGATCGCGGCCACGGCCTGCTCAACGCCGAACACGTCGAGGGCGTCGAGCAACTCTGGCGCCACCGGGCGCCCGGCGGGCCGGGTGGCCAGCACCTGCAGCGCCGCCCACAACGTGTCGTCCAGCAGATCGTCGAGGGCGGCAACCGCAAGCAACCCCACCACCGGCTGGATCGGCAGACCGGTGTGCGCGGCCAGCCGTGCGCAGCGGGTTCTCGCGGCGCCGGTCGGCCCGTGCGGGTGCACCCCCGATTCGGTGGTGGCGATCAGATCCGCCTTGTTCAGCACCGCCACGACCGGCCGGGCGGCCGCCCTGATCGCGTCGCGATCCTCGGGTTTGACCACCTCAGCGATGACGTAGACGTCGACGTCGGCTTCGGCTGACTCGGTGCAGGTCACCGCGATCGTTCCCCGCGCGCCCGCAATGCGCGCCAGTGCCTGCGCGAGAGTGCTGCGGCCTACACCCCGACGTCCGGATACGGCCACCCGCAGCGGCGCGGCCAGCCGATCGGCGATCGCAGCGCAACGCGAGTCAGCCACCTCGGTGGCAAATCGCTTCAGCTCATCGACGAAAATCTGATGCCCCTGTTCGATCACGTGTTTCGCCAGCGTCGTATTGCTCCAGCACCGCCCCATTGTCACCGAGGGTGCGTGGTGGCGGCTCGGGTCCGTCGCTCGAATGGTGACATCTGCGCCGCTCGGATGCGAGCCACTCGCTACCAGCCGAAGGCAACTGTTGGGTATCAATCTGTGCCGCGGGAGGCAACATCATCGGTTCATGGGTAACGATGAACGGATGCGTGCGCAGCCCCCGGTGCAAGCGGCCACACCGCCGACACCGCCAGAAACCCTGCCCGCGGCGCGCACTGCCGGCGGGTATCGCCGGACCACCAGCTTCCGGACCCGGCGTTCGGCGTTGTCGGCGGCCCAGCAGCGGACCTGGGAGCGGTTGTGGCCCGAACTCGGGATGATGGCGGCGCCGCAGCAGAGCCCCGATGCGCCCGACGAGCCGCTGGACACTCGCGCCTGGTTCGGCCGTGATGCACCGCTCGTCCTCGAAATTGGCTGCGGCACAGGGACTTCTACGCTTGCAATGGCGCAACTAGAGCCAGAAGTCGACGTCATCGCCGTCGAGGTCTACCGGCGCGGGCTGGCACAGCTGCTCAGCGCCATGGATCGGGAAAACGTCACCAATATCCGGTTGATCCGCGGGGATGCCGTCGACGTGCTGGAAAACCTGATCACTCCGGGCTCGCTGAGCGGAGTCCGGGTGTTCTTTCCCGATCCATGGCCCAAGGCGCGGCACCACAAACGCCGGCTGCTCCAGCCCGCGACGGTTGCCCTGATCGCCGACCGGCTGCGTTTCGGAGGTGTGCTGCACGCCGCCACCGACCATCCGGGCTACGCCGAGCAGATCGCCGAGGTCGGTGACGCCGAACCCCGCCTGGCGCGGGTCGCGCCGGGCAGAAGCGAACTGGCGATCTCGGTCGTCCGCCCGTCTACTAAATACGAGGACAAGGCGCAGCATGCCGGCAGCGCCGTCACCGAATTGGTCTGGGAAAGACGCTAACCATGAGCCTGACCGAAGAAACAACAACCGAACCGGCGCCGCCGCCGGGCGAAGCTATCGCCGGTGTCGGACCAGCCGTTCACCGCGTGCTGCTGGTGTGGGACGCGCCGAACCTGGACATGGGCCTGGGCTCCATCCTGGGCCGCAGGCCCACCGCACTGGAACGCCCCCGCTTCGACGCGCTCGGCCGCTGGTTACTCGCCCGCACCGCCGAGGTCGCGGCCAAGAGGCAGAACGACCAGGAAATCGCGGCCGAGCCCGAAGCCACCGTGTTCACCAACATCGCGCCGGGCAGCGCCGACGTGGTCAGGCCGTGGGTGGATGCGCTGCGTAATGTGGGGTTCGCTGTCTTCGCCAAGCCGAAACTCGACGAAGACAGCGATGTCGACAGCGACATGCTGGACCACATCGCTCAGCGTCGAGCCGAGGGTCTGGCGGCGCTGGTGGTGGCATCGGCCGATGGCCAGGCTTTCCGCCAACCACTTGAGGAAATCTCGCGCGACGGGGTACCCGTCCAGGTGCTTGGATTTCGCGAACATGCCAGTTGGGCGCTAGCGTCGGATACCTTGGAGTTTGTCGACCTGGAGGACATCGCGGGTGTTTTCCGGGAGCCGCTGCCGAGAATCGGCCTCGATTCGCTGCCTGAGAAGGGGGCGTGGCTGCAACCGTTCCGGCCGTTGTCTTCGTTGCTGACCTCGCGCGTCTGACAACTCAAAACCAATGCGCGGGTCGCCGCAGATCCAGTAAGGAGCTTACGTGTTCGCCTGGTGGGGTCGAACTGTGTACCGCTACCGGTTCATCGTAATCGGCGTCATGGTGGCGCTGTGCCTCGGCGCAGGCATCTTCGGGATCAGCCTCGGCAAGCACGTCACGCAGAGTGGTTTCTTCGACGACAGCAGCCAATCGGTCAAAGCGTCGGTGCTCGGCGACGACACCTATGGCCGCGACCGGACCAGCCACATCGTGGCTACGTTCACCGCACCGCAGGGCAAGACCGTCGACGACCCGGCCTGGCAGAAGCAGATCAAGGGCCAACTCGACAAATTCAAAGCCGACCACCCCGACCAGGTACTCGGCTGGGTGGGCTACCTCGCGGCCCCGAATTCCACCGACCCGGTGGTCAAGGGAATGGCGACCGAGGACAAGAAGCACACCTTCGTGTCCATCCCGCTCAAGGGCGACAGCGACGACTCAATTCTCAATAACTACAAGGCCGTCGCACCCGACCTGCAGAAACTCGAGGGCGGCAAGGTCGAAGTCGCCGGCCTCGAACCCGTGGCCAACGGCTTGACCGGGACTATCGAAACCGACCAACGACGCATGGAAGTTCTGGCGCTGCCGCTGGTGGCGGTGGTGTTGTTCCTCGTCTTCGGTGGGGTGATCGCCGCCTGCCTGCCGGTGATGGTCGGCGGCCTGGCCATTGCCGGCGCGCTGGGCATCATGCGATTCATCGCGATGTTCAGTCCGGTGAACTTCTTCGCCCAACCTGTGGTGACCATGATCGGCCTCGGTATCGCGGTCGACTACGGGCTGTTCGTGGTGAGCCGGTTTCGGGAGGAGATCGCCGAGGGCTACGACAGCGAGGTCGCGGTTCGCCGCACGATGATGACGGCCGGACGCACCGTGACCTTCTCGGCGGTGCTGATCGCGGTGTCCGGGGCAAGCATGCTGGTGTTCCCGCAAGGCTTCCTGAAGTCGCTGACCTACGCCGTCATCGCGGCGGTCATGCTGTCGGCGATCTTGTCGATCACCATCCTGCCGGCGGTGCTGGGAATTCTCGGCCACCACGTCGACGCGCTGGGCGTGCGGACCCTGTTGCGGGTGCCGTTCTTGGCCAATTGGAAGCCGTCGCGGGTCTACCTGAACTGGCTCGCCGGGCTGCTGCAGAAGACCAAGACCCGCGAAGAGGTCGAGCAGGAATTCTGGGGCAAGCTCGTCAACCGGGTGATGAAGCGCCCGCTGCTGTTCGCCATCCCGATCGTGGTGGCGATGATCCTGCTGATCATTCCGCTGGGCAACCTGAAACTCGGCGGCTTCAGCGAGAAGTACCTGCCACCGAGCAACCCCGTGCGACAGGCACAGGAGCATTTCGACAAGCTGTTCCCCAGTTACCGCACCCAGCAGCTCACGGTGGTGATCGAAAGCGATAACCATAAGAAGGTCACCGACCAGCAGGTCGCCGAAATCCGCAACGATCTCGGCTCTGTCACCGGGTTCACCGACAAAAGCTGGCAGGAACGACCCTGCCCGGCAATCGCGGGCAACCCCTGCGTGGCCGGACCGAACGGCACCACCCACCCCAAGGACGACTCGGTCCGGGTGATCCAAAACGGGTTGGTGAATGCGAATGACTCGGCCAAGAAGATCAACGAATTGCGGGCCATCACCGCACCCAAGGGTCTGACCGTTCTGGTCGGCGGCACCCCCGCGCTCGAGCAGGACGCCATCCACGGCATTTTCAGCAAGCTGCCGCTGATGTTGGTCATCCTGTTGACCACCACAACGTTGTTGATGTTCCTGGCGTTCGGATCCCTGGTGCTGCCGATCAAAGCGACGGTGATGAGCGCACTGACGCTGGGATCGACGATGGGCATCTTGACGTGGATCTTCGTCGACGGTCACTTCGCCAAGCTGCTCAATTTCACGCCGACGCCGCTGACCGCGCCGGTGATCGGTCTGATCATCGCCGTCGTCTTCGGTCTGTCGACCGACTACGAGGTGTTCCTGGTGTCCCGGATGGTCGAGGCGCGGGCCCGCGGGATGTCGACCGCCGAGGCCATCCGGATCGGCACCGCGGCCACCGGTCGCATCATCACCGCGGCGGCGACCGTCCTTGCCGTCGTCGCCGGCTCGTTCATCTTCTCCGACCTGGTGATGATGAAGTATCTGGCGTTCGGGTTGATGGCGGCATTGCTGTTGGACGCCACGGTCATCCGGATGTTCTTGGTGCCGTCGGTGATGAAGCTGCTCGGCGACGACTGCTGGTGGGCACCGATGTGGATGAAACGCCTACAGAACCGCATCGGGCTGGGCGAGATCCACCTACCCGATGAGCGCAAGAAGCCGGTCCCGCGGGCCCGCGCCGAGCGGCCGGCGGTCGCCGCACGGCCCGCCGTCGCCGCGAACCCGTGGCCACCGCACGACCCCACCCACCCCGGCGCGGAGGTTCCGCCCGTTCCCCAAAGGGCAGCCAAACCAGCGGGGCCCGCCCCTCGGCCGGAATTCCGGACGCCGGCTCAGGACACGCCCTCGGCCGCAGGCACCACGAAGATGCGCGCCGCTGGCCGCCCGGAGCCCAAAGAGCCGCCGACGACGCGCTTCTCGGCCCAGCCGAACCCTGCGCCGTCGCCCGCCCCCGGGCGCCCGCCGACTCCCGGCACCCCACCGCCGCCCCAACCGCCCCGCGGCGAAGAACCCGAAATAGAGTCCTG
>Ga0210396_10007759_pt1 | contig 10199 bp, 7 predicted proteins | sample IncBWH17OmetaG_FD_155466 | JGI IMG/M metagenome (GOLD analysis project Ga0210396, IMG submission 155466) | Forest soil microbial communities from Barre Woods Harvard Forest LTER site, Petersham, Massachusetts, United States - Inc-BW-H-17-O ... | reverse complement strand
GCCACTTGCAAACGTATCCTTCCAGTGAAGCGCGCCGAACGGACACATCTTTTGCCCAGGATCCAAGTACACTTCTTTTCCGTCTAGTTGCGCCACGGCGATATAGTCGTCCAGTTGCCCTGAATTCAACAAACCCTCATCGAACAAAGCTCGGCTCCTGTCAACCACCATCATCGGCACGACGTTCAATCCGGCTGCACGACACAGGGCTACATACAAGAGCGCAATCTCGTCGCCATTTCCGCTCTGATCCCGCCACACGTCCTGCGCATTGTGAATATCCTTGATCTTCTCCTTCTTGCGCTCCACTCTCGTTTTTTCGCGTGTAAAGTCGGTATTTTCCAGCTTCATCACCGCCGCATAAATCTTCTGCGCCTTGACGGTCTCGGAGTCGCCAGGCGCCACCATCTCCGCCACAGCCTTCTTCAGCGTGCCCGTAGGGCTAGTGAATTCGTGGACAAAATCCGCCCAGATTCTCTCCGCTGCATCCCAGTACTCCTTGGTCGTCTTGAAGTCCGTCCTGAAAAACGACACGCGCCACTTGTATGTATTCAACGGCGGCATCCAGTCCTCATCCGGCAGCGGGGCAATATCGTTCAAATCGAGCGTGAATAAGCCCTTACGGTTGTCCACGACTTTTGTATCGCCTCCCAGGCGCTGAATATATTGTCGGGAACCGAACGTACCGGGGTTGAACGAGTAGTGCGCCTTATGCACAAAAATGTCTTGCTGAACATCCCACGTAGGAAAGGGAGGCAAGAACGGGTACTTGAATCTGACCCGGTATTCAAGGATGCTCCCCACCTCCACGCTCGGGAGCGTGAAAATCAGGGAGTTCAGTTGCCTGTCCTTTGTCTTGAATTCGACGAGATCGGATGGAGTGCTGGCGAGGGGAACGATGGTGCCATCTTTATGAATCGTCCGCCCTTCAACCTCAAATCTCGTGTTCGGATCGTGGGTAAAACGCAGAGTGGCGCGTTCTTTGCCCTTCTCGGTTAGCACCTTGACCCGTTCATAGTATGTCCGGGTGCTGCTCGCATTATCTTCGTCATCCTCAAAGGTAAGGTAGACGGCGTCCGCGCCCGGAGCCTTGGCGTCCGCAGTCATTTGCAACTCTTCTTTCGTTGGTTCTTGAAATTGTGCCCAAACCGGCGTACACAATGCCGCCACCAGCCCAGCAACAGAAACCCTCAGAAGTCTCATAGATGCAATCCGAGCGACTCCTCTCCCATGCTGCCTACCCGAAGGCCGACAGTGGGAAATCATAAAAGGAAGCTGCTCCTATTTTCATCGAAAACATGCTGCCAAGTACACGAAGTCTTCGCCGAATTTAGTACTTCAGCGAAGCAGCGCGTTTGCTCGGGGCCAGAAGCATTGCAGCATCACAGGCGATCCGCCGTCAGCGGCCGCCCTCAAAGGCAGCATTCAATCGGGTCCGTCCCCTCGCCGGCGGTCGTGTGGGCGACTCCGCTGGACTTCCTTCGACCGGGAGACTCTGGGAAGCGGGCTGCTCCTTCATGCTCTGCAAGAACTGGTTCATCTGCGCCTGGGTTACCCATTTGACGCGCAGCGGATTTCCGTATGCTGCGAGTGAGTCTTCTTCACACAGAACGATGGAGAATCCCACCCCGTTCTTGTCGCATCGCACCACCGTCGCCTGCACCGTGAAGGAATCGATATCGTTTTCGGACAGCAGATTCGTTCGCTGCAGGGTGATCGGCATCTCCGTCCCCGGAATCCATCGCTCATCGGTGAGCAGGCAGAATCCGGTCAGACTAATGTCTCCCAGATCGTAGGGCTTCGACGAAGATACAGTGCCCAGGTAACCGACTAGCGGCGGCACCGGCAGGCGTTCCTGCTTGCGCCGATCAGGAAAGACTCGACGCAGAATCCGCTTGAACAACGACTCCGTCAAGAAACACTCCACCCGGCGAAGTTCGATCTGTTCGTTGTTCCTTGTTTCGGCGCCCTTTTCCGCAACCGATCCGTTACTCTTTTTCGGTTCCATCCTCTGCACGTTTGAGTTCCTTGATTCTCGCCCTCGACGCTTCCTTCGCAGCCTGCTAGCCCTGGAACGCGGGCCGGCACGACCAGGTGCGGCGTATTCGGCCCGTGTACTGCGAAGCTCCCTTCTGCGCGATGAGCTTCGCGGAGACAGTACGGCGCGAGGCCCCCCGTCCCATTCTGGAAGCGTATGCCGGATACCCCTAAACGGAAAATCCTTCAGGAGTTGCAGGTGCGTGACTCGTTCGATTAGAGACGGAGGTTACCTTTGCTTCCCGCTCCCGGCTCAGTGGTCATGTGCACCGCAACTAACTCCAATCAAATTCATGGCTCCGATTGCGGTGGCTCCGGTTGTGGGGAGAGACCTGCCCATGAGTTCGTCGGCGGAAGAGGAGCTGCTGGATGATCCTACTGGCTCGGAGACTTGGTCGGTGCAGCGTTATTTTGCGGAGCCGCATCGGGAGTCTTTTGCGGAGAAGCTTCTGCCGGCTTCGCCTGTGGCTGAGATGCAGCCTTTTGCCGGCGATCGGCAGCCTTCTGTAATTCTTCCTCGTGCTTAGTCTTTTCGGCCGCAGCCTCCGCATCGGTCACATAGCGAAACTCCTGCATCCTGCCCGGAAACTGCTCTGTGGTAAAAACCCGGTTGTGCTTGTCGATGACCACGCCGACCAGCGCCTTGAATTGACCAGGCAAATCGCCGTGATCGGTCCCGATATATGTCAGCAGCTGACCCTCTTTATTGAAGACCTGGAGACGGTCTTCCATCGCGTCAGCAACCCAGATGTGCCCATCGTGATCTACCGCGATGCCCTTGGGGCGCGCAAAGTATCCCGGACCATCCCCATGCTTTCCGAAGAGGCTGACAAAGTTTCCGTCTGCATCGAATATCTCCACGCGATTGTTGAGGGTGTCGGTGACGTAGACATTCCCGTCATCGTCCACGGCCACGCCTTGAGGGGCTCCAAAGTCTCCTGGCGTGGTAAGAAAGTGATTCTTCCCTCCGGTTCCGATCCGCCGCAAGAGCTTGAGAGAGTCTGCATCGTAGACGATCACCTGATCCTGCTGCGTGTCGACAACGTAGAGAAAGCGATTCGTCACGTCGATGGCAAGACCCACCGGATCCACAAGCCCCTCGGATATTTGATTCTCCACTTCGTGCTTGGTGTTGAAGATCAGCACGCGACGCAGCTTCCCGTCGGAAACAAATAGCCGGTCATCGTCATCGATCGCCAGACAGTTGATCAGGCCAAAGTGGGCTTCAAAGCCATTCCGGATAAGTTCCGTGTCGTGCGTTTCTGTGTTGAAGATAAAAACGGCACCGACTTTCTGATCGGCTACGTACACTAGCCCCTTGGAGTCAACGGCAATGCCATACGGTCCGACCAGTTGGAACGGATATGTTTTGGGATTGAACTTTTCCGCCTGGGACTGACCGCCCGCCAGCCGGTCCATCCATGTTGCCTTCGGTTTCACCTTGTCTGTGGCGCTGTAGTCGATCTTGCTGCCGGCAAAATAATCGACCCAGTGAACGCGCGCAAGGTCAGGTGGGCTAGGCCACACCAGCTTCGTTGGATCGAAGGGAAATTTGCGTGGGCCCACCTCGGGCGCGGCTGTTTCGGTCTTTTTCTTTTTCTTGTCCGCATGAGCTGAAAACGGCAGCGCCACGCCAAGAGCGAACAGCAGAAACACTCCGAGCAGTTTCCGAGTGCGAATCGAATTGAAGAGGAAGCGGAACATCTCAGTCTCCACAACTGCGCAGAGCGCAGCGTTATTTCTTGGTCGATGGCATCTGTTTCATGTCGAGCCTGTTCTTATGGCAGTTGTCGCAGAACGCCATGTTGTTCACCTGATCGTTGACCAGAAGATCGGGCTGCGCCGAAGCGTGGGGTTGGTGACACGACAGACAACTCAGCGGCGTCTTGACCTTGCTTTGATCTGTTGGATCCATTACGTCCGAAACTGGGTGATAGTCCACCGGATGCCCCAGACCGAAACGCAGGGGTAGAATCGGAACCTTGTTCTTCACGTAGTAGTCATCGGGCAATCTCACCGTTCCGTTAAAGATGGTCAGCAGGTGATCCGCTTCATCCTTTTGCGGAGCCGAATCTGGCCCGTGGCACTCCAGGCACAGCGCATTGCCCTTGGCCCGCAGCAGATGATCGTTGTCGCCCCCATGAGGCGTGTGGCACGTAGAGCAACCCTGCGCAAACGCCGGCTGATGATGCACCGACTTCTTGCGCAAATCGTCGATGTCGCTGTGGCAGCCCAGGCATATCGTCACAGAGTCGCTCTTCGGCAATCCCGGCTGGTTGCTGGCGTGCGGATTGTGGCAATCGGTGCAGTCGCCCGCCGCTCCCGGATGCGGCACTTTGGCTGAATCGATCTGCTTGGCCTTGTCATCGTGACATGTCACGCACAGCGCCTTCACATCCGTCTGCGTCAGCACAACCTTCCCGTCCTTCGCCGGTTGGTGGCACGTGTCGCATCCATTCCCCTGGAAGGGCACATGCTGAAACTTCGCCATCAACTTCGGCGAGTCCGACTGGTGCGGATCGTGGCATTGCACGCAATTCGCCGTACCAAACGGCTGGTTGTTGTGCGCCTTCGCCAGATCGGCATCCTTCGGATCGTGGCAGTCCACGCAGAGCGCCGGAGGCGCCTTGGTCAGATGGAAACGATTCTCCTCCGTCGGCTCGGCACCCGTCTTATGCGTCGTATGGCACGTGTCGCATCCCATGTCGAGCGCCGCATGGCGACTGCCCTTGTCGGATACGTGCAGCCCCGTCTTGTGACACTGCAGGCAAAGATTCTCCTTCTCGTCGCCCGATTCCGGCTTGAGCAGTTGATTCTTGTTGTCGCTCGAGTGCGCGTCGTGGCACGTCAGGCAATCGCGAACCGCGGGCGGATGCACCGTCCCTTTGATATCCGCAGCCTTCTTGTCCGCATGGCAGCTGATGCAAAGCGCAACCGGCGTGGCCGTGATCAGCTTTACCCTGGTTACATCCTTATTGACCCGGACCTCATGGCAGCCCAGGCAACCGCCTTCCATGGCCGAGTGGACAAACTTGTGCTTCGCCTTATCATCGTGGCACTCGAGACACTTCTTGGCGTCGGTGTTTTTGTCCAGCGGAACCGGATGGACCGCCGCCGTTGCCCGCATCGAAAGCAACAACATCAGCCCAACACAGACAATGCCCAGACGCGATGCCCGGCACTTCGGGCCGTCAACTACTCTGCAGAACCGTGCGCGACGATGGAACAGTTTCATACAGGTCTCTTTACCAACGCTACTTGCACGAACATCGCCGTAACTCGCAACGAAGGCCCCGCATTCGAAACCACGGTCAACCTTGTGTCCATCAGCAAGTTCGCTCGCTTGATTACAAATCGAAACGAGACGCATGACTGTGATTTAAAACACATCATGAGCGTTCTTCCTCACCTTCTTCCGCAAAATCCCCCACCCACTTCGCCCACTGAACCCTCCACCATCCAATGCGTCAAATCCCCGCCTTTCCGCTCCCCGTTTGCGCGATTTAGCCCAGAACGGCTACCACCTACGTAACCAGCCTTCCGTCTAAGTCTCTTGCAGCGCAAGACTTAGACTTCCGTAACCTTCTGGCGCATTACTTGCATATCCTTAAGCGGAGACGGGCAAGAGTCCGCGCACAACCACGCCGTAATTCCTGCCAGGCATCTTGCTTGCATCGAAGACGGCGCGCAATGTTTGCGCCAGGTCACCACCCCGTCATCTTGAGGATCGCTGCGTGCATCAAGTCAGGGTCAATTGGCAGATCAAGGCAATCCTGCCCGTGGTCTTCGTGCTGCTGGCGGGACTGCTCCTGTTCACCATCGCCACCGTGTCCATCGGTGGTCCGGAGCGGCACGCCGTCATCATGGTCGCGGGAGCAGGCGCCGTCGTCATCTGCGGTGTTTTCATCGGCGTGCTGGCCTACCTGATTCAACGCCCCATGCTCGAACTGCAGGAGAAGGTCGCATTGATCAGCACAGGCGACCTCGATGTAGCAGTCAGCTTTTCCAGTCGCAACGACGAAATCGGTGATCTCGGCCGAAATTTTAATCACATGATGCAGCAATTACGCGAGAGCCGTAAGGAGATTGAGACCATGCATCGCACACAGATGTCACGCGCAGAGCACCTGGCCACGCTCGGCGAATTGGCAACCGGCTTGGCTCACGAAATTCGCAACCCCCTCGCCGGTATCGCCGGCGTTATCGACATCATCGGGCGCGATTTGCCCGCATCCAGCCCCGCCCGCGCCATGGTCAAGGACGTGCGCCTCGAAATCAACCAGATCAATCGCATTCTTACCGATCTTCTTGAAACTGCCCGCCCCCATCCGCCCCGGATGATGCGCAGTAACCTCAACACCACCGTCGAGCACGCCGTTATGCTCGCGCGCCAGCAGGTCCTCAGCCACCCCATCAAGATCGAACTCGAACAGGCTCCCGACCTGCGCGAAGTCGAACACGACAGCGACCAGATTCACCAGGTGGTTCTCAATCTACTCTTGAATGCAGTGCAGGCCATCGACGGCTCTGGCACCGTCACCGTCGCCATCAGTTCGAGAGAGGACTGCGCGACCGTCACTGTGACTGACACCGGCCGCGGCATGTCCGAGCAGCAAATGTCGCAGATTTTCCGACCCTTCTACACCACAAGAAGCAATGGCACCGGCCTCGGCCTCTCGCTTGTCCGCCGCATCGTCGAAGAACACCTCGGCCACATCGAAGTCACCAGCAATCTGGGCAAGGGCAGCACCTTCGAAGTCCTGCTTCCGTTCTGTGCCTCCGAAGTTCCCTCAGAGGTTAACTGACCCTATTGGAGTGCCGCCGCAGCTTGCGGAACCACGCCGGGCGGAGAGAACGTGGGGCTTCAGCCCACGAAAAACAGCAAAGAGAAAACAGCGGGCTTTAGCTCTGGGGATTTCGTTCGCAGAAAGAGCAGGTCTGGCCGTGAATCGCATCGCACTCGTTCCGAAGAAACGCTTAATCCCCGACACAAAAATGCCTCACTCATTCCTGCAGGGCATACTGTAAATAGCAAATCTATCCCCGGCCAGAAGGAAATCATGAATCTGCTGCGCACCAAGCGCGCAATCAAGCTCGTTCTCGCAATTCTGGCTCTCCTTTTTTCGCCGGCTTGCACCCCGAGCCATGCCCAGGCCGCGATGCTGATGGAAGAGCCTTACGGCTTCTTTGGCTTTTTGAACCCCACCGGTCACGACGCCATGTACTTTGAGCGCATCTGCGCTGAAACCCCCATGAAGGTCCGCCGCTGCGCACCAGGCGAACTCGGCGCTGTCATTACCCGTTACCAGGGAATTGCGCACTACGACTGGCTGGCGACGCCCCTGATTCCATATCTCTATTCCGTCGAGACCGGCTCCGAGATCCCCTCAGGCGTGGACCACGACACGGTCATTCGTTTGCGGGAAAAATACCACGACCCTCACCTGTTGGCCTTGGGCAACGACGTCCCGCGCGGCGGCGATCGGAAAAGAGGCTGGAGTCAACTCGTCGGCGCGGCCTATGACCGCCGTATCTATGCCTTCCGCTTCGCCACCACCGAGGAACAGGATGTCGCGCTCATCGCCCGCTTGAACGATGATGCGAACCGATCCCGGTTCAACCTGCTCCGCAGCAATTGCGCAGATTGGACCGCCAGTATTTTGAACTTCTACTTCCCCGGCACGTTCCACCGCAGCATACTTCCCGATGGCGGCATTACCACTCCCAGGGAGGTTGCCTACAAGCTCGTGCGCTACGCGCACAAGCATCCCGAGATGCAGCTGACGGTTTTTGATATCCGGCAGGTCCCAGGCAACCGCCGCCACAGCCATGCGAATAAAAGCATTGCCCTGTCCCTTATTACATCCGGCTACGTCGTTCCTTTTTTCTTTATCAGCCCCTACATTGACGCTGTGATCGTTGTCGACTACCTGGGATGGGGCCGCTATCCTCTGAACCTCAGGCAAGCACAACCTCTCAAGCCAGAGAACATGGCCCCGTTGGTACTACCTTCCTCTTCACGCGCCGCAGCTTCTGGAGGGCTATTTTCCTTTGGCGAGGTTCTTCGGGGAGGTTCTCCGCAGTTCTGAAATTAGACTTGCAGCCGACGCCGGTGCCCTTACGCTTCCCGCAAAGATCTCTTGTGCCGAGATTTTCTTCCCGTAAATCTTCTCGTTGTCGCCGTCATCCGGTCCTAAGGTTGTACCGGAGAGAGAAACACCGGCAAAGACACCTTGCGCCCGCGAGTAGGAAAGCATCTGGGCTTGCATGGTGCCAGTCGTTGACGCTTCCGCGTTCCGTCCCACAGGGCCGGCTGCGATGCTGGTTTCAGCACCCAACTTGGCTCTTCCCTTCATCACCGAGCGCGCGCCATCGTCATTCATCACCAGGATCACGAAGTCGGTGGCCTGTCCGCCGGCCTGCAAGCCGAAGCTTCCGCCGCTGGACTGCATCATGATGGGCGCGCCCCAGGGACCGTTGAAGTTTGAACCGCTTCGACAGACCATCACGCCTTTGCCATACTGCGCTCCCACGATGAACGAAGCTTTTTTGACCGAGGGCAGAATAATGACGCAGTCTGACTTGTTCAGCACGTTGATGGGAAGGCCGCTTGTGGCATTTGAGAGATCCTTGAATACCTGGGCGGCTGCGATCAGTCGATCGCTTGGCTCTTCCGCTCGTGCAAGCAGGGGCATCAAGCAAAGCGCTGCGACCAACGTGCAGAACAACATGTTCGAATTCGTGAGCGGATTTCGAATCTTCATTTCAATCACGTCAAGCTCCTTGTAGGTGGTTTAGGGGGAAACAGCAGACTCGCCTCACTTCTGTAAGCGAAACGTCAGCAAGAACGTTCAGGAGGATGAAGATAGCACGAAATCCATTCGAATAGCCTTCAATCCATTAAATTCGTTTCTCAAGCGTTGTATGGCCTAAGAAGAGCCGCGATTTGCCCTGTCAAGCCCCCCGTTTCTCATTCTTCCGCGAATCGCTTGAAACGAAATGCCGATTCCCGCGGCTGTGTTGCATGCAATTTCTAAGTCTCGGCACACAATGAATTCATGATGGCTTGAATAGCCTCCGGGTAGCTTGATAGCTTTCAAAAACTCATATCTTTTAAATCCCTTCATAGGATGACTTTACAGGTAACTCTTTTGATTGGAGGAATTTACAGCCGATCATCCGCCGTAAACCATTGAATGCGGGGAATTTGCAGAATACCGGGGGGGGAGGGGTGGAATTAGCTCCTTTCTTTCCGGGCCCAGCGCTGGCCGCGAAGACACAGCGCCCTCTCGGCCACGAACGATCGCCCTCGTTCGTCCAGTTGAGTGATACCAATCACATTCACGGAGGGACGATAGCCCTTTAATAATCCTCAGCGTGGTATCGGGGATCACTTCGATACACGGCAAGTAAAGATCCCCGATCCGGTTACCCAAACACGAGCCAGTACGGGCCCTGAGCTTGCGCCGTAAATGAGAACGATGCCTGCAGAAAAAGTCATGATCGTGGATGATGAGCGCCTGGTGCGATGGTCGCTGCGTCAGAAATGCGAAGAGTGGGGCTACTCCGTAATCGAAGCCGACTCGGGCGAGCCGGCCCTCCGGCTGGCCCAGCGTGAGTCTCCCGATCTCGTCCTTCTCGACGTGCGCCTGCCTGATCTCACTGGAATTGAAGTCCTCGATCAGCTTAAGAAAAACGGCGACGCCCGCGCCATCATCATGATCACCGCGGACCCGCAACTCGACGACGTCAAGGCTTCCATCAAACTGGGAGCTTTCGATTTCGTCGGCAAACCAATCGACTTCGACGCGTTGCGCGATGTGATGGAACGTGCAATTGAAGCCACCGGCGGACGCAACGGCGATCAACGAGCCTCCCGAGCAAAACCCCGCCCAGGGGTTGGGTATGAAAGTATCGTCAGCGTATCGCCCAAAATGACGGAGCTGATGAACTTCGTCAAAAAGGTCGCCTCCTGCGAGGCCTCCACGATTCTCATTCAAGGCGAGAGCGGCACCGGCAAAGACCTCATCGCCAAGACGATTCACTACGAAAGCAGCCGCCACGAAAAGCCATTCGTTGCGATCAACTGCTCTGCCATTCCTGAAACGCTGATGGAAGCCGAGCTCTTCGGCCACGAAAAGGGCGCCTTCACCGACGCCAAG
>Ga0210396_10007757_pt1 | contig 10200 bp, 7 predicted proteins | sample IncBWH17OmetaG_FD_155466 | JGI IMG/M metagenome (GOLD analysis project Ga0210396, IMG submission 155466) | Forest soil microbial communities from Barre Woods Harvard Forest LTER site, Petersham, Massachusetts, United States - Inc-BW-H-17-O ... | reverse complement strand
TTCGCCGCACTTGGGGCACTTCTGCGTCGTCGGCGCATTATGCTTTTCGATTTTCTCGAATTGATGCGCGCACTTATCGCACTTGTATTCGTATAGCGGCAATGCGGAACTCCTCCCTGCGTTGAGTGTAAAGAAAATAGTAACACGCTTGCGGCTGCGGGCGCAGTGGCGGCGCGCATCGGTGAACAGTTGCGCGCTTGCTGCGAAAAGCCTTTGAAGCGGTCCCGCGCCTGCGGGACCATCGGCGCTGTGCTTCCCATCGGCGGGATCTGAAGACCCCCAAAACGAAATCAGCCCTGGAAAATACACGGACATACGATGTGTTAGACTCGCTTCGTTCGCTGGTTTTTTGAATTCATAATGACCAAAACCAAGCAAAACGAGCCAACAGCGGGATGCCTGTACGTCGTCGCGACGCCCATCGGCAACCTGGAAGATATTTCGCTGCGCGCCCTGCGCGTGCTGAAAGATGCGGACGCGATCGCCTGCGAGGACACGCGCCAGACGCTGAAGCTGCTCTCGCATTTTGACATTCAGAAACGCCTGGTGAGCTATCACCAGCACAACGAAATTACGCGCGCTGCGGAAATCGTTATCGAGCTGGAGCAAGGCGCACAGATTGCGCTGGTCACCGACGCCGGCACGCCGGGAATTTCCGATCCCGGCGGCAGGCTGGTGAGTCTCGCCCTGCGTCACGGAATTCAGGTAGTGCCGCTGCCGGGCGCGTGCGCGTTTGTGGCGGCGCTGGCCGCCTCGGGAATGCCCATCGAGGAATTTACGTTCATCGGATTTTTGCCGTCGCGGCCCACGGAGCGCCGTAAACGCTTGCGCGCGCTCGCCGGAGAACCGCGGACGCTCGCTCTGTACGAAGCCCCACACCGGCTGCTCGATACGCTGGAAGATGCGCTGGAAATGCTCGGTAACCGCCCCGCCGTGGTAGCGCGCGAATTAACCAAGATGTACGAGGAGTTTGTGCGCGGTCATCTGGAAGATTTGCTGGCCGCCATGCGCGCGAAACCGCCGCGCGGAGAAATCACGCTATTGATTGGTCCGGCGGACGGAGAGGCGCAGCACACCGCCGCGGCCGACGCACAGGCGAAGGTTCCGCTCGCGCGGCGCGTGGCGGAGATCATGAAGCAACGCGGCGTGGATAATAAGGCCGCGCTGAAACAAGTGGCGCGCGAACGCGGCCTAACACGCCGCGAGGCTTACAAACAGCTACTGATCACCCGCGATGAGTGATGCGCGGTCGCGCGAAGATTCAATCGCCCGCAGATGCGGTGCTGTTCGCGAAAAATGCGTCCACCACATCGAGGATTTCCGCGGCCGCGTGCGCGTGATGCACGGCGTAACGTAATTCGCCGCCGTTGCGCACGCCGTGCGTGAACAGGCTGGCGAACTGCTTCATCTTGCCAATCGCGTCCGGCATTTCGGCGGCGATCAGGCTGCGGAAATATCCTGAGAGCAAATGGCAGCGATCCACGTCGGTGGGTTCGTCGTAGCGTCCCGTAGCGAGGAAGTCCGCGATCTGCCGAAAAATCCATGGATTTGACGAAGCGGTGCGCCCAATCATCACCGCGTCGCAACCAGTCTCCGCCACCATGCGCACGGCGTCCTGCGGCGTGCGGATGTCGCCGTTGCCGATCACCGGAATGCGCACGGCCTGCTTCACCGCGCGAATCACACTCCAATCCGCCGAGCCGCTGTAACCCTGCATGCGCGTGCGCGGATGCACGGCGATCGCTTCAATGCCGGCCTGCTCCGCCATGCGCGCCACATCCACCGCAACGATATTATTTTCGTCCCAGCCGGAGCGGATCTTGATTGTCAGCGGAATGGCCACGGCGGCGCGGACCGCGCGCAACAATTTTTCCAGATGCACCAGATCGCGCAGCAAACCGGAGCCGCCGCACTTCACCACTTTTTTCACCGGGCAGCCCAGGTTGATGTCCACCTGATCGAAGCCCAGATCTTCGGTGAGTGCCGCCGCGGAAGCCATCACCTGCGGATCGGAGCCGAAAATCTGCGCGGCAATTGGATGTTCGTCCGCATCGAAATATAAATAATGTAGCGTGCGCGCGGAGTTGCGCGTCAGCCCTTCGGCGCTTGTGAATTCCGTCATGATCAGGCCGCACGAACCCTGCGAGCGAATGACGCGACGAAACACCGTATCCGTAACTCCGGCCATCGGCGCGAGGATCGTCGCCGGACGGATCACGTTGTTGCGAATCTTCAGTTCAGCGGGAACCATCGCGCCTCTTCGCCGTCGTTAACTCCTCGGACGAGTCATCACCTAAAATCCGCGCCGGCGATTTACTAGCTGTGACAGTTGCTGCCGCCGCTCGCGCGCGTGGCGTGTCGCAGTTCAGTTGCGCGAGCAGCGCTTCCTTCGAGCCGCCGAAAAAATTCTCGATCACCTGGCCCAGCGCGTGCGTGCGCGCTTCTTCGGCACTCAAGTGCGGGCAGTAGATATAAGCGCGCCCCACCTTGCGGCGCTCGACGACACCTTTACGCGCAAGGCGATCCATGATGGTCATGATCGTGGTGTAAGCGCGTGGGCGTCGCACAGCCAGACTGTCGCGAATTTCGCGCACCGTGCCCTGGCCCATGGGCCAGAGGGTGTTCATGCAATCCAGCTCCAGCGGCGCCAGGTCCAGCAGCGCGCGGCGAGGCGGCGGAATTCGTGTGTTGAGCTCAGCCATAAATGTTCGCACCCGCGCTCAAGTTCACCGCGTGCCGCCGGTGTTACGCGGCGCGCCAGGCGCAGTTCGCTGCGAAGTGATTCCCGCAGCAGCCTCCGCCGGGCGTCCGGCATCCTCGCCGGCCAAAAATTTATCGGTGCGTAAAAGCGCGCGATGCAGCGCCGGATTTCGCTCGGTCCATTCATCGCCGCCGGATGCGCCTTCCAGCGTCGCACGCATCGCCGCCATTTTCGAATCCATGTCGTCCAGAAAATGCAGCGCGATCGCTTCACGCGTTTGCGGCAAGGATGGCGAGCCAAATTCGTACGTGCCGTGATGGCTCAGGATCAAATGCTCGATCAGGATCGCGAGCGGCGCCGGAAAACCGGGGATCGCCTTGATCTTTTCGCGCACCAATAGCGTTCCAATCGTAATGTGGCCTAGCAGACGGCCCGCGGTGGTGTAACTCGTTGCGCGCTCGTAGCTGAGTTCGTCAATTTTGCCGATGTCGTGCAGCACGATGCCCGCGAGCAGCAGATCGGCGTCCAACTCGGGATAGTGCGCCGTGACGGTGCGCCCCAGGCCGATCAGGCTGACGGTGTGTTCCAGCAATCCGCCGACAAAGGCGTGATGCATGCTCATCGCCGCGGGCGCGCGCTTCAACTTCGGGACGATCGCCGGATCGTTGACGACGCCTTCGAGAAGCTTTTTGATCCAGGGATTCTTGACGGCAGTAACGGCCGCGCCTAGGTCGGCATACAGTTTCTCGACGTCATACTGCGTGTGCGCGAGAAAGTCAGAAAGATCGTAATCGCGCACGGCCGCCGGAGCGATCTGCTCCAGCGTCATTTCCTTCTGGCCGTTGTACAGCTTGACGCGGCCGCGAATCTGCACCACGTCGTCCGCTTCGAAAGTTTTCGCCAGCGCCTCGAAGTTGTCCCACATTTTCGCGGGAATCGAGCCGGTACGGTCGCGCAACGCCAGCTCCAGCCAGGATTTCCCCGTGCGCTGCGATGTGCGGATTTCTTTCACGCCGACGAGAAACAACGATGTGATGGCTTGTCCGTCCTGCAGGTCGGAAACGTAATGCGATTTCATTGACCGTTGACTTTAGGCAGCGGCAGCTTTTTCTTTTCTTTCTTCTTGGCCGCCACGTCGGGCGTCGGCTGCACTTCCGTAATCACGCTGACTCCCGCCACCGCGGCGGTGTCCGTGTAGCCCGGCTTCACCATCACGTAACTTTCCGTGCGCAGTGTCCCCAGGTAATCGCGCATCTGCGGCTGCATTTTCTGCATGTACAGGCGGTTCATGATTTCGTTTTCCACTTTGGCTTGCGGCTGCAAACCTGCCTGGTAGTGATTTTCGACCTTCAGCACTTCGAATCCGGTCTTGGTCTGGATCACGTCGGTGATTTGGCCCTTCTCCATTTTGAAGACTACTTCTTCCAGCTGCGGTGCGAGTTCGCTCTGCTTGAATGTGCCCAGATCGCCGCCGTCCTTCGCGGTGCTGCCTTCCGAATAGCGCTTGGCGATTTCGTTGAAGTCGTCGCCCTTCATGACTCGATTGCGCAAATCCTCCGCCTTCTTCTGCACGGATTCGATCTCTTCCGGGCTTTTGCCTTCGGTGCTCAGGAAAATCTCGGACAGCATCACCTGCTCGGGTCGCGTGAATTCCTGCGGGTGCGCGTCGTAATACTTTTTCACTTCATCGTTGCCAATGTTGATGTGCGAGCCAACTTCGCGCCGTACCACTTCCTGCGTGAGCAGGCCGTTGCGGATCGTCGTCTTGTAATCTTCCCAGGCCAGGCCCGAGCCTTCCACGGCCTTCTCCAGATCTTCAAGACTGGCCAGCCCGTTCTGCTTGCGCACATCATCCAGCCGCTTGATCACGTCGGACTCAACGCTGACGCCCATATCTTTCGCGCGCTGTACCATCAGCGATTGATCGATCAGCCCGCGCAGCAAATCTTTCTGCTGCTCCTTGAACTCCGCCATGAGCTTATCCTGCGGGCACCCCGTGCAATCGTGCGCCACTTCTTCGCGCAATTGCTCTTCGGCCTTCTGATAGTCGGACATGGTGATCACATCGTTGTTCACGCGCGCGATAATCTCTTCGACCACCAGCGACTTGGTCTGCGCGCGCGCCCCGGAAGGAACCAGCGCCGCGCCCGCGATCAGGGTACCGGTGAGAATCCAGACCGATGCAAAATTGCGATTTTTCATGGGGTTCACCCGCCTCAAATTTTAGCCCTACGATTGTAGTTGTAGCAATATGTTTCTCGTGGCACCCATCGGACCGCCCTGGATGCTCTTCCAGTCCAGCCACAGCACTCCGGAGGGGTCCAGGCGCATGCCCCTTCTTTTGCGCAGCAATTTCACCACGCGATCGGGCCCCAGCGGCGTGTCGTCGTAGAACTTGATGGCCACCTGGTCGCCCTTACGGTCGATCGTCGCCACCAGCAGCTTCTCCGCCAGCGCCTTGAGCACAGCATAATCCAGCAAGTTCTCCACCGACGGCGGCGGTGGGCCGAACCGGTCCTCCAGTTCCTGGCGGACCTCTGCGCGCTCGGCGTCGCTGGTGACGCTGGCGATGCGCTTGTAAATCCGCAGGCGCAGGTTCTCGCTATCAATATACTCAGGTGGGATGCGGATTTCCTGTCCTAGGTTGAGTGTGGCCCGGCGTTCAGGCGTCAGCGCCTCGCCTTTGCGTTCGGCGACGGCACGCTCCATCATTTGGCAGTACATGTCGAAACCGACGGCCTCGATGTGGCCGTGCTGCTCGCGGCCCAGCAAATTCCCCGCCCCGCGCAATTCCAGGTCGAGCGCGGCGATGCGGAATCCCGCGCCCAGGTCACTGAATTCCTTGAGCGCGGCGAGGCGTTGGCGCGCGATCGTGGTCACCGTGGTGTCGGGCGGGACGAGCAAGTACGCGTAGGCACGTTGATTCGACCGGCCCACGCGGCCTCTTAATTGGTATAGCTCCGAAAGGCCCATGCGATCGGCGCGATTGATCACGATGGTGTTCGCACGCGGAATATCCAGGCCGTTCTCGATGATGGTGGTCGAGACCAGCACGTCCGCTTCGTCGCGAATGAATTGCAGCATCACTTTTTCCAGCTCGGCTTCGCGCATCTGGCCGTGGCCAACCACAACGCGCGCTTTCGGCACCAGACGCTTGATCATCGCCGCCAGCGAAATGATGGATTCCACGCGATTGTGTACGAAGAAGACTTGGCCGTCGCGCGCGAGTTCCTCTTCGATCACACGCTGAACCAGAGTCTCGGTAAATGGTGCGACGGTAGTCTGAATCGCCAGGCGGTCTTTCGGAGGCGTTTCGATCACGCTCATATCGCGTAAACCCACCAGCGACATATGCAGCGTGCGCGGAATGGGTGTCGCGGACATCGTCAGCACATCCACATTCTTGCGCATTTCCTTGAGCCGCTCTTTGTGCGCCACGCCGAAGCGTTGCTCTTCGTCCACCACCAGCAGCCCGAGGTCCTGAAATTTTACGTCCTTGGAAAGGATACGGTGCGTGCCGATGAGGATGTCCACTTTGCCCGCTTCCGCCTCTTCCAGCACCTTCTTTTGCTCTTTTTCAGTGCGGAACCGGCTGATCATTTCTACGCGCACTGGGAACGCGGCGAAGCGCCGCTTGAAAGTCTGATAATGCTGGAACGCCAGCACTGTCGTCGGCGCGAGTACCGCCACCTGTTTCGAATCCGCGACGGCCTTGAATGCGGCGCGCATCGCCACTTCCGTCTTGCCATAGCCGACGTCGCCGCACAGCAGCCGGTCCATTGGCAAATTCGATTCCATGTCGCGCTTCACATCTTCGATCGCGCGCTGCTGGTCCGCGGTTTCCTCGAATTCGAAAGCGTCGTCGAACTCGTGCGTCCAATTCGTGTCCGGCGGAAACGGATGCCCCACCGCCATTTTTCGCTCGGCGTAAAGTTCCAGAAGCTGTTCCGCCATGTCGCTGACGGATTTTTTCACGCGCGACTTGCGCGCTTCCCACACCGTGGTGCCCAGGCGGTCGAGTTGTGGATCGACGCCGCCGAGGGACGTGTACTTTTGAATCAGGTCCAGACGCGCGAGCGGCACGTAAAGTTTCGCGTCGCCCGCGTAACGCAACAGCATGAACTCGCCGTTTGCACCTTCCATGGCCACCTGGCGCAGGCCTTCGAATTGGCCGATGCCGTGATCCACGTGCACCACGTAGTCGCCGGGTTTCAGGTCGCTGAAATCGCTGAAGAAACTCGCGGTCTTGGGCCGCGCGCGCGAACGTTGTGAAGGCGGCGCTTGCGTTTCGAACAAGTCAGCATTGCCGTAGAGCACAACTTTCGCGTCCGTGAAGACCACGCCTTCGGAGAGCGGCGCCTTGGTGAGTAACAACGCCGAGCCCGGTGCATTGCTGCCTTCTTCGGCGAGGCGCGTCACGGTTGCGTTTTCTTCCAGCTCGCCCATGCGGTAGGGCAATTCAAATTCGTGGCAAATGTCCGCGAAACGCTCGAGCTCTCCAGTGCTGGCCGCGGAGACCATCACGTTTTCGCCTGCCGTAATACGGTTACGGGCTTCCGCGATGAACGCCGCGACATTTCCGTGATAGCGCGTAGTCGGTTGCGTGTGCAGCGTCCGGATCGCGCCTGCTCCGTCGTGACCCGCTGCGGAGGTGCCGTTGCCGGATTCCGCCGCCTCAACCGCCAGATGCTCGATGGCGAAGCGCGGCGCCATCTGCAACGCCAGATTCCACTCCTCGTCATCGAAAATAAATTTGTCCGGCGGTTCCGCCAGGGGACCTTCCACCGCGTCAAACGCTTCAGCTAGCTGTGCGCGGTATTTTTCAATAGATGTAGCCAGGAGCGAAGGTTCATCCGCGATGATCAGCGGCTCCACTGTGAGATCAAACAGCGTGGACTTGCGATTCTCGCGCAGCGCCTCGCGAAATTCCCATCCGGGATAAAACCCACCCGGCGCCGCATTATCCTCCCGCCCGGACGCTACCGAAACCCGCGCCCGCTCCAGCACCTCGGCGCGCCGCGGATATTCCGTCAGCGGCAACAGCGTTGCACGCTCCACGGGATTCGTCGAACGCTGCGAATTGGGATCGAAAGCGCGAATGGATTCGATGGTATCGCCGAGCAGTTCCACACGCACCGGCTGCGGCGATTCCGGCGAGTAAATATCAATGATGCCGCCGCGCACCGCGAATTGCCCCGGCATCTCGCAGGTGATTTGCTTGTCGTATCCTGCGCTCGAGAGAAAATCAATCAGTTCCTGATGCGGAATGGATTCGTCGCGCGCAATCGTGCGCGCCAGCTGCGAGTAAAATTCGCGGTCGCGCATGCGCCACACCGCGGCCTGCACCGGCACGATCAGCAGATCCGCATCGCCGGTAGCAAAGCGCCACAGCGCCACGGCACGGTCTTCCGAAATTTCGGCGTGCGGCGAGCGATTTTCGTAGGGCAGCACCTCGTGCGCCGGCAAATGCGCCACCCGCCGCCCGGGCTTGCCCGTCACGGCGCGATAAAAATAACGCACCGGCTCCAGTAGCGCTTCGGCGCGTTGATTTGTATCCACCAACAGCACCGTGGGCCGGCCCAGCTCGGCAAACGCCAGCGGGATCAGCAATGCCTTTGCGGAATCCGTGAGCCCCGCCAGGCGCACTTCACCGCCACTACGCCGCAGCGCTTCGAATGTCTCCTCGACAACCGGGCGCCGTGCCACCCGCGCGAGAAGCTCGCTGACCAACGGAAGAATCATGCTTGAAGTTGTGCGATGCGTTCGACCAGCCGGGAGGTGGAATAGCCGGGTTCGAGCGGCAGGCGCACCACTTGCCCGCCCGCAGCTGTTACAGCGTCGTCATCCGCGTACGCGTTTTCGCTTGAGCCTGCTGCGCCGCCTTGCGCCAACACACCCGGCGCAAGGCGCGCGATGAATTCGCCCGCGGTGGGCTCGTCGAAGATGGCGACGAAGTCCACAGCCGCGAGTGCCGCGAGAATCTCAGCGCGTTCGGCTTGCGGTGTGATCGGCCGCGCGAGAAACTTCCCGGCACGGGCGGGGGCCGGTGCTGGACCTGGAGCGCCGATAAGCTTATCGCCCTGTTCCGCCTCCACCCGCACGCTTTCGTCGCTTTGCAGCGCTACTATCAATATGTCGCCCAGAGCGCGCGCCTGTTCAAGCAGACGGACGTGCCCGGGATGCAACAGGTCAAACGCCCCGGCCACGCACACCAGGCGCTTTCCGTTGCGTTTCCACTCCTGACGTTGGAGAATCAATTCGGTTTGCGAGACGACTGCCAATTGCCCATTCCTCGATCCGCCCAAGCGGAAAAACACAAACACAGTATTCTACCATGTCGCCCGCAAATGCCGCGGAGCGCTCAGTGAAGCTCTGGCAAATTATTTTCGCCGTTGTCGGTTTGGTGTTTCTCGCGCTCGGCTCGCGCTGGATTCGCGTCGCGGAACTGCCGAAGCAGGAACTCTGGCTCGACGCAGGCGGCTGTCTTACGCCGATGACCGTCCTCGACCCGCCTGCGGATGTAAAACCCGCCGGAAGCGTTGTCCTTCTGCACGGACTTGCTGCCAATCGCCGACTGATGATGTATCTCGCCGAAGATTTCGCCGGGCACGGTTTCCGCGCGTATACGATTGACCTGCCTGGCCACGGCGAGAGCCGCGACGCATTCTCGTTCGCGCACGCACAGGATTGCGCCGCAGCCGCCGTCGAATCGCTCATTCACAGCGGGCAGCTCGACCCGAAAACCTCGATTTTGCTGGGACACTCGATGGGCGCGGCGATTGCCATACGCATGGCCGATCGCGATCCTGTCGCCGCTACCATTGCGCTTTCACCCGCACCGATGATCTCGCCGCAGCGCATGCCCGCGAATCTGCTGGTGTTCAGCGCCAGCGCGGATTTGGGTATTTTGAAGCGCGTGGCGCAGAGTCTATCTGACGCAGCCGGCGGCGAGCGCACCGCGCCGGAAGATTTCGTGCAGCAACGCGCGTTCGAACTGCGCTGGCTGTCGCGCTCCACTCACACCAGCCTGCTCTCCGACCGCCGCGTGGCACACGATTCCGAAAAGTGGGCCATGCAAGCGCTGTTTCCCGAAATCGCGGGGGATACGCTCACGTTGAACCTGGACCTCGCCACGTATGAATCGTTCGGCCAAGGACGCAGACGCCTCGCCGGCGGCACCTTGGGCTTCCTCGGCATCCTGCTGCTGTTTCCGCTGGTCGTTACACTTGCAGCGAAATTGGCTGCGCCGTCCGCCGCAACAGCCGCTACTGCATGGCCAAATGAATCGTCGCACGTTGAATCGCCGGGAAATCGTCCGTCCGTGCGGCTGCTGCTTGTCGAAGGTGCGCTGTGCGCGATGATTGGTGTACTGCTGCTGGTGCTGGGCACACCGCTGAAGTTTCTGCATCTTTACACCGGCGCGTACCTTGCGTCGCTGCTGCTAGTCGTCGGCGTCGTGCTGCTAATTTTCAATTTCGGCTTTGCGATGGAATACGCAG
>Ga0210396_10007756_pt1 | contig 10200 bp, 12 predicted proteins | sample IncBWH17OmetaG_FD_155466 | JGI IMG/M metagenome (GOLD analysis project Ga0210396, IMG submission 155466) | Forest soil microbial communities from Barre Woods Harvard Forest LTER site, Petersham, Massachusetts, United States - Inc-BW-H-17-O ... | reverse complement strand
ATCTGACGCTTGACGGCATGAAATCCCATATCGTTGCCGTTGTCGAAGGCCACGAATTATATCTGCGAACGCGTAACGGCCGTTTCGACCTGCATTGGGTCGATCCGTTCGGCGGCGACGACGAGGAACAGGTCGGTGAAGACAAGATCGTCGCGCCCTTGCCCGGCACGGTGGTCGCATTGCTGGCCGAGAAAGGTGCCAAACTGGAAAAGGGCGCGCCGATCCTGACGCTTGAAGTCATGAAGATGGAGCAGACCTTGCGTGCGCCGTTTGCCGGCGTGCTGAAGGTGATTAAGTGCAAGGTCGGCGATATCGTGCAGGAGGGTGTGGAACTTGCCGAGATAGAGCCGGCCACCGGATGAGATCGATATGAGCGACCAGGTGCGCATCGTCGAAGTTGGACCGCGCGACGGCCTTCAAAACGAGAAGACGCCCGTCAGTATCGCCGCGCGCATTGCCTTTATCGAGGCCCTGGTCGGCGCCGGGCTGCATACCGTCGAGGTCGGCGCTTTTGTGTCGCCAAAGGCGATCCCGCAGATGGTGGGTTCGGATCAGGTGCTGCGCGGCGTCGATCATCACCCGGACAGCGAATTCCATGTGCTGGTCCCGAACGAAAAGGGCTATGAGGCGGCGCGCGAGGCCGGCGCGAAGGTGATCGCGGTGTTTGCCTCGTCTTCGGAAGGGTTTTCGCGCGCCAACATCAATTGCTCGGTCGCGGAATCAATCGAACGATTCAAGCCGGTGGTGGCCCGGGCCAGGGCCGATGGCATTAAGGTGCGCGGCTATATCTCCTGCGTGCTTGGGTGTCCCTATGACGGCGAGGTCAAGCCCCAGGCCGTGGTGGACGTGGCGCAGGTGCTGTGGCGGCTCGGCTGCTGCGAAGTCTCGCTCGGCGACACCATCGGCGTCGGCACGCCGGTGAAGGCCCGGCAATTGTTACGCGCCGTTGCAGGCGTCGTGCCGATGACCAATCTCGCGATGCACTTTCACGACACCTACGGCCAGGCGCTCGCCAATCTCTATGCGGGGATGGAGGAGGGCGCCCGTGTGATCGATTCCGCGGCCGGCGGCCTCGGCGGCTGCCCTTATGCGCCCGGTGCGACCGGTAACGTCGCGACCGAGGATGTGGTCTACATGCTGGAAGGCATGGGTATTGCGACCGGGGTCGATATGTCGAAGTTGGTGGCCGCCACCAATGAGGTCAGCCGCTTGATCGGCCGGCCACCGGTGAGCCGGGTCGCGGCGGCGATCAATGCGAAGATGCGAGTAGTGAATAGCGAATAGCGAATTGATTTCTCCGTTCGCTACTTATTTCACCGCCCGCCATCCGGTCCCATCACCAGATTGGGCAGATAGGTCGAAATCTCGGGCACGAAACACAGCACCACCACGGCCGCCATCATCAGCAGAACGAAGGGCAGCGTGCCCCAGATGACTTCGCTGAGCGGAATATCCGGCGCCACATTGCGGATGACGAAAATGTTCAGGCCTACCGGCGGGTGGATGAGGCCCATCTCCATCACGATGGTCATGACGACGCCGAACCAGATGATGTCGAAGTTTGCCGCCCGCAGCGGCGGCAGGATGATCGGCGCGGTCATCAGGATGATCGACACCGGCGGCAGAAAGAAACCGAGCATGACGACCATGACCAGGATCGCCGCCAGCAGTTCCCAACGCGGCAGGTGCATGGCAACGATCGATTCCGCGACCGATTGCGAGATATGCAGATAGCTCATCACATAGGAATACAACAGCGACATGCCGATGATCATCATCAGCATGGTGGATTCGCGGATGGTCGACTTCAGGATCGGCGCCAGATCGCTCGGCCGCCACACGCTGTAGATCAGCGCGATAAGCACCAGCGCGAGCAGGCCGCCGAGCCCCGCGGTTTCCGACGGCGTCGCATAACCTCCGTAGAGCGCGATCATCACGCCTGTCAGCAACAGCACGAAAGGCAGCACCCGCGGCAGAACGTTGAAGCGCTCCGCCAGGGTAAAGTCTTCTCGGGCGAGGATGGCCGAGGTCACGCCGGTCTGGGCGTAGACGGCACTGGCGGCGGCATATTCTTTGCGAAAATGGATTACCGCATAGCCGCCGAACAAGGAGACCAGCAGCAGGCCGGGCCCGATGCCGGCGAGGAACAGTCGCCCCAGTGACTTTTCCGCCGCGACCGCGAACAGGATCATCGTAATCGAGGGCGGTAGCAGAATGCCGAGTGTGCCGCCGGCCGCGATAATGCCGGCCGCGAATCCGCCGGAATAACCCCGTTTGCGCATTTCCGGGATGCCGGCCGAGCCGATTGCCGAGCAGGTCGCAGGTGACGATCCGGCCATCGCTGCGAACAAGGCGCAGGCGAACACGTTGGCGACGCCCAATCCGCCGGGCACGCGATGCAGCCAGGCGTGCAGCGCCGAATACAGGTCCTGGCCAGCGCGGGATTTGCCGATCGCCGCGCCCTTCAGAATGAAGAGCGGGATCGACAACAGCGTGATCGAGGCCATTTCCTCATAAACGTTCTGGGTCACGGTATCGAGCGACGCCGAGGGCATATAGATGCCCATGAACACCACGGCGACGGCACCGAGCGCAAACGCGATCGGCATGCCTGAGAACATCGCGACCAAGGTCGCGATCCCGTAGCTGATGCCAATGCCAAGCACGGTCATCGGCGCGCCGCTCCGCTGAGCGGAAGGATGATTTGCAACAGGATCTGCACACACAAAAGAGTCATGCCCATCGCCATCAGAACGTATGGGATCGCCAGTGGCGGTGACCACATCGAGTTCGACACCTGTCCATCGACCCAGGCTTCATGCGCGAGCGTCCAGGACTTCCAGGCAAAGAATGCGCAAAACAGGAAACTGACGAGATCGACCAGCCATAATCTCACGCGATTGACCGTCGGCGACAACAGTCCGACGAACGCTTCGATGCCGATGTGGCCGCGCTGTTGCTGCACATAGGCCGACGTCATGAATGTCGCGCCAACCAGCAGAAATACCGCCGCCTCATCCTGCCAGTAGTTCGGGCTGTGGAACAGCGCGCGTCCCACCACGCTGTAGCTGAGGATCGCGCAGGCCGCGATCATCGCGATCGCCGCGATGACGACAATGATGTTGTTGCACGCGGCAAGCCCGCGCTCAACCGCCGCGACGAACGTATTGTCCGCCGTCACGTTCGAACGATCATTTTGATCCGGGAGCGGACCATGCATCATGCTGAGATATCGGACGCGAGTTTCAGCAGGTTGGCCGCATTGGCGGTTTTCGCGCTGTAGTCTTTCCACGCGGTGTCGCGGGCGATGTCGCGCCATTTGCCTACGGTCGCGGCGTCGAGGGCGCTGACCTTGGCGCCGGCCTTTTCATAGACGTTGGCGACTTCGGCATCGTCGTCCTGTGCGCCCTTCCTGCCAAAGGCTTCCAGCTCGGTGCCGACGGCCAGAATGATGTCCTGCTGATTTTTCGGCAAACCGTCGAAAATCGACTTCGACATCATCAGCGGCTCCAGCATGAACCAGTACGATGCACCCGCGCCGGAAGTCAGCGATTTCGAGACTTCCTCAAGCCGGAAAGAAATCAGGCTGGTGGAGGAAGTGATGCCGGCATCGCAGGCGCCGGTCTGCATCGCCGCATAGAGATCGTTTGACGGCACCGACAGAACGGCCGCGCCCGCGGTCTGCAGCACCATGTCCATTTCGCGCGAGCCGCCGCGAACCTTGAGCCCCTTGGCGTCTTCCGGAGCGACGATCGGCCGCGAACGGCTGGCGACTCCGCCGGCCTGCCAGACCCAGCTGAGGATCACGATGCCCTTGTCGGCGAGCAAATCGGTCAGCGCCTTGCCGACTGGCTTGGTCTTCCAGTTCAGGCCCTGCTCGTAGGTCGAAACCAGGCCGGGCATCAGGCCGATATTGGCCTCCGGCATTTCGCCGCCGGCATAGGGAAGGGGATACAGGCTGATATCCAGCGCGCCTTTGCGCATCGCCGAGAATTGCGCGTTGGTCTTGATCAGCGACGAGTTCGGATAGACTTCGGCCACCATATCGCCACCGCTGCGTTTGGCCACTTCAGCGGCGAACTCGCGGCACAGACGGTCGCGAAAATCGCCCTTGTCAATCGTGCCGCCGGGAAATTGATGCGATATTTTCAAGGTCGTCGCCGCCTGAGCCGTTCCGGTCCCGAAACGCAGGACGGCGGGCGCGGCGAGCGCCGATACGAGAACATGGCGGCGTGTAAGCATGGATCACTCTCCCCAAGGCATTTTCCAAGGCATTTTCGTAGACATTTTGACCGGTCTTTTGGGCCGACGTTGAGGGCATCTTAGCCCGTCCTCGGCCTAGTTTGCTCTAGTCTGATAGTTCGAGAGGGCTCCGCTATTGTTGCGGTGCACACTCGCGGTAACGTCCGTGAGACCCAGCCAGTAAGACGAGTTCGCGATGCGTTCGTCTTGAACTGTTATGCAGAAAAACTTTTTCAATTCCACCGTAACAAACGCGATAGCGGGATCGTTGTTAACGCAGCGGCATGTGTCGCTTTCGAAATCGTTCAAAGGATGACCTCCCATGACCATCAGGACTCGCTTCGTGCTTGGAATTTCGGCTGCCGCTCTTTCGCTCAGCCTGGCGCTTGCCCCCGCTGCCTTCGCCCAGGATGCCATGAAGAAGGACGACGGAATGAAGAAGGACACGATGTCCAAGGATACGATGTCCAAGGACACCATGAAGAAGGACACGATGTCCAAGGACACCATGAAGAAGGACGACGGCATGAAAAAGGACGGCATGTCGAAGTAATCGCCGGCATTCCCACAGGCTCGCCCCGATAGAGGGGCGGGCCCGTGACGTATCAGGGCCGGCAGCCTGATCCTTCAGCTATTTTCGCTTTTTTTTGCGGGCAGCGTAGCGGGCGTCACGCGCCGCCTTGCGCTCGGCCTCGAGTGCGGCTTCCTGCGCCGCGGCCTCTTCCTTTTCCCGGGCGAGTTGGGCCGCGGCCTCCGCTGCTGCCTCTTCTTCACGGCGCTTCTGTTCGGCCTTGGCGGCCTCGCGCGCCAGTCTGGCCTTGGCGCGTTCGGCGGCCTGTGCCTCGCGCTCGGCCTGCCGCTGCATCACCGCGGGATCGTCGGGACCCGGTTGGCTGCGAAACTTGTTTAGGATGTTTTGCCTCGCTTGCTGCGCCGCTTTCTGCCGGTCCGCGAAGCTAGGTTCCTTGAATCCACTCATTGATCGGGCCTTGTCGCTTTCTTTTTGGGTTGGGAGACGGTCGGTTTGGCAACCGCGTCTGTTGCGCTGAATGGCCCCGCTCCCACGATCGAGAGCGGTGTACAGCCGCATGGGCCGGGAAGCCACCAAAATAGGAGTCGATTCTGAGATTGGCTAATTATTTCTTGGTGCAGAGAAGTACCGTTCCGGCGGATGGTGCTGGACAGGACGCCATCCAGATGCCGCCGGTATGGATGGATGCTGGGTTGCAAGGTCGTCCCCTCGCTCGACAGGTGCCGGCAGATTTTCGAAGCCAATATCGAAACGGGAAAGCTGAGCGACATCGGACTGGTTTTGTTCGAAAACTCGGCTATGGACGTCACCCGCCCAGCAGACCATCTTGCACGCAGCGAGAATGATGAACTGTTCTTCTGTCGGCTGATGTCGGGCACGCTCTCGCTGGAACAGGACGGACGCCAGGTGATCCTGGAAGCGGGCGATTTGGTGCTTCGGGATCCTCTCCTGCCATACTCCGTCAATGTCTCTCGCGGCTCAAAATTGCTCGTTTTGAAAATACCGCGAAGAGCGGCGGAGGCGCGGGTGGGCCACACGCGGCAGATGGTGCCAATCGGCGTTTCGCCGTCTGAGCCCAAACATCGCTGGACCTTCTTCTTCGGGATGTCGCCCGGAGTGGCCGACGCGATACCCCATGCTGTGGAAGCGATCGCTCAAGAGCAAACGCTGACCAATCCAGCGCTCAACCGCGCGGACGTGGCCGAAGCCGCCGGCATCAGCGTTCGACTCGCAGAGCAAAATGACTACCGGCATTCGCCGCACGGCAGCGGCCGCCTTTCCCGGGGCAGCGGTCGGGACCAACGCAGCCTTGCGCCGGGCCTCTGTTTCCGAATTGAACCAGGGAGGCGTGTCAGCGCCTTGCGGCCGCCGGTGCAGACTTTGTGTCCGTGACGGGTTCGGCCGCCTCGACCACGATATGATCCTTGCCGTACTTTTCAGTTAGCAGTTTTTCAGCTTCCTGCCGGGTCGGTAGATCCCGCCCGAGCATGAAATCCCGCCGCCTGACGATATTAAACATCCATTTTGCTCCAACCCCGTAGTGAGGCCGGGACTATTCGCCGAAAAAATTGCGTTGTGAATCCCTGCAGCAGGGGGCGGATACGGGGCATTTTTGTGAAAATTACGTCAAAGGGTCTAGGTAGAAACGTTCAGAAATCTCAATTTCCTGATCGTGAATGTGTGTGAACGCTCGACCATTCCGCGTCATCGCAAATGTCGATCACATATCTTGCCTCAGTTTCCGTCGACGCCAATTCTTGTCCTTCGGCGACGAATCAAACACGCAATCGACGTGGCTGTTTAGCGCTCGCACGACGGCGATGCTCGTGAGCAGCCGCCAAGCGTCGCCACGAGGATCAGGGCTTCCTTTGCCGCTCACGCGAAGCATCGCGGCTTTGCGAGACGTGAACAGTTTGGCGGATTTCATCGCGCTAAAGTAAAGAAAATTAATGGAAATGTCCGGCGGTTGCGGGGTTGTGTCCAAAGCAAAGGAGACAACCATGACAGTGAAGACAATCACGCTTGCGACGGCGCTTTCTCTCACAGGCACGCTCGCCATGGCGCAAACTACCGGGACGAGTGGGTACGGGTCGGTCGTGGCACCGTCAGTGGGGTCTTACCAAACTTCGGTGGGCTCTACGAATCAAGTGCCCACGTGGCGTAACACCGGCCCGGCAGCCACTCGGCGCAGGAAGTCCGCCATGGCTCAAAGTCCAACGGGGCGCATTGGGCGGAGGTAAAAGAAAAGGCGGAGCAGCTGCGCGGGCCGGCTTTTATTTCGCGCTTGGCAACTTCACCGGAACGTGGGGCGATGAGCTCACCACTCGCGGGCTGCCATCGGGGTAGGTGTGGCTCTTAAGCGTTTCCAGCAGAAGAAAGAACTTCTCGGCGAGCATTTGCGCATCCCTCCGGTAGTAATCTGGATGCTTGTTTAGCTCAGCCCGCTCGTGAGCCATGTGAATTAAATCACATGCGGCATCAAAATGATCCGAAATAACCTCAAGAAAACCATGGGGCCTTTCCGCGGAGCTCGACAGGGTGTGTGGTGATGAGGCCGCAGGCTGAAACTGACGCACCACCAGCAACAGGAAGCCGTTGCGCGACGGGAATCAGGGGAGTCCTTGGTGGACATCGGCCGGTATTACAACGTCAGCCGCAGCACCATCAGCCGGCTGTAGCCGTGCCGGCTCAGTGAATGTGCCGAGCTTCGTGTGTGGTTGTCCTCTCGTCGCCAAAACCGCTATCCCGACCAGCGGAGCCGCCGGGATCGCTGACATCGCAATTCGCTGCGGGGACCGTACGGCTCCGAGCCGAGACAAGAAGAAGCTGTTTCCGCATTTCGGCGAGGCGGGCACGGCAGTATTCGCGGTAAAGGAAGTCGAATATGGTGGGCATGATCGAACCCCGTCGTTTTATCACGACCACGCTATCATTTCTCTCGGGGTGCAAGACGTGATCTAGATCACAGCCCGGCGGATTTCCGCAGTCCTGCAACGTCAGCCATTCGACGATTATAGCCGGCCGTAGAAAAACGGCAGCGGGCGGCTTCTGCAAGAGTCACGCCCGATCCTTGGGCGCGTAGTCGCCGGGTACGCACTTGATGCCGCCGATGGTCCATTGCTCGCCGCGGAAGATCGAATGTTCTTTCCACTCGGCGAGCGCCGGCTGCGAGAGGAAACACGCCTGCATGGGCATGTCGTCCTTGACGACGATTTCCTCGCGGCAGACTGGCTGGCTGATGGCGCCGAGAGCGTGGCACATGACGGCGACGACGGTGATCTGCATTGGCCTTCCTCTACTGTGCTGAGCCGAAATGAAGTTGCCCGAGCATGGCGCTACTGTCCCTTCATTGCGCGGACGCTGTTTAGATAAGAGCCAATCGCACCCTCACCATTAAATCGTTTGTTAGCCCAGGAACTGACCGCCGCGCTCGATGAATATCAGGCGGGGGAAGATGCCGCCGACAGCGCCAGCCGCTGCCATGCTGCGGAAGAGGTCTTTGACGCGCTGTATGGCTGGACGGGTGAACTTCTAAAATCGTATGCTCGAACTCACGCCGTCGACGTTGGATAGATGCCGCGCGATGGCGTCAACGGTGGTCAATTATTGCTGGTCAGGTGAAATCCGTCATGGTGACACCGCCGACGAGCAGATGATCGCCGCCATACCGTCCAGCCTGACCGCCGCGTCTGAGAGGCCAATCAGGATTCCACGGTCGAATGGCTCGCCGGTGCCGCACGGCGACCTTTTTGAGGATGATTCGGTGGCGCGGCGGGCCGCGAAGCTCATCACGGGCACAGGCATTGGCTCACCTTCTGACCCCCCGTGGGGCTTGGCGAGCGCTCAATTAGCCGCGTGATCTAGCAGGCCGGCACGACGAACGCGTTGGGGTGGTCCACTGTGCTGATCTATCTTTTCGGGGCGCTCGCGAGCGGATACTTCCTGATCGCGCAATCGCGGCGGCCAGCCCACCTGTAGGCCAGAGACTTTACCGAAAGAAAGCCATCGCCGCTCAAACACGGCGACGGCTCTTGGGCGTCCGGGCCGATGGGAGGTGAGGGGTCCGGTTCACCCGTCGGGTTTTACTTGTTGAATGCAATTATTCGAGTACCACCAAACCTCACGCTCTCTTGGTGAACAACGTAAGGACACCGTCAGCGATGTTGATAGCAACGACTTGTGACGAACTCAGGCCTTTGGCCTTAAGCGCGGATGCCGCTTCCGGTGTCGCGTCAATAGACTTCCGAAGCGACTGCATATCTTCCTCGGTTGTCTGTGCGACAACGTCATCGACCTTCGAGCGCACCGCCGGTGTCAGGTCTTTGACGTCGACGACTTGTATCTTACGTATGACCGGGCTGGACTGAGCAGGCGGTGACTGTACCTCGGGTTGCGAGGGTGCTCCCTGTGCCTGCACGAAAGCCGGCGTCCCGAGGGAGAGGGCTGCAACAATGACTGATGCCGTAAAGATGCGCATGGTCATTCCTTTCTAGGTTTAAAATTGACTGCTATCCGCGAAATTTGGTGAGCGTCTGATTTTCATGTGGCCATTAAGTGAAACCAATGCGGCTGCAATTGGCGGATCAGCGATTACGCGGCAAATCATCGATCGTGCGCCAGCTTCCGACGTCCCCAATGATGGTCTTTGCGGTCTGGGTTTGAAGACGCGCTCGATGTGACGGCTCAGCGCCCTCATGACACCGATGCGCGCGAACGTCGTCGGGCCTCCGAGCGTTGCGACGAGCATCAGGGCTTCCATCGCGGCCTGCCATTCCGGCGCGGTGTGCTCTGCCTTCGGCAGCTTTCGAGCGGCAGAATCAATGCAGGGACGGTGTTGCAGACATTGCCCACCTTGTTGTCGACGCGCCAAATCTTCAGTCCGTCATCGGGACAGGGTCGGAGCAGGGCGAGCAATTCCTGGTTGGGCCGCTTGGATCGATAAACTAAGCCCGCCGGTTCACGCCGGCGGGTTGTGAACTGAAAAGGCCGCCGGGCAATATCCGGCGGCCTCCGGGCTCAAAATTGCTTGCTTTCGAAAATGCCCGTCCGCCCCGGTTATCGGAGACTTGCATTGGCGAGCGAAGAGAGCGAATCAAAACTGCTGTTCCATCAAAGGAACAAAGAAGTTGTGCCGGCGGGAGCACCCATTCCATATCGCGCCAATATCGCGGATCTGCCGCCTCGGATGGTCAGGTAAATGCGATAGCGACCAGGCCCGAGCACAGCAGGACAAGACCTGTAACGGTCACAGCGAGGAAACTGTAAGAGGCGAATTCTTCACGCATGGTACACCACCTATCGCTCCGGAATGTTGGTTACCGTCTCGACCTATCGCGCGTCCTGCTCGAAGAGGACGATTGTCACGCTGCACAGTCAAAGAGATTTCGGCCGGTTCCGAAAATCTGAATCCAACTGATGCTTTAGAG
>Ga0210396_10007755_pt1 | contig 10200 bp, 5 predicted proteins | sample IncBWH17OmetaG_FD_155466 | JGI IMG/M metagenome (GOLD analysis project Ga0210396, IMG submission 155466) | Forest soil microbial communities from Barre Woods Harvard Forest LTER site, Petersham, Massachusetts, United States - Inc-BW-H-17-O ... | reverse complement strand
CATATTCTGGGCGGTAGGCGCGAACGTCGCTGAAGATATCTTCACGGGCGGCGCGCGGCGCGCACAGGTCCAGTTTTCCCGCGCCGGGTACGATGCGAACGTGGCGAGCTACCGCGAGACCGTGTTAGGCGCCTTCCAGGAAGTGCAAGACGACCTTACCGGCTTGAGCGTGTTGAACGATGCGCAGCAATCTCAGCAGCAAGCTGTGGACGCCGCGCGCCGCACGCTGGACATCTCCACCGACCGTTACTCGGGAGGCCTGGTGAGCTATCTCGACGTCGTGACCGCGCAACAAAATCTGCTCACGGATGAGCAAGAGCTTGCCATAATCCACGGCCAGCGGCTGGTCACCAGCGTGCTCCTGGTGAAAGCGCTGGGCGGCGGCTGGGACGCTTCGAGCCTCGCGGCGGTGCAAGTGAAGCCTCGAGCAAAAGACATCATCACTCCGTAGGTTTCTTGGACGGAATCGCAGCCACCCAAAACACTCAGTCGCCGTAGCACAGGCATTCAGCCCTTGTCCCGGCGATCCGCACCGCGACGTCGCGAAGACCGCCAAAATCGCGAGCTCGCGATGGGCTCAAAACCGGTCAAGATCCATTCTCGAGGTTCGGAATTCCCAGCTGCGTTCCGATACTGGAACTACCCTTACTCCCGTCGGGATTTCCCCCGATATCTAATGGCGTCGCCAATCTGTATCCTCAGTCCCACTATGACGATACGGCCAAAGGCTCCCCTCCGAATTGCCCAAGTTTCGCCCTTATATGAGAGCGTTCCTCCGAAGCTTTATGGCGGAACCGAAAGGGTCGTTTCCTATTTGACTGAGGAGTTAGTCGCGCTGGGGCACGATGTCACGCTGTTCGCCAGCGGGGACTCAAAGACTGCTGCCCGGCTCATTCCCTGTTGCCCGATGTCTCTTCGCCTGAACCCGGATTGCATCGACCAACTCGCGCACCACTACGTAATGCTCGAAGAGATCTTTGCGCGCGCCGAAGAATTCGACATCATTCATTTCCACATCGACTATCTCCATTTCCCTATCTCTCGCGTCACTGGGATTCCGCAACTCACGACCCTGCATGGACGGTTGGACATGGGTGATCTCCCGCCCCTTTATCACAAGTATCCGGACATGCCGGTGGTCTCGATCTCGCGAGCGCAACGCAAACCGCTGCCCTTTGCCAACTGGGTCGGCAACATTTACCACGGCTTGCCCGCCGGCGCCCTGTGTCTGGGGGATGGTTCCGGAAAGTACCTGGCATTTCTGGGCCGCATCTCCCCGGAAAAGCGCGTTGACCGCGCCATTGAAATTGCGCTGAAGGTTGGTATGCCGCTCAAGATCGCCGCGAAGATCGACCGTGTCGACCGCGAATATTTTGAAACGCGGATCGAGCCGCTGCTGAACAATCCCAACATCGAATACATCGGCGAAATCACCGAAGATCAGAAGTCCGAGTTTCTCGGGAACGCCTACGCCTATCTCTTCCCGATCGATTGGCCCGAGCCGTTCGGACTGACCATGATCGAAGCCATGGCCTGCGGAACGCCCACCATCGCCTTCAAATGCGGATCGGTCCCGGAGCTCATCGCGCACGGCACGAGCGGTTTCATCGTGGACAACATGGAGGATGCCATCAAGGCGGTACCTCGGGTGGCCGATCTGGATCGCGCCGCTTGTCGCCAATCGTTCGAGATGCGCTTCACCGTGTCGAGAATGGCCAAGGACTACGTTAAGCTGTATGAGTCGATGTTGAGCATCCGCGCTCTCTCCGTGGAAACGTCCGAAGTCGATACGTTTCTGACGCAATAGGCGAAACAGGAAGGTTCGGTTTTTTTGACGGACATTGTCCGGGTTGCCGACGAATATTACGTCCGCGCATCCTCCGCATTGGTGGACGACCGTACTCGTGTGCTCAAATGCGGCGACACGTTCGCCGTTCTCAATCGTTACGGCGATATTGAAGACCTGGGATTCTCGCAGTTCGGGCTTTTTCACGCGGAAAGCCGCCACCTGTCGCGTTTCACGATGCGCCTCAATCAGCAGCAACCCCTGCTGCTGGGCTCGACCGTTCGCGAAGACAACGCCTTTCTCTCCATTGACATCACCAATGTCGATACCGCGCTGAATACCGAGGACAGTTTGCCCCGTGGCACCGTTCACATTTTCCGCTCACAGTTTCTAGGCGCGGCTAGCCACTACGAACACCTGCGCATTCTGAACTACGGCCTGGAGCCGGTGCGCCTTTCGTTGCTCTTCCAATTCGACGCGGACTTCGCCGACATCTTCGAGGTGCGCGGCACCAAGCGTGCGCGCAAGGGCGACCGCCTGCCTGATGTCGTCGATGGAAATGCCGCGATACTCGCCTACCGGGGGCTGGACAACGTATTCCGCCGGACGCGCCTGGAGTTCTCTCCAGATCCGACATCTCTTACGGCGCGCGAAGCTCTCTTTCGCGTCAAGTTGGAACCCAAACAGGAAACCTCCATTTTCAGCACGGTTGCCTGCCAACGTGATGCCGGCACGAATGGCGTCGTTCCCTTTCAGACCGCGTTCCGTTCCCTGACACGCGAAACCGAACGCGCCCGCAGCGAAGATATCCAGATCACGACTTCCAGCGAGAGCTTCAACGCGTGGATCAATCGCTCTTCCGCGGATCTTCGGATGCTCATCGAAGGCAATCCCGAGGGCCCGTATCCCTACGCGGGAGTTCCCTGGTTCAGCACCGTGTTCGGCCGCGACGGCATCATCACCGCGCTCGAATGCCTGTGGACCTCGCCGCGGATCGCGCAGAGCGTCCTGAAGTATCTCGCCGAGACGCAGGCCACGCGGGAAATACCCGAACAAGACGCAGAACCCGGAAAAATCTTGCACGAAATGCGCCGCGGCGAAATGGCGGTAACGAAAGAAGTCCCGTTTGGACGCTACTACGGCAGCGTTGATTCCACTCCGCTGTTCGTGATGCTTGCGGGCGCCTACTTCCAGCGCACCGGCGACCAATCGCTGGTCAAAGAGATTTGGCCGAACGTCCAGCGCGCTTTGCAATGGATCGACACGTACGGCGATCTCGACGGGTCCGGCTTCGTGCAGTATCAGCAACGCGCCTCCAAGGGACTCGTGCAGCAGGGCTGGAAAGATTCGCAGGATTCCGTGTTCCATGCCGACGGCCGCCTGGCCGAACCGCCGATCGCGTTGTGCGAGGTACAAGGCTACGCATACGCTGCGAAGCGCGCTGGCGCATTGCTTGCCCGTGCAATGAATGAACCGGCATTTGCGGAAAGGTTGGATTCCGCGGCGGAAAAGCTGCAATCCAATTTCGAGGACGCATTCTGGTGCGAGGAATTGGGCATGTACGCGCTCGCGCTGGACGGCAAGAAAAAACAATGCCGGGTGCGCACTTCCAACGCGGGTCAAGTGCTCTTCAGCAAGATCGCCAGCCACGAACATGCCAGGATCACGGCCGCATCACTCATGGAAGAGCACTCCTTCTGTGGCTGGGGCATCCGCACGGTGGCCGCATGCGAAGCCCGCTACAATCCGATGTCCTATCACGACGGATCGGTCTGGCCTCACGACAATGCCATGATCGCCTTGGGATTTTCCTACTACGGCCTGCAAGACTACGTAGCCAAAATTCTTGAAGGCTTGCACGAGGCCAGCCGTCGCGTCGAATTGCACCGATTGCCGGAACTGTTCTGCGGATTTCACAGGCGGCCCGAAGCCGACGGCCCGACGCTCTACCCCGTCGCGTGTTCGCCGCAAGCGTGGGCTGCGGGCTCGGTGTACATGCTCCTGCAGGCATGCTTTGGGCTTAGTGTGCGCGGCCCCGAGCGCCAGATTTGCTTCACCAACCCGAGCCTGCCCGCCAATCTGACCGAAGTGCGCATGCACAATCTGCGGGTCGGCGACGCCACCGCGGATTTCCTGATTCGCCGCGACGGCGCCTCAGTAGCGGTTGAAATCTTGCGGAAGACCGGCAACGTCGAGATCGTCGAATCCCTCTGACCCACCATTAGCCCATCCATATCTGCCTAAGGTAATCGTCAGGTATACTGCCTCCCTACTAAAGGCTTCGGTCCGCTCGAGGTCCTTATGAACTACCTTCCGATGAACAAGTTGGGTGCGCTGGAAATATCTCCCAAGATCGTCCAGTTCGGAATTTTCCTGCCTGGGGTCGACTCAGGCACGGGATATGCCGTTTCGGTCAAAATCATTCACGAAACGGATCAATATCTTCAGGCCGCGCAACCGGCTGTGGTGGCACAGGCGCACTCCGTCGATGCCACCTACGGGGATTACTGGTCTGGCCAGATCGATCTAAACACCGCGCCTCCGCCGCCGGGATCATCCACCTTCGGGCAACCCGGCCGTTACGTCTATCGTTATGTCATTCACAGCCCGACACGGGGTGACATCGACTTCATCATCGACCCGTTCTCTCGCGAGGTCGGCGTCGGGCGCCTGTCGGCAATCACCGTTGGGAGTGCGCCGTATGCGTTCTCCGCCAATGAAACGAAATGGAAAACGCCACCTCTCAACGCTGCCATCATCTACGAGTTGATGATCAGCGAATTTCGCAACGACATCGACCGCACCATCAAGCAGCTACCTTATTTGGCGGATCTCGGAATCAACTGCATCGAAGTTATGCCGGTATCGAACGTGCTAAGCACGATCGACTGGGGATACGACCCGATCGGCTATTTCTGTGTCGCCGAGCGGTTTGGCAAAGCGTCTGATTTTCAGCGTTTCGTTGATCTGTGTCACCAGAATGGAATCGCGGTCGCGGTCGATTCGGTCTACGGCCACACTGGCGGAGATTTTGCTTACACACAGCTTTATAACGCCCTGCAGAACGATCTTCCCAATCCGTTCAACGGCGGCAGCGGAGATTACGGCACACTCAACGACTTTTCCAAGCAGCTCACTCAGGACTATTTCTATTCCGCTAACCAGTTTTGGCTGGACACGTTTCACGTGGACGGATTCCGATTCGACGATGTGCCGGAGTATTGGGACTCTCCGACCGGACCTGGCTATGCCAACCTCGTGTATTCCACGTACCAATACGTCAAATCCAAAGCGGGAGCGACGGATCACTATCAGCGCTTCTTTGATGCCGCCGGAAACATCAATCTCATCCAGATTGCCGAATATCTTCCGAATCCTCCCGATATTCTGAATGGGAGCTACTCCACAGGTACCTGGCAGGACGGCACGCTCTACGCGGCGGCTAGCTGTGCCCCCGGCAGCCCTGGCGCCATCGAGCAACTGGGATTACAACTCGCGCTAAGCGGATATCCGGCGTCCGTCACAGTAAATGGCGAGACCCTGCCGAAGACCGGTGTCCAATACATTGAAAATCACGATCATCAGCGATTTATCTGTAACTTCGGGACAATCCCCGTCGACAACAATCCGAACGACGTATTGCTCCAGCAAGGGAATCGGGACGCGAATTGGCCTAAGGTCCAGCCCTATCTGATTGCGCTGCTGACGACCAAGGGAACGCCGCTGCTGTCAGAGGGGCAGGAATTCTGCGAGAACTATTGGATTCCGGACAGCGGCTACGGGCGCGTGATGCTTTACCGACCGGTGCGCTGGAACTATTTCTATGACAACGACGGCCAGCCGATCATTCGCCTGGTTCGAAAACTGACGAAGATCCGTCGCAGCGGAACGCAGTTCAGCGATGGCCAGCATTACTTCTACAATGACTACAACAACTTTAACTCCAAGGGCTTGTTGGCGTTTTCACGGCAGCTTGGAAACACATTCAGCCTGATCGTCGTCAATTTTACGGATCAGCTGCAAGCGACCAGCTTCGCTTTCCCCATAACCGGTAGTTATGTCGAACAGATCGAGGGCGCGCAGAATCTACCCGGCGTTGTTTCGGGCGCTGCGCAAGCACTTACTGTTCCGAGCAATTACGGTTGTATCTGGACCGTGAACTAAGCAGGCTAAGCAAAAATTCGCATCCGAGTGCCCAGGGTGAGACCGGCCAGCATCTGTATTCTGCTGTTAGGGCGTGGCCAAATTCAATGGGAGGACGCTGCCAAATGGATTACTTCAAGCGATTCAGTGTTCTGCTGATCATACTTTGGGTGCTTCCAATGACGACGGTGGTGCAAGCCTCGGGTAGTCAGAACCCACCCACGCCACTCGGAAAGCTGGTCGACGCAGGCGGTTATAGGGTCCATCTTTATTGTACGGGTGCCGGCAGTCCTACTGTCGTCATCGTGGGCGCGGGCTACTCCTTCGATTGGGGGTTGGTCCAGCCAGAAGTCGCAAAATACACACAAGTGTGCACATACGACCATTCAGGAATCGCCTGGAGCGATGATGGTCCCAAAGATTCCTGCTCGCTCAGAGTGGGCGAGGCCCATAACGCGTTGCTGAATGCGGGAGTCAAAGGCCCATATGTGTTTGTCGGGCACTCACTAGGTGCGGTAGTTGCGCGTCTGTATGCCGTGCAATACCCGAACGACGTGGCGGGCTTGGTGTTCGTTGACCACGCAATTGCGATGATAAATCGTCGTCCGCCGTCAGACGGTGGAGCAGTATCCCCACCACCAGTGCCTCCTCCGCCCGCCCCACCTCACGACGGCCAAAGAATTGCCTTTGGCATGGAAGACGACCCAAACTTCAGCAAACTGTCAGCCCTCGATCGCGAGCTTCATCTTTGGGCGACAACACGGGACCGCGGCAAAGCGAGTTCAACGGACAATCCCATGGACATGCTGCTGGATTGTGTCGCGCAGGCCGATGCAGCCAGCAAGGACCAAAGTTATCCGCTCGGGGACAAGCCGCTCGTTGACGTCAGCGCGGGCAACACTCCACAGTTGCCTCCACCGGTAGCGGAGCAGTGGCACATTAGATACGCAGAACTTCAAACCAAGCTGTTGTCCCTCTCTAGAAACAGCAAGCAACTAGTCGCTGAGAACAGCGGACATTTCATTATCATCGACAGGCCCGACGTGGTTATCGATGCGATCAGTCAAGTCGTGCAGTCAGTCCGCAACAAGAATAAGTTCTAACGCACGCCTTGTGCCTGATTAACGCAGCTGTTATCGGACTTACTGCTCCGGTTGTCCGTCGCTGGAGTGAATTGCCGAAACGCGCGATAATTGGACTCGTCCGTGCGCATTGACTTCCAGGGGCGCGTTTGTCCGCCATCGCGGGGCAACCCTAGTGCCGTCGCGGGAGGTCCAATGCTTTGGGGAGCGGCACACACGAGGAGATCCGGCATGCTCAACATCACCTTTGGAACACCCACTAAACTTCGCCTGCGGGCCGCTTCGGGCACGGCCATTTCCGTCGCGGCCCTGGCGTGCACGCTATCCGTGGCCGCGCAACTCCCCACTCTGGACGTCTCGAAACAAGCATCGCAGACCTCGACCCCCGCGCCAAAAAACGACGCGTCCAATGTTTCCAACAAGCCGCCCGACATTCCCGTTCCGGAAATCGTCAAGAAATTTGGCGATCGTGAGCTGGAGTTCAAAAAAGAGCGCGACAACTTCACCTACACGCAGACGTTCGTTGTCCAGACCATCGACTTCGACGGGCGCCCCGACGGCGAGTACCGCATGACCAGCGACATTCTCTTCACGCCCGAAGGCAAGCGCTATGAAAAGGTGATCTCCGCCCCGCCGCCAACGCTGCAGCGCATCTCGCTTTCGCAACAAGACCTGGACGACCTCGAGCACGTCCAGCCTTTCGTGCTGACCGCAGACGAACTGCCGAAGTATGACGTCAACTACGCCGGCCGCGAACAACTCGACGAGCTGGGCACCTATGTCTTCGATGTCAAGCCCAAGAAAATAGAAAAGAATCAGCGCTATTTTCAGGGACGCATCTGGGTGGACGATCGAGACCTGAATATCGTGAAGTCCGACGGAAAAGCGGTCCCGGACATCATCAAGAAGGGCAACGAAAACATTTTCCCGCGGTTTGAAACCTTCCGCGAAAACATCGAAGGCCACTACTGGTTTCCGACCTACACGCGCTCCGACGACGAACTGCACTTCAGCACCGGCTCGGTGCACATGAAGATGACCGTGCGCTACGCCAACTACAAGCGGTTCGGCGCCACTATCAAGATCGGTCCCGCGGTTGAGATTAAAGATAAAGACAAAGACAAGGAAAAAGACAAGGACAAGCCCAATCAATAGCGAGCGCTGAGCGACCTACAAATTGTCCAGGAAGAACTGCGTCACTCGGTTCATCAGCACGCGGCGCGCCTCGGGATCGCTGGCTCCATGTCCGCGACCCGGAAACGCCATAACCTCGACGTACTTCCCTGCGTCGATCAACTCGTTGATCAGCGCCAGCGTGTTCGCGTAGTGCACATTGTCGTCCCCGGTTCCGTGCGCGATCAGCAGTTTGCCCTTGAGCTTCGCCGAGTTCTTGATGGGCGACGACTCCTGGTAGCTCTCCTCGTTTTGCGGCAGTAACCCCAGGTATCGCTCCGTATAGATCGTGTCGTAGTAGTGCCAATTGGTTACCGGCCCGCCGGCAAAGCCCACCTTAAAATCCTGCGGATCCTCGAACACCGCGTGCAGCGTCATGTGTCCGCCGTAGCTCCAACCCCATATACCGATGCGATTCCCATCGACGTAGGGCAGCGACTTTAGATACGCCGCGCCATCGCGCTGATCGGACAGCTCTTGCGCGCCTAACCGGAAATGGATTGGTTCTTCGAATAGGTGGCCACGGCCGGCAGAGCCACGATTGTCGACGGCAAAAATGATGTAACCCTTGCGCGCCATAAGCTGGTGCCACAAGAATGTCGAGCCTTCCCACGCATTTAGCACCACCTGGGCATGCGGCCCGCCATATGTATAAACAAGAACGGGATATTTTTTCGTGGCATCGAAATCCGGCGGCTTGATCATCATGGCGTTTAGTTGCAAGCCGTCATGCGTTTGCACGGAAAAAAACTCCACCGGCGACAAATGCAGATCGGCAAGCTCGGCCACTTTGTTTTCGTTCACGGCGGCGATGCGTGAGCCATCGATCTTCACCAAATCCTGCCGCGGAGGGTTCATGCTGTTGGAATAGGTATCGACGTATGCCGCGGCGCCGGGCGCAAGATTGATCCCGTGCGTGCCGTCTTCTTTGGTTATGCGCGTGAATTGGGAGCCATCCAGCGCGACGCGATACAGATGGCGCTCGAGCGGTGATTTTTCCGCAGCCGTGAAATAGACCAGCCCTTTCACCTCGTCCACTCCTTGCATCGCGGAGACTTCCCAATTCCCTTTCGTCAGCTGCGCGAGCTCTTTTCCCTCCAGGTCATACAAATAAATGTGCCGGTAGCCCGAGCGTTCGCTCGACCACAAGAAGCGCTTGCCGTCCTTCAAAAACGTCAGATCATCGCTGAGGTTGATCCAGTACAAATCCTTCTCGCTCAAAGCTACGCGAGACTTGCCGGAACCAGCGTCGGCAACCAAAAGATCGATCATCGTCTGCGGCCGGTTTAACCGTTGTATGGCGACATGCTTGGAATCGACCAGCCATTTCACTCGGGCAACGTAGATGTCCGTGTTCGCGCCCGTTTCCATCGCGCGCGGCTCGCCTCCGTCCACCTTCCCCACAAAAACTCGCACGACAGGATTACTACCGCCGGCGACGGGATAGCGTTCGTCGTCTGCCTCACCCGTATACGAGGCAAAATCCACCAACGGGTATTGCGTCACTTTTCGCTCGTCCATCTCCAGGTAAGCAATCGCGGACGAATCGGGAGCCCACCAGTACGCCGTCGTGATATCCAACTCTTCGGGATACACCCAATCCAGCTCGCCCTTGCGAACTTCTTCGGTTCCTCCCTGTGTGAACGCGCTCTCTTTTGCATCCGCCACGCGAACCACCCACAAATTGTGATCGCGAACGAAACTCACATAGCGGCCATCAGGCGAAATCTTGGGGTCGGCGATGGCCTCCTTGCTCGAAACAAGCGGACGCGCAGTCTGCGTCTTCAGGTCGAACCAAGCGAGCGAGCCGCTCCCTTGTAGTAGCAGTGCACTGCCATCGGGGGCCCACTGATACTGCGCGGGAGCGTGTCGCCCCAGTCCGGTCGCCTGCGTTGCGTTTTCCGTTGCCGCCGGAAGCGCCGATTCCAGTTTCTCCGCGGAAACCAGCAATCGGCTCTCGCCCGATGCCGCGTCCATCCACCAAAGCTCTTTGCCACCCCCCTTACCCGCGCCAGA
>Ga0210396_10007754_pt1 | contig 10201 bp, 8 predicted proteins | sample IncBWH17OmetaG_FD_155466 | JGI IMG/M metagenome (GOLD analysis project Ga0210396, IMG submission 155466) | Forest soil microbial communities from Barre Woods Harvard Forest LTER site, Petersham, Massachusetts, United States - Inc-BW-H-17-O ... | reverse complement strand
CAAAGGGGCCACTGCCACTGACACTGATCCTGATCCTAGGGTGCAATTTTTTCTGCGATCTCGAATTTGCCCTGTTTGACCGTGACGATCAGGCCAGGTTTGGAGGCGTTTCGATTGGCATCGAGCGATATTTCTCCGGTGACGCCTTGGAAACCTGCGGTTTTGGCCAGTGCATCTCGTATCGCTTGGGGATCGGAGGATCCAGCTCGTTTGATGGCGTCGGCAAGCAAACGGGCAGCGTCATAGCCGAGAGCAGAAAAGGTGTCCGGCAGAACTCCGTATTTTTCCTGATATTTCGTGACGAAGCTATTGACGATCGGTGATTGATCGTCGGGAGAGAAATGATTGGTGAAAAAGCAGCCGTCCACGGCCTTGCCGCCGATGGCCAGCAGAGTCTGATTCGCCCAACCGTCACAACCGATAAACGGCATCGTCAGACCGATTTGCCGGGCCTGCTTCACGATCAGAGCCACTTCCTGGTAATAGCCCGGCACGAAGACCGCGTCGGGTTTAGCGACTCGGATTGGAGTCAACTGCGCCCGGAAATCGGTGTCCCCGGTCGAATAACTCTGTTCGCCGACGATTGTGCCACCCAGCTTTGTGAATTCTTCCTTGAAAAATTTCAACAAATCGATGCTGTAATCCTGCTTCACGTCGGTGAGCGTGAATATCTTCTGGGCTTTCAGCTTTTCCCTCGCGAATCTTGCCAACACTCGACCCTGAAACTCATCGAGGAAGCAGACTCGAAAAATGAAATCGCCCACCTCGGTAATGCGGGGGTTCGTCGCGGTAGGGGTGATCATTGGAATCTTATCGGCCTGGGCGATCGGCGCCGCTTCGAGAGTCGCCGAAGAGGTCGCATCTCCAACAAGAGCGACAACTTTATCCTGCGTAATCAGTTTTCGTACGGCCGTCGCACTTTGCCCGGGTTTCGATTGATCGTCTTCGGTCACCAATTCGATCTTCTGACCAAGTATTCCGCCCTCAGCATTGATCTCTTCGAAGGCGAGAACAAATCCTTGATGGCATCCGATGCCGAACTGCGACACCCCGCCCGTCAACGGATCCACTTCGCCGATCTTGATCGCGGCAGGGGAAGTTGTCAGTGTCAGTGTCAGTGTCAGTGCCAGTTGAAAAGCGCACCAAGAGGAATTGAGAAGCTTTCTTAACACGACGGTTCGCCTCTTCGCCTGGAACGATAGGAAAGACTCAGGTTAAACCCAGAACAGCTATTCTCCCAGCGCCGTCACTGACAACTGACCACTGCCAACCAACAACTGCCTGACACTGACACTTCTTCAGTCAGCTCTTCGGCTCGATGGTTTCGGCGTATTTGTAGGCGCCGTCTTTGATCGTGATGATTACGGCGGACTTCTGCGCATTCCGATCTTTGCCGATCGTGATCTTGCCCGAGACTCCAGGAAAATTCTCAGTGCCCTGAATCGCCGCCCGAAGTTTGTCTGAGTCCGTTGAACCGGCCCGGGTAATCGCATCGGCGAGCAGCTTCGCGGCATCGTACCCAAGAGCAGCGAAAGCATCCGGGACCGCATTATACTTCTGCTTGTATTTCTCCACGAAAGTCTGGACGAGCGGAGACTTGTCTTCGACGGAGAAATGGTTGGAGAAAAACGCTCCCTCGATGGCTTTACCACCGACCGAGATCAACGACGAACCGTCCCATCCATCGCCACCCACGAGAGGCGCCTTGATCCCAAATTGCCGAGCCTGCTTCGCGATCAAAGAGACCTCCGGGTAATAGCCGGTGATAATGATCACGTCAGGATTGGCTGCCTTGAGGTCGGTAAGTTGAGCACGAAAATCCTTGTCCCCAGAACTGTAGCTCTGCTCTTTGACGATCGTGGCACCATTCTTGGCGAGATAATCCTTCGCGATGTTCGTCAACCCGACGCTGTAGTCCTGCTTAACGTCCGTCATGAACGCCACGTTCTTCAGGTTCAATTTTTCGAGAACAAACCGGGCAATCACCACTGCCTGAAAATCGTCTGTAAAGCAGACACGGAAGATGTAGTCGCCGGTCTGGGTCACTTTCGGATTCGTCGCGGCGGTCGCGATCTGCGGAATCTTGGAAGCCTGACAAATGGGGGCAGCCTCCAAACTCTTCGAAGAGGCGACTTCCCCGATAATGGCCGCCACATGATCCTGCGAAATCAACTTGCGTACGATCGTCGTCGTTTCGCCTTGTTTCGTCTGATTGTCCTCGGAAATCAGTTCAATTTTCTTGCCGAGAACACCACCGGCAGCATTTATCTCTTCCACCGCCATTTGTACACCGTTGTTCTGAGAGATGCCGAAACTGGCGTTATCTCCAGTCAACGAACCAAACTCGCCAATCTTGATTGTGTCTTGGGAGAACGCCGAGCCGGCAACGGCCAGAATGACGCCAAAAACCAGGAGAAACAGACGTTTCATCATAAGCGTGAAATTATTAGCAATCGGCGGAAAAACTGCAAGAGCCTTCGGCGTTCACCGTTCGGCGTTCGGCGTTGGCAAACGGAGATAGCAAATTGGATAGAGGATTCAGAGCTTGAAGTCGGCGTCCTAAAACGTTCGCGCATTTCGCGGGCGAACGCCGCCGAACGCCGAACGGTGAACGCCGAAGGTGAACGTCAAATATTGACTCCAACGGAGATTCTAATAGTTTCGATTCTATGTCGGTAGCGATTCCCTCCACCGCGCCAGCCCGGAAGTTTTCCAAAAATCCTCTGGTAGCCTTTTACCAATCGTCCATTGGCAAAAAATATGTCGTTGCGGTTACCGCGCTCTTTCTCATCCTGTACGTTCTCGGACATCTCGTCGGGAACCTTCAGATTTATATGGGGCCGGACAGGATTAATGCCTATGCGAAATTTCTGCACGATCTCGGTCCAATCCTTTGGGCGGTGCGAGTCGTTCTGATCGCGGCATTTGTCACCCACATCGTGGCGACAATTCAGCTCGCCCAGGAGAACCGCCTCGCCAAGCCGCAAAAGTACGCCGTCGCCGGTTATCAGCGATCGACGACGGCCTCGAGAACGATGCTCATCAGCGGGCTGATCGTTCTTTGTTTCGTGATCTATCATCTTCTCCAGTTCACGGTGCAGGTGACCGATCGAGAGTTTCGCGAAGTGCATGATTCGCTCGGGCGTCACGACGTTTACCGGATGCTTATCCTCGGGTTCAGAAATCCTTTCGTTTCTTTGTTTTACATTGTTGGCCTCTTCCTCCTGACGACCCATCTCAGCCACGGGTTCGCGAGCGTTGTCCAGACGCTAGGTATTAACAACCGAAAAATAGCCAATTTCGTATCGAGCGGCGGCCAAACTTTGGCGTGGGTGGTATTCGCCGGCTACATTTCGATTCCCGTGACGATCTTTCTCGGCATCATCAGATAACCTATGGCGACTACACTTGATTCGAAGGTTCCTTCCGGGCCACTTGAGAAAAAGTGGGATAAACATCGCGGGGAATCGAAGTTGGTCGCCCCGAACAACCGGCCAAAATTTGATATTATCGTCGTCGGAAGCGGCCTCGCAGGTGCTTCCGCCGCCGCGACTTTGGGTGAACTCGGGTATAACGTGAAATGCTTTTGCTTCCAGGATTCGCCCCGGCGCGCGCACAGTATCGCGGCGCAAGGCGGAATTAACGCCGCCAAGAATTATCAAAACGACGGCGATAGCGTTTTCCGCTTGTTCTACGATACGATCAAAGGGGGCGATTTTCGGTCGCGAGAAGCGAATGTTCATCGCCTGGCCGAAATCAGTCTCAATATTATCGACCAGTGCGTAGCGCAAGGAGTCCCCTTCGCGCGCGAGTACGGCGGTTTGCTGGCGAATCGTTCTTTTGGCGGGGTCCAGGTATCGAGAACCTTTTATGCTCGCGGCCAAACCGGCCAGCAGCTGCTGCTGGGCGCTTATCAAGCACTTGAACACCAGATCGCGGAAGGCGCGGTAAAAATGTACCCGAGGACCGAAATGCTCGATCTGGTTTTGGTCAACGGGCACGCCAAAGGCATTGTGGTTCGAAATCTGGTCACCGGCGAGATCAGCACCCATGCGGGCGACGCGGTAGTTCTGGCCACCGGCGGCTACAGTAATGTGTTTTACCTTTCGACCAATGCGAAGGGTTGCAATGTGACCGCAACCTGGCGCGCGCACAAACGTGGCGCTCTCTTCGCAAACCCCTGTTTCACTCAGATCCATCCCACTTGCATCCCGGTTAGTGGTCCCTATCAGGCCAAACTCACGCTGATGTCGGAATCCTTGCGAAACGACGGCCGCGTTTGGGTTCCGAAAAAGGGAAAGGACCCGCGGTCGCCCGACCAGATTCCCGAAGGAGAACGAGACTACTACCTGGAGCGAAAATATCCGAGCTTTGGAAACCTCGTTCCGCGCGATATTGCGTCGCGCAACGCGAAAGAGGTTTGCGACGAAGGCCGCGGCGTCGGTTCAAGCGGATTGGGAGTTTATCTAGACTTCTCCGAGGCAATTCGCCGGCACGGGGAGGAGACGATTCGGGAGCGGTACGGCAACTTGTTCGAGATGTATGCGAATATCACGAACGAAAATGCTTACAAAACGCCGATGCGGATTTATCCAGCAGTGCATTACACGATGGGTGGTCTCTGGGTAGACTATAATTTGATGAGTACTATCCCGGGTCTGCACGTCCTGGGGGAAGCGAACTTTTCCGATCATGGAGCCAACCGGCTCGGAGCCAGCGCGCTGATGCAAGGGCTCTCCGATGGGTATTTCGTGATTCCCAGCACGATCGCCAACTATCTGGCGACGCAAATGGGCAAGAAGGTTTCGGCGGAGCAGCCCGAGTTTAAGGCGGTCGAAAACGAGGTCCGGAGCCGAATCAAGCGACTCCTGTCGATCAAAGGAAAAAAAACCGTCACCACGTTTCACCGGGAGCTGGGACTGCTGGTATGGGATAAATGTGGAATGGCTCGAGACGCGCAGGGATTGCAGGAAGCGCTTGAGAAAATTCCGGCCCTGCGCGCGGAGTTCTGGGAAAATGTGAACGTCCTGGGAGACGGCGCAGAGTTCAATCAGGCGCTCGAACACGCCGGCCGAGTCGCGGATTTTTTGGAGTTCGCCGAACTGATGTGCCTGGACGCCTTGGAGCGGAATGAGTCATGCGGGGGCCATTTTCGATTGGAGTCCCAGACCAAGGAAGGCGAGGCGTTGCGGGATGACGAGCATTACTGCCACGTCGCTGCTTGGGAGTACACCGGCCCGGATGCACGGCCAAATCTGATCAAGGAGTCGCTTGGTTTCGAATATGTGAAACTATCCCAGCGAAGCTACAAATGAATTTTAAATTGAAGGTCTGGCGACAGAAAGATGGGGTGTCACCCGGTTCTTTTAAAGATTACGACGCAAAGGATATTCCGTCCGAGGCCTCGTTTCTTGAGATGCTCGACATCGTCAACGAAACTCTGCTCGAACGTGGCGAGGATCCGATCGCGTTTGATTCGGACTGCCGCGAAGGTATCTGCGGAACGTGTTCGCTGGTCATCAACGGCATCCCACATGGGCCTGGCAAGGGAACTACCTGCCAACTTTATATGCGACGGTTTGCCGACGGGGACACGATCTGGATCGAACCGTTCCGCGCGACCGCATTCCCGCCAATCAAGGATCTCGTGGTCGACCGGAGCGCCTTTGATCGGATCATCGAAGCCGGCGGCTATATCGTCGTTCGAACCGGGTCCGCACCTGAAGCGAACGCGTTGCCGGTGGGTAAGCAGGTGGCGGATCTCGCGATGGAAGCCGCCGCCTGTATTGGATGCGGCGCCTGCGTGGCGGCTTGCCCAAATTCTTCTGCGATGTTGTTCGTTTCCGCCAAAACCTCGCACCTCGGCCTTCTGCCGCAAGGGCAGGCGGAACGCGAAAGCCGCGCCATCCATATGGTCCGGAAAATGGATGAGCTCGGATTTGGAAATTGCAGAAACCACTACGAATGCGAAGCAATTTGCCCCGCTGAAGTGAGCGCGACGTTCATCTCGCGATTGAATCGGGACTATGCAATCGCCTCTGCGAAAGAGACTCTGGCGGTCTAGTGTCCTGTCCCCGAAATACGAGGTATTTCGAGGACAGGACACTAGGGGGAAACAACACCCCGCACGCCGACATGCTCGCCCCTATTCCGCGGCGACGTGAGCTCCTTTTTCGGCGACCGAACGCTTCATCCCGAGCACCATAAATGCGAGAATTACACTGACCACGGCAAAGATCAGGAAACAGTCAAAATAGGAAAGCGCTAAGGCTTGCTGGTCGCGCAAGTCCGCGAGGGATTGCACGGCCATCTGCTGCGCGCCGACTGGATCACCTGTCTGCTGGAGGTAGGCAGGCTGCGCTTGGGCGATAAAGGAGTTTACGGCGGGGTTCAGGGGATCGAGATACTCGCCCAGTCGCAGCGAATGAAATTGCTCGCGCCGTTCGGTAATCGTCTGGCCAAGCGAAGTTCCGACGCTACCGCCCTCGTTACGCAAGAGCGCCAGAAGACCGACTGCGGCGCCGCGTATCGAACGCGGGATATAGATGTAGGCAGCCACATTCAGAGGCGCGAAGACCAGGCCAAGACCGCCGACCATGACTACACGAGGCCAGATAACCTGTGAGGGAGCTATGTCCAGGTTCAGTTGCGACATCCAGAAATTGCCGACAGCGACAATCAGCAGACCGCATCCGATCAGCCAGCGTGCATCCACGCCGCGGCCCAAAAGCGCACCTACGATGATAATCGCAATGATCGTGAAGATCCCGGCAGGAGACATGACCAGCCCGGCATGGAAAGCGTCATAGCCGAACAGCGATTCCAGCATGCCGGGTAGCAAAGTGCTCGAACCATACAGCACTCCGAAACAGCAAAAAATAATCAGGCAAGAGAGGGCAAAGTTGCGGTCTTTGAGCGGCCGAAAATTCACGATCGGACTTTCGTGATGCGTTTCCCAAAAGACCAACCCGCAGCCGCCGAGGATGAACAAGATCACCAGCGTTTGCACTCGTCCGAAAGCGTCGCCGAGCCAGTCCCACTCTTGGCCCTTGCTGAGCAAGATCTCCCAGCAGACCAGTGTGATGACGAGCAGGCCAAGTCCGATTGAATCAAAGCGCATCGGTACTTTGCGCAAGGCTTTCCGCGCTTCGCGCAAATATTCCGGATCCTGCACGGTTGCCCAGCACAGGAAGAAGGCGAGAGCGCCCACCGGTAAATTGATATAAAAGATCCAGCGCCAGGAAAATTGGTCGGTGATCCAGCCGCCCAGGGTTGGCCCTAACACTGGAGCAATGAGCGCAGCGACGCCAAAGAGGGTCTGCGCAGCACCTTGTTTCTCCGGAGGAAAAGTATCGAGCAAAATGCCTTGGCTGGAGGGCTGGAGCCCGCCGCCGGCGAGCCCTTGGACCACGCGGAAGAGGATCAGCTGATTGAGGCTTCGCGCCATCCCGCAGAGCACCGAACTGATCGTGAAAACCGCGATCGAAATGAGGAAATACCGGCGTCGGCCGAGATTCGCGGCGAGCCAGCCGGAGATTGGCAGGATGATTGCATTGGCGGCCAGGTAGCTGGTGACAACCCACTCGCTATCGGTCACCGCCGAGGAAAGCCCCCCGGCGATGTAGCGCAGAGCCACATTCGCGATGGTGGTATCCAGCACTTCCATGAAGGTCGGGACGACCACCGCGAGCGCAACGATCCACGGGTTTAAAGCCGGCCGCCCAATTGCGCCGTCCGATACGGAAGCCGCAGACGCGTTGGCGCTCATGGAGTTGCGGGCTTGAGACCGGCGGATGAATCGGACTGGCTTGGAGCCTGCAGAAAATTGCCAGCGTTCGGGCCGCTAGGCGCCGTTCTCAAATCCACCGAAGGCGTGACCGAGAGACCGACAAACAGTGGCGCCTTGTCGGGATCATAGTTCATCACATCGATCCGCACCGGCAGCCGCTGCACCACTTTAACGAAGTTGCCCGTCGCGTTCTGCGCGGGCAAAAGCGACAAAGTCGAGCCTGTGCCATTGGTGAAGCCGGAGATTCTCCCTTCGAAAGTGCGTTTGCCGCCATACATGTCCAATTCCAAATCAACGCGCTGCCCAATCCGCAAATCGCGAATCTGGGTCTCCTTGAAATTCGCATCCACCCAGATATCGCGCAGCGAGCGGATAGCCATCAGGCTTTGACCGACCTGCACGTTGTTGCCAGGGTTTACATTGCGCCGGGTCACCACGCCGTCGATCTCTGCCACAATCGTGCAATAGCGCAAATCAAGCTTGGCCTGATCGAGATCGCGCTGCGCCTGCAGCAGAGTCGTTTGTGCCTTTTTCAAGTCGGGCGCATTCTTGATGATCTCAGCATAGATGCGATCGATATCGCCACCGGGGTCACGTTTGTAAAAATCATCGATGGCTTGCTTCGGACTGAGATTGTAGGACGACGCAGTAACACCAAGTTTGGCGGCGTTCTGGAGCAGATCGGCCAGCGCCTGCCGGACGGACGAAAAGGTCTGGTCGAGATTCGGCGGGACGTCGCCAAGGCTCGTTCCCGCGGGCGGTTCGGCGGGCAGACCAAGAGCAACGCGTGCCTGGTAGATGTTCTCGAGCGCCTGCCTGACCTGGGCTTTCGCCACGTCCAAGGCTTCGTGCCTTTGGTCATACTCCTCGGCGCTCACTACTTTGGTCGCCATGAGATGTGCGGCCCGGTCAAACTCCGCCTGAGCCAGCACCAGGGTCGCCTTGTTCTGCTCCCACGTAGCGACCCGAGCACGGATGATCGCGATTTGATTGTCCACGTCTTCGATCGCCCGGACCAGCTTGAAACGCGAACTCCGTGTCTGCGCCACCTCACCTCGAGCGGACGCCTCCGCCACGACAAGATCCGCCTGGGCAGAATCGACGGCCGCCTGCTTGATAGCGACTTGCACTTGAAAGGGCTCGGGATCCAGCTCGACGAGCACGTCTCCTTTTTTCACGCGGTTATTGTCCTCTACCAGGACACGAGCCACCTGCCCTGCGACGCGAGGGGCCACAAATGTCACGTAGCTGTTCACGTAGGCATCGTCCGTGGAGACCGTATTCAACGCATGCACTACTTTCGGAATGCCGACAAAGAGTGCGATAATCGCCAGCAACACCATGAGCGGCAAAACCCATCGACGGCGCTTACGCGCGGGACCGGTCGCCGGCTTCGCCGCTTCGGCGTTTGCCGGCCGGTCCGGCACTTGAGGTTTCGATTCTTCGGTAGGCATATCTGTGGTCCTTCTCTCTCTCTCTCTGCTTCAGGCCGAGGCCCCGCCATCGACAGGCATCGCGATACCGGTAATGAACCCCGCATTCGGCGAGCAAAGGTAAAGAACGGCGGCCGCCACTTCTTCAGGCCGCCCAAATCTTCCGACCGGGTGCATGGCCAGCAAATGGCTGCGAGTCTTCGCATCGCTTCGAGCCCCCTCGGTCATCTCTGTCTCGACGATGGCCGGACAAACGGCATTCACACGCACGCCTTTGGCGGCAAACTCCAACGCCGCCGATTTGGTGAGACTGATGACCCCAGACTTGCTCGCACAGTAAATCGGGGAGCCGGCGACCGGTTTGAGACCAAGCACTGAGGCATTATTCACAATGGCTCCCGCGCCGGTTTTAAGAATCGCGGGGATCTGGTGTTTCATGCCGAAAAAGATGCTGCGAACGTTGATGCTCATGATGCGGTCGAAGATGTCGCCCGTATTCGCAATTCCGGCACCCCACTCCAACGCTATACCCGCGTTGTTAAAGGCGAAATCGAGCCGCCCGAATTCCTCTAGCGTTCTGGCAACCAGCGCCGCGATCTCTTCCTCGAGAATGACATCCGCCCGCACGAACAAGCCCTTGCCGCCGGCCCTCTCGACCAACGCCACCGATTCCGCTCCCTCTGTTTCACGTCGGCCCGAGATGACGACGTTGGCGCCCTCTTCGGCGAAGGCAACCGCCGTTGCGCGCCCGATTCCTGAGGTCCCGCCAGTGATCAAGACAACTTTTCCTGCAAATGAGTTCATAATCCTCACGTTTTAATTCAACCGAAGTGATCAAATCAGGACTTTTGCGTCTTGCTTCCAGAATCTCGGCTTGAGGGTTTATGCAACGCGCATACCGACCGGACGGTTCTAATACATGAGGTTGAATTTCGTCAAGAAGGCGTTTCAGTCCAGAGCCTCTCCCCGCGGAGACCAT
>Ga0210396_10007753_pt1 | contig 10201 bp, 12 predicted proteins | sample IncBWH17OmetaG_FD_155466 | JGI IMG/M metagenome (GOLD analysis project Ga0210396, IMG submission 155466) | Forest soil microbial communities from Barre Woods Harvard Forest LTER site, Petersham, Massachusetts, United States - Inc-BW-H-17-O ... | reverse complement strand
ATCGAGGGGGCCAAGACCCGCATTCCGCTCGGCCGCACCGGCACCGCCGCCGAAGTTGCCGCCGCAGCCCTCTACCTCGCCGCCGATGCGACCTATACCACCGGCGCCGAACTGTTCGTCGACGGCGGCTCGATTGACCTATAGTCGGTCAGGGCTGACGATCTGACTTCGCTTCGCTTGGATGTCCGGATGGCCCCGAAACATCACCCAACGCCCCTGTCGGGCTCCAACCGCAAGGCTCTGACAAAGGAGCTCGGCAAGGCCCGCGCGATGGCCAACATTCTCGCCGCGCAGTCGGCCGAGATGCGGGCCAAGGGCGAAGCGCTGATCCAGCAGGCCGACAAGCTGCTCTGCGAAAGCTGGAACGAACGAATGTGGTCTGACGGAGAGCCGATCGATCCGTCACCGACGATCGATCAGGCCGTCAACGGCGGTTTTCCCTGGCTGGAGATCCAGTGCGCACGGTGCAAGACGCCGAGCGACGTCGATCTCGCGGCGATGAAGCATCCGCCGACCACCTTCGTGCACGACCTTGCCAGCCGACTGCGCTGCCGCAAATGCGCCAAAGCAGGCCGACGTCCCGCGGCGACCTTGCTGCAATTGGCTTGGCAGCCGCGCCATCCCCGAACCGAAGTCTGAGCAATGTGCAATTTGTACTCGATCACCACCAACCAGGCGGCCATCATCGCGCTGTTTCGTGTCGTGAACAGATACGTCGGCAACCTGGCGCCGATGCCGGGCGTGTTTCCGGACTACCAAGCGCCGATCGTTCGCAACGGGGCCGAAGGCCGCGAACTCGCCACGGCGCGATGGGGAATGCCATCGTCGCAGCACGCTCTGATGGAGGCGACCAAGAAGCGCGCCGCGAAACTGGAAGCGAACGGCAAGCCTGTCGACTTCAAACAGTTGCTCCGGATGGCGCCGGACGGCGGCACGACCAACATCCGCAACGTGAAAAGCAAGCACTGGACGCGATGGCTTGCAGCCGAAAACCGCTGCGTGGTGCCGTTCAACTCCTTCAGCGAGTTCAACAAGGCGGAAGGCGGCGACATCTGGTTTGCGCTCAATGAAACACGCCCCCTCGCCTGCTTCGCCGGCATCTGGACCAACTGGACGTCCGTCCGCATGGTTAAGGAAGGCGAGACGACCAACGACATCTTCGCGTTCCTGACGACGTCGCCGAACGCTGTCGTCGAGCCGATCCATCCGAAGGCGATGCCGGTGATCTTGACGACCGATGAAGAACGAGACGTCTAGATGCGGGCACCATGGGATGAGGCGAAGGCACTGCAAAGGCCGTTGCCGGATGATGCACTGAAGATCGTCGCACGTGGTGTCGACAAAGAGGACAAGGCTGCGGCATGAAGTTCGTCGAGCCGAGCCACTTCGCTGACCCCGACACCGCCGCCCGCAAGCTGGTGGAGATCGCCAACGCCGTCGAGACGGTGCAGGACGGCCGCGTTTACATCGAGCTGATCAACGGGCCTTTCCTCAAGGCGGGAGGCTCGCCGGACCAATACCGCGCTACCCTCGCCCGCGCTATCGAGTTAGGCTGGCTGAGGCTCCACGAATCCGGAACCTATGTGAAGTTTACGGAAGCTGGCGCGGACCTCTTCGCGTAGTGGCTCACGTCGCCATCAGAGCGGCGGAACCCAAAGCGGAACCTTATTTGAATCCCAAGTTATACCGGAGACGCAGCTAACCAGCTTAGGTGCGGACAATGATGAAATATCGAGACATCGAATATACGGTTATTCAAGGCATCGGGCGACACTTGTGGAAATGGTCCGCGTCGGTTGCGGACGTGGTGATCACGGGCCAAGAGCACAGTAAATCGGCGGCAATGACCGAAGCCGAGAAAGCGATTGACCGGGCACTCGCTCCTAAAAAGGTGCGACTTGTGCCACCCAAGGGGGAAACGAATACGCCTTAGCTATTCACCCCTGAAGGGCAAGCCGCAATCGAAGCTTTGATGCTGGTCGCGACGCTGGGCGGGCCGACGATGCTCGCGCGGACCGGCGTCATGCGGGCACTGAACCGGCACGTCGAGCGCCTGTTCAATCCCGACCGGAAGGACCATCATTGGGGTGGCGGAAGCTGGCGAGGGATCAATGACGCGCGGCTTGAACTGAAAGAGGCCGCCAACTGAGGCGGCCACACAGGCAAAGGGGACTTCTTGTGTCGAGAGATTCTTTTAGGTGGGGTCTCGTTGGCTCCCTCATCATCCTTTTCGTCACAACAATCTTTTCCCACGCAGGATGGGCAAACCTATTCTCCCAGGACGAGGACATCCTGTTCTTTTTGCAGGTGGCATCACTTCTGGCGGCCGTCGTAGCCGCTGTTGGCTTGATAGTGACGCGCAAGCCGCCGGAAGCTAGGTAGGCCGCTTGGCGGCCCTATTAGCTGCCAGCTTCTTTTCGATATAGGCGTTCACAGTGTCGGCAAGATTGCGATGATCACCTGTAACAGCATTGCGTTGGTTAAGGACATCTTGCTGCACGAACCGCAGTCCACTCTCTCTGGCTTGAACTGGGGCGGCGTCCCAGTATTCGTTAATGGCCCTTTTAGCTAAGGGAATGCCGTTAACGTCGCCCTTGGCTATCAACCGGCGCAAGATTCCCAGGCAAGTATCGATGTGTCCCATGGCACGGATATATGCGACCAGAATCAAACTAGGCCACTCACGTTTTCGAATTAGGCCACTAGGGGTCGAAACAGGCCAGTACCAGCGATTTGACCAGACTGACAGTTTGGGACGACCCAGCCATCCGGGATGCCTTGGCCTGGACCTGGCCGTCGCGGAGAACCGGCGACCGGCCAAGTTTCGATTGCCGCGACGGGTCGCTACGAAGCTCGACCCAGCGGCCAGCGGCGAGGATGCGCTCTGACGGAACCGAGGAGCGCGCGATGCGTTGCCCTCAACAAAGGCGCGCACGAGAAGGGGGCACGAGAAGGTGGCTACCCGCCGGCTTTCCTCGCCAGGATCACCTAGAGTAGGTCTGCTTCCGTTCGCGAAATCGACCGACATTGGCGCACCTCAGAAGGAGGCTCCCATGTCAACTGTCATCACTTCAGAACGTACCTTTCAGGAAGCTGCAACTTACGGCGGATTGGCTGATGCCATCGGCGGAGCTGCGACCATCATTCTGGCGATCGTCGCACTGTCGAGCGTCGGCCAATCCCTGCTGGCCGCGATTGCGACGGTCGTCTTCGGGGCGGCGCTGCTGATACAGGGCGGCACCATGCCCACCGAGTTCACAAAGCTGATGGCCCCGCCGAGTGCTGCCAGCACGGCCGAAGAGGTCGTGGGAGGCGGCGGACTTTCGGCTCTGTTCCTGGTGGGAGCAGCCGGTATCGTGCTCGGCGTGCTTGCTCTTGTCGGCATCTCTGCACAGACCCTGACGGCCGCAGCAGTCATCGCGTTCGGGGGCGCGCGGCGGTTGAGTAGCAATTCGGTTTGGCGTCTCTACCGGGCGAAGCGGGCTTCTTATCGAGCCGGGGCCGCCGGGACGCTTTCGGGGGCCGAGTTCCTCGCGGGTGAAATGGCCTCTGGCTCGGCGGTTCTGCAGGCCCTTTCGGGTCTTGCCGCGATCATTCTTGGCATTCTCGCGGAAACCGGAACAAATCCGAACGTACTCATACTCGTTGGTCTGCTAGTCCTGGGAGCTACCGTGCTCTTGATCGGCAGCACCCTGAGCGGCGCGGTCATGGGCTTCATGGAGCCGGCTGTCACGCGTAGAGGGGAAGCTTTGGCGCAGTCGCCGGAGGGCGTATAATTGGATGGTTCTTCGCGCAAAATGATCAACATGACGGAGGTGGCCATGAAATATGTGCTGCTTGGTAATCTGAGTCCGGAGTGGGCATGTAAGCAGTCGGAGCGGATCGACAAGGCCAAGGCAAAGCTCGACAAGCTGGGCATCAAGATCGAGTCGATCCACTACACCCAAGGCTACTACGATTTCGTTGACATCGTCGATGCCCCGAAACCGGAGGCGATGCTCGCGTTCTCCGTCTGGTACTCCACCCAGGGTCTGGGGCGGATCCAAAGCATGCCGGCCTTCGACGCAAAGAGTTTCGAAACCGCGATCAACGACGTAGCGGGCTAAGCGACGCGTGATGGCTCACAGCTTTCCTGCCACCTCCTGTGCCACCTCGCTTGCGCGAGCTTGCTGCAGCATTATTCCGAGGCGCGGTGGCACGGAGCGCAGAACCAGAGGAGGCGGTGGGGAAGCTGATGATCCGGGGTCAGCCCCTCAGGTCTCGCATGTGCGGGTCAAGCGCGGCGTGCAGCTGCACATCATTGGAAGTGTCAGATGCGATCGTGCCGACAAACTGCCAACATCGCGAGTATTGGACTTCGCCATATCGCGTGATGGTGTCTCTGATGGGTCAAACTCGGACCTCTCGCGCAATTGCGACGCCCGCTTTACCCCCAAGAACCGACATCGTCGGTTAGACCGGCCACGTCAGACAAGTGGAGCGTCCGGATATGCCCCCGGCCACCAGATGCAAACTAATGGCCCCGTGAATGGCTCTCCCGGAGCATCAGGCTACGCCCCGGGCAAACTCAAGCTTTGAAGTAAAAAAGAGGCCGCCTCAGTTGGCGGCCTCTTCGAAATGGGCTCGAGATTATAAATCACCACCAATGGCGATGATGCCGCCAACCATAGTGGTGACCGCGGCCTCGGCCCCAACCGTAATGATGGCCACGACCGCCCATATGGCCGTGACCATGACCGTGGCCGCCCTTGACTTGGATGACAGCTCCGCCGGAGCCGCCGAGAGCATCCGGTGTTGCCGCGGGCATCGCGGACGCTGTTCCTGCCGCAGCAAGGCTGGCGAGTGCAGCAAGTCCAACAAGTGCAAATTTCAATTTCATGGGCTTCTTCCTGTGGCATTCTAGAATGTCGCACACAGTAAGAAGCTGAATATGAACAAAGGATGAGCAGGCGAGCCGTTTTGCGTGACACGAAAAAATGACCCGGCGGCCGATGCGGTTCACTCCAGAACCTCATATTCGAACGCCACGCCTTCCGGGTCGTTTTCCTCGAACCACTTCTCTGCGGCGTCGACGGTAGCGAACACCTTGAGATGATCGGCATCGCCGACCTGTTTGCTCGTGTTGACATAGATGAACACGGTCATCGATCCCTCGCTAGATTGCGTTCCCCCAATGATGCTCTTTGCGAGTTGGATCAAACACCCGTTCAACGTGACGGTTCAATGCTCTCATGACGCCAATGCGCGGCAGCATGTTGTGTCCAAAGTTTTGCTGGAATGGCGAGTTCGATGTTTTTACAGGGCGATGACGGGCGCGAGCCACGGAAAGCGCGACAGGTTCCGGCAAATCACAAACGAAAACCGTCTGTGTTCGTTTTTGAATAGCAGCGCGCGGCTTTTACGAGCGGCGTGACCTGCGGCGTGCGATAATTGATCATCGTCGGCTCAAGGTTGGATGGGGATCACCGAATGTCAATGTTCCTCGATATCTTTGCCGTGTTGCTCGCTTGGGGAGTGGCTGCTGCCTGGGTTCTAACCGGTCGTGGCAAGCTTCGGCGCGATTTGGATCATCTCGGACAGGAGGTGCAGACGAAGCCCGGCTCGAAATCTGAGAGCTGTACACCGTGCGCGCGCTGATCAGCATTGATCCCTGTCCAGTGGCTGCAGCGATAGTAGCTGCAGTAGATCGGCAGACGGCGAACACCGGCGGCGCGCATCTCTCCGAGGGTGATCTTTTGGCGGGCGGGCCGCCCACATCACCACCTACATCAGCAAGCGCGGCGGCATCCGTTCCAGGCGCGCATTAATTGCGGTTCGAGGTGCTTCCGGGATGCGCTGCCAGCCCAGCTCACCGCGATGGGCTACATCGTCGAGAAGATCGGCACGCCGCAGCGCGTCCTGCCGCATGCGGTCGCGCAACGGTTCGAGGTCGCGCATCGAGCGGTGCGCTCGTCCCGGTGACCGAGGGCTCGAGCAAGCCGGTCACGGTCACGAACGCCGGGATCGCGGCCGTCGAGCAGTTTGATCTGCGGATGCCCTGACGCGGCAACATGCCGCGCCATAAGTCGCTTTTCACGGGGCTCGCTTTTTCTCCAATTCTGACGCAAGCTCCGCCCGGCCCGTGGCATCTATCGGTGATGAGAACGCCGGTTGCGCTCCCGCCCTTATGTGCGTGGAGCGCGGCATGAACGACGGCGCTTATACTACCTTTGCAATCGCTCTGGGCGCGCTTTCGGTCATTTTAGTCGCGGCCGTTCTGTTGATGTAGAGGCCGCCTCAGTTGGCGGCCTTACTGCGCCAACATTATGAATAGCAGGCCTAATTTAAATTGTGGCCGAACCGAACGGCTTTTATCTGCATATCAGGTTCGGAAGTGCAAACCCTGCGGTTAGGACCCGTAAGCACGAGGTGATGTGTCATGAAGCGACGCCGACATTTCACACAAGAGATTACCCTTCAGGATCGGATTGTAGAGTGGGCTAAAGAAGTGCGAGCACAAGCCGCAGAGCTTCCCCCCGGTCCAGATCGAGATGAGTTACTGAAGAAGGTTCGACAGGCCGAAACAGCGATGCACTTGCAGGACTGGGCCAATTCGCCGGGATTGCAGCCGCCGAAGTAAGTGGGGCTCATGCCAAGAGCGAACTACTTTACCGCGCGTGTGTCGCGACACTTTGGCATTGCCCCCATCGCCATCGCTGTCATTGTTCTGTTCATGTAGAAAGGGCGGTACTGCCGCCTTTTCCATCCCCCCGTTCACGGGGTGGTCCCTTTTGAAATTTGGGTAAGGCCAAGCGGCTTTTTGGACGGTTAAATACACATCGAAGTGATGACTCAACCTTCGGTTAGGCCGCTAGTATTTTCCTTTGTGGAGTACAGGGGCATCCAATATCAGGTCGTCGAGACAGACAACCCAACGGGTTGGAAATGGACCGTGCAACTGGACGAAGGCCGCCCCAAACCAGGCCTTTCTATCTCAAGGGAATACGCCATTTTCGACGCCACAAACGCAATCGAGAAAGCCTTGAGCGCAGCACCTAAAGCGAAGTAAGGCCGCCTTAGTTGGCGGCCTCTTTCAACGCCCACTTCGCCGGTTTCCCCTCATTGGTCCGCTCGATTCCAAAAAGAAACGGCCTCAGCTCGGGGGGCAGAGCTGAGGCCGCATCGGGGACTTGTGCCGGGGGCGGCCCGACACGCTTCTGATGTGGGTCAGCGATCTGCCGTCGCCATTAACTTCTGTGTGAGAGTGGTGGCCCAAAACAACGCGGCCCCGGCGCTTGGCGTCGCCGGGGCCGCGTTAGGAGGTTTGTGCCATTGGGGACGGCACACCCCCCAGACAGGTAACCGTTCCCAAGTTGCGGCTTGGCGCGGCATACCCGACCTATGAACACCGCCCTGCGATCATATTCCGCAGAGTGGCGTTTCGCGTTAGTGGCCCGTTTTGAATCTGCGAGTGGCCAAAACAAACGGCCCCAGCGAGGCGCTGAAGGCCGAAGTTACCGGGGGGGAACCGTTTCATAAACCCGCCGATCCCATACTCTCCTTTAGACTTTAAGAGTGGCCCAATTTGGAAAGCGGAGTGGCCTAAATCGGCCAGTACCAAATCGCTCATGGACCTGCTCCCGCGTCCTGACGGTAGTGATGAATCGCCATCGGCTACGTTGGCCGTCGGAGGCTTGCTTCAAGGTTCAGTCTTCGCGATTTCACCCCACCCGGTATTTGCGCATGTAGTGTTTGCGCAGGATCTCGCGAGGCTGCTCCGCAAGGCGCCCGTCAGCGCCAGCCTGCGGCCCGTCGCGGCGCTCCGGCGGCTTCGCCGGATGCGGATGAGGGCGCTGTTTGGTTGGTTGTTGCTTTCGAGCCAAAGTGGCAGGCCTTGCTTCATGCGACGATCTCGACCGGACTGCCGATGGCAAGACCGAGATCGCGGTCCGCACGCCCCTGATTGACGGCAATTTCGGCGAGCCCGTTGGAGTTCTCATACCAGAAAGCGGCGCCTTGCGGCGGATCACTGAAGGTCCTCGCGCGGTCAAGAACCCGACCTGCCGCGGTCAGCCTTGCGCCGGGCGGCACCATAGTCGCCCTCAGGCCGGTCATGGCATTGCCGTAGTGATCCACGTAAACGATTTCGCAGAGGTCGTCCGGCCAGTCAGCCCGGCGATCTGCGCCGTCGTGACGTGGCCGACCGGGGAGCGGATCACCGCGCGCCAGCATGGCTGCCACCGGGGCGAAGAGGTCGCGCCCGTGAAAACTGGCCGAGAGATGCTTCGGCTTCCAGTCGATGTCCCAGCTGCGCGTCTCTCGGGCACGGCGCTGGATCAGCTCAAACAAGCCGTTGCCGGGGCCGACATACCAGCGGCCGTCGGCCTCGAGAAAAATGGACGGCCGCGTCCCGCCGACCCCGGGATCGACAACGCAGAGAAAGACGGTTCGCGCCGGAAACCATGCGGCATAGGCCGCCAGCAGATACGCCGATGCCTTAGGGTTGGCGACTGGCGCATCGGCGAAGAGGTCGGTAATGGGTATGCCCGGCGCCATCCGGTGTAGCACCGCCTTCATCTGACCCGTATACGGACCGTGCAATCCAAAATCGGTGAACAGCACAATCATGTTGTCAGCTTGCTCAAGTGGGCGCGCGCCTTGCAACGATCGCAACCGTTGGGAGCCTTTGACTCTTAAGCCACGACGCAACAGATCGTCCGCAGCTGAGGCTAGATCGCGCCTCCGGGCCCGGTCAGTGACCCATCCGAGAAATCGCATGTCTGCCGCGCATTGTCGTCAAACATGAGAGTGGACGCGTTGCTCACCGCTCGCAGTTACCCTTTCCCTGATCCTTTGGCTCGCTAACCGCTAGTCGTCGACGCCTCTTGCTGACGGTGGACGGCGCTCGGAAGTGTTCGCGGCCGGTCAGCCGGCGGCATCCTCGTCTGCGCCGTGAGCAGCCACGGCATCCACATCAATCGCGTGGCCTGCACCCAAAACGTGAAAGGGTCAGCTGCCTCAAACAAGGACCCGAGCGCTCCGAAGGACGGTGCTGCCCGCAGGTTGATTGAAATCTGCTCCCAATCACCATTCGGCGATTGTCGGTGAATGATGTCGACGTCGAGACCGGGCAAACGAGCGCTGGCTCTTGTGGCATCGATCTCGCTGTCTCGACTGTTCGTCCGCTCAGGCATGCGCCTTCACCACTTCCATGCACCGACTCCGTCCCGCTGGGCATCTACCCACAGTGATCGGCTTGCTAATTATCGCTCATCAGTCCGGGTAATGAAAGCCCAGAGACTTGCTGCTACGACCATGGCCGCTCCTTGCGGAAGGACGGGTTCCCCCTGTGGGTACCTAAAACCTAAACGCGCACATAGTGATGGTGCATCCCACTGAGGATCGGGTGTGAACGAAGATCCCGGTCTGCTGGGACGAGAAATCGGTGCATCCTTGCTTAGGGACATTTCAAAGTTCGACGCATATGTGCTTCGGTCTTTCGGCTGGCCCAAGCCGTCGCATTGCGCAACGGTCTGCAGGAATCCCTGATCCCTGCCCACGGGGCATTGAGGTTCCGGAACGGAACCCCATATTTTCGGCAAGGGAGTCCTTGCCGTGCAGACCGTAAAGGCGGCCCTCGTTGCGACGGTAGCAATCGTCGCTCTGATTGTCTCCCTCCTTCCCGGTTTAGCGGAGGAGAACGGCAGTCTTGCACTGACTATTTCGATCGACGGAGCGATTGGACCGGCATCGGCCAGTTACGTCAAGGACGCTTTGGCGAAGGCAGGCGAGCGGCGCGCCGAGATCGTAATTCTGCGTCTGAATACACCGGGAGGTCTCAATTCCAGCATGCGCGAAATCATTGCGGATGTGCTCGCCTCGCCCGTTCCCGTCATCGGTTACGTCGCTCCCTCCGGAGCCCATGCGGCGAGCGCCGGCACCTATATTCTTTACGCGACCCATATCGCGGCCATGGCGCCAGGCACCAACATCGGCGCTGCAACGCCAGTGCAGATTGGCGGTCCGATACCAGGTCTGCCGACCGGAACCCCGGACAAGGAGGGAAAAGACAAGAAGGATAGCGATCGGCAGGCCGAGCCGAAGGATGCCATGACGGCAAAGACAACGAATGATGCCGTCGCCTTCATCCGCAGCCTCGCCGAACTGCGTGGCCGCAATGCCGATTGGGCCGAGAAGGCGGTGCGTGAGGCCGCCACCCTCT
>Ga0210396_10007752_pt1 | contig 10203 bp, 8 predicted proteins | sample IncBWH17OmetaG_FD_155466 | JGI IMG/M metagenome (GOLD analysis project Ga0210396, IMG submission 155466) | Forest soil microbial communities from Barre Woods Harvard Forest LTER site, Petersham, Massachusetts, United States - Inc-BW-H-17-O ... | reverse complement strand
GTCTTTGCTCGACGAGAAGAGTCAGCGGTTTATACGAACGATTATCGACTCGACAAAAAGAATGGGCAACCTGATCGACGATCTGCTGGCGTTTTCCAGGATCGGGCGGGCGGAGACCAACAAAACGAAGGTAGATCTGGAGCGGCTCGTCAAAGACGTCGTCGCGGAGATCGGGCAGGACACAAAGGATCGGGAAATTGCCTGGAAGATTGGCGCGCTTCCGATCTGTTGCGGGGACCGTTCCATGCTGAGGGTGGTCGTTGTCAACCTTGTTTCCAACGCGGTAAAGTTCACACGGATGCGAAAGCCGGCCGAAATCGAGATTGGCTGTGTGGACGGCAATAAGGAAGTCGAGGTGTTCGTCAGGGACAATGGCGCTGGCTTTGACATGCAGTACGCAAACAAGCTGTTCGGCGTCTTTCAACGTCTGCATCTGCCCGAACAGTTTGAAGGCACCGGAATAGGACTGGCCACCGTTCAGCGTATTATCCACCGGCATGGTGGGACGGTCCGGGGCGAGGGAGCGGTAGATCAAGGCGCGACCTTCTACTTCTCGATTCCGAGAGCACAAGATGCAGCGGAGAAGAGGGCGAACGCTCCATGACCATACTAGGACGCATTTTGATCGTCGAGGACGACCCGAACGACGTCGAGCTGACTTTGACGGCTCTGGCGGACTATAACCTGGCAAACGAGGTCGTCGTTACCCGCGACGGACAGCAAGCTCTGGATTACCTCTACTGCCGGGGGGAATTCGACACGCGCTCCACCGGCAATCCGGCTGTCATGCTGCTCGACCTAAAACTGCCGAAGGTCGGCGGACTGGAGGTCTTGCAGCAAATCAAGTCCGACGAGCGCCTGAAGATGATACCCGTGGTGGTGCTGACGTCATCCAACGAGGAAAAAGATATGATGAGAAGCTACAGCCTCGGGGTGAATGCATATGTCGTCAAGCCGGTCGATTTCCACGAGTTTGTCAATGCGGTGAAGGAGCTCGGCGTTTTCTGGGCGGTCATCAACGAGCCGCCGCCGGGCAGCGTGAAGAAATGACATGTCCTCTTCGGATTCTGTTGCTGGAGGATAACGCCCACGATGCGGAACTCATTCAAGAGCTCCTTGAAGGCAATCATTTTGTCTGTGAAGTAACCCGCGTTCAAACACGAGCCGAGTTCGTCGCCGGTCTCGAGAACACCGAAATCAACATCATTCTCGCGGATTACAAACTTCCATCCTTCGACGGCCTTTCCGCATTGAAGCTCGCGCTCGATGCCCGCGCCGATCTGCCCTTCATCTTCGTTTCCGGGTCGCTCGGGGAAGAAGTAGCGATCGAGGCTGTCAAAATTGGGGCCACGGATTATGTTGTGAAGTCGCGACTGTCGAGGCTCGTACCATCCGTGCAACGCGCATTGCGCGAAGCCCGCGAACGCGCCGAACGCAAGAAGGCTGAGGAGGCGTTTCGCCGGAGTGAGATGTATCTGGCGGAGGCGCAGAGATTGAGCAATACCGGGAGCTTCGGCTGGGACCCATCGAGCGGAAAAATCTACTGGTCCGATGAGACCTATCGGATATTCGGATGCGAGCCTACGATAGAGCCGACCATTCAGATCGTGCTTGACCGAACTCATCCGGACGACCGGATGCGTGTTAGGCAAATCATCGACTGCGCCACGACCGGGAGGAGCGAGTTTACTGCCGAGCATCGCCTGCTGATGGCCGACGGCTCCGTCAAATACGTTCGAGCCGTGGCTAATTCCTCAACCGGCGAAGATCCGGAGAGTTTTGTCTTCGTCGGGGCGGTAATGGATATCACAGAGCGCAAGCTCGCCGAAGAGGAGCGCGAAAGATTGCGCCAGCTCGAGGCCGATCTCGCGTATATCAACCGCGTCAGCATGATGGGAGAGCTGGCCGCCTCGCTGGCTCACGAAATCAAGCAGCCGATTGCTGCTGCCGCCATGAACGGCGAGGCCTGCACGAATTGGCTCGGCCGTGACGCACCCGACGTGACACAAGCATCGAGGGCGGCCTCGGCAATGGTCGCGGATGTGAGGCGCGCCGGCGGCATCATTGAGCGCGTTAGCTCACTCTACCGGCGAGGCACGCCGGAGCGGGAATTGGTCGACCTCAACGAAATCATTCGGGAGATGAACGTGTTGCTGGGCGATACGGCGAATCGAAACGCCGTTTCAATCCGCACCGGCCTCGATCCGGCGCTCCCGACCACCATGGCAGATCGCGTCCAGCTGCAGCAGGTCCTGATGAACCTCATGCTCAACGGCATTGAGGCAATGCAAGACAGCCGCGGTGAGCTCAGCATCGCATCGAAAAGGACGGAGGACGGTCAACTATTCATTTCGGTGAGCGATACCGGCATCGGCCTTTCGATCGACGAAGCCGAGCGCATTTTCGAGGCATTCTTCACTACGAAACCGCGAGGCACTGGCATGGGCTTGTCCATTGCTCGGCGGATCATCGCGTCTCATGGCGGCCGTTTGTGGGCGAGCCCCAACACAGGACGGGGTGCCACCTTTCAGTTCACGCTGCCACCGGCGATGCCACTCGCGCGCGCGAACGATGTGATCGAATAGCGGCCCTTTTGTTCGCGGTGCAAGAGTCCGGTTCTGGCACCAGCCGGCTGTTAGAGGGTGGAAGTCTTGTTGTGCAAGACTGATTTTAGCGCTCCGTCCAGACCCATTTTCAAAAATATTTCCCTTCGCGATCAACCCAAATCAAATCCATATTTCACGCCGTCCCGTCCCTCTGAGGGGCGTTTCGCGATCGTCACGAACGTTGGAACGGGATGCGATGGACGTTGGGAGCGCCTTTGACGAAAGCGCTTCCTGCGGACGGCGAAGTCGTGTGGTCCTGACGCCTCGACGCTGGCGTTCAAGTTTGCGAATAGCGATGTCGGCCCTGTCGGGCCCGATACGCAGAAATTCGCAGGCGACGGTGACAAAAAAGCCCGATCACCGGGGAGAGCGCGGAGGAAACCGTTAAAACCATTGCGTGCGGGAATGCCGGGTGAACCGGTGTGTCCGTGGTGACTAACTCGTGTGCTTTCTACTTTGCACACGAGGCTGCGGGTGCGCCGAGCACCCGGCATTCCCCACGCCCTCACTTTCTGGGGCAAATCATTCTTGCACAACTCGGGCGTATCGCGCCGCGGGAATGCGGAGGCGTATCCAGAGTCATTGCGAGGAGCCTTCACGGGAACCATCGCCATCCGCGAAGATTATTTTCCCGCAACCGGGAGAACCATCATGGCACGGAAATATTCGAGAAAGGCTTCCGCCGATGTCGAGCGGGTGATGAAGAAGCGCAAGGCCGGGACTTTGAAGAGCGGCCGTTCGGGGCGGAAAGTCAAAAGCCGCAAGCAGGCGATCGCGATCGGTCTTTCCGAGGCAAGGGCGAAAGGAAAGAAAGTCCCGAAGAGAGCGGCGGCGAAGAGAAAGACTGCGAAGAAAACAGCCAGGAAATCAGCCAGGAAGCGCAAAGCGAAGAGGTAGCGTCGCCGTTGACGGCCTGACAACTTAATCGAGCACTCGAAGCATTGCCGCTTCTACTGTGGCCTCATGGTTCGAGACGCGTGAAGCCGCGCTCCTCACCATGAGGGGCTGAGACCTCATCCTGAGGAGCATCGCCAACAGGTCACGCGAATGCGCGCCCGATGACAGGCTCCGCGATGCGTCTCGAAGGATGAAGCTGTCGAAGCGGAGATTACGCCAATTCTCAACCCGCCTTCCGTGCCCGCGCGGCCGAACGATGGGCTTTACGGGCGGGGCGGTGGCTGGCCCGGCGTGCCGGGGCATGAGCCGATCGTTTGGCGGATGCCCTGCCTTTGAGACTTTGTTTCAAGGCGTCCATCAGGTTGATGACATTGTCCGGCTTTTCCTCGCGTTCGGCCGATTTGACCGGCTTGCCGGCGGCCTTGCGCCTGACCAGCGTCTTCAGCGCATTCTCATACTCGTCCTTGAATTTCGATGGATCGAAATGCGCGGCCTTGGTGTCGAGGATATGGCTGGCGAGTTCAACCATGTCTTTTGAGATCTTCGGATTTCGGATGTCGTCGAAATAGTCCTCCTCATCCCGCAATTCATAGGGATATCGCAATGTGATGCCGAGCAGCCCCTTACCGAGCGGCTCGAGTGCGATGACATGCTCGCGGTTGGTCAGGACGATGCGCGCCAGCGCGACGCGATCCTTTTGCTTCATGGCATCGCGGATCACCGCGAAGGCGTCGACGCCGGCCTTGCCGTCGGGCGCGATGTAATAGGGGTGATTGAGGTAGCGTTGGTCGATTTCGTCTTTCGGTACAAAACTGTCGATATCGATGGTATGGTTGCTCTCGATCTGAACGGCATCCAGTTCGTCCTTTTCGATCTCGACATATTCACCCTTTTTCAATTCGTAGCCGCGGGCCTTCTGATCGCTTTCGACGACGTCGCCGGTTTCGGCATCGACCATCTGCTGTTTCAGCCGATGGCCGGTCTCCTTGTTGATCATGTGGAAGCGGGTTTTGTCCGCGATGGTCGTGGCCGGATAGAGCAATACCGGGCATGATACGAGGGAAAGCTTCAGGGAGCCTTTCCAATGGGCGCGGACGGCCATTACAATCTCCGGCTTGTTGGGGGAATTCGGGAACTTTCAACGGCTGTCCGTGGTTTTGGTTCCGGGTCCGTGCCATCGCGCCGCGCGATGTCTCTTGATGTGTGGGATTGATCGTGTCCTTGAGAAACCTCTCGACCTATCGAAAGAAGCGGGATTTTGAAAAGACCGCGGAGCCGAGCGGCGACGCCGAAGTCGCGCCATCGAAGCGGCGCCGCTTCGTGATCCAGAAGCATGACGCAACCCGGCTGCACTATGATCTGCGGCTCGAATTCGACGGCGTCTTCAAATCCTGGGCCGTCACGCGCGGCCCCTCGCTCGATCCGCACGACAAGCGGCTGGCTGTGGAGGTGGAAGATCATCCGCTTGATTACGGCGATTTCGAAGGCACCATTCCCGAGGGCCAATATGGCGGCGGCACCGTGCAGCTTTGGGATCGCGGCTACTGGGAATCCGACGACCCCGAGCGCGGCTTCAAGAAGGGCGATCTGAAGTTCACGCTGGATGGTGACAAACTCCACGGAAGCTGGGTGCTGGTGCGCATGCGCCATGATCGCGACGGCGGCAAACGGACCAACTGGCTCCTGATCAAGCATCGCGACGAATTTGCCAAAGAAGGTAAAGCCAACAACGTTCTAGACGCCGATCAATCCGTCGCTTCCGGCCGGACCATGGACCAGATCGCCGCGGGCAAAGGCAAAGCGCCAAAGCCGTTCATGACGGCCAAGTCTGGCTCGAAGTCCGGCTCCGTGAAAGCTGACGCGGTGTGGCATTCAAACCGGGGCGATGCCGCCGAGGCGCGGGCCAGCAAAAATAAAAGCAGGAAAGCCGCGCCATCCACCGCATCGAAGGGCAAGAAGGCCGCCGCGATGCCGGACTTCGTCGCACCCGAACTCTGCACCCTGGTCGATCGTCCGCCCAGCTCGGAGGGATGGTGTCATGAAATCAAGTTCGATGGCTACCGCATTCAGTTGCGTGTTGAGGACGGCGACGCCGTGTTGAAGACCCGCAAAGGTCTGGACTGGACCGAGAAGTTCGGAGCAATCGCCAAAGAGGCAAGCGCACTCCCCGATGCGCTGATTGACGGCGAGATCGTCGCGCTTGATCACAACGGCGTACCGGATTTTTCGAGCCTGCAGGCCGCGCTGTCCGACGGCAAGGATGACAGTCTGATTTTTTACGCGTTCGATCTGCTGTTCGTGGATGGAATGGATATTCGCTCGCTCCCGCTGGCCGAGCGCAAAGCGCAATTGAGGCAATTGCTCGACGCGCGGACTAGAGGCAAATCAAAACTGATCCACTACGTCACTCATTTCGAGGACGACGGCGATGATGTTCTGCAATCGGCGCGCAGACTGGGGCTGGAGGGTATCGTCTCCAAGAAACTCAGCGCGCCCTATCGCTCCGGCCGCTCCGAAAGCTGGACCAAGGCGAAATGCCGGGCCGGGCATGAAGTCGTGCTGGGAGGCTGGAAGACCACCAACGGCAAATTCCGCTCGCTGATGGCGGGCGTCTATCGTGGCGACCATCTGGCCTTTGTCGGGTTGGTCGGCACGGGCTTCGGGCAGGACAAGGTCAGGCGCCTCTTGCCGGCGCTGAAGGCCGCGGCTTCCGACACGAGCCCGTTCGGCGGCAAGGATGCGCCGCGCAAAACCCGCGACGTGCATTGGCTGAAGCCCGAACTGGTCGCCGAAATCGAATTCGCCGGCTGGACCGAGGGTGGCAATATCCGGCAGGCCGCGTTCAAGGGCTTGCGCCAGGACAAGCCGGCCGGCGAGGTAAAGGCGGAGAGTCCGGCCATGACCGAGGCCGTGAAACCCACGGCAAGGATTGCCGCCAAATCTGGCAAAGCGCAGCCGAAGTCATCCGGCAAGACGCCGTCCGACGTGATGGGCGTCGTGATCTCCAAACCCGACAAGGCGCTGTGGCCGGATGGCGGTGACGGCGAAAGCGTGACCAAGCTCGATCTGGCCCGCTATTTCGAGGCGGTGGGCGACTGGATGATCGGTCATCTGAAGGGACGGCCATGCTCGGTGGTTCGTGCGCCGGATGGTATCGGTGGCGAGACATTCTTTCAGCGCCACGCGATGCCGGGCACCTCGAACCTGCTGGAACTGGTGAAAGTTTCCGGCGACCGCAAGCCCTATCTGCAGATCGACCGGGTCGAGGGCCTTGCCGCGGTGGCGCAGATCGGCGGCGTCGAGCTGCACCCATGGAATTGCGCGCCGGATGTGCCAGACGTGCCGGGGCGGCTGGTGTTCGATCTCGACCCGGCGCCGGAGGTCGAATTCGCCGATGTCATCGAGACCGCCAAGGACATGCGCCAGCGTCTCGCCGATGTCGGCCTGGAGAGCTTCTGCAAGACCACGGGCGGCAAGGGACTTCACGTGGTGGTGCCGCTGGCCTATGGCGCCAAGGACAAGGTGAGCTGGAAGGAAGCCAAGGCTTTTGCGCGGAGTATTTGCCAGTGGATGGCCAATGAAAATCCCGAACGCTATCTGCTCAACATGTCGAAGAAGCTGCGCAAGGGTAAGATCTTCCTCGATTATCTCCGCAACGACCGCATGGCGACCGCGGTTGCGGTGTTGTCGCCACGGGCGCGCGAGGGCGCTACCGTCTCGATGCCGCTGACATGGGCCCAGGTGCGCGGCGATCTCGATCCAAAGCGCTACACCGTTCGCACCGTGCCGGCGCTGCTCAGCAAGACCAAGACGTGGGAAGGTTATGACGACGCGGCGTCAACGATAAAGGCCGCGATTAAAAAGCTGAAGGAGAAAATGTGAGCCGCAATCTACGTGAGCTGTCATTCTATGTGAGCTGTCATTCCGGGGCTCGCGAAGCGCGAGCCACGATGCGCAATTGCGCATCGGGGAATCCATAACCACGATCGTGAGTATGGATTCCAGGCCTGCGCCAAGCGGCGCATCCCGGAATGACGAGAGTTTTTTTACATGCAAGTAGATGAGCCTCACAGCCTCCCTAGCAGCAGCAGAATTAACAGGATCACGATGACAAGGCCGAGTCCGCCACCGCCATAATATCCGGTCCCGTAGAATGGTCCGCCTCCGACGCCGCTGAAGCCGCCAAGCAATGCAATAATAAGAATGATGAGAATAATCGTTCCAATTGACATCTAACGTCTCCTCCAGCCTGGCAGTCGGCATCTGTTGCTCTGCCGTCGGCGGAAAAAACAAACGGAAACCCATAAGGTTCCACTTCAGGTGGCATTGATCTCCTCTGTTTTTCGAACCATGTGGAATTTCAATTGTTAGATTAAGGGAGGATCCAGCAATGTCCGCACCTCTTATCGTTTCGATTCCGCATGGGCTTGGCCGCGAAGAGGCGACGCGCCGCCTCAAGGCGGGATTGACGCGCGCCGCCACGAGCGTTCCCGTGCTTACGGTCGATGAAGAAAGATGGGAAGGCAATCGCATGGTCTTTCGCGTGCGCGCGCTGGGGCAGGCGGCGTCCGGTCACCTCGATGTCGCCGACGATCATGTCAGGCTGGAGGTGACATTGCCGTGGCTGTTGCAGCGCTTTGCCGAGGTCGCGCAGGTCGCGATCAGGAAGCGCGGCAATCTGTTGCTGACCAAGCGGAATTGAATTTTTAAGCGAGACTCAGGCTCGCATGCGTTTGTGCACCGGCTTCGAGGCGCCGGCATATCTGGCCTGCAACACCGCGGCCGGCAGGTCACGAAACAGCGTAGAGAGGGGCACGGCGCCGGTCTTGCTAGCGAGACCTTCCACGGCATAGCCGCTGAGGTTCAGTGTCGCGTCGAAGGCCTCGGCGCGGGGCCAGGTCCGGCCGCCTTGCGACATCGGAGCCAATGATTTGCCGATGACCGTGATCGCGGCATCGCGGCCACGGCGGCGGGCAAAGGCGATGGCATGATCGCGGTGCGGTCCCACGATCTCCAGCGGCTCGTAATCGCCACGCTCGAATACGTCAGCGAGTTCGGTGCGCAGTTTCAGGAGATGGCGGGTCCAGGCCAGCTTGATATGGCCGTCCGGCCAATGCCGCGCGAGGTTTTGCCAATTCGGCTGGTCGATCGACGTCAGCACCACAGCGCGCGCGGCAAAATCCACCGGCCGCCGGTTATCGGGATCGACCAGTGACAGATCCCAAAACTCGGTGCCCTGGTAAAAGTCAGGTACGCCGGGCATCGTGGCCTTTAGCGTGACCTGGCTGAGCGAATTCAACGCGCCCAACAACGCGACACGCCGTGCCAGGTTTTCCAGCGAATTGACGAATTCACCGGAGATCGAACGATCCAGAATCCGCTCGATGAAGGTCCGCACGCCGGCCTCATAATTCTCATCAGGATTGAGCCAGCTGGTTTCCTGCTTGCCCTCGCGCGCGGCTTTCACCGCATAGGCCTGCATCCGTTCGGAAAGCACGTCACCGCCCTGGCCCAAGGGCCATGCGCCAAGCAGCGCCTGATACAGCATATATTCGAACGTCGCGGAGGGCGCGCGCATGGCGCCGTCGATGACGAGATTCGGCGCGTTGAGGATTTTCCAGCGTGCCACGGCGCTGGTCCATTCGCCGGTAATTTCCGTCAGCGCCATCAACCGGGCGCGCGCATCCTCGCCGCGCTTGGTGTCGTGTGTCGCGGTCGCCGTCATGCCGTGCGGCCAATCCGTGGCGCGAATTTTCATCGCATCGTGAAAGGCGGCGATGGAAAGCGCCGGCGCTGACGGCTCGCCGCCAACCTCGTTGAGGGCGAGCAGGCGATGGTAGCGATAGAACGCGGTATCCTCGAGCGACTTCGCCATCAACGGACCGGTGAACTGTTGCACCTTCAGGGCGAAGCGGCGCACGCGAGGCGGGCTGTGCAGCGCGCGGTCCGGCCGGATCAGGTCCATCGTCAGGGTATCACGCAGAAAATCAAAAATGCCCTCGTCGGCGGCGAACCAGTCGGCGCGCGCCTTTTCGATGGTTTCCGAGATCAATGCGCGGTCCTTGCCGGAAGCGCCGGCCGAGGAAAGATAGGTTCGATAGATTGGAAAATGCAGGACGTAAAGTTCAAGCGCCTGCCGCAGGCTGTCGGCCGAAAAGTCGCGCGTCGAGTAGTGACCTGCGGCGATGCGAGCGAGCAGTCGCGCCAGCACCGTGAATTCACTGGTCAGCAGGGTCTCGAGAACCCGGCGTTTGGCGGCGATCAAGACCGGCGCGAGCCGCGGGGGCGTATTGCTGATCTGCCGCCACACCTCGTCGAGCGGTTCAAGGCCCTTACCGTCGATCAGCACCCTTGTGATGGTGTTCAGGCATTCGTAGCCGGTGGTGCCGTGTACGCCGGAGAAGGGATGCAGGTCTTCGTGTTCGCCGAGGATCTTCTCGACTATCACGTATAACGCCTTATGGGTCTTTCCTTGCGCCTCCCGGATCAGACGACGCAGCCGCTGGAAATATTGTGCGGGATCGCGCAGGCCATCGATGTGGTCGAGCCGCAGCCCCTGAAGCCTGCCGTCCGCGATCAGCTTCTTGACCAGGCGATGTGTGGTATTGAACGTGCCGGCGTCCTCGACCCGCAATCCCGCGAGTGTATTGATGTCAAAGAAGCGCCGGTAATTGATGTCGCTCGAGGCGAGACGCCAGTG
>Ga0210396_10007751_pt1 | contig 10204 bp, 17 predicted proteins | sample IncBWH17OmetaG_FD_155466 | JGI IMG/M metagenome (GOLD analysis project Ga0210396, IMG submission 155466) | Forest soil microbial communities from Barre Woods Harvard Forest LTER site, Petersham, Massachusetts, United States - Inc-BW-H-17-O ... | reverse complement strand
CCCATGCTGCTGCTGCCGCAGTCGTGGCACACCGACCGGAACCGGCGCCCGGCCATCGGCCTGCCGTGCGCCACCGGGTGGAGCTGGTCGTGCAGCTGCCAGATGATGTCGATGTTGTACGTTTCAAGCTGCTCGCTCGCCTGCACCGCCAGCTCGGGACGCTGGTAGGCGGCGAACAGCCGGTGGTACCTGTGCAGCGTGCCGGTGCTGAGGTTCATCGAGTCGGCCAGCTGCGCCATCGTGTAGGCGTCGGAGAAGCTGTCGATGCACTGGCCGAACCGCCAGGCCGAGCGCACGCTGTTCTCGCCAGCCTTGACCAGCGATCTGTACGACGCGGTTAGCGCGTTGACCGTGCCAGCGTCTACGGCGCGGCCGGTGGTGGTGGTGGTCATGGGTGGTTTCTTCCTTCCGCTCTGCCGCGCTCAACCGCGGCCCTGAATGCCGTTAGCGCGACGATGATCGCGCCGTTTGGGGATAGGTGTTCGTCGCTGGCGTAGGTCTCGAACCAGGCCAGCAGGTCCGACCCCTTGGGAAACCGCAGGGTCTTGCTCGCGCCGCGCGCTGGCTGCTCGGCCTCGGCCTGCGCCACCGCCACGAGCCTGGCGGCCTCCGCGGCCAGGTAGTCAGGCGCGGCGCTCACGGGATGAGCCCCATCACGTGCGCCAGCTCCAGCACGTCCTCGGGCACGTCGATCTCATCGACGCCTTGGTGGCCGAGGAACACCACGGCGCCGCACATGCCGCCCATCGGGTGGGTGCGCCAGCCGAGCATTTCCGCGAGCCGGTCGGCGGGCCGGTTCGGCTGCGGGTTCGCCAGGTCGCGCACGTCCTCGATGGTGTAGGCGCACCACCTGCCGTTCCCGATAGCCTCGAAGTGGCCGCCTATGGCCTCGCGCAGCGCGGCCAGGCAGGCGGCCGGGTTCACCGGCAGGCGCTCCGCGGTGGCCGTCCCATCGGGCTGCACCACCAACGCCAGCGGTCCCGTGTGTTCTATGGCATCAGCTGCGGTCACTGGTGCCTCCTTCCTATGCTGTGGCACCACCAGTTGGCGCCACCCGGCACAGGGTAACACCAGCTGGCGGCACCTGTAGCGGAGTCGCTACAGACACGCCAGATGGTGTGTACCCCGCTTAAAATGTGGTTAAGGCCACACTCTAAGCGGGGTATACTCTCTGCGCGGCGTCGTGTTGTAACGAGTAGTTACAACGCACGCACGGCAAGGAGCCACCCAATGACCCGCACGACGGACACCTGGACCCGCCTCACCGACGACGCGCGCTGCGCGCAGCTGGCCCCCGAGAGCGACCTGGCCAAGCTGGACCGCCGCTTCGCCTCCATCAAGGCCAAGGCAGCCGCCAACGCCACCGCCATGCGCGGCCTCACCGGCCGCCTCGCCTACGCCTGAAAGGCCACCAGCCATGACCGACCAGACCCCGCGCCGCCCCTACGGCAGCGACGTGCGCAAGCTGATGGCCACCGCCAACGGCACCGCCACACCTGTGGAACTGGCCACCGCGCACGCCGCGCGGCTGGCCACCGAGACCCCGGCCGAAGCCGATTACGCCTACATCCGCGCGTACCTGTACGCGCACAGCTGGACCGCAGCTGTGGACATCTACGGCGCCGCCTTGGTGCGCGCCGCCATGATCCCCGCGGACTTAGGCCATGACCCCGCACCGCACAGTGACCAGGTGGGTAACCCCGGAGGGTGCCCGCCTGGAGCTGGTCAAGCTGACCGGCACCAGCAATAACCTCGGCCGCCGCGGCCTCCGCGACGGCGGCACCCGCGACGGGTGGTGGCTGACCGTGCGCCACCCGGCCAGCGGCAGCGTGGTGGCCGAGCACTACCTCGGCGCCACCGTGCCCGAGGCCGCGCTGGCCGCCGCGCTGGCCGCGGTGCAGGCCGTGCCCGTACTACCCACCCACCCGGAAAGGAACCACCCGTGAGCATCGCCCTAGCCACCAGGCTGGCCACCGAAGCCATCATCTACCTGCGGCTCAGCGACTTCCGCAACACCGACGACACCACGTTCGAGATGCGCGAGCGCGAGCTGCGCGACCTGGCCGCCGACCTGCACCTAACCGTGCGCCGCGTGGCCATCGAGAACGACCTGAACGCCAACGGCAGGCCCCGCGGCGCCAGCGCGTACAAGACCCCGCGCCAGGTGCGCACCGCCACCGGCCTCATCACCTTCCGCACCAGGCGGCCGGTGTTCGAGGGTGTGGTGCTGGAGATGCAGGCCAACCCCGAGCCGCTGGTGCTGATCGTTGGCGACGACAGCCGCATCACCCGCAACGAGCGCGACGGCCTGGACCTGATCGACGCCGTGCGCGTGGCCAGCGCCAGCGTGGTGGCACCCGACGAGGACGGCACGGCCAAGTGGCTGCTGACCAACGGTGGCACCGACAGCCAGGTGCGCGCCTTCCGCGACCGCATCACCGACGCCCGCCGCTACAGTGACGGCGTGGCCGCCAACGTGCGCACCGGACGCCGCCGCTGGGCAGGCCGCAGCTACCAAGGCGGGCGCCGCCCGTTCGGGTACCGCGTGGAGCAAGGCACCGAGGAACACGCGCGGAACCTGGTGGTGGACGAGGCCGAGGCCAAGGCCGTGCGGCACGTGGCCGCCGAGCTGCTGCGGAACGTGAGCGTGGCCGCGGTGACCAGGTGGCTGCGCGAGCAGCGGGTGCCGACCGTGACCGCCGACCGCGGCACCGAGTGGAGCACCAGCGCGGCGCGCGACATCGTGCTCAAGCCAGCGGTGGCCGGCCTGATGTGGCGCTGCACCGACCGCACGCACGGCAGCCGCCACCCGGACAGCGAGCTGGTGGCCGCGCCGTGGCCCGCCATCCTCGACCGCGCCGAGGTGTGGGAGCCGCTGCGCCGCAAGCTCAACGACCCGGCCCGCCGCACCACCACGGCCAACGAGCCGCGCTGGCTGGTGAGCCTGTTCGCCACCTGCGGCATCTGCGGCAAGCCGCTGAGCGTCGGCGGCGCCGGTAAAGGCCGCGGCCCGGCCTACGTCGGCAAGGTGTGCGGCCACGTTCGCCGGGACGCCGCCGCGGTGGACGACCACATCACCGCGCTGGTGCTGGCGCGGCTCGGCAAGCCCGACGTGGCCGGGATACTGCTGCCACCCGCGCGGCCCGAGGTTGACGTGGACGGCCTCACGCACCAGCGCAATCAGCTGGCCGACCGCCGCGCCAGGCTCGGCCGCATGGTGGCCAGCGGGGCACTCGACGATGAAGCCACCATCGCGGCCATCGCCGCCGAGATAGCCGCGGACGACGCCGCCATAACCGCGCAGCTGGCCACCGCGGCGGCCGAGCCTGACGTGCTGGAAGCCTTCCGCAGCGGCGACCCGGCCGCGCAGGTGTGGGAAGCGCTCAGCCTGCCGATGCGCCGCCAGGTGGTGCGCAAGCTGCTCGACGCCGTGGTGATCGAGCGGCCAGCGCGCCAAGGCCGCGGCTTCGACCCCGACGCCATCAAGATCAAGTGGAACCAGGCGCTCGCAAACTAGCCGCTAAATATTTAGCGGCCGAACAGCATAGGCCGCCCCGCCGACACTGGCCGGGCGGCCTACGTGGGCCGGTGGCGGCCGGACTACGACGGCGGTGGCAGCCCGGCCGCCAGCCGCATGATGGCGGCGCCGTGTGGAGACCGTGTGGAGACGGCGTGTGGAGACGGCACAGGCCGCCCCGCCGACACTGGCCGGGGCGGCCTACGTGGTCCCCGCTGAAATCGGGGACCATCTCACCCGTGCGGGGCCTGGTGCCCCAGGTGAAGCTACGCGGCGAGCATACCCGCGATGTCAGAAGGCAGGCCGCTGGGCGTCGGCGCCGGGCCGCTGGCCGGGACCTCCCACGCGAACGGGCCGGTCTCGTCCCACACCTGCACCTTGTCGGCGTGGCCCTTCTGCGTGGTCACGCACACCTTGACCAGCTGGACAACCTCGATCGTCGGCTGGCCCTTGGCCTGCGGCTGGCCGCCGAAGTAGGCGTCGGTGTACGTCGGCGGCTGGTAGCCCTGCTGGCCCACCGGCTGGCCAGCCAGCGTGTCGTGCTCGGTCTCCAGGCTGAGGAAACAGTGCTGCACCGGGGGCGGTGGCTTGTGGTGGCGGGGCGGGGGCGTGTAGTGGACGGTCGGGGTCGGGCTCGGCGTGGCCCACGTGGTGGCCGCGCTGGCGCTGGCAGCCATACCGACCGCCAGGCCGAGCGCACCCGCGCCGATGGCGCCTACGAGGACCAGGCGCCGGAACCGGATTCGGAGCATGCGCGTCACAGGTTCATCCTTTCGCTGTGGCTTGGCGGGCCGGGCTCCCTCCCGGTCCCGCTGTGCTGACGCTCATCATGGCAGGCCGGTTCACCATCGGGGCTTGACAATCGCGCTGGCGGTGCTGTAGACAACGTGGCAGCTACCTGCACCCGCGGCGCTCCGTCCCGCGGGACCAGGCAGCGGCGACCACCGGAAGGTCGATAAAGTCCCGAGGCGCACGGCGACCACCGGGGGTCGATAAAGTCCCGAGGCGCTGGCCGGCCACCGGGGGCCGTTAAGTACCCGAGGCGCACGCCGTCCGAATCTTCCCGACAGGCGTCGGCCTGGCCACCGGCCTCGCGGCGCCGTGGAGGCTGTCGTGCCGACCACCACCACCGCCCCGCGGCTGTGGGATAACAACCTGCTGCGCCGCTGGCGCGACGAGGCCGGGCTCAAGCCCGCACCCGTCGCCGCCCACTTCGACATATCCGTCGCCTGGCTATACATGGTCGAAGGCGGCACCTATCAGCGCTCGGTGAGCGTGGATTTGCTGATCCAGATGTGCCGGTACTACGGGCACGAGCTGGCCGAGCTGATCATCCCCGCGGACCAGGTGGCCGAGCGCGCCGAGGCCGTGTCGTGACCGCCGAGGTGCTCGGTGACCAGGCGGAACCTGGCCCAGAACCTACAGACCCAGACCTCAGCCGCTACGACGCCGCGAAGGCCGCATGGGTGGACGCCAACCTGGCCGCCGCACCGCCCATCGGGCCGTGCGGCCGGGCCGAGCTGGGCAAGCTGCTGGACACGTCCGGGCTGCCACCAGTCACAAGTGACCAGGCGCAACCAAGGGACCCCGGTGACGCATCAGTTTGCATGGGCGTAACGTTGCCGGAAGGCAAACGTGAGGTTTCCGAGACCAGAGCGGGGAGCGGCGGCTCACAGCCACGTGGTATGAGCGCGCGACGGCGGGCGGCGCCGTGACCATCAAGCGGCGCCGTGTTGGGCGATCAGGACACGGGTACAGCCTCGACGGCGAGCGCGTGCCCGGCGTTACCACCGTGCTCCAGAAGACCGTCCCGAAGCCCGCGCTGACCTACTGGGCGGCGCGCATGGCGGCCGAGTACGCGCTCGACCACTGGGACCAGCTGGTGGCCGCCGAGCCATCCGAGCGCTATAAGGCGCTGTCCACCGCGCACGACACCAAGCGGGACGCCGCCGCGCAGCGCGGCACCGAGGTCCACCGGCTGGCCGCGCAGCTGGCCGACGACCAGACCGTGCCGGTGCCCGACGAGCTGGCCGGGCATGTGGAGGCGTACCGCGATTGGCTGGACCGCTTCGAGGTTGCCCCGGTCGAGGGCGGCAGTGAGCTGGTGGTGGCAAGCCGCGCGCTGCGGTACTGCGGCACCAGCGACCTGATAGCCGACCTGCCCGACATCTTCATGGACGGCGAGCTGATCAGCGCGTGCCGGTGGCTGCTGGAGCTCAAGACCACCAGCAGCGGCGTGTGGCCCGAATCCGCGCTCCAGGCCACGGCCTACCGCCGCGCCGACGTGTTCGGCGTCCAGATGGACCCGTGCGGCGCCTGCGACCCCGACACCCGGATTCTGACCGGCCCCCGCGGCGGGCTGTCCAAGTGCGAGGCGTGCCACCCGGACAAGGCCGGGCTGGCCGAACGGCCGATGGACTGGCTCAAGATCGCCCGCGCGGGCGTGGTGTGGATCAAGTCCGACACCTGCGAGCTGCGGCCGGTCGATACCGGCGACGACACGTGGGAGTTCTTCTCACACCTGCGCTGGCTGTACGACCGCCAAGACGAAATGCCCGGCTGGATCGGCAGCCCCGCGGAAGCGGTGCGCCTGCTGGCCACGACAAGTTAAGACCGGAGGCCGGGTGCGTTGCAGCGCGCCCGGCCTCATCCGCTCCAACCGCCCTGAAAGGAGCTGTGCCTCATGATGGTAGCCGCTACGGGAGCCGATCCCCGTGACCACTGACACCAGCCATGCCGTGTCGCTCCAAGCGTGGGCGGCCGAGGCCGAGGCCGCGGGCGTCATCGCCAGGGCGCTGGCGCCTACCCCGTTCGTCCCCGAGCAGCTGCGCCGGTACGTCAACCCCGACGCGCGGCCCGCCGACCGCAAGCTGGACTACGAGGGCACCGTGGCCACCGTGATGGCGGTGTTCCTGGCCGGGCAGGAGCTAGGGTTCGGGCCGATGGCCAGCCTGCGGTCCATCACCGTGATCAAGGGCACGGTGGGCCTGTACGCGCTGGCCGCGCGGGCGCTGCTCCAGCAGCACGGGCACGAAATCGTGGTCAAGGAATCCAGCAGCACCCGCGCGGTGGTCGATGGCCGCCGCGCTGGCGGCGAATGGCAGCGCGCCATCTGGGACATCGACCGCGCCAAGCTCGCCAGGCTCTACCCCGGCACCGAGTTCTCCAACTGGCGCACGCAGACCAAGGCCATGCTGGTGGCGCGTGCCACCGCGGAGGTGGCCCGGTGGGTGGCGTCCGACGCGATGCTGGGCCTGCCGCTGATGGCCGAGGAAATCGAGGACGGCCAGGAGGCCGCCAACGGCCAGGTGCCCGCCATCGAGTCGATGGCCACCGGCCCGCAAGGCCCCGCACCCGCCAAGGAGCTGCCACCGCCACCAGCCGAGGGCGCCAAGAAGCCCACCAAGCGGACCACCCGGCCAGCGCGGGCCGCGCTGCCCACCGCAGGCGACGACCGGCCGCCACCCGCGGCACCAGAGCCGCCAATGCCCGAGCAGCCACCGGCCGCCATACCCGCCGAGCCGGTACCCGACGCGCCGCAGCTGTCACAGCCGCAGCGCGCCCGCATCCTGGCCGGCCTGCGCACCATGCACATCACCGGCAAGGAGGAAAGCCTCGCGCTGATCAGCGCGTGGACCGGCCGCACCATCGGGTCCACCAACGACCTGTCGCAAGATGAGGCACACGTCATCATCGAGCGGATCGACGCCCTGCTGAACATGGGCGCCACCAAGGTGGACGAGCCCGACGAGGAAACCCCGGACCCGCCACCCGACGACGACGACCAGCCGCCGCCACCGCCACCCGACGACCAGATGGAAGGTGCCTGATGCCGTGGTGGGGCTGGCTGCTGGTCGGCCTGTTCGCGGGTGGCATCCTCGGCCTGTTCACCGCGGGGCTGGCGCAGGCCGCGGCCACACCGACCCCGCGGGGGCGGCGATGAGCGGCGACCTGGCCGAGCTGCCCGGCCAGCTGGCGCAGCTGCGCGAGCTGGTGCGCGAGGCGCACGCGGCCACCAAGGATCTGAACCGCGCCATCCGCGAGGCCAGGAGCTACGCCGACGACCTGGTGAAGATGGTGGACGCCGCGGCCGAGGCCAGCCGCCGCGCCGCGCACCAGGCAGGTGTGGAGCAGCTGGGCGCCTTCCAAGACCATATCCAGCACGAGATGAACCGCAGCGCGGCCGAGCTGAACAAGGCCATCGAGGCCGCCCGCGAGCACATCGGCCGGGCGCTGATGCCCAAGGTGGCCGCGCTGGACCCCGACGCTGGCGCCATCCTGGTGCAGTTCGAGGGCAACCTGTTCGACGCCAACGTGCCCACGGGCGGCCACTGATGACCGCGGCCGACGAGGGCACCCACCGCTGCCCGGCCAAGCGCTGCCCCCGCCAGGTGCCCGACCACCTCCTGATGTGCGGCGAGCACTGGCGCATGGTCCCCGGCCCGGTGCAGCGGTCGGTCAACATGGCCTGGCGCGGCGGCGCCGGGCGCTTCTCAACCGAGCTGATGGCCGCGCAGGCCGCAGCTGTACGCCTCGTGAACGAACGCCTCGAAAGGACACCACCCGATGCCTGACGTGAAGCGGAACGCCCTGCTGCCCAAGGGCGAGGAAAACGGCCTGGCGGGCATCGCCCGCGAGCTGATCGACGATCCCAAGCGGTACCGCGCCATCATCGCCATCGTGGACTGCAAGCGGGTCACGGTGGACAACGACACCCGCGAGGAACAGGCCACCATCCGCATCCGCCGCGCCGAGGTGGTGCTACCCGCCGACCTCGGCGCCGCCGAGAAGCTGATCAGGCGGGCGCTCGAATTCCGCACCGGGCAGGCCACGCTGCCGCTGGAGCTGGAGGACGAGCTGGAGCAGGCGTTCCGCGAAATGGTGGTGGACCCCGAGAACCCCGGCGCCGACCCCGACGAGCCACCCGCGGACCAGTGATGGCCGCCAAGGAGCGCAGGTGCGGTCGGCCCAAGACGAACGGCCAGCCATGCCGCGCGATCCTCCACGGCGAGATGTACCGCGCGTGCTGCCTCCACCAGACCGCCGAGGATCTGGCGTTCGCTGAGGGCTACCGGCTCGCGAGCGCCACGGCGCGGGCCGCCGTCGAGCGTGAGCGGCAAGGCTGGATCACCGAAGGGCGCCGGGCCGAGCTACGCGACCAGGCCGACGCCGCGCGGCAGGCCGAGGAACTGGCCAGGTTCCGCACCCACACCGAGGACGGCGAGCAGATCGTGACGTGCGGGCGCTACACCTACACCTGGGCCGGTCCCGGCTCGCTGGCAGTAGGCGACCGCGTGACGCTCCCCGCGAACTACGTCAACCGGTCCCCGTTCGAGGGCACGGTGACGGCGCTCGGCTCCAGCTACCGGGGCGCGCTGTCGCGGGTCGTGCGCAGGCTCCCCGCCGCGGCGATGGCATGAACGCCGACCGCATGGCCAGGCTGTCGCCGCTGGAGATGGCGCGCGACTGGGCGAACCGCGTCTACGCCATCGCCGCGCACTACGAGGCCCGCGAGGCCGCCGACCCCGGCTTCGGCCGCATCGAGGCGCAGGTACACCAGGCCGGCCGCCAGCAGTTCGAGGCCGCGCAGATGGCCAGCTTCATGGCCACCGTGTCGATAGCCGAAGACCTCCACGCGCTGCGCCGCATCATGCTCGGCGGCGCAGACCCCGACCTCGAGAATGGCGCCGTGGCCGACGCCAGGCGCACCCGCGAGCACATGGCCCGCTGGGCAGCTGGTGACGAACATCACCAGGACGAGGCACCGACGTGAGCGCGGAGGCGCTGGGCGCCACGCTGTTCATCATCGCCGGGCTGGTGCTCGGCGGCTGCTGCTTCGCGCTCGCCTGGTGGATCGGCCGCCGCGCGCTGGCCCACGCCCTGGACCCCGAGCAGCTGCCCCCGCTGGACCCCGACGTGATCATCCTGCCGCCCCGGCTGCCGGTGTTCGGGCTGTTCCCCGTCGAAGGCCGCGCCCTGGAGGCCATCAGGTGGTCCGAGATGCGCGCACACCAGGACAGCATGGCCCGCGACGTGGCCGCGCAGGCCGCGGCCACCGCGGCCGAGATACGTGCGCTGACGGCCGAGGCCGAGCAGCGCATCCCCGAGCGGTGGCGGCACGCGCTACCGCCGCGGGGGTCCGGGGCGCCGGGCAGCGCCACGCCAGCCACCCGGCTGGATGAAGGCACCCGGCAGCCCCGGCCGCTGCCAAGGCGGCGACGGTGAGCGGCTACGCCCGCGGCGTGGCCGCCGAGAAGCGCACCGCCGCGCAGCTGCGCAAAGACGGGTACTTCGTGGTCGAGTCCCGCGGCAGCCACGGCGTGGCCGACCTGCTGGCCTGTAAGCCCGGCCAGGTGTTGCTCGTCCAGGTCAAGACCGGCGAGGGCCGCCTGGACGGCGCCTGGTGGAACGACCTGCACGACGCGGCCAGCCGGGCGGGCGCCCTGCCCATCGTGGCCGACTGGCCTAAGCGCGGCCACCTGCGCCTGCGGCAGATCACCGGCCAGCACCAGCCGCGGTCCAAGCTCTGGCCGTGCGCGCTGTTCGTGACCGACGAAGTGGAGGCTGGTGGTGGCGTGGTTCAGGGTCGATGACACCTTCCTCGGGCACCCGAAGGCGGTCGGGCTGTCGAACGACGCCCTGGCCACCTGGACCCGTGCTGGCGACTGGTGCGCGTGGCAGCTCACC
>Ga0210396_10007749_pt1 | contig 10205 bp, 3 predicted proteins | sample IncBWH17OmetaG_FD_155466 | JGI IMG/M metagenome (GOLD analysis project Ga0210396, IMG submission 155466) | Forest soil microbial communities from Barre Woods Harvard Forest LTER site, Petersham, Massachusetts, United States - Inc-BW-H-17-O ... | reverse complement strand
CGCCGCACCCCGCGCCCAAACCGCCGTCAAAATCCCCTTCCAAGCCTCAGTCGAAAGCCCCGAAACCGCTGCCGAAGCCCAGTGTGCACAACCATGAGCATTCGCATTCCAACGCGGCCGAGCATTCCTCGAATCTCAAGCATCCCAACGCGATTACCTCGAATCCGAACAGCCAGAAAACGGCCAAAAACGAGACGACTCACCACGAGGAACATCACGACGGCCACCACCACCATTGGGATCATGAACGGCACTGGCATGGGCATCACCTTTACTGGTCTGGCAGCAGCTGGGTGGACGTGGCCAACGGGCAACCGGTCGTGGCCGCCGATCTGACTCCTCCCGTCGAGGCAGCCGGCGCGCCGCTCATGGACGTGGGCCCGGTACCGGTCGCCGTCGGTGCCGGCCGGCCGCAGGTCCAGTTCAACGTCGATTCCTCGGAGCGCGATTCGTACGACGCGGCCGCTCAGGCCGCCGGAATGTCGCGCGAGGATTGGATGCGCAGCCGTTTGAACTCGGCAGCGCACAATGAACTCAGATAGCGGGGCAACCCTTGTTCCCTCGTGAATCGACAAAAAACTGACCGCATCGATCTAATCGCAACAGTGGCCCCTGATTCGAGTCGATTGCTATGAGCCAGACCCCGAGCGCGCTGACACCGAAAACGCTGGAAACTGAGCACTCATTCCCGCAGAATCAGGGCTATCGAGATGCGGACATGCGTACCGGTCTCGGCTGGCCCCTCTCTGCACTGGCCCAGGTGCGATGGATTCCGACGCCGAAACAGACGCCGTCAGTCGCGAGTTGCTGGCCCGCGCCTGCGCAGGCGACCGGGAGGCGCTTGGGGAATTGCTCGAGCACAATCGCGATTACCTGCGCCATCTCGCCGACCGCCTGCTCGACGATCGCATGGCGCGCCGGATCGACGCGTCCGACGTTGTGCAGCAAACCTGCTTGTCGGTCCATAAGCAGATCGGCGAATTCGTCGGCCAGGATGCGGCCCAGTTTGCCGCCTGGCTGCGACAGATTCACGAACGAAACATTCGCAACGCCGTGCGCGATCAGCTCCATACCGAGAAGCGGGCCATCACCCGCGAAGAACAACTGCCCGACGGAGGGGACCACGCAATCCGCCAAACGACGCCCAGCCAGCACGTCGTGCGGCGCGAAGAATCGGTCCGCCTGGCCAACGCCATCGGACAACTTGTCGAAGATGAGCGCGAGGCGCTGCGCCGACGCTACCTCGAAGGGCAGTCTGTTGCCGAAATTGCCGCGGCCATGGATCTTTCCAAAGACGCATTGGCTCGCCTCTTCAAGCGAGCCATGAAAAACGCGAAGCGGCACCTGCGTGATGACGGTTAGCGGACAACGCAAGATTCTTTTGGCGGCAAGGCCCGTCCCGTGGATGATCCCTCTCGACCTGTCGACTCCTCTGTGCCCGCCGAAGGGCACGATTCGCGGGTCGACGCCGCTCTGCACGACTACATGGAGCGCGTCGATCGGGGCGAATCGCTCGATACCGAGAAGTTTGTCGGCGAGCATCCGGAAATTGCCGGCGAGCTGCGGTCGCTGATCGACGCGGAAATTCAGCTCCGTAAGTTTGCCAACGCCGGTGGCCAAGCAAACCCGCCCGACGACTCGACGCGTTCCTTCGCGCTGCACGGGCAGGAGACGATTGCTCCGCAGGCCGGCTTGAATCGCGGCGACGCAGCGGAACAAAGCCGCCGTCTCAAAGATCAATTCGGCCGCTACCGGATCGTCCGCGTACTGGGCCAAGGGGCGATGGGCACCGTCTACCTGGCCGAGGACACGCAGCTCAAGCGGCAAGTCGCCCTCAAGACGCCGCACTTCGACAAGGACCCCACCGGCGAACTGCTCGAGCGGCTGTATCGTGAAGCCCGGGCCGCCGCCACGTTGCGACATCCCAATATTTGCCCCGTTTATGACGTGGGAGAAATCGAAGGCACGCACTACATCTCGATGGCCTACATCGAGGGGCATCCGCTCTCGGCCTTTATCCGCGCGAACAAGCCGCAGCCCGAACGGCAGGTGCTGATCGTCGTCCGCAAACTGGCGCAGGCCCTGCAGGAAGCCCACGACCTGAAGGTCGTGCACCGCGATCTGAAGCCGGCCAACATCATGGTCGACAAGCGGGGCGAGCCGCTGATCATGGATTTTGGACTTGCCCGCCACACGCGTCCCGACGACGACGTGCGGCTGACGCACAGCGGCACCCTGGTCGGCACGCCCGCCTACATGTCGCCCGAGCAAATTGACGCAGACTCGACGAAGATCGGTCCACTCACCGATCAATACAGCCTGGGCGTCATTCTGTTCGAGCTGCTCACCGGCCAGCTGCCGTTCCGCGGCTCGATGATGGCCGTGCTGGGACAGATCGTCACCAAAGCGCCGCCGTCGCCCAGCGGGCTGCGGCCGGATCTCGATCCGCGGATCGAGGCCGTCTGCCTCAAGATGATGGCCAAGAAGCCCGAAGACCGTTTGACTTCGCTCTCCGCGGTGGCCGACGAGCTGGCGGCCATTCTGCGAAATCCCGGCACTCGCCCGGCGTCCGCCGGCAAAGCGGCCTCCGGACTGACGCCAAATCCGGACGGGGAAACAGCGTCGGCCGCCGGCGCGGGCTCGTCCAAGATTCTCAAATCGGCGGCGGTCAAATCTCAGATCCTCAAGACAGCGGTGCAAAAGACGCTGACAGCCGCCGACCTGACGTCGCTCGAAGAACTGGCGCGGAAGTGCTGGACGCGGCACGACTACGACCAGGTGATTCAGATCGCCGAGCGCATCCCCGAGCAGAAGCGGAGCGAGAGCCTCAACTCGCTCCTGGAAAAGGCTCGCGCCAAGACCGATGAAATTGCCTTCTTGCTCGTCGACATCGACGAGGCGGTGCGGCTCGAGGACCGTCGGACCGCTCTCAAGAAGGCGGAGGCATTACTGGTCGTCAAGCCGGGCCATCGGCGAGCGCTCGAAGTTCAAGAGCGTTATAGCGGTGTGGGAGCTAGCGGGATCGTCCGCCTGAGCCCTCGGAACCTCGCACAAGCCTGGAATGAGGGGGGCTGGGTCCCCTGGAGCGTGCTCGCGTTTGGCCTGGCCGTCGTCGGCGTGATGGCCGGCGTCATCATCTGGTGGGTCAACAGAACGGTCATCATCATCGACTCCAATGCCCCCGGAATTACCGTCGCGATCAAAGGCCAAAAAGCGTTCATCACCGCGGAGGGCACCAAGAAGATCGTGGTCGAGCCGGGCGACCAAGAGATTAAAGTCAGTTACGAGGGGCTCGAAACCGTCACCCGCGAGTTCTTTCTCAAGAAGGGCGATTCCAAGATCCTGATTGTCAAAGTCGGCGACAAAGGGCTGTTGGCCTATCTGCAGAACGAGCAGGCGCCCGACAAGGCCAAGACCGACGTCGCGCAGAAGGGCGCTGCCGCCGGCTCCATCGAGAGTCCGCCGCCGACGCTGGCGATGATTGGCGCGGCCAAGGGTCCGCGGCCGGCGTCGCTCGCCGCTCCCTTCCAAGTTGACGATGCCCAGAGCGCTCGGCAGAAGTGGGCCGACTATCTGCATGAGCCGGCCGAAACCACCAACACGCTCGGCATGAAGTTCGTCCTGATTCCCCCGGGCGAATTCTTGATGGGGACGCCCGCCGACAGATTCGGCAGCGCCCAGGAGAAGCCGCAACACCGGGTGCGGATCACGCGACCCTACTATCTCGACACGCACGAAGTGACGCGCGGAGAGTTCTCGCAGTTCGTCGCCGCCAGTGGATACAAGACCGAGGCGGAGCGCGATGGCGGCCGTGCAGCCACCTTCAATGCCAAAGGCGACCTGCACGAGGACCAGAACGCCGGCTGGAAGAATCCGGGCTTCGAGCAGACCGACGTCCACCCCGTGGTGATCGTCTCCTGGAACGACGCTGCCGCCTTCTGTCGCTGGCTCAGCGAGAAGGAAGGCGCAACGTATCGGCTGCCGACCGAGGCGGAATGGGAATACGCCTGCCGCGCCGGAACCATCACGGCCTACACCACCGGCAGCCATGTGCCCGACTTGTTCAAGGCCGGCAACGGACTCGGACAAGAATTTCGCGATCACTTTCATCAAAAGGGGGACGATCAGCGTCCCAACGACGGCTTCGTCTTCACGGCGCCGGTCGGCTCGTTCCCGGCAAACTCGTTCGGCCTGTTCGACATGCACGGCAACGCTTGGGAATGGTGCCAGGATTGGTTCGGCGGCAACTATTCACCAGAGACGGCTGTCGACCCGACGGGCGCGGAAACCGGCACCAAGCGCGTCGCGCGGGGCGGCGGATTCGATTGCGGACTCTCCGCGCGATCAGCAACCCGCGACAGCAACGTTCCCACCATGCGGGCGGCCAACCTGGGCTTTCGGGTCGCTCGGGCCACCCGCGAAATCGCGCCCGTGGAAACCGCTTCAGCCGAGGATGCCTTCGTACCGTTGTTCAACGGACGCGATCTGACCGGCTGGAAGTTCCATCCCAGCCAGCCGGGCAATTGGCGCGTGGAAAACGGCATTCTGATCGGCTCCGGGACCCAAGAGGGCCAACCCTACGTCTCGGAGAGGAGTCATCTTTATACCGAGCGCGCTGACTTCAAGAACTTCCATCTCCGCGTGGAGGCCCGGATCAACAACGGCGGCAACAGCGGTCTCTACTTCCGTTCGGGATTTGGACCCACAAGGCCGAGCGACCACCCGAAATTTCCCTCTGGTTACGAAGCGCAGATCGACAGCACGGTTGATCCGGCTCGCACCGGCAGCCTCTACGCGGGAGGCAATGTGGTCGTCGGCGTCAGCGATACCCTCGTCCCGCCCGGACAGTGGTTTACCGAGGAAGTGATTGCCCAGGGGAATCGGTTCGTCGTTAAGGTGAACGGCCAAACAACCGCCGTGTATCGCGACGAGAAGGAGATTTCCGCCAGCGGGCATATTGCCTTGCAGCAAAACAACCCGAAGACGATCGCCGAGTTCCGCAAAATCGAGATCAAGGAGCTGCCGGCGGCAGCACTCGCGAGTGGGTCGGCCCGCACGAGCGACGCTTATGTTTCGCTGTTCAACGGCGAGAACCTCAACGGTTGGACGAGGGATGCGATTCACCGCGGAGGGTGGCACGTCGAGAACGGTATCCTCAGCGGGGGGCCAGCAGGCGAAGGCAGCGTTCTCTATTCCGACCGCGACGACTATAAGAACTTTCGACTCCGAGTCGAGGCGCGGATCAAGGATAAAGAGGCCAGCGATCTCTGGATTCGCACGCAGATTCCTCCGGACGACTCGACCGAAAGAAAACCACCGGTTGGGTTCGAGGTCGATCTTCGGGAGCCGACCGACCACAACAGGCCGAGAACGGGCAGTATCTGGGCAGTCAGACCAAAACCGGACGGCGGCAGGAGCACGTCCGGATTCGGCCGGAAGGAGCCGATGGTGCAGCCCGGGCGCTGGTTCACGCTCGAAATCGTCGCCGAAGGGAATCGGGTCTACGCGCTCGTTGACGGCGCGCTGTCTAACAACACCAATTGGTTCAAGCAGGATCAGACCAACACAAGCGGCCGAATCGCGATCGAGCAGCACGTAGGGGAACCGTCGGCCGAGTTCCGCAAGATTGAGATTAAGGAGCTCGAAACGCGGCAGACTGCCTCGATCAACCCTCGCAAGGTTGCCCCGGCTGACCGCGACGCTTTGATCGCCCCGTTCGACGAATCTCAAGCACACGCCGCACAGCAGAAGTGGTCCGATCGGCTGAAGACTCCGGTCGAGCTGATCAACAAGGCGAATATGCGGATGCGTCTGATCCCGCCCGGGCAATTCGAGATGGGTTCGATCAATGGCCCAGAATCCACTCAGCCTCGCCACGCGGTGCGGATCACGCGTCCCTTCTACCTGGGAACCTACGAGGTGACGCGGGCACAATTCGCCGCGTTCGTGTCGGCCACCCACTCCACGGGACACTCCGACTCGTGGAAAACAGGTTGGCGGTTGGACGACGCCGCCAAGCCCATCAAATGGGAGCCACGACGTCGATTCACCTGGCAGTCGCCCGGCTTCACGCAGGACGGCAGTCATCCGGTGGTCGACGTCTCTTGGGACGACGTGCAGGAATTCTGCACGTGGCTCTCGCGGACCGAGGGAAAAACCTATCGTCTCCCGACCGAGGCGGAATGGGAGTACGCCTGCCGCGCCGGCACGACCACCGCCTGGTACAACGGCGACACCCTGGCCGACGTTGTTCAGATCGGCAATTCCGCCGACAAGTCGGCCAAGGCCAAGTTCTCCGTTTGGCGAACCACGAGCGCCTCCGACGGCTTCGTCTATACGAGCCCGGTCGGCCAGTTTCGGCCCAACAATTTCGGGCTCTATGACACCATTGGCAACGTCCTGGAATGGTGCTCCGACTTCTTTGATTCCAGGTACTACCAAAACTCGCCCGACGCCGACCCCACGGGGCCGCGCGGCGGCAAGCGCCACGTCGCTCGCGGGGGAGCGTTCACCTCGATCGGTGAAGCTGCGAGTCGCATAGATTTGGCTACCAATCATCGCGCCCCCGACGTCGGCTTTCGCGTGGTCTGCGAGATTGCGCCGGTTCCACCGATCGTTGACTCGGCGCCGACTGGTGCGCCTCCCACGGCCGGTCGCGACCGTCAAGCGTGGGTTGGCGCAGAGAGCCAATTTGACGAGGTCGCTGCCGGCAAATGGCGAGAGACCTTTCCGAAGCAGCCGGGGCACGCGATCTATTTCTTCGATCAAGTCGCGGAGACACCGGAGTACACCGAGCTGATCGACAAAACCCGGATCAAATCAAAAGGCGGGGTGAGCGTCCGACTCGGCGACAATCAGGCCCTCATGCGCTGGGGCGGACCCAGCCAGGAATTCAAGCCGTTGCAGCCGGGACAATGGGTGACAATTGCCGAACACTCGCCGACGGCCGCCGCGTCACAGACTGTTGACCGGTCCTTCTTCAATGGTCGGGATCTCGACGGCTGGCACGGACTGCCCGGATTCTGGCACGTCAACGATCACGCGCTTGTCGGCACCGTTCCCGTCGGGCAAAAGGCCCATACTTTTTTGTGCAGCAAGCGAGAATACAAAGACTTCGAGTTGAAGTTCCGCGCCCGACTGCTGGGCGGAGTCGGCAACAGCGGCGTGCAGTTCCGCTCCAAGTACCGGGACGCGAAGACATTTTGGCTGGTTGGCCCGCAGTGCGAGATTTGTGCCCAGGACCGAAATCGCAAATATCCGACCGGAAGTCTCGTGACCGAGCCCACAGGTGAACCCTCAGTGGCTCCGGCTGCCGCGGACGTCGACCGCATTTTCAAGCTGGCCGACTTCAACGATTTCGAGATCCGCTGCGTCGGCAAACATGTGCGAATCAAGGTCAATGGCCTGACGACAGTTGACGCCGACTTCCCGTCGATGCCGGACGAGGGGCTGATCGGTTGGCAGATGCACGGGAAAAACCCGCCACGCGAGGTGACGTTTAAAGACATTGAATTCACGGATTTGAGCCCGCGGCCCGCACGGTCGGGCGGTCTCTAAACGGCCCCAAATCGCCCCTCAGACTCTTCGCGATCTGCCAAGAATTCGGAAAAAGGTCGCGCCGCCGTCTAGAAACCGGGCTTAGTCTTCTGGACTCGCCGGAAACGAAGTCGTCGGAGCCGATCCCGCTCGGGTAAGTGAAGCGCTATGAACTACTTTGCCAACATCATCAGCGGCCCCAACGCGGGCCAGCGGCGCGAGCTGACAAATCACGCCATTCTCGTCATTGGGCGCGGAGACGACTGCGACCTGCGGCTCTCCGACCCGAGCGTCTCGCGGATTCATGCGCGGATCACGCTCGTCGACGGCCACGTCTACCTCGAAGACGCGGGCAGCCGCTGGGGCACGCTCGTCAACAACAAGCCGACCGAGAGCCGCGAGCTGTTTCCCGGCGACTGCGTGGCCATCGGCGACACGCAGCTCCGCCTGGAGCTCGAGTCGCCGCTTGTGACAACGATCTCGCCCATCCACAAGCGCATCCTGCGGACGCTCTCCGGTCGTGCGCGAGGCCGCCGCAACGGCGCCAAAAAGGCCCCATCGCCCGAGCGCGACGACGATCCCGAGTCCACCCTCAACCAGCCCCGCCGAGTGGTGGCGAGAAAACCGCTCGATGTCGCTTCGCTGGTCGGCAAGAAGTTTCTCCGCTATCGGGTCGAGTCGATCATTGCCCGGCCGCGGAGCGGCATCATCTTTCACGCCCGCGATCCGAAATACGATCGGCCCATCGCCCTCAAGATCTTTCGACCCGACTTCTTCCACGACCGCCAGGGATCCGCGCGGTTCCTGCGGGCCATGCGGACCACCATCGCGCTTGAGCACGAAAACCTGGTCCGCGTCTACGGGGCCGGACGGACGCAGGGCCTGTGCTTCATCGCCAGCGAATTCGTCGACGGCGAGAGTGTTTCGCAAATGATCCGCCGCATCGGCGTGGCCGGCATGCTCGATTGGCGCAATGCCCTGCACGTCGCCCAGGGAGTGGCCGAGGCGCTGGAAGTCGCCCACGAGCTCAACATCTTGCATCGCAATATCAGCCCCAGCAACATCCTCGTCCGCAAGAGCGACCGCTGCGTTAAGCTGGGCGACTTGATGCTGGCCAAGGCACTCGACGACTCGGGCAACGAGAAGATCACCCGCTCGGGCGAAGTCATCGGCGACCTGCGTTACCTCAGTCCCGAGCAGCTCTCCGGCGAGCAGCCGCTGGACCCGCGGGCCGACATCTACAGCCTGGGCGCCGCGCTCTACGCCATCCTCACGGGCCGGCCGCCCTTCGAGGGAGGCACCGCGGCCGAAGTCATCCGCCGCATCGTGACTGGTTCTCCCGAGCCACCGACGAAGGTCCACCTGGCCGTGCCGTCGCAGCTCGAAGGCCTCGTTCTTCGGATGCTCGCCAAGCGTCCGGAAGACCGCCCCGAAAGCGCCCGCGCGCTGCGCCAGGAACTGGAACGCATCTCCCGCTACTGTGGCTTGTGATGCTTCTGTGGCCTGCCGTCTTCTGCCGCTCGCTGCCCTTTTCTCTCGAGGCGGACGAAGCGCCGAGGTGACGGTGGCTCGCTGGGCCGACCGCCCCGGGGAGTTCAAATCGTCTCTCCGACCTGTTACCGTGCGAGGGTCGACGCGCTTCGACCCGCGTTCGCGTCGATCCAGGTTCGTCAGTCGTCGGCCACGCTGGGCTCCGGGAAAGGTCGCGCCGCAATCGTGCTGAAGCGTCTCCGCGCGCGGAAAGAGTGGAAGTTCTTCGCCGTGCTCCCGCGGGCGAACCGGCCGCTGGCCGCCGTCTGGTGGCTGATCGTCGTGCTGCGGGGCGTGCTGCCGGCTGTCTTTGCCATCGCGATGGGCCTGCTCGTGGCGGCCGTCGAGCACGGCAATTCCTTGGCGGCCGCGCTGACCTTCGTCGGCGCGATCTTCATTTTGCTGCAGGTTCTCACGCCCATTCATCAGGCTGTCGGCGCCAACCTGGGCGATCGCACGGCGGCCTGGCTCTACGATCGGCTGACCGACGCCTGCGTCCGGCCGCCCGGCATGGGCCACCTGGAAGATCCCGAATTGACCAGCGACCTGACCGTCGCCCGCAACTTCGATCTGGGGATGACGGGACCGCCGCTCTTCATCTCGATGGACTTCATCGCCAGTGGTCTGGTCGAAATGATCGGCGGCGTGGCGTCGGCCGTGGTGTTGGCGGCCTACGCTTGGTGGGCGCCCCTGGTGCTTGCCGGAGCGTGGCTGGCAACGCACTATCTCTTGCGGGAAAGCGCCGTCTGGCGCGACCGCAACACCACCGAAGTCCGCAGCGCCCAGCGCGACGCCGACTACGCCTATCGGCTGGCCGTCGATCCGCCTGCCAGCAAAGAGCTGCGGCTCTTCGGCCTGGCGTCGTGGACGATCGATCGCTTCGTCAACCGCCGCACGCGGCTCTATCAGCTGCAATACCAGGCGACGCGTCTCCGTGAGCGGTCCGTGTTGTGGAGCATGCTCTTGGTGGTCGGCGCGAACGTGATCGTCTTTTGGGCGCTCGCCGCCTCGGCCGTGAACGGTCACCTCGATCTGGGTCGCCTGGTGATGTTCGCCCAAAGCGCGATCGGCGTGTCGATGATCGCCTTTGGTGGCCTCAACTGGGCTCTGGACGGGGCCGCCTCGCCGGTGGACGCCGT
>Ga0210396_10007745_pt1 | contig 10206 bp, 9 predicted proteins | sample IncBWH17OmetaG_FD_155466 | JGI IMG/M metagenome (GOLD analysis project Ga0210396, IMG submission 155466) | Forest soil microbial communities from Barre Woods Harvard Forest LTER site, Petersham, Massachusetts, United States - Inc-BW-H-17-O ... | reverse complement strand
CAGTGTGCTTACGCTAACGGCCAGCGACACGGCCACCCCTGGAACGGCCTATGATTGGCCAGAACGGGCTTCTGGGAAAGTCAGTTCGGGAGCAGGCTCGATCGTCCGCGCGATGCGCGCTGTAAAAGGGGAGGTCGGCCGACACCGCCCGACAAGCTAGAATGATTGTGAGAACCGAGCCTCCAGGAATTGTCCCAGCTTGGCCGTCGCCTTGAATTGTGGGATGGCGTCGAGCCCTTTGAATACGGGGGTAAACGCATTGGAAAGGCTCCAGATCGTGCGCGGCCGGAACTCTTCATATCTGGGCTCGAAATACAGATCATGGACGGTACGCGCCGAGATGCTTCGGTGCCTCCAGCTTGCCCTCCACAAATGCCTCGTAGATGACCGCCTTCGCTGTGACATCCGTGAGTTCACTTCGCTGCCACGCTTCCACTTGTTTTTGCATCGGCTCAAAGTTTCTCTGCATTCGGTCGACTCCAACCGAAATGCAGTCGATGAGCGCGATCGACTTCGAGTGCTTCGCGAGCACCGGGCGTGAATACGCCTGGAACAATGTTTCAAACTTGGACCACGCCTCATCAGGATTTTCCAGATGCGAGCCAACCTTCCAAGCGGTTTGCATAGGTCCGGCCGGAGCGATGTTCGCTGCCGTCTGAAAGTCTCACCAAGTACTCTCGATTGTCGATGCTACGCGCTTCCTCGATCAGTTCAAGGCGCACAATCCGTGAGCGGTGGATGCGAAGAAACTCCTGGGGGTTCAGTTTATGCTCCACGGAATTCATAGTTTCGTGCAATAGCTGCGAACGTCCTTTGCTGTGGAGTTCCACATAGTCTCCCGCTGCGGCGATCCAGTCGATGTCGTGCGTTCGGACAACCTGAATTCGCGGACCAACACGCACGGGGAAACGCGAGACGTAGTTTCGAGGCTCTTGCTTCATCAACCGCAAGAACCGGTCGGCCATCTCGATCTTGGAATCGGAGTGAGTGGCGTTCCGCGCACGCTCGATAGCAGCAGCAAAGCGCTCATCATCGATCGGTTTGAGTAGGTAATCCAGCGCGTTTACCTCAAAGGCACGCACGGCGTGATGTTCATAAGCGGTGAGGAAGATCACCTCGGGCAGATTCTCTCGGGGCAGCGCGCTGAGTACCTCAAAACCGTTCATATCGGGCATTTGCACGTCCAGAAAGACCAGATCCGGGGATAATTCCATAATCTTCTCGATCGCTGACGAGCCATCCTCGCACTCCGCTACAACCTCGATGTCCTGAAATTTTGCAAGTCTAATAAGGACTCCCTCCCGAGCCAAAGGCTCGTCATCGACAACTACAGCGCGCATGAATTTTCCTCGACGCGATGAACAATCCTCGTAAAAGGCAAACGAATCGTTATCTCGCAACCGCCCGCATCGAGCCATTGGAGTCTGAATTCGCATTGGGATCCATAAAGCCTTTTGAGTCGCTCCGTGGTATTTCCGAGGCCAACTCCCCGGCCATTCTCTACCAGATCAGCATCAACGCTATGCGGAGGACCGGAATTCCTAATGCCTAGACATAATCGAGCACTTTCCACGCCCGTCTGAATTGCTATCACTCCGCCTTGGCGCAGACGCCCCACTCCGTGCCTCACCGCGTTCTCAAGCAGAGGTTGCAACAACATGCTTGGCACAGCCGCATCCAGACTCTCAGGCGCAATCTCAAAAATGACTTGCAACCGCTCTCCCAGCCGGCTTTTCTCGATCGCCAGATACTCTTTAGCAAAATCCAGTTCCTGCGACAAGGCGACCTCCGCCACAATAGGACCATCGAGCAAGCCTCGCAGCAGTTTTGAAATCTGCGAAAGCATACGCGTCGCCCCCGTCGCGTCTCCTCGTAAGACTAGGGTCGACACAGCATTCAGCGAGTTGAATAGAAAATGGGGATTCAATTGGTATCGCAGGGCGCTGAGATGAGCATGTCGCGCTTCACTCTCCGCTCGCAATAGCCGTTCTCGCTCCCGCACGGATTGCTGCCACAGCTTAATGCTGAAGTACAGCGTGCACCACAGAAAGAGCATGACCGACATTTGCACAACATTCTCGAGCAAATCGGTCCAGACCAGCCTTACGACCCGCAGGATGGTCAACTCAGTAACAAAGGCGGCAACCGTCCCCACGGCCACCGACCAAGTCAAGGCACGCAGTTCCATGGCGATCCACGGGAGTTGGCGCCGCAAGAGTAGCCGGCAAACAGGCCGCAGCAGGCTGCTGGCGAGGAACAACGTAACGCAGCCAATCGTCTGATTGCGGATTTCTTCCACTTTGCGATAGGGAAGAACAGCGAGGATCAAAACGAAATAGAAGGCGAGCCAGCCCAGCAATTGCAATTGCCAGAACGAGGGCACGCCGAGTTCGTCGCGCTTCAGCACGATTCGTATTCTAGTGGACAGTTGGTAAGTTTCATCCGCAGTTGGTCGAGCAAAATCCTCAGTTTGTCGAATTCCTGCCGCTGTAAGCCGAATTGCAGTGGGCGTCCGCGTTCTTGTGGCATATCGTTTGTGCGAACAACTCTGGACAGAGGAGCACATGCAATGGACTACAGTGATGCCAGCATAATGCCCAGGTGGAGACACTTCTCGCACCTGCTGCTGACGGGCGTACTCTCTCTAATTTTCCTAAGTTCTCTGCTAGTTGCTGACGACGATACAAACCATCTAACGGAAACTTTCCCAGATACGGCAAATCTCCTCGCTACCGTTATCCAGCGCGAAACGCAGACCGATCTCGAGCTTCAGTCATTAGTTTTCAAGGATGACGTTACAGTTTCCACGCTTGATGCTATAGGACAACGGCGCACCACTCGCACTGAAACTCGTTACTTCAATGCGCCCGGGTACTGCCCATTCGCACTTCATATCACGACCAATGAAAAGTCGCTCAACATTCCATTCTCCGAAGTTCTCCGGACGTCGCGCATGGTCCCGCTGCAATGGTCCAGACTAGACGGGACACGAGTCATCGTCTTCTCCTTCGAACCACGATCACCAGTCGCCAATCATGGAAGCCTAGAAAGCCGAATTGCCGGGGATCTGAAAGGAACCGTCTGGGTCAGTCCGAACGATGCATCCATTGTTCGCTTAGAGTTCCGAACCGTTCTGCCAATTGCGCTGGGCAATGGTTTCCTAGGCACGATCGACTCCCTTGAAGGCTTTTTGCAGATGCGAGAGGACGCCAGCAATTTGTGGCTCCCCACCCGCCAGGAGTTTGTGACGCAGGGGAAGAACGCTGTCCTGGTGGTGGCAGGTATCAGGTTCAGTAAGAGATTCCGCACGCAACAAACAGACGAACTGAGTCGTTACGCGCCTGTCTTCGATACGGTTCAGAAACAACCTTCCCCGCTGCGTTACGGAGACTAGCGCAGGTTAATCAGCAGCAAGATAAAGAAAAAAATTATGCCAACCTCCAACGCCGAAGGCGCAATGAACAAAACCGTAAAGCCCGTAGTCAGAACTCCAATCGAAGCCAGCCATAAGCTAATGACATCGTCAGTGTCAATTTGGCTCTGGTTCTGCCTCGGTTGCGTCTTGTTGCTGTTTTCCTATGGAGCCAACAACATCGCTCTCGCGGCATGGTTGTCACCTGTGTTTCTGCTCCGCTTTGTTCGCAGGCAAAAATGGCAAGTATGGGTACCTCTCCTTTTAGTGGCCGAGGCAGCTGCCGCTGCATTTCAGTTGCGAGGAATGTTCCCCCTCTCTAGCACCGTTTTTTATGTATCTTTGCTGATCGGGGGTCTGCAATCAGTAATTCCCTTTGCCGCAGATGCATGGCTGGCTCGCAGAATCGGCGGTATCGCGTCGACGTTTGTGTTTGCTTGTACATGGACAGCCGTCGACTATCTCATGTCCTTTGGATCTTTTGGCAGCTGGGGGGCGGCAGGATACTCTCAATATGGCGAACTTGCCTTGCTGCAAGTGATCTCGGTTACAGGGCTGTGGGGCTTGACCTTTTTGATAGGCTGGTTTGCATCGACCTGCAATTATCTTTGGGACGAAGGTCTTACCTCCAGACCTGCTCGCAACGCGGTCTATTTATGCTTCGCAACCATTGCTACGGTCATTCTACTTGGCGGTTTTCGCCTTTCTTGCTTTCCGCCTCCCTCAGAAACCGTACGGATCGCTTCCCTCTCAAAACGCCCAATCGGAACTGAGCCAAGCAGCCAATCCATGGATCGTCTTCTTGCGAAGAAAGCCACCACCGAAGACTTTACTGAAATTCGCAAATGGGCCACGGCCGTTAATGATGACTTGCTACTGCGGGCTGACCGTGAAGCTCAGGATGGAGCAAAGATCGTCTTTTGGGCTGAGGGCAACGCCTTGGTCCTCAAACAGGACGAATTGGCACTTGTGGCTCAGGGATCGGGGTTGGCAGAGAAAGATCACATTTACATGGGCATGGCATTAGCGATCCTGAATCCGGGGCAAAACAAGCCCCTCGAGAATAAGCTGGTCGTCCTAGGACCTGATGGCAAAATCGCGATGGACTACTACAAGGCGCATCCGGTGCCGGGTGACGAAGCGGGAATGTCGGTCATCAAGGATGGCCGTCTCCAAGTCCTAGAGTCACCGTTCGGACGCATCAGTGCGGTGATCTGTTTTGACGCGGACTTTCCCCAATTGCTCGCGCAAGCCAGCGCTCTAAAGTCCGACATCGTACTTGATCCATCAAACGACTGGCAAGCGATTGATCCGTGGCACACCCAGATGGCCAGTTTCCGTGCCATAGAGCACGGCGTCAATCTCGATCGCCAAACCAGCCACGGACTGTCTGCGGCCTTCGACTATCAAGGCCGCACCCTTGCAGCTATGGATCACTTCCATTCGAGCGACTACGCCATGGTTGCGTACCTTCCTACCCGAGGCGTATGGACCGTCTATTCTCGCTTAGGAGACTGGTTTGCCTGGCTGAACATCGCCCTTGCTCTGGTCTTGACGATCGCGGTATTTCGCCAAAGGAACAGTCTCGTTAGCACATCTGATCGAAGCTGAATTCGCACTTCGCCCGGGCAAATCGCCGGCGAGCACTCGAAGTTGCCGGCAAGATTTGTACATGTTCCCTCGCCAGCTAGTGGCCAAGAAAAGGGAGTATTGGGGCATTGAAACCTTCTCTTGGGGCGGTGAATTGAGGCTTCGATCGTTGAATCGGCGCCTTTTCGACACGGAGGTTCGCTCACGTGAAATGGATCATTCGCCTTGTCCTTTTGTTCCTACTCACTTGGGGCTGTCCCGCCGCGGATAAGCCCGCTGGAAAGGAAGAAAAACCGAAACCGGCTCAATCGATCGACGAACTCCGCCAGCAGATAGAGAAGATCCTCAAAGACACCCACACGAACGGGGTGTCGATCGCGATCGTTCACAAAAACGGGCCCGAATGGGTCACCGGCCTAGGCATGGCCGACCTGGCCGGCAATCGCGCGGCAACCGCCGATACGCTCTTCCGCATCGGTTCTACCTCGAAGACCTTCGTCTCGCTGTCGATCCTGATGCTGGTCGACCAGGGCAAGCTGTCTCTCGACGATCCCCTTCACACACTGGCGCCGGAAGTGTGGTTCGACAATCCATGGGAATCGAGCGATCCCGTCCGTGTGGTGAACTTGCTCGAGCACACTACGGGCTGGGACGACTTGCACTTTCGAGAGTATGCAAAGCAGGCTCCCGACTCCATGAGCCTGCGCGAGGGCCTCGACTACGACCACCACTCGCGCACGTCGCGGTGGCCTCCAGGGACGAGAATGGCGTATTGCAACGCTGGACCGGCGGTCGCGGCCTACGTCGTCGAGAAAATAACAGGCCAGCGGTTCGAAGACTTTGTGCAGCAGAATCTTTTCAATCCTATTGGGATGAAGACCGCGACCTACTTCGAGCCTGCTCCCGGTACGGCGACCACGCTTTATCACCCCGACGGCAGGACTCCTTTTCCGTACTCGCACATCATCATGCGCCCAGCCGGGGCCATCAACGCGTCCGCCAACGACATGGCGGCGTATCTGGAGTTCTATCTCAATCGCGGCGCGGCGAATGGAAAGCAGGCGGTCCCCTCCCCCGACATCGATCGTATGGAGAGTCCCAAGAGCACCTGGGCCGCCAAACAGGGTTTGAAAGCCGGATACGGCCTCAGCAATTTCTGGAGCGTTGAAGATGGCTTCGTCTACCACGGCCATGACGGCGGAGTCGATGGAGGCCTCACCGACATGTCCTACATGCCCGACTACGGCGTCGGATATTTTTTCAGCATCAACAGCGAAAGTGAGGATGCCTTCGAACAAGTGGGCAAAGCGGTCCGGGCTTACATTACGCGCAGCCTGCAGAAACCGGTGGTGCCGCCAGTCGCCCAGTTACCCGTCAATGCAGCGGACTACGCTGGATGGTATGAGCCCGATTCCCCTCGCACTGAACTCACACATTTTATTGGACGCCTCGTGCGTCTGAGCCGGGTTCGGTTCGAAGACGGCAAGATGATCTCCTCCGAACTAGGAAGTTGGCACCAGGTCCACATACCGGTCGAAGGGGCACAGTTTCGTTTCGAGGATAAGGAAGCCCCGCCCGACCCGGTCGCAACTCTTGGGTTGCTGACCCCCAACACAGAAGGTCGATTCATCCAAACCGATTCGCAAACTACGATGAAGAGGATTCCGGGGTGGTTCGCGATCGGAGAAATTCTTGTTGCTGGGTTCGTGGTGCTCTCGATCTTCTCGATCGTTCTCTACGCGCCGTTCTGGATGATCGGCGGCCTGATGCGTAACCGCCGCCGTCCCGCCGAGCGCGTCATGCGCTGGTGGCCACTAATTGCGGTTTTCAGTCTGGTTGCCTTCGTTGTGATCTTTATCCTGTGCGGCGAAGACCTGATTGAACGGCTGGGAAATTTCACCGTGTGGTCGGCTGCGTTGTGGGTGGTGTCTCTTCTGTTCGGATTGGCATCGGTCGTAAGTTTTCTGGTTGCTCTACGAAGTTCGATCGAGGGAGTCCGTCCAGGCGTCCGCAGGTTCTCGCGGATCGTTTCAACGGCACTTTTGATTGGCGCTGCTTACTTGACCTTCTGGGGCGTTATCGGAATACGAAGCTGGGCCTAGGTCGGATTCGACACCGTGTTTGAATTTCACTCGGGGATCTGCTCTCAAACCGCTCACCTATAACAAACTGAGTGGATCAGGAACAAAGCCGAACGGCGAATATTTGATCGCCTCCCACGTCCGATCACGAGCTGAAATCTTAGGTCGAGAACTAGGGGCAAGTGAATGAAAGCTGGAGAGTTGGGGGAGTGCCAAAGTTTTGTTGACGTAAAATCGCCATCTCTGACAATGTCGGCGACTGTCAAGCTCCGACCGTTCTGCCGGAACGGACAAAGCCCAGAGTCTCACGCACGGCAACATCCAAAGCAACATTGGTCAAAGGTCTGATGGAGATGTAGTCGCAATTGGTCATTACAATCACTGCTATTTTTAAGTCCGGGATGAGCACCAGATTGCTTGCAAATCCTGTATCACCTCCCGAATGAGAGACCGTGGAGTGCCCATGATATTCCCCGAGGGCCCATGCTATTCCGGTCACTCGGTCGGAAGACTTGAAAGCTGGTCTTGATCGGACCGATTTTTTGTACCAGGCAGAGTGTTTAGGCAAATTCTGGCGAGTACGCCCACAACAAACCGAGTACAGAGCAATGAAGGATTTGTCCCCGGCGGCTTTCATTGATCCGCGCGATGTCTGACGATGAGGTTTTCCCGCGTGTGGCGTCCCCGTCAACCGGTCGGTTGGGTATACTCCTCTTGATGCAACCAGATCAAGAGGCAATAAGCGCATGGCGTAATTCTGCGCCGTTCTGGGAGAAGCACCGCGAAATTACGCGGCAGATGTTTGCGCCGGTCACACATGCTCTTGTTGAGGATGGGCTGATTGCCGGTGGGCACACAGTTCTGGATATTGCTACCGGCCCGGGAGAGCCAGCATTGACCATAGCCGACTTGGTTGGCCCAGAAGGCAAGGTATTTGGGATTGATCCGGCACCTGAGATGATCCAAGCCGCTCGGAGAGCTGCAGACCGTCTCGGGTTCAGGAATGCACAATTCCAAATTGCCTCCGCAGACCGTCTGCCCTTCCCAACCCACATTACAGACGAGTTCGTCAGCCGGGCGACGTCGTGGAACTCGTCTATTACACCGGTCCAGTCGAGTTCCTCCAGCGCGCGGTGCAGCCGCAGTTGTCCTGGGGGACGAACAACCGGACGCCCCTCCACTCGACTCATTACGGTCGGATTAAAAGACTGCGGCGGAACTGCAGGGATAACCTCTCTGGCGCTCGAACTGCGAATGGCTGCCAAGTCGGGCCCCGCGGTCATGGCAGACACTCCTTTGGCTCCCCCTCTAGTCTCGCGACGCGATCGCGAATCTGGCTGTCTGTCTTACCCGCGACTCCTGCCGCGATGATCGCAGTGATCGTTTCAGCAGGGTTCGGAATCAATCTTAAGAAATTGCGGAGAATTCGAGGCAAACTCCGGCAAGCCTGAATTGGAATTTTGGAACAGAATGGAACAGACTTAAGATTTTCGGCAGAGCTAAATGATTGAAAAGATGGTGGCCAGGGACGGAGTTGAACCGCCGACGCCAGCCTTTTCAGGGCTCAGCTATTAAGTGTTTACAATGACTTGGAACGCACGGACGACACCGTAAGTCATTGAAGATCACCCCAGGTCAAGAGTTTTGTGGGCTTTTGTGTGGGCTGGGATCAGATGACGCAAGCGTGCAACACATCCGCGCCATTTGCGGCAGAAGATCTCCTTGAAAACGTATTGCTCTGGTATCGATGGTCCGGTTCGGACCACCAACGCCACAATTGTCCGCCACTCGGAAGTCATGTAAGACTCTTCCGCGAGAACCCTAAATGACTTCCCGCGTTGCTCATTTGTCAGCAATGCGGAGCGATCGGCCCCAGTCCTGGCAGATCATTTCAGCTATGCCGACTTGTCGGTGCCGATCTCGCGCGCTTCCCAGGGGTCCGTTTCTGGCCAATCAATAGACCTCGACAGTTCTCTAAACACAAGGGCGTTTATCGTTACCTAAACAGTGGCAGTTTCGCCCCTTTCCAGCTTAAAGTGGTGTCTGACGCGGCCCGGAGTCGGCGCTACGAAATCGGCCAGCGATAGGACATGCCTCGACTTCTCGAACCTAATAGGGCCGAAGAAGGAGAATTCATGGATAGAGCAATACAGTTTCCCGCGAAGGTCCTATCGCGGGACGCACAGTCGGAACACGAGTTGGGGCTATTTTCGACTGAGTCTGTCCTGAACCTGCAAAAATTGATTTTTGCCGGTTCTCCTCTGTGCGAGGTTCTAGCGAACATTGCTCAGTTGGTTGAATCGCAAGCCGAGGGCATGTCTTGCACGATTTGGCTTCCCGACGAAGATGGAAGGGAACTCCATTGTGCCGCTGCGCCCAGCCTTCCTGGATTCATCGCTAACGTAGGGACGATGGCTGTTGGTCCGAAAGGCGGATCTTGCGGCACAAATCGGCCAGATGGATACAACATCGTTCTTAGTCTTTTTCTCGCGTCAACGTCGCCACAAAGTTTGGCTCCCAAGTCTTGCCTCCGTCATCCGAGAACGCCTGTTCAAAATGGTGGGAATCTGGAGTGATGTCCGTAAAGACGTGTCGAACCAGAATAGTTCTGCCATTAAACGGTTCCTGGTCGATAAACTCGCCGCGGCCATTCTTGAACTCGCCGATCATGGGCCGGTTCATGGTGCCGTCACTGCTGCTGGCAAAATTGAAGCTCCACTCATGGGATTGGGGATTATAGAGACGAAGATTTAATTCTTGTAAGTGACCGTTCGCGCTTTCGCTTTCGAGTTCCATCAGATTGGCGCGGCCATTCCACACTTTTCGGATGACAACAGTCGCCTCCATTTCGACCCAAGTGGTCGAGCCAGTTAAGGGATGCAGTCGTCGCGATATATGCGATTTCCAGCTACCGATTTCGAAATCAAAATCGTGCTGCCCGTCCCTCTCCGTGCTGGCTTCGGAGGCGGGGGGAAGGCTCGGCGAAGCAACGGTGCTCGGCAACGGCAGCGAATATTGGCCAAACACATACTTCCATCCCAACGGCGTTCGCACGTATGTGTCAGTGAACCAAAACTTGTGATCGAACGATCGTCCACTGCTCGTGCCTTTTTCCCACAACTT
>Ga0210396_10007744_pt1 | contig 10206 bp, 9 predicted proteins | sample IncBWH17OmetaG_FD_155466 | JGI IMG/M metagenome (GOLD analysis project Ga0210396, IMG submission 155466) | Forest soil microbial communities from Barre Woods Harvard Forest LTER site, Petersham, Massachusetts, United States - Inc-BW-H-17-O ... | reverse complement strand
ATATCAGCCGCCTGCGAAGAGATAATCGCTATTATTCCCATGACTCTGCCTGCGTTTGATCGCGACATAGCCCTTCCCCCAGAGCCGGACGTAACCTCGCTGCTCTCAGAGATTCGCCTCGGTCTGGAAGACCCAGCCAGTCGATTGCTGGTACTCGATGACGATCCAACGGGCGTTCAGACGATGCAGAACATTGAGATTCTCACGACCTGGGAACCCGATCTGGTCGACCGCACTTTGCAAGAACAGTCCCGCATACTCTACTTGCTCACGAATTCACGAGCGTTAGATGAGGCAGCCGCCGTCAAATTAACTGCTTCGGTTGTAGCCATCCTCCGTTCGGCCGCTCAAAAAAATCAGATTCGGTTCTCCCCGATCAGCAGAAGCGATTCAACCTTGCGCGGTCACTATCCAGCCGAGCTGAGGCCAATCGCCGATTTGTTGCCCCAGCCTCCCGATGGACATCTGATCGTCCCGGCTTACCCAGAGGGCGGCAGGATCGTGTTGGACGGCTGCCACTTTGTTTATGACCACTCCAAGGGCCGCTATCTGCCGGTAACGGAAACGGACTTCTCAAAAGATCCCACGTTTGGTTTTTCTCACTATCGGCTGTCCGAGTGGGTTGAGGAAAAGTCAAAAGGAGCCTGGAAAGCGAGCCAGGTGCTGTCCATACCGATAAAAATGCTGAGAGAAGGCGGGCCAGACGAGGTGGCCTCACTTCTAGTTCGATCCGAACACAACGTCCCCATTGTAGTAGATACCGTTACTGACACCGATCTGGTCGTGCTGTCGGCCGGGCTCCTCCGGGCTGAGAATGCTGGTAAGAGGTTTCTTTGCCGGACCGCAGCTCCATTTGTCAGAAGCAGGCTGGGCGAGCTCCCAGGAACCATCCTGGACCCAAGTGTAATTGGCTCCGGCCCGGGTCTGGTATTGGTCGGCTCCTATGTGCAACGCACCAGCGAACAACTGGCGGAAGCTCGCGCCCTCCCAAATGTCGACTCGATCGAACTTCTGGTCGACCGTCTGTTCGAGCCCGCCGAAGCCGAGCGACATCTCGCGGATGTAGTCCAAGCCATTGAATCGAGTCTAGCGGCGCAAAGGACGGCCCTGGTATTTACCACTCGAGGTCTCGTGTCTCAGCGTGGCCAACTGAATCACGTCCAGATTTCCGCTATTGTTTCTGCGGCTCTCTCCAGTATTCCGACCAGACTCAGCCAGCCGCCAACCTGGCTGGTGGCCAAAGGCGGCATCACGTCGAACGACGTTTTGACGAAAGGCCTGAAAGCCAAGAGAGCCCGGGTCCTCGGCCAGGTCGCTTCCGGGGTTTCCGCCTTAAAACTCGGGCCGGAATCTGCTTCTCCAGGTCTGCCCTTTATCGTTTTCCCCGGCAACGTCGGCGGCCCATCGACCCTCGCGGATCTGATAACGAATCTGAGTGGGGGCGCCAGGGCAGGCTCCCCGCCGCCTCGTAGTAATCAGTAACCAGTAATCAGATAAACGCAGAAAGAGAGCACCGAGGACCATCACTGATTACTGATTACTTCCAATTCAGCCCATCCTACCGTTCCTTCATATTGCCCGTGGCATCCGAGCAAAGATTGGGTCAGATTAAGCCTCAATCGAAACCATGGAGCAGGATCATAACCCGGCGCCAGACGGAAACGACGAAGCAGCCCCGCCTATTAGTCAAGTTGCGAAGAAGAAAATCCTGTTGGTAGACGATCATCCGATTTTTCGGCATGGTTTAACGGAACTACTCGACCGACAGGTTGATCTGGTCGTCTGCGGTCATGCTGATTCCGCCCCGAGCGCGCTGGAGCAGATGCGTAAACTGAATCCGGACTTGGCGATTCTCGACATTACTCTCCGGGGCACAAATGGCATTGAGCTAGTAAAGCTGATGAAGGCTGAATCGCCTCAACTCCCGATTCTGGTTCTCTCAATGCACGATGAGTCGTTGTATGCTCTCCGCGCCCTGAAGGCAGGCGCTCTCGGTTACGTAATGAAAGCCGACGGCGTTCAACCGGTTCTGGATGCCATTTATCGCGCTCTAGCGGGCAAGCTTTTCGTCAGCCAACGTCTCGGAGAAAAACTCATTTTCAAAGCGATCCATGCATCGGAAAGCGATTCTCCTTCGCCTGTCGACCGTTTATCCGACCGTGAACTGGAGGTTTTGGTTATGCTGGGACGGGGACACAGCACGCGATCAATCGCCAAGGAGATCAATCTCAGCGTCAAAACCGTTGAAACCCATCGAGCTCACATAAAAGAAAAGCTCGGCTTTTCCGACGCGAACGAAATGGTGCGCTTCGCAATCGACTGGGTAGCACACCAAGAGCAGAGTTGAGGACAAAATTTCACCACAAAGACACAGAGGCCACAAAGGTCAGAATCTGATAGTGCGCTTCCTGGAGAGCATGGCATAGGACGATCGTTCTCGACGCTGACGGCGATCGCGGCCTCCCGCTCCCTGTCAGGACTGGCTGGACACCAGTTTCTCTCTCCATGCTACTGGCGTCCAGCCGACAGAAGCCCATCCATGGTGAGGTCACGGTAAGCCCTAAGTTTGACGCCGCTAGGCGAAAGGGATCAGATTTAGCCCTGATTGAACTATCAGGCGCTGTTGAAGGTTCACCGATTGATGGCTCCCCGTCATTCTCGTACTCGTTGTCGTCCTCGTCCTCGATTAGCGGGACTTCGGGTTGCGTTCAGAACTGAGCGTTGGCTGCCATGAACTACGTTTGTCCGGTTGGCCCTGTCCTATCCGTTCTCGGGCTAGGCGTCAAGGAAGCCCCTATAGACCCGCTAATCGAGGACGAGGACGAGAACGAAAAAAAACCGCGAAACGCCGACTCTACAGCATCTCTAGCGGCGATTTGTTTCGAGGAGGCGGAAATAATGCGTCCAACTCGGCAAGGATCTGCTCTGGAATCTGAATATCCAGCGCCTTGCGGTTTTCGATGACATGAGCTTCGGACGCCGCTTTGGGAATCACGAGAATGCCGTCCTGATGCAGAAGCCAAGATAAGGCCAGCTGAAATCGGTTTGAATTCACTTTGCGGGCTATAACATCCATCTGCGCCGGAAGACGTCCCTGTTCCACCGGCGAATAAGCCATGACCGGCATTTTCTGGTCACGACACCGAGGCAAGAGGTCCCATTCAATTCCCCTGCGGGTGAGGTTATACAAAACTTGATTCGTAAAGACCTCTCCCCCACCTGGTACGGTGGCGAGTTCCTCCATATCGTCGACATCGAAGTTACTGACACCGAACTCCCGTATCATCCCCGGCTGCTTCAGCTGCAGAAAACCATCAAGTGTCTCGGTCAAAGGGGTCGAGCCGCGCCAGTGTAGTAGATACAGATCAAGATAATCGGTCTTTAATCGTTTGAGGCTTTGTTCGCACGCAGTCCGTACCCCGCTCCGAGTCGCCCGGTGTGGGTAAACCTTGCTCACGAGAAAGATATCTTTTCGCCGTCCGGCAATCGCCTCGCCGACCAACGCCTCTGCTCTGCCCTCCCCATACATCTCCGCCGTATCAACCAAGGTCATCCCGAGATCGAACCCGAGTTGTAAAGCCTTCACCTCTGATCGATGCCGATCCGTTCGTTCTCCCATCCTCCAGGTTCCCTGGCCGAGTCGCGGGATAAATCTTTCGTCAGGCAATTTTAACGCCATCGAACGGCTATCGGCACACATATGATTAGTAATCAGTATTCAGTAAGGCAGTAATCAGTTTAGGGAGCTAGGAGCTAGAATCTAGGAGCTAGGAGACGACGGTGGGTGTGGCAGGCCATGTTGACGGGAAGTGGACACGATGGACTAATAGTCGAAAGTGATTCCGTAGGGATGAGCTCCGGCTTGTCCGGTCCCTCATCCGCTCAGGCGCGCAACGGCCCAGCGCCTCTCCTAGCTCCTAGATTCTAGCTCCTAGCTCCCTAAACTGATTACTGCCTTACTGATTACTGTTTCGCCATTGCTCCTTTTACCAATTCATGGAAAATAGCGGCGGACGAGACTACCGAGGAAAAGACGCGATGCCTTTTCGTTCGCCGAAAATCACGAAGTCTGAACGAATGGCGCCTTCGCCGGCAATCTCCGCGCCACCCGTCGCTTGGCCCCCAGAAATCCAAAGGATTAGCAAGCCGGCGCTTTACCAGACAGGTCTTTTCCGGCTCTTGCTGGTCTGGGCAAGCTTACTCGGCGTTTTTTATATCGGATCGTGCGGGTATCCTCGGCTGTTGGACCAGATCGATGGTCAATACGCCGGTGCAGCCAGGGAAATGATCTCCCGAAACGATTGGCTCGTTCCCACTCAAAACAGCATCCCACGACTGAGAAAGCCTCCGCTTGCTTATTGGATGGAGATCCTCTCTCTTCGGAGCTTTGGGGAAAGCGAATTTGCTGCCCGATTGCCGATCTGCCTCGCTACTTTCGCCTGGTTCATCGCGACCGCCGGATTGGCCTACGAATGCACTCGCAACAAACGTACGAGCCTGGCGAGTTCCCTCATCCTGGCAACCTTCTTTGGAACATTTCAGTTCTGTCACCTGGTAATGCCAGAACCAGCGTTCGGGTTCCTAACAACGTTCAGCTTTTGGCTGTTGGTTCGTCTGGCGAGACAAATTCCCGACATCCGCGAGGGCGGACCGTTTAGCAACGCGACCCACGATGTCTTAAAGAATTTGCGTGGTGACACACTCAAATCACTAATCACCACTTACCAATCACCACTCACGTTAGAGCTGATCCTGCTCTGGGTATCAATGGCTGCAGCAGTACTCTGCAAAGGGGCGCACGGAATTCTCCTTCCCCTGGGTGTGCTCTCAGTAGCGGCCATTTTCCGGCCATCGTTGCGGGTGGTCTGCCGGCGAATCATTTTCAATCCAACTGGCTGGTTGATTTTTATCGCCTTGGTCCTCCCCTGGTATTTGGCAGTGGAGCATCGCTATCCCGGCTTCATTCTCGACCAGCTCGGGAACGAGCAGGTTAATCAGGTGCTGGGCCGACGGTGGCCCGTTGATGGGGATCACCTGGACTTACTTAACTTTTGGCTCGAACAGTTTGCAGTCCTCTTCCCCTGGACCTTATTAATTCCTGGGGCCGCCATTACCTCCTTTCGGATTCTCCGGTTCGATTCCAGGATCTCCCAAAACGCCTTGCTCTTGCTGCTTTGGTTTGGCATTTACTCGGTCGCGATCACCTTTGCGAATCTTCAGGATTATTATCTCCTGATTTGCTTGCCAGTGATTGCCATCTGGCTGGCTTGGTCCCTGGGTCAGGGCATCCCTCGTCTGTTCTCCGCCTGGTTCCCGGGTCTCCTCCTGATCTTGTTAGGCGCAGGCGGGATCATATTCAGCGGTCAGCCCTTAGCGCCGCTCCTGTCGCCCGACGGAACCGGACGTGGCGAGCAACCAGCCATTAACAGTGTAGCCAGTGCCCTAGCAAATGTTGCCGGCGCCACCGGCCGCACGTTGAGCAATATCCTCCTCCTATTCGGCATCGGTGCGATCGCCTTTGGTCTCTTGATCATTTGTTTTAGGCGCCAGAAGTTAGCTCCGGTTATCTTCCTTCCGCCGTTCATACTTCTGATCTGTTTCCTCGGATTGACCGGCGAGGTCGCTCTGCAAGACTATCTGTCTTCGGCTTCTATCGCTTCCGTGATAGAACGAAACTCAGATGCAAACACCTTGATCATTAGCGAGGGCGATATCAGCGATCGTACCAGCCTCTTTTTCTATCTCCATCGAAAACTCCATTGGCTGGACGGTATTCCCGCTCAAGAATATGCGGCTCGCAGATACGGAATTGGCGCCGATCTTTATCTTAAGAAAGCGGACGTCGTCGCCGCCTGGCATACCGCTCGTAAGGTCTGCATCATTGTCGATACCCACTCGCTCACTTCTCTGGCTCAAGAGCTGAACGTGGATCCTAATATGGTTCACGTCTTGGCGACAACGCCGACAGATGTTGTGATCGCTAACTGGGAGTAATTCAAGGAGTTGCAGGAGTTCAAGGAGCCGATAACAGTCGCGCATCCTGTTGACGCAATTGGTGAACCGACCGTCCTCATTTTCTGGGACCATTTCTTTCGACCGCTTGAGTGTAGGCTATGAGTAGACGCCAAACGTCCTCAAGACCGGCTCTAGACGCGTGGACGCGCCGTAACCAAGATCTTCGCTAAGAATGAGATAGTAGCGGGATTCCTGCAGGGATCCCTTGAGAAGTGTTGAAAAATCGATTCTTGTCTGCAAACCCGCGTTTTTTAAAATCCTCCGCAATGTTCGCAGGAATTGAAATCGCTGCTCGCCTCATCTGAGGGACCAAAAAATAAAGCTCTTCCCTCGGAAACTGCTTAGTAAGATCATAGGTCCGAAGAACGAATTCATGTGCCTTCTGCCACACAATAAGATCACGAAACGATTTAGCCGGTGGATTCATGTGGGAGTAATGCCAGAATATAATAACGTTATCGATATTAGTTGTTAACTATCCGTTGTCCGTATGACTCCTCGAACTCCTTGAACTCCTTGAACTCCTTGAACTCCTCGTTTGCTCTTTTCCTCCTCATCATCCTCGGCCAATCTCTCCACGCTTGGGGCTCGCTCGGTCATTCTGCTATCGCTGCCATGGCAGAAAAACACCTTTCTTCCACGGCTCAATCCCACATCGCTGCCCTTCTCGCTCAGGGGCACGACACTGACTTACCTTCAATCGCTAACTGGGCCGATGAAGTTCGCGCCGCGGCCTCCGATCGCGGCCCATTGAGCGACGATCCCGAGGCGCGCATGTTCAACGCAAAATTTCCTACCAACGCCCTGTGGCATTTCGTCGATTTGCCATTAGGCGCCGAAGATTATCGTGAGGTCGTCGCTTTTACCTCGGTCAACGATGTTGTTCACGCTATTAAACGTTGCGTCGCGGTCCTGGAAAGGGCTCAGACCGGGCCGGATGACTTCACGAAACCACAGGCCCTGCGTCTTTTGGTCCATTTTGTCGGAGATATCCATCAGCCGCTGCACTGCGGAACTGGTTTCTACGATCTTTCAGATCTTAGCCATCCCGTTCTAATTACCGACCCGCGCCTCTGCGCAGGAAAACCCAACGACCGAGGCGGTAACGATCTTTTCTTCGGTTCTGAACCCAATCAAGAACTTCACGCTCTGTGGGATGAATCGTTGGTATTCGCGATTCGAAATACGGCGGACTATCGTTCCTTGGCCGATTGGCTTGACTCCACGCAATCCGTGAGCTCGACCACGGGTGACTACCATAACTGGCCCGAACAATGGGCCATCGATTCAGTACAACAGGCCAGAAAAGCTTATCACCACCTCCAGTTTGGCGCCGCTGCCATCGACGGGCAACGCCTTCGGATCATCATTCAACTGCCAACCGGCTACATCGACACAAATCGAGCAATCGCTTCAGAACAGTTACTGAAAGCCGGGCTGCATTTAGCCAAGCTTTTGAACGCGATCCAATGGCCAGATTATTGACTACAAACAAGATTGGCGGACAGTCCAGCGTTACGCTGATCCATTTGGGCGGATTTGTCTGGAGACCCGCGCCATGAAATCGCCGGGGTCGAATGGCTTTGTCACGTAGTCATCAACGCCGATTTCAAACGCTCTTCGTTTGGTAGTATCGTCAGCGATACCGGTCAAATAAACGACTGGCTTTTGGCTTTTCCCTAGTCGATCCCTGACGAGCTGTAAAAGCAGAAGCCCCTCCATATCTGGTAAGATGTGGTCCAACAAGATTAGATCAAAGGTCGATTCACTCAGTCTTTGCAAGCACTGTTGGGCAAGGCCCACGCTTGTGACACTATAGCCACACTTCTCCAGCAATTTTTCGACCAGCGTCCGTACGCCCTCGTCATCATCGACTAGCAAAATGCGGCCACGCGAAGTGACGTTTTCTTTAGACATACAATTGAGCCCATGGCGAAAACGCGGATTTTCCGGCCGACGGGAGGTTGAAAACTGGGAGATCATCCGACCACAAAGCAAAATCTTTGTAAAGCGCTTTCATTCAGCAGGTTAGCTCCACGTTGAGTTGTCATCTTGACGCCGCGATATCCGAGCCAGCGCTCACAGCAAAGGCATTCCTCTATCGATTTCGCCAATTCGGGCAAACTGACGTCACCTGATTGTTCGTGCTAATTCGCTTGGTCTATCGGTACAGGTGCTCCGAAATAATACCCCTGGCCATAGTCAACCCCGAGCTCTTTCAAGCAACGACTCATCTCCTCGGACTCGACAAACTCGCCCACGGTCCGTTTACCGAGCAAATGCGCGATCTCGTTCATCGATCGGAGTAACGTCAAATCGATCTGATCGCTTCGAATATTGTTAACGAATGCCCCATCAATCTTCACAATATCTACGGGCAAACTGCGGAGATACCGGAGAGACGAAAAACCCGATCCGAAATCATCAAGAGAGAACGTGCAGCCGAGAGCTCGAATCTCATTCGCGACCCCACAGGCTTTTTCAAGGCTCTTGATAAAAACGGTCTCCGTAAGTTCGAAGATGATCCGCCGTGGGTCTATCTTCATGCGGCGTAAAGACGAAGCGATGAATTCAACCGTCTCCGGATTGGAGACCGATTGACCCGAGATGTTGATCGATACGCGACCGCGCCGCTCGTCTGCGTATTCGGAGAGTACGCGTGTTAACACAAACTGATCGAGCTCATTCATCAAATGAAATCTCTCTGCGGCCGGCAAAAATTCCGCCGGTGCGTGCCAGACACCATGCTCGTCTAGATATCGTATCAAGGCTTCACTGCAATAGCGCTCACCAGTTTTAAGGTCGATGATCGGTTGATAAAAAAGGTAAAACCGATCTTGGGCGAAGCCTCGCTTAATCCTGCCGAACCACTCGGCCTCAGCCCGGATGGCAGATAGTTCTTCGCTATCGCTTCGGTAAAGCAAGCATCGGTTCTTACCGGCTACCTTTGCCGCGTAGAGCACAGAATCTGCCCGGAATAACAACTCTTCCTGGGAAATACCAGGTTCGATCGTAGCTACACCCGCCGATAAGGTTATGCCAGTGCCAGTAAAACCTTGTGACTTCTCTCGGGTCTCCTCGATGAGTCGAGTGCCAGTAAAATTCGACGGCTCGCGCTCCTTTGCTCCGCCATATCCTCGAAACTGCCTCCAAATCTAGTGCCCTGTCCCATAAATACCATGGCTTTCGCCGGCGGCCAGTTGGCTGTTTTTCAAGGCGCGAGCGAAGTGCCCATATCTGAATTCATACGGGGAGAGCGAGCAACGCGGAAAAACAGCCAACCGGCCACGGCCCGGAGGGTTGCGATGAAAATGGGCCGACGGCTGCGTTGTTCGTCGGTTACGTATCGATTCAGATATGCGCCCTCCTCGCGCCTTGCCGACGGCCCATTTTGATCGCAACGAAAGCCATGGTATTTATGGGACAGGACATTAGAAGTCCGTCGAAAAAAGGCCACCACGCGGTTCAAAGAAATACCAGCGAGCTGTACCAGGACGTCCACAGCTTGAAAGGAAGCGCCGCTAACCTGGGCGCGAACCGTTTAGTAAACCTGTGCGGTGAACTTGAAGCGCGCTGCCGTTCAGGTCCACTAGAAGTAGCGCCGGCTTTGCTTGCCGCAATCCATCAAGAGCTGGCGAAGGTACGAGCGGATTTATTGGATTACCGGGAGCACCCAAGCAAAGCGCCTTCTATTCCTAACTAAAATTATTCTCCCCATTCGGTAACTCCGACGGGTAGGGCATGCTATCTTGGGCGCCATGTCTGGCCAGACTAAACGCCAGCGCTTCGGCTCCCATGAAGGCCGCACGAGCCAGGCTGCCAGTCATTACAAGAGTAATTCCCGCCCAAGCTACTAAACATTCTGCCGCGCCAGACTCTTGCACAAAACGCGTTGGCTTTACGGGTTGAATCTCACAGGTGTTACCGTCGGAAAATATCAACGACTCGTCGTTCTGCTTGACGATAACGTTCTCCGCACCGCGGCAATGCAACTCTCGAACGGCATCATAAACTTCGGTTTTATCGGCCAGCAGCAGTGCTTCAAAATCGTCAGCTACCAGTAAATAATAGTGACCTGTCGGGAGGCGCGTGGAATGATCAACTGGGGACGCATGTAAAACTAACCGTTTGCGATGATAGCCGCAGAGTCGGAAAAGCTCTAACAGCACCGGAATTCCGATTTCAAACTGG
>Ga0210396_10007743_pt1 | contig 10207 bp, 6 predicted proteins | sample IncBWH17OmetaG_FD_155466 | JGI IMG/M metagenome (GOLD analysis project Ga0210396, IMG submission 155466) | Forest soil microbial communities from Barre Woods Harvard Forest LTER site, Petersham, Massachusetts, United States - Inc-BW-H-17-O ... | reverse complement strand
AATCCTGTTCAATCACGAAAGCCCCCGCCGCGGCGAAACCTTCGTCACCCGCAAGATCACCCGTGCCGCCACCCGCATCAAGGAAGGTTTGCAGGACAAGCTGTACCTGGGCAACCTCGACGCCCGCCGCGACTGGGGATTTGCCGGCGATTACGTCGAGGCCATGTGGCTCATGCTCCAGCACGAGAAGCCCGACGACTACGTCATCGCCACCGGCGAAACCCACAGCGTCCAGGAATTTCTCGACGAAGTCTTCAGCCTGCTCGGCCTGGACTCCCGCAAGCACGTGGCCACCGACCCCCGCTATTTCCGCCCCAGCGAAGTCGATCTGCTGCTGGGCGACCCGGGCAAGGCCCGCCGCGTGCTTAAATGGGAGCCCAAGATCACCTTCAAGCAGCTCGCCCGCATGATGACCGAAGCCGACTGGGAGCTGGCCAAACAGGAACGATTGCTCGTCGAGGAAGAAAAGCGCTCGCCCCGCACGACCAAGTGGGGGAATAGCATGGTGAGCCGGCCGAGAGCGGAATAGTTACGACTTCATCGCTTCCACCCCGCCCATGATTTCCGCCAGCTCGGTGGTGATCTGGCTCTGGCGGGCGCGGTTGTAGCGCATCGTCAGGCTCTTGACCATCTTGTCGGCGTTGTCGGTGGCGCTCTTCATGGCGATCATGCGGGCGACATGCTCGCTGGTCGTGGCGTCCAGAAACGCCTGGAAAAGCGTGCTGCGGACGGTAAGCGGAAGCAATTCATCCAGCAGCGATTTGGGATCGGGCGAAAACTCGTAGACCACCTGCTCGGGAACCTCGGGTGACGGCTGTCCCGCCGGGCCCAGATCTTTTTTGCCCGTCGGAAGCGAAGCCAGGGGAAGCAGCCGCATGACGTCCGGTTTCTGCACGCCGGCACTCTGGAAGTTCATGTACGCGACGTAAACGGCGTCGATTTTGCCTTCGGTGAACTGCTCCATGAGCTGATCGGCCAGCACCTGCACATCGGCGAATTTCGGCGTATCGGTCATGTCGAGCCGGCGGGTGATGGGCCGCTTCTGGAAATTGAAATAGCTCACACCCTTTTTGCCGCCGACGTACAGCTCGATCGTGTTGCCCTCGGACTCCATGTCGCGAATGGAATGAACGGAAGTGCGGAGCACGCTGCCGTTATAAGCGCCGGCCAGGCCGCGGTTGCTGGTGATGACCACCATCGCCACCTTGTGCGTCAGGTCCTCGCCTTCGGGCCGGCGGAGCAGCGGATGCTCGACGTCCCCGATCGACGCCGCCAGCTCAGCTACCAGCTCGCGCACCTTCCGCGTGTACGGCTTGGTTCCGATCGCCCGCTTGAGCGATTTCTGGAACTTGGCGGTCGCGATCATCTGCATCGTCTTGGTGATCTTGCGGATGTTCCGAACCGCCTTGCGGCGTTTTACGATCGCACGGGCCTTGGCCATGAAAACCTCGAAATCAGTTCAACGTTGGGCCGCGGATTATCCGCGCCCCGCGCCGCTTCGCAAGCCGTCCCAACCGCGCTTAAAGTCCCCCGAAAGCGGGCGGCGCAAAATGGCCTAAAGTGGCCTGAAATGGCACTCCGTTTAACAAATTATTGCGATGGCCATTTGTCGCAATTTTGCTCAACGTTCGTTGTTCCTGGCCACTTTGCGCCAATCCACCGTCTGGATCGCCGCGACAATGCCCGGCGGAAGCCGCAGCCCGCCCAGCTTCTCCTCGGGAACCAGGCATAGCACCGAAATCTTCCCCCACCGCTCGATCGCCCGCGGATTGGTCTCCTCGGCAATCCCCGTCACATCCGGCGGATACCGGTTGATCACCACTCCCGCCACCTTCACCTTCGCCGTCCGCAGCGCATCCACCGTCAGCAGCGTGTGATTGATCGTCCCCAGCGCCGGCCGGGCGACGACGATCGTGGGCGACCGCAGCCAGATCGCGACATCCTTGAAGGTGTGCTTCGCATCCATCGGCACCATCAGCCCGCCGACGCCTTCGACGATCATCACATCGCTCTCGCGGCTCATCGCGTCGATCGAACGCTGAATCGCTTCCCAATCCACCGGCTGCCCCGCGCGCTCCGCCGCCACCGCGGGCGCGAGCGGCTCGGCGTAGCGCTGCGGACACACCACGTCCAGCGGAAACTTCGTGTCCGCACAATGCGCCAAAAACTCCGCGTCCTCACTCACCAACCCCTCGCGCCGCCGCACGCATCCGCTCGCCACCGGCTTGAGCACGGCCACGCGATACGAACGCCGCCGAAACCAATCCGCAATCGCCCCCGCCACCAGCGTCTTCCCGACGCCGGTGTCGGTGCCCGTGACGAGCAGCGACGGGATGGAAGCAGGACGCAGCACGCGTAGTACAATACGCGGGTGTTCCGGCTACGTCGCCTGATCCTCAAGCTGACGGTCGCGTGCGGCGCCATCCCGCTGACGTTTTGGCTCATTACGTTAATGGTTCCGATGATCGGCCAAAGCCTCGGTCGCTCCGGGCACCAGATCGGCAGCCGATACGTCGTACGCTTCGCCAGCGGTTTCCAGGCGATAGATATTTACCGGGACAAGTATCCCTTCATGACAATCAGGTTTTACCCATCGGAGCCCGCCGAGTGTTTGATGCTGTACGGATTCTTATGTTTGGCCGTGGCCTCTATGGAAGGCGTGATTCGTCTGATCGAGCGCCGCAACGAACGGCGACACGGCTTCGAGGTGCTCAACCCAACGGCGCCCATGCCGAGCGAGCCCCTTCCCCCGCTCCCTCCAGCTTTCGGCTCTGAGGCTCAGGCTCGAAGGGGAGAGGGTTGGGGTGAGGGGATTTGAGAGCGGCGCTGATGAAAAGCGCGTTGGTCCATCAACTTGTCTCATGCTGTTGCCGATCTTATGATAAAGCTCAAATGACTTATCTTGCACACGTCTTCGTCGCTGTACGCTAGGGTTCCCGGCGATTGTCCGGCGAACCCCCTCCCCGTAGTATCTCCCCCTCGAATTTGCCGATTGTGCCGCGCCATTCCGGCGCGAAACCGCGTGAGGTTCCGATGTCAGCCGAGCTTCCCAAAACCTACGACCCGGCGTTTATCGAGCCGGAGGCCAACCGGGTGTGGATGGAGGAGAACCTCTTCCACGCCGAGCCGACCGATCCCGGCGAGCCGTACAGCATCGTGATCCCGCCGCCCAACGTGACCGGGGCCCTGCACCTGGGCCACGCGATCAACAGCACGCTCCAGGACATCCTCACCCGCGTTCACCGCATGCGCGGGTTCAACACGGTCTGGATTCCCGGCATCGATCACGCCGGCATCGCCACGCAGGCGGTGGTCGAAAAGCAGCTCAAGGAAAAGGAAAACAAGACGCGGCACGACGTCGGCCGCGAGGGCCTAGTCGAGCGAATCTGGGCCTGGAAGAATGAGTACGGCTGCCGCATCCTCGAGCAACTCAAACGCCTCGGCTCCTCCTGCGACTGGTCGCGCACCCGCTTCACGCTGGATGAAATGTGCGCCCGAGCCGTGCGCGAAACCTTCTTCAAGCTCTTCAAAGACGGCCTGATCTACCGCGGCAAACGCCTGGTCAACTGGGACACGTTCCTCCAGACCAGCATCAGCGACGACGAGATCTATCACGAAACAGTGAAGACTTCGCTGTGGCAGGTTCGCTATCCGATTGTTGATGGGAGCGCACGGAACGCCTCACGTGACACGGGTTTTCAACCCGTGCCGAGAACCTCTCATCCTGCTGGGGACGCTCCACCGCAAGAGCAGAGCACTCAGCACGGGTTACAAACCCGTGTCACAGGCGAGCACCCACCCTACATGGTCGTCGCGACGACGCGGCCGGAGACGATGCTTGGAGACACCGCCGTCGCGGTGCATTCGCAGGACCCGCGGTGGAACTGGGCGATCGGGAAGCACGTGCGGCTGCCGCTCACGGACCGCCTGATCCCGATCATCGCCGACGACATTTTGGTCGATCCGAAATTCGGGACCGGCGTGGTGAAGGTGACGCCGGCCCACGATCCCAACGACTACGCCGTCTGGCAGCGGCACAAGGGCCAGTCGGATGAGATCGACATCATCAACATCCTCACGCCCGAGGGGCGACTGGCGGACGATCCGCGCTGGAAGCCGTACGCCGGCATGAAGCGCGAAGCCGCCCGGCTCAAGGTCGTCGAAGACCTCAAGGCGGCGGGATTGCTCGAAAAGGAAGAGCCCTACGAAACCCAGGTCGGCCACAGCGACCGCAGCAAAACCCCCATCGAGCCGTACCTCAGCGACCAGTGGTTCGTGAAGATGGCCCCACTGGCAGAACCGGCGCTTCAGGTCGTGCGCGAGCAGATCATCAAATTCTTCCCCTCGCGCTTCGCCAGCACGTTTCTGGACTGGCTCGGAGAGAAGCGCGATTGGCCGATCTCGCGACAGCTTTGGTGGGGGCATCGGATTCCGGTGTGGAGCAAGGACGTCAGCGTCCCTGAGCTAGGTCCGCTGCTGAAGTCCTTTCCGCTTATTTGCAATTTGTTTTTTGGCGACGAATCGGAGGGCGCGGTTTTTGTCCGACAGCCGACTGGAGAGATGTACTCCGTTTCTTGGGATCATCACGGTTTGGACAATCTCGCCAGCCAGTTCGCGGAATTTGGCGAATCTGACCAAAAGCTCACATGGTTTATTTGCATCCGGGCAGACGATCCGGCCATCACAAAACAACTGAATGATGCCGGCTTCGTCCAAGACCCCGACGTCCTCGACACCTGGTTTTCCAGTGCCTTGTGGCCGCACAGCACGCTCGGCTGGCCGGAGAAGACGGCGGCGCTGGCGAAGTGGTATCCCACCAGCGTCCTGGTCACCAGCCGCGACATCATCACCCTCTGGGTCGCGCGGATGGTGATGATGGGGATGTACAACATGGGGGAGAAAGGCATTCGGGAGGGCGAGGCTCCCGCCGAGCCGCCGCTTTCCTCCCTCGGAGGCCCGGCTCGGCAGGAGCCTCGCCCTCCCGGGAGCCCTCACCCCAGCCCTCTCCCGGAGGGAGAGGGGGCAGGAGGGCCGTCGCGCGCGCAAGGCAGGATGCTTGGCATCCCGTTCTTTCATGTGCATATCCATGCGACGATCCTCGACGGCAAAGGCGAGCGGATGAGCAAGTCCAAGGGGAACGGCGTCGACCCGGTCGACATCATTGAAACCCACGGCGCCGACGCCCTGCGCTACACGCTCACGCAGATGGCCACCGAAACGCAGGATGTCCGGCTGCCGGTCCGGAAGGACAGCCGGGGGCGCAATACCTCCGACAAATTCGACGTCGGCAAACATTTCTGCAACAAGATCTGGCAGGTGAGCCTGCACTTTGCCATGGCGAACCTCGGAAAAATAGCCCCCGAGCCCGCCGACGAGCCGAAGTGGAGCCTGGCCGATCGCTGGATCGTCTCACGCTTCAACCGAACGCTCGAAGTCGCAAATAGCGCATTGGAAGCCTATCGCTTCGATCAATACGCCAAGGCGTGCTACGATTTTTTCTGGGGCGATTTCTGCGACTGGTATGTCGAGGCGATCAAACCCGCCCTCCGCGATTCGCGAAGGGCAGGCCAGACGGCGACCGTTTTAGCTGCGGTGTTGGATGGCGCGCTCAGGCTCATGCACCCCATGATCCCCTTCGTCACCGAAGTGCTCTGGTGGCAGCTCAACCATGTGCGCCCGCAGCGCGGCTTGCCCGGACGCATCGAGTGCCCGGGCGGGGAACGATTGATCAAAGCGCCCTGGCCTCAGGTCGGCTCGTTCGCGGAAGTGGTGGAATTCCTCTTCCCCAAGTTGCAGGAAATCGTCGTCACGCTCCGCAACATCCGCAACCAATACAACATCAACCCCAAGCAGACGATTACGGTCTCCATCCAGGCGCCCGGCGACGCCTCGCGCACCCTCAGCGAAAACCGCGAGCTGATCGAGCTGCTCGCGACCGCGACGGTGAAGGAGATCAAGCCGCAGTTGACGGCGCCGGCAACGGCCTTCCACACGACTGCCGCAGGTTGTGACCTCTACGTCGAAGACCTGGTCGATCCGCAAGCAGAGCAGAAGCTCACTGCCAAGCGTTGCGAGGAGCTGAAGAAGCAGATCGCCGCGCTACGTGGACGATTGTCCAACGACGCTTACACCTCCAAGGCGCCGGCGCACCTGGTGCAGCAGACCCGCGACCAACTGGCGGAAGCGGAAGCGGAAGCGAATAAGTTGGGATGCGGTGCGTGATCTCCGACAAGCCGGGTGCGGAGCGCAGCGCAGCCCCGGATCCTGTTGCGCATCGAGGATCCGGGGCTGCGCTCGCTTCGCACCCGGCTTGGTCAAACTCGCATCGTGAGATCGTCAGGTCGAAACGTCCACACCCACGCCTTCGGACCCTGCTTGTCTCGGATGTAACGATAAGCTTCCAGGAGGTGAGGACGGTCCTTGACCCAGAGATACTTCCCCCGCTCCGCCCAGACCCGACCAGGGATCGCTTTCCGAATTGCGCCGGAAGACTTCGCTTTGCAAACGCCGACGATTCGGCGGACCTTCGGCAAAAGGCCGGGAAGCTCGACCAGAAAATGCGCGTGCATTCCGGAGACGGAAGCGACGAGCACCCGGTACTTCTGATCGAGCAGGCACCCGACGATCGCATTGCCGACCGTTGCACGACAGTTTTGAGGGATGATGACGGACTTTGCACTGCGGGCTTTGTTGTATCGAAGCAGGCCATCGTGCTCGTCGCGAGGAGGAGGGTTCTTGTAATCGCCGGAAGAGTGGATTCGATGATCCCGGCTGCGCCATCCGCGCTTATCACCCGGAAGCCATGCACAATGCGTTGAGATAATCACGTGACGCCATCGCATACCCGGACGAGGCATACATGCAGTACATCCAAATCGACATAACTTCGCAAGAAATGCCACACCAAGCCGGGTGCGGAGCGCAGCGCAGCCCCGGATCTCGGAGCGCGACCAGATCCGGGGCTGCGCTGCGCTTCGCACCCGGCTTGGCGGGAACTATCCCACGGTGTCACAATGTTCAGATTGCGTGAAGTCGGCCCGTGCCCGGTTGCCGCCGGAGCGGCGGGCGGTTATTTCACCCGTCCCACATGCAGATAGTGATTATCCGTCACGGGATTGCCGCGTCGTCGGCTTCGGCCAGGTCGAGTCAGGATGACGCCGCCCGCTCGCTCACGAAGGAAGGCCGCCAGAAAATGCGCAAGGCGGCCAAGGGACTTCGCCGGCTGGTCCCTGAGCTCGACCTGATCGCCACCAGCCCGCTGGCCCGCGCCGCCGAGACCGCGGAGATCATCTCCGAAGCCTACGACGGCGCGCGAACGATTCAGATCTCCGCGCTTTCTCCGCGCAAGCCCGTCGCCACGTTGCTCGAATGGCTCAACGCCCATCCGCCTGATGCGACGGTCGCGTTGGTCGGCCATGAGCCGCACCTGAGCACCTTTCTCTGCTGGCTGCTGACCGGCCTCCAGGAATCGTTCGTCGATCTCAAAAAAGGCGGCGTCGCTTTGCTCGAAGCCAGCGCCCCCGTCGCCCCCGGCCGCGCCAAGCTCCACTGGCTCCTCAAGTCGTCGCAGCTGCGCGATTTGAAGTAGCTCGCATCCCTCAGGATTCGCAACGGGGGAATGGATTAACCACAGAGCCCACAGAGGCCACAGAGTCAAGGTCGGGAAAAGCCAAGAAGCTGGGAAGTCGAGTTCATCTCTTGCTTCGTCTCCTCTGTGCTCTCTGTAGCCTCTGTGGTTAATCCTCCATGCGGTCAGAGATTCCCGCCGTGCAGGAAGAACTCCATCAGCTCATGGCCGCGCGCGATCTGCAAATCGCTGGCCGCTGAATTCTTTTCCGAATACGGCGCTTTGATGAGGCCTTTGATCCTCGTTCCCGCCATGCAGAAGCAGGTGGGGGCGTAGCCGTGCTTGCGGGTTGCGATGTTGGTGGGGTGGTCGGGGAGGACCATGATGCGCCATTCGGGGAACCTCTGGAGCTTGCGCAGGACGGGGCCGACGATGTGGCGGTCGATCGCCTCGATGGCCTGGACCTTGGTTTTGTAATCGGCCTGGTGAGACGCCTCATCGGGCGCTTCGATGTGGGAGAAGACCAGGTCGTAGTGGTCCAGGGCGTCGGCGGTGGCGGCGCCCTGGCCGGCGTAGTTGGTGTCGTGAAAGCTGGTCATGCCTTCGACCTCGCGGACGTCCCAGCCCAGCAGGACCGCCAGCCCGCGGAGCAGGTCGACGCCGGTGATCATGCAGCCGGTCTTCACGCCGAAACGGTCGCGGAATTTGGGAATGTTGGGGGCGTGGCCCTGGCCCCAGAACCAGACCTGGGTGGCGGGATTGTGGCCGGTCTCTTTGCGGACCTGGTTGATCTCGTGATCGGCAAACAGCTCGCGCGAGCGGTCCATGATCTGGCGGAGCACCTGCGAGCCTTTGCCTTTGGGGAGCCAGTTGGCGATCGGCTCATCCGGGATCTCGTGCGGCGGCTTGGTGGTGAGGTCGAACTCTTCGTGGCCGCGATAGACCATGAGGTTGCGGTAGCTGACGCCGTAGTGGAACTCGAAGCCGGGGAGGTTGAGGGTGCGCGAGAGGTCGCCGATCAGTTTTTGCGCCTCGGCGTTGGAGATTCCGCCGGCCGAGTGGTCTTTCATGATGCCGTCGATGACGGTGACGAGGTTGCAGCGGAAGACCCAGTCGGTGGGGGAGAGGGGGATGTGCTGAGCCGCGGCTTCGAGCGGGGCACGGCCGGTGTGGTAAACCCTGGGGTCGTATCCGAGCAGGCACATGGTGGCGACGTCGGAGCCGCTCTCGAAACCTTCGGGCACGGTGCGGGCGGTGCCCTGGCGGCCTTCGGTGGCGATGCGATCCATGTTGGGAATGTCGGCGGCCTCGAACGGCGTCTTGTTCCCCAGCTCCTTGAGCGGCTCATCGGCAGCGCCGTCGGGGATGATGATGGCGTATTTCATTACGACACTTCTTTACCCTAATTGCGGGGGTGGACAAAGCAGTGCGAGGATTTGTGGGAGGGCGAGGCTCCTGCCGAGCCGTGGCGCTTCGGAGCCGAAAGATGCGGCTCGGCAGGAGCCTCGCCCTCCCGGATCACACTTTCAGTCTTTCACCTGGAATTCGAGCAGCTCGGCCGATTTTTCGGCTTGAACGGGAACCGCCACATAGATCGCCCGGCGGGAAGGCACGAACAAACCCGTCCGCGCATGCGGCGGAAGTGCCACCGAACCAATCTTCGATATTTTCTCGCGATCGCTAAGGGCAAAGACGTCAAGTGAACCGGGCTGGTCGCGCTCGACGCTCTGGCCGGCGCCGTCATTGACGCGACGGCCGCCGCCGATGAGGTAGATGCGGTTGGTCTTTGGGTCGTACCCGATGTCGTCGCAGTCCGCCGCACACGGCGCCGCGGCCAGGACGCGTCCTGTCGAATCATCCAGCGCAATGAGCTGCGGCGGCTTTCGGCTGACAACGAAGATCCGCCCATGGCTCAGATCCAGCGCCATTGGGAAATTTCGCGCCGCGCCGGCCAAAGTCCAGGTGGCCAGGATGATGCCTTTTTCGCGGTCGGCCACGACGACCGAGCCAGCGTTGTCGGCGGTCTTGGCGCCGGGAACGTTGATGAACATGCGCGGGCCGTCGGGGTCGACCTGGAACGACTCGGCGTGGGCAGGAAGCGGCAACTGGGTAATCCGGGCAAGCGTCGCGGGGTCAAACGCGAGCACTGCTCCGGCTTTTGGCGATCCTCCGCCGACCCACACGCGGCCGCTGCGCTGGTCGAACCGCATGTTGTCGGCGTCGGCGACCGCGAAAACCGAACCGCGCTGCTGAAGGGTTTTGGTATCAAAGCTGCGGATCTTGCCATCACCGCCGCTGGCCACGAAAACGCTGCCCAGCGCCGGGACGACGGCCACGCCCTGGGCCTGTGGGATGCCCTCCAAAGATTTGATGAGCGCGCCCTGGTCCAGGTCCACCACTTCGAGCGAACCCCGGGCAAACGCAGCCAGAAACAAGCGGTGCGTCGCAGGGTCATAAGCCACGTGGTCAAGTCGGCCGGCGATGCCGTTTCGCTCGACCGGGCCTCCGACCCCGGTCAACGGGATCGTTCGCGCCGGGATCAACAACGGTTCATCCGGTGCGGCCGACGCGGCGCTTTTTGTCGCTGCCGCCAGAGCGATCGAAACAGCGAATAGGATCAGCGCATGTCGCATCAGTCTG
>Ga0210396_10007742_pt1 | contig 10209 bp, 7 predicted proteins | sample IncBWH17OmetaG_FD_155466 | JGI IMG/M metagenome (GOLD analysis project Ga0210396, IMG submission 155466) | Forest soil microbial communities from Barre Woods Harvard Forest LTER site, Petersham, Massachusetts, United States - Inc-BW-H-17-O ... | reverse complement strand
CTTCACGGCATTGACGGTCGCGAGCACATTGGCGCCGCTTGCGCGGAAGATGTCGATGCCGAGCGCGGGATGGCCGTCCTGATAAGCAAAGCCTTGCCGCTTGCCGCGCCCGATCTTCACCTGCGCGATGTCGCCCAGATGCACGGGCTTGCCGTCGCGCCATTCCAATATGAGATTTCTCAAATCCTCGACCGAATAGCGCCCACGGAACTGAAGCTGGTATTGCCGCCGCCCCACATCGATGGAACCACCCGCCACATCGTCCGATCCGCCGATGAGGCTCGCGATCTTGGGAATCTGGACGCCCAATTGCGCCGCGCGCATCGGATCGAACACGATATCGAGTTCTTCCGGCCCGTTATTGCTGATGAGTTGCGCCGAACCCACGCCGGGAATTGCTTCCAGCCGCGGCACGACCACGTCATTGATGAATTGCTCGTAATCGGCGACGTTGTGTTTGTTGCCGGGTAACTTCTGCATGAACACGAACAGCAGCGTCGCGTTCGCATCCTGCGTGCTTGCGAGCTGCACGAACGGTTTCTGCGCATCGGCAGGCAATGGCGGCAAACGGTTGAGACGCCCGATGACATCGACGAGCGTCGCCTTCATGTCCGTGCCGAGTGCAAACGTCAGGTTGATGTAGCCCGAGCCTGGATTGGCGTAGCCATCCATCTGCTGAAGCCCGGGAATGCCTTGCAGCACTTCTTCCTCGGGCTCGACGAGTTGGGCTTCCACCTCGCGCGGGGTTTCGGCGCGCCAGTCGGTTTCGATGCCGACCTGCGGGCGGTCGATATCGGGAAACAATTGTATGGGCAGCGCATAAAGCGCGAACAGGCCGAACAGAATCGTCACCGCCACGCCAACGGCGGCGGCGGCGGGTGTGCTGATGCTGGCTTTGGTCAGAGAGCGCATGGCCCCTCCCGGTCAAGCCGCATTGAAATCTGTTCGCGCATTATATGGTGTCACAACGCCGTGAGGCTCGCGCACATTCGCGACATCAGGATTGCGGCAGCGGAAAGGGTTAAAACTAGTCCCCGGACCTCTATCCGTCATGGCAGGGCTGCCCCTGCCATGACGGCGATATTGTTCACGACATCGCGAAGAAATACGGCAGCAGATGCGCCGCCATCTCACGCGTCGTGGAGGCCTCGCGGCCCAGCATGTCCTTCAACCGCGTGCCCACGACCGCATCGCCGAAGGCCAAAAGCGCGATGAACAGCACAGCCGACGGCACGCCAAGCTGGGCGCCGCCGTCGTTGGCGAATTTCTGCCGGATCGCCTTCACGAGTTCGTCAATCGATTGCTGGATGCTTTCCAGATGCCGCATATTCCCCGACAGCGCGATCCATGCCGCGAGTTTGCCGGCACCGCCCTTATCAAAGGCATCGAACACGATATCGATGAGCGCGCGCGGACTGCCGCCATCGGATTGCAGATGCGCGACGGCTTCCTCCAGCGCGAGCGTCAAATCCCTGACCATCATCACCATGAGCGCCAGTTGCAGGTCGCCTGCGCTGCCGAAATGGTGAAGCAGGTTCGAATGCACCATGCCGATATCGGCGGCGACGTTCTGCAGCGTCACCGCGTTCGGGCCTTCTTCGAGCAGGATGCGGCGCGCCGAGGAAAGCGCCTCGGCCCGTGCTTCTTCCGCAGACCGCCTGCGCCGCGGCGCAAAACGACGCAGCCTCGCGCGCCGCGCCGCCTTTAGCTTGGATTTGACCCGAGATTTTAGTCCGGACTTAACCGTTTTTGTTAATGACATCTTTGTCAGTCTAGGTTATATTGCACCGCAACGTAGAATCTCGATCAGGATCACGCCTTGAGCAAAAAAATGCAAACACCGGCCGATCACGTCATCCGCCCGCGCGACATCGCCTTTGGGCGGAATCAGGCCCATTCCCGCTGGTGGCTCGGCGGCAACCCCGTCGCCACGGCCTTTTATAACACATTGTCCGCAGCCTTCCCGCAGGGCGAGCGCTTCTTCATCGAATCCGTGCGCTATTTCAAAGGCATGGTTTCCCCGAAGCTGAAGGACCAGATCGCGGCTTTCGCGACGCAGGAATTCATCCACACGCGCGAGCATCTCGTGTTCAACCGCCAGGCGGTCGATGCGGGCTATGACCTCAGCGGCATCGAAACCTATGTCAACAAGACGCTGAAATTCGCCAAGACCCGCGGCGCCTATCAGCAGCTCGCCATAACGGCGGCGCTGGAGCATTTCACGGCGATCATGGCCCATGCCGTGCTCACCGATCCGCGCCATTTCGAAGGCGCCTCCGACGAAGTGCAACGCATGTGGCGCTGGCACGCAATGGAAGAGATCGAGCACAAGGCCGTCGCCTTCGACACATTCCTCGAAGTGACGCAGCATTGGAGACCGATCCGCCGCTGGCTCATGCGCTCCATCGTGATGGTGATCACGACGGTTCTCTTCATGAGCGAGATCTTCGTGGGCTGCCGCGAATCCTTCCGCCAGGACGGCATCGATACGCCGCGCACCTGGTTCAAGCTGCTGGGCTATCTGTTCGGAAAACCGGGCATGATGCGCGCCGTGCTGAAGGATTACTTCTCTTATTATCGTCCGGGTTTCCACCCATGGGACCATGACGACCGCGAACTCATCGCGGAAATGGACACGGCACTGACGCAGCAATACGCGGCGGCGTAGTTCTCACCTCTAACCGTCATGGCCGAATTTTAATCCGGCCATGACGAAGAATACTTTATTGACAACTTTGTCAGTCATTGTTATATAACGCGTAGAAGCTCTAAAGCGGACACGCGTCATGAGCAGCACATCGCAAACTCCTCCCGGTCACGTCATCCAGCCGCGCGATATCGCGTTCGGAAGGAACCAGACACGTCCGCGATGGTGGCTCAACAATGATCCCGTCGCGACCGCATTCTACAACGCGATGTCCACGACATTTCCGCCGGGCGAACGCTTTTTCATCGAATCCGTGCGCAATTATCGCGACATCGCTTCGCCCGAATTGCAGAAACAGATCGCGGCGTTCAGTTCGCAGGAATCCATCCATGCGCGCGAACATGTCGTGTTCAACCGGCAAGCCGTCGATGCCGGTTACGATCAGACGAAATTCGAAGCCTTCATGAAACGGCGCATTGAGGTCATCAAAAAATTTCCGCCGATTTCGCAACTCGCCGTCACGATCGCGCTCGAGCATTTCACCGCGATCCTTGCGCATGCGGGCATTTCCGATCCGCGCCATATGCAAGGCGCACCGAAGGAAAATGCACAGCTATGGCGCTGGCACGCGATGGAAGAGATCGAGCATAAGGCCGTTGCATTCGACACATTCCTCGCCGCGACGAAGACATGGCTTCCGCTGAGACGCTATGCACTGCGTTGCGGGATCATGTTCATATCGACGATCATGTTTCTCGCGACGATCTGCGTCGGCTGCTGGAACTCCTTCAAACAGGACGGCATCAACCGCCCACGCACATGGTTCAGGCTGATCGGCTATCTGTTCGGGAAGAACGGCATCATGCGGCAGGTACTCGGCGCGTACTTTTCCTACTACCGTCCGGGCTTCCACCCGTGGGACCATGACGATCGCGAACTCATCACAGTGGTTCAGAAAGAAATGGGCCTCACGGATCAATACGCGGCGGCGTAGCAGCGTAACGCTCCTTCAAAATACGCCAGTGAAAACAATCCTCTAACATTTCCCTTGACTCTTTCGTTCTCATAAGAACATATCACGAACAATGAGAACAGAAAGGGTACATTTAAAGGCCCTGCGCGGCCTCGTGCAGCCAAGTCTCGCCGGCGACGATGCAGGCGTGCGTGTGCCTCTTGGCCACGCGGAGACCGATGCGCGGCTCGGCGGCGGGCTTTTGCGCGGTACGCTGCATGAGGTGTATGCGGGCGATGCCTCCGCCGCGACGGGTTTTGCGGCTGCGCTTGCGATACGCACGATGGACGACCGGGACATGCTGTGGGTGCGGCAGGATTTTTCTGCGCTCGAACATGGCGAGATGTCCGCGACGGGGTTCCTTGAATTGGGCCTCAATCCCTCGCGCTTGATCCTGATGCGGGCGGCCCATGCAGAAGACGCGTTGCGTGCGGGCGCGGATGCGCTTTCCTGTGCAGGCCTCGGCGCCGTCGTCATCGAGATTCCGGGCACCCCCAAAATCCTCGATCTCACGGCAAGCAGGCGGCTTGTACTCGCGGCGTCGCGCAAACGCGTCACCGTTTTCCTGCTGCGCTTCGGCGCGCGCCCGCAAGCAAGTGCCGCCGAAACGCGCTGGATCGTGCGCGCGGCGCCTTCGCATTTCGACGACGAGGATTGGGGTGCGCCGCGTTTCGACGCCGAACTTTCGCGCAACCGGCACGGTTCGACCGGCCACTGGATCATGGAATGGAGTGCTGAGGATGGATGTTTCCGCAAGACGGATTTTGGCGCTTTGGCTGCCGCGTTTGCCGACGGATCGGCTGCAACGGAGTTCCGCGAAGCCGTTTAAGATCCCGCTTGTCGTCGCGCGCAAACAGGAAAACGCGATGCGCGTCTACGCAGTCGATGCACATGCCGCGCGGCTGAAACTGCGCCCCGGCATGCCGCTTGCCGATGCGCGCGCGAAAATCACAACGCTCGATGTCGTTGAAGCGGACGAACCGGCGGATGCGAAACTGCTGCACGCAATCGCCGATTGGTGTGAGCGTTTCACGCCGCTTGTGGCGATTGATGCGCCGCATGGACTTCTGCTCGACGTGACGGGTGCGGCGCATCTTTTCGGCGGCGAAGCCCAAATGCTCGATCATATCCGCGATGCATTGAAGAAATTAGGCTTTGCCGTATGCGGCGCGATTGCGGGAAGTGCGGCCGCCGCCCGCGCGCTCGCCCATTATGCAGACGGCACGATTGCGTCTCCGCACCGCGAAGCCGAAACAATTGCGCCGCTGCCGATCTTCGCCCTCAATCTCGATTATTCGATCATCCATGGCTTGCGGCGCGCGGGCCTCAAAACCATCGGCCAGGTCGCAAGCCGCAAGCGTTCCGAACTCGCAAGCCGTTTCGGCAAGGAGATGGTGTATCTCCTCGATCACGCGCTCGGCCAGAGCGAAAAACCGATTTCGCCACGACGCCCTCTTCCAGATTTCACGGCGGAGCATCGTTTCGCCGAACCCATCGCGACCGCCGATGTCATCACGATGTCGCTCTCCTCGCTTGCAAAAAATCTTTCCGCGCTGCTCGAAAAACATGGTGAAGGCGCACGCCGCATCGAGGCGACATTCTTCCGCGCCGACGGTGCGGTGCATCGCATTGCCATCGAAACGGGACGGCCCGTGCGCGATCCCACGATCATCGAGAAACTGTTCCGCGAACGTCTCGATTCCCTGAACGATCCGCTCGATCCCGGTTTCGGCTTCGATCTCATCCGGCTTTGCGCGGAAAAATCCGAACGCACGAATCCGCAGACCATCGGCTTCGATGCGAACGACAATAAAGACAAAGAAACCGGCTTCCTTATAGATCGCCTGTCCGCGCGTTTCGGTTCGCATCGCGTGATGCGCTTCGTACCGCAGGACACGCATATCCCCGAAGCCGCCGCGATCGCAGCACCCGCACAGCAGACACCAAAACAAAAATGGCCTGCGCGGCCCGAACACGAACCGCCGCGCCGGCCTTTGCGCCTGTTCGCGAAACCCGAGCCCATCGAAGCGATGGCCGAAGTGCCGGATGGTCCGCCTCTGCGCTTCCGCTGGCGCCGTGCGTTGCATTCCGTCGCGCGCGCGGAGGGCCCCGAACGCATCGCGATGGAGTGGTGGCGCATGCGCGAGCATACGCCGACGCGCGATTATTTCCGCGTCGAGGATCACGAAGGCCGCAGATTCTGGCTTTATCGCGACGGACTTTTCGACCGCGAAACCAAAGAGCCGCGTTGGTTCGTGCACGGGCTTTTCGCATGAGTTATGCCGAAATCGCGGTCACGACGAATTTCTCGTTCCTGCGCGGGGCTTCGCATCCGCAGGAACTCGTCGTCGCGGCCGCGCATTACGGCCATCACGCCATCGGCATCGCCGACCGCAACACGCTTGCGGGCGTCGTGCGCGCTTACGATGCGGTCGAGCATCCCGATCTGCCGATAAAACCGAAATTGCTTGTCGGCTGCCGTCTCGTTTTCGTGGACGGCACGCCGGACATTCTCGCCTACCCGCAAAACCTCAAGGCCTATAATCGCCTGTGCCGTTTGCTCACCACGGGCAAGATGCGCGCGCCGAAAGGCGAATGCATCTTATGTTTCGACGATCTGCTCGAATGGCAGGAAAGCTTGCTGCTCGTCGTCATGCCGCCCGCGCGCTTCTGCCGGGAGACGAAAGATACCCTCAAACGCCTCGCACACGCACGCGGACGCGTCTGGCTTGCTGCCGCCATGCTTTATCGCGGAGACGACAAACGCCGTCTGAAGAAATTGCAACGCCTCGCGAACGAAACGCGCACGCCGCTCATCGCGACCAATGACGTGCTTTATCACGATCCCGAACGGCGCGAATTGCAAGATGTCGTCACCTGCATCCGCGAACATGTGACACTCGACACGGCCGGGAGATTATTGCAAGCCAATGCCGAACGTCATCTGAAACCCGCGGAAGAAATGATGCGCCTATTCCGCGATGCGCCCGACACCATCGCCGAGACACAACGCTTCGCGGATCGCATCGAATTTTCGCTCGCGGAATTGAAATATTACTATCCCGATGAGCCTGTGCCGAAAGGTAAAACGGCGCAACAACATCTCGAAGATCTCACCTGGGAAGGCGCGGCGCGACGCTATCCGGACGGCATCCCCGATACTGTGCGCGCAACATTGCAAAAAGAACTCGCGCTCATCGAGAAGCTCGAATACGCGCCTTACTTCCTCACCGTGCGCGACATTGTCGGCTTTGCGAACAAACGCAAAATCCTATGCCAGGGGCGCGGCTCCGCCGCCAATTCCGCGGTGTGTTACGCGCTCGGCATCACGGCCGTCGATCCGAACCAGATCGATCTTCTGTTCGAGCGTTTCATCTCGCAGGAGCGCCGTGAACCGCCCGATATCGATGTCGATTTCGAGCACGAGCGGCGTGAAGAAGTCATTCAGGATGTTTACAATCGCTACGGTCATCATCGCGCCGCGCTGACGGCAACCGTCATCTGCTATCGACCGCGCAGCGCCATTCGCGAAGTGGGAAAAGTGTTCGGCCTCACCGAAGACATCACCGCTGCAATGGCGAGCGGTGTGTGGGGCAGTTACGGCAGCAGTCTGCGCGAGAAAGAAGTGCGCCAGGGCGCGCTCGATCCTTACAACACGCTCATCGAACGTGCGGTAGAACTCGCAAACGAACTCATCGGTTTTCCGCGCCATCTTTCGCAGCATGTCGGCGGCTTCGTGCTCGCACGCGACCGGCTCGACGAGATCGTGCCTATAGGTCCCGCCGCAATGGACGACCGCTATTTCATCGAATGGGACAAGGACGATATCGACCGCCTGCGCATGATGAAGGTCGATGTGCTCGCGCTCGGCATGCTCACCTGCATCCGCAAGGCGTTCGATCTTATTCATCTACACGGCGGCGAGCTTTACGATCTCGCAAGCGTCCCGCGCGAAGATCCTGCCGTGTACGAAATGCTTTCGCGCGCCGATGCCATCGGCGTATTTCAGGTGGAAAGCCGCGCACAAATGAACATGTTGCCGCGCCTTAAGCCCAGAAAATTCTACGATCTCGTTATCGAAGTCGCGATTGTACGGCCCGGTCCCATCCAGGGCGACATGGTGCATCCTTATCTGCGGCGGCGTGCAGGGATTGAGAAAGTCGAATATCCATCGCCCTCGCCCGAGCACGGTCCCGAAGACGAACTCGTTCAGGTACTCGGCAAAACAAACGGCGTGCCGCTGTTTCAGGAACAGGCGATGAAGCTTGCCATCGTAGCGGCGAAATTCACATCCGAGGAAGCAAACGGTTTGCGCCGCGCGATGGCGACGTTCCGCAATGTCGGCACGATCCACAAATTCCGCGAGAAGATGGTCGGCAATATGATCGCGCGCGGTTACAAGCCAGATTTTTCGGAGCGCTGCTTCAAACAGATCGAAGGTTTCGGTACTTACGGTTTCCCCGAAAGCCATGCCGCGAGTTTTGCGCAACTCGCTTATGTCTCTGCGTGGATCAAATACCATCGTCCCGCGGCGTTTGCCTGCGCATTGCTCAATTCGCAACCGATGGGTTTCTACGCGCCCGCAGAAATCGTGCGCGATGCGCGCGAACACGAAGTAGATGTACTCGAAGCGGATGTGAATTTCAGTTTCTGGGACAATACGCTGGAGCGGACTACGAACGGCGCGCTCGCGGTACGTCTGGGCTTCCGCCAGATCGAAGGTTTCAAGGAGGAGCCTGCGTGGCAAATCGTGAGAGCGCGCGGCTATGGCTTCACAAGTGTCGAAACACTTATCCAACGCACCGAATTGCCCAAGCGTGCGCTGATGGTTCTCGCTGAAGCCGATGCATTCCGTTCGTTTCAACTCGATCGCCGCGAAGCCTTATGGAAGATCAGGCGACTGAGCGATGCGGCACCTTTGCCGCTTTTCGAAGAACGCCGCGAAACACGGGAAGTCACGGCCCCCTTGCCGTTCATGCCGCTCAGCGAGCACGTGATCGCCGATTATCAGACGATGCGTCTTTCGCTGAAGGCTTATCCTACACAATTCCTGCGCCCGCTTTTCGAATCCGAAGCAATTGTAAGCTGCAAAGAAATTGCGGGCACGAAGGATGGTGCCTATGTGCGTTGCGCGGGCATTGTTCTTGTGCGGCAGATGCCCGGTGCGAAAGGCGTTGTCTTCGTCACGCTCAGCGATGAAACGGGCATCGCCAATGTCGTCGTCTGGCCCTCGGTGTTCGAAGAGCATCGCAAAGAGGTGATGGGCTCGCGGCTGTTGCTCGTCGAAGGCCGCATCCAGCGCAGCCCCGAGGATGTGATCCATCTCGTCGCCGAGCGCATGACCGACCGTACGCATGATCTCGCGCGATTGTCCGAAGGGATATCCATGCCGTCTGAAGTCGGCCATTCGCTGCATCGTCATCCGCGCAATGTGCGCGTGCTGCCGAAATCGCGCGATTTTCATTGAGCGCCGCCATGCAGCTTCCTCTCGATCTCGGTCAAACGCGCACGATGGAATCGGTCCGCAACCGCTTGCGCCGCCATTTCGGAACGCTGCATTACACGCGGCGCGATCCGATTGGACAACTCGTCAAATCCATCATCAGCGGACGCACGAAAGATGCGGTTTCAGGAAATGCGCATACGCAACTTGCGCAACGCTATCGAGATTGGAACCTGCTCGCCGATGCCGAGCCGAAAGACATCCAACGCATCATCACGCGCGTGACATTCTCCGATGCGAAAGCTGAATGGCTTAGTGCGGCGCTGCGCATCATCCGCGCGCGCACGGGCGCGCTCGATCTCGAATTCCTGCGTGATTGGCCCGTCGAATTGGCGCTGACATGGCTCGAGAACCTGCCGGGCGTGGGACGAAAGGTTTCCGCTGCCACACTCAACTTCAGCACACTGCACAAGCCCGCGCTTGTCATCGATACACATGTGCTGCGCGTTTTGCAGCAACTGCAATTCGTGCCGCCGAGTGCCGATGCGAAAATCGCCTTCGACATCATGATGCCTACGCTCGCCGATTGGAGCGCGGACGACCTCTCAGAGCTTCATTGCCTGATCAAAGCGCTGGGACAAACGCTATGTCAGTATTCCATTACCGATTGCGCGGCTCGTCCCCTCAACACATTGTGTCCGCATGCGTGATCTAAGCCGCAAGATCCTCCCGCGAACAACCTTCGAACCCGAGGATAAAATCGGGGCCGAACACGCGCGATGGCGTCTGGAATCCGGGCTTGGCCTCGCCCGCAAGCACGCGCGTCGCAATTTCGACCGAGGTCAGCGCCGTCAGCGTATAGCCTTCGAGCGTACGCATGCGCGACACGACTTTCTCGCCCGCCGCATTCACCGCCTCACCGATGAGAATGCCTTTGCCCGCCGCGCGTTCGGAATCGCTCGGCCCCTCAGGCAGGAAATTGATCGACTGCTTCAGTATGAATTGCATCGGCCCCGTGCTCATAAGCCAACGCCCGAAATTGCCGAGATTGGCCATTTGCTGAATCTGCGGAATGGCTTCGAAATAAACTTCGATCTTCGGAATGCC
>Ga0210396_10007741_pt1 | contig 10209 bp, 6 predicted proteins | sample IncBWH17OmetaG_FD_155466 | JGI IMG/M metagenome (GOLD analysis project Ga0210396, IMG submission 155466) | Forest soil microbial communities from Barre Woods Harvard Forest LTER site, Petersham, Massachusetts, United States - Inc-BW-H-17-O ... | reverse complement strand
GGCGTTCCGTCGTCGTGTTGTATTGCGTCAGAACGCATCGATCCTTGAACAAGGATGCGCCGGTTTATCGCCCGATTCAGCGAACCGGTGTGATCAGTTCACGCGCCATCCTGGGCGGACTTCATCATCGCTACGCCCGCGTTTAAGTTGTCGGTACACACACCTGATCGGCGTCGGCGGTAAGGTGGGTGCACGCTTCGCGTGGTAACTCAACTCTGTTGATGATGCTGTTTGGATGGTCCTGCTTGCCGCGACGATCGTGATTTCGGGCCTACTTTTCTAGGCATTTTCCCGGTTCGAGGCTCGCGTGGCATTCTGCGCTCGGCACCATCTCTCGCCTCCATCGTTCGTTGAAGGTATCAAGGCTGCCGGGAAGCGATTCCGACGTTACGCCTGTACTTGCGCCGTAGCCAAATCGTCGCGTTTGACCTGCATTTCAGCGGCCCGAGTGGCGAGTTCATAGATCGCCGGAATGTTCTCGGGCGCATCGATGCGCTGGTAGCGCGCGATGGTGGATTCATCCAGGTTCGTTCCCAACTCGCGGGCGAGCCATTGCTGCTCCAGACGGATATCGTAGCGCAGGAACCGAAACAGCGGTCGATTGAACGGAGGCGCGGTCTTGGTGACATCGCCGAGTTCGCTGTTGATCGGCCATGCAGTCGGACTTTCTCCGAACCAGGACATTAACGTCATCGTAAGTTGCTGGGCCTCACTGATCTGTGCCTGGAGGGCATTGACGGCCATGCGAACCGGCCGAATCCAGTTCAATTGATCGAGCCCCACCCGAGGACGAGAGAATCCCGTTCCGACCGATACCAACGTCATGTTCTCGGCGCCCAGTGGCCATGAGAGGCCATATTGAGGAAGGGCGGCATAGAGAAACAGCTGAAGCGCGGGATTGTTATGAGGCGTAAGGGCACCGTCAATGAACATGCCGGGCGGTTCGTTTGTAGCGATATCGATGAATTCCGGATCGAAAAAAAAAGGCGCTGCGGCGCTGGCGCGAATGAGACTGCTCAACGCATAATGCCGATTGCCGAGGAACGAGGCGTCGGCAGGCGTATCCCAAAACTGGGATCTTGGATTATTTGCGATCACCCAGCAACTGCCCGTGTCGAGCCTTTTGGCGACCACGCATAATCCTGTCGTCAGGGCATCCGAGTCGAGAGTCCGAGGTCCGATGATTGCATTTAGTTCTGCAATCAGACTTTGCCTGTCGAACTTCGAGTTGAATCCCGGAATTCGCCAGAACGAACGCCGGAAGACGCGGGGGCCCAGTAATTGATAGAATTTGTGCACCTCGGCCGCCCGATATCCGAGCGCAAGGGCACCGGCAATGATCGCGCCGGTCGAAGTGCCTCCGATCAGGTCGAACCAATCGCCCAGCAGCGTGGGCTTGCCTTCGATTTCCTCGACGACCTTTTCAAGCTTTTCCAAAAAGCCGATTGAAATCGCGCCGCGAACACCGCCGCCATCAAGTGACAGAATCCGCTTTGGGCCCGCCGCAAAAAGATGTCGGTCGCGGGCTGACGGCAAAATCTCTGCGGGCATGGCAGGCGATCTGAATATATGCGGTGATGGCATTCGTGCCCTATCTGCCTCGGGGACGCTCGGCGCAACACGCCCACGAAATCTGCGCTTTGACAATCATTTCGATCGGCCGAACGTCGCGGACGTTTCCAATCTAGAAACCTAAGTGGTAATATATGCCGCCCACAAGCCGGAATGTACGTCTGGCGCGGCCTCGACCCTTTTGGACGGAGTTGAACGGGGACAGAAATGCTTAAATCCAAATCGCGCTACTCTCCATATTAGACGGCCACCCGTTCAAGATCATAGACAAATTTGCAGACATAGGCATGGATATGCAGAAGACAGGTCCGTCTTCGGGCAAGCGAGCGATGGTCGGTCCACTTACGAAAGGAGAGGTCAGGGTATGGTGGATGGAGCTCGGTGTTCCAAAGGATACCTTGATAGCACAATGGCGCGATTGCCTTGCGGCAGCAGAGCAGGCTCAGGCCGATCGATTCCATTTCCTCGCCGATCAACACACCTATATCGCTGCACATTGGCTCATTCGCCAAGCCCTTGCATCCGTCGATGGATTGCCGCCCGCAGATTGGCGGTTTGTTGTTGAAAAGCAGGGCAAGCCTGTCATAGATTCGGCCCTCAATCGGCCCCACCTTGGCTTCAACCTCTCGCACACCCGGGGCTTCGTGGCATGTGCCGTCAGCTTCGGCATCACAGTCGGAATCGACGTGGAGGCGTTAACCCATGCGACGATCGAATCCGATATTGCCGAGCGCTTTTTCAGCCCCTCCGAACGATCGATCTTCCGCGGCATGAGTCCGGATCAGCAGCCCTACACATTTCTTCGCTTCTGGACGCTCAAGGAAGCGTTTATCAAGGCCACTGGCGAGGGGCTGAACCGGGCTCTCGAAAGTTTCTCATTCTCTCTTGACCCGGTTTCGATTTCCTTCGACTCCGAAGATGTCGAGGATGCAGCGAGCTGGAAGTTTTTCGAACTCCGGCCCACACCCCGGCATCTGTTGGCCCTCGCCATACGGCATTCGGAGCCTTGGCCGCTAAAGATATCGACCTGCCCCCAATAGCCAACAACATCGCGACGGGCGAAGTCCCATCTCATCAACCAGCTGTCGACGGTCGATCAATGAAGACGACGCGCCAGTCGGCCACCTCATCAACCATAACCTCGGCAATTTCGCCCGCCAAAGGAATGACCTGCGCCAACTTGAGAACACCCTGAGCGTCACTGGACCGCAGCACAGAGATTTGCCTTGTAAACCGTCCAAAATTCCCCTTGGTTGCTGATAGCAGCGAGCGCTGCGTCCAGGGCCGGCAGAAATGCCGAGGCCAAAACCAGCCAATGATCTATTTCCTTTTGCAAGTGATCAGGAATCTTGAATCCCAGGAGAGGAGCCGCGTCTGCCAATAGCTCGAGCGATAGATGAAGTCCGATGCCGCATAGGGTCGGTCCGAACAGCCACGTCGCTGTTTTATGCAGCCGATGAGCGATATGCTCGGAGCGCGCTTCGGTGTCCCTGTGGAACTTGAATTGCCCTCCGTCGGGCCCACCCACGATCCTGTCTATGTAGTTCAAGCAATTGAGAACGTCTTCATGTGTAACTCTTGCTTTCGGAATTCCGGTGGCTCGCGCGATCGCGCGCAGGTGCCAGTACATCCAGGTCTGGCCTAGATTTCCATAGACCCCAAGGTGGGTTGGAGTGCGGGGAAACGGCCGTCCGCCGCCCAGTGGGATGAGAATTCGGAGTTGCCTAATCAGCTCCGCGAGCAGGCGCTGTTCCATCCAACGCTCGTGCCAACGTCGTGTTCGTCCAATCACGAAAAGCAGAAGGATGCCGAGAAGCATCCCAAACTCGATCAAGACGCAAATGGTCTGCGCCTCCCCTTCCAGCCCAGCCGCCATCGGCAGGAGCGCGACGAGCACGGCCATGGCGGAGAGCAGTTATGTCAGTACATAGCCGCTACGGTACGCATCAGCAAAGAGGTCGCCGCGCCGGTCCGGCCAGGCGTAATGGCCTCTCAGGCGGCTGTTGACCCAATCGTCCAAATCAGGCGGCGAAGTTTGGCCAGTGCCGGCTGTATGATTGGCAGTTGACGAAAGTGACGACCCTTGAAATCGTTGCGAACAGGCCATGCTTCGCGAATGTGGAGCTCGAAGTCCGAAACCAAAATTCTGGGCAGGTGAAAGCTTGCCGAGCCGACCGCGTCACGAAAAATCTTCCAGGCGAATGCAAAATTGAATTGCGGCTTACGTTCCCGGAAATACTCCGCCGCCTGCGATCCGGATGTCGGGACCTTGATTCGGACCCAAAGCTTCCGGAGGAGCGATTTCCTCACGAACGATACGGCTGACGGCCTCAGTCAGGAGTTTTCGTGCCTGCGCCGGATCGCCGGGGCGGTCATTGCGCGGCACACGGCGGTCGTCTCCTACAAGACTTCGCATATCCTCCGGATCGCGCAACAGCTGCCAATTACGTGGCGCCAGCGCGTCAATCCAGAGCACGGGTACGCGGAAACGGATTGCCTCCAGGGCAGTGTCGACTGTGCTGCCGTCACCGGCACGTTTATGTCCGTCCCAGACGACGATGAGTAGATCCGACTGGTTCAACACGACCCGGCCATCAAGGGCATAGGCATTGGGAGCTTCAGAGCGATCTCCATCAAGCTCGAAACGTCGTGACGCCGGCCCCCCCGCGCCCGCTTCAGCAGGCCGCGGAACCGCTTGAGCGAATCCGGCTCAAGTGCCTCCGGCGGAAGGAAGTCCTTTTCGAACTCCTCCTGACGGAAGGGCATGGGACAGAGAAGCTCGTAGCCGAGATCGATGGCTTGTTCCGCAAATATTCGGTCAGTTCCCTCGGCCAGCGGCGAGACGGCACGAAGAATGTAAGGTGCCTCCGAATACAGCGCTTTGCTCGTGGGAGAAGCTGCATAATTCGATATCTCGGCCTTAACGTCTTCGAGGATGTCGCGAAGCATTTGCCGGAGCGTGTCGAGGGTCTCTTTGTCCTTCGGCAAGCGGTTCGGCCGGTGGCCGACGACTCCCACTCGAAACGCAATGACCGCGCGAGGTGGCGAGGTTAGCGTAGCTGCGCGCACAGACATGGGTAAGTTCCATAAGAGGATGGGAGCACGGCAAGGTTATGCCGGCAGCCAGCAAAAAATCCAAATTTCCAGGGCAAGCCGATAATTCGATGCGAATTGATACCGCCCGTTGAAAGCTTACGGCAGTGTTTTCGACAAATAAAATGCGGCTGCGGCAGGTTGCTTGTCAACGCACCAAACATTGGTCCACCATGCCGCGAACTCCACGATCGAGGAACGCCCGCTGACAGCAGATTGTGCAAGCTTAGGCGTCGCTGACAATTAGGCGTCGCTGACAATCGCGCCATTGCTATGCGAGGGTTTCCGCAATATGCTCCCAAAGGTTGTTATGTTGGATTATCCAGTACGCTAAAGTAAGACGACGAAAAATGATGCAGGATGACGATGACCGCACAATCTATAACGTTGTTGTGAACCATGAAGAATTTTATTCCATTTGGCCTGCCTACAAGCCACTGCCCGAGGGTTGGAAGGACGTCAACAAGGCTGGCCTGAAATCGGAGTGCCTGAAATATATCGACGAGGTATGGACCGATATGCGCCCCCTTAGCGTGCGCACGAAGTTCTAGATGAACATGAAGAGTTCTGGGGTCGTGCTTTCGACCGGCTACAAGCCTTGGTCGCGTTCCTGTCGAACTCCAATTTCAGAGCCGTTGGGCGACTGGTCGAGCTTCTTTATGGTGTTGCCGTGAGGGAGTTTCCGCAGTCGCTGACGAGTTTGGCTGAAATCACCCGCTGGCGCGCCGAAGAGCATCCGACCCGCGAAGCTTTTACGTTTCTTGCCGACGGTGAGAAGGTAACGACCGTCGTCACATTTGCCGAATTGGATCAACGCGCGCGCGCCATCGCGGGCGTGCTGCAAGACCGGACGCTGAATGCGCCGGTCCTCCTATGCTTCCCGTCAGGACCGGATTACGTCGCCGCGTTCCTAGGCTGCCTCTACGCAGGCGCGATCGCGATTCCCGCCTATCCACCCCGCAACCGACGCCATGTTTCGCGAATCCAGGCAATCGCGGCGGACAGCCGGGCATCGCTGGCCTTGTCGGCGGGTTCGTCCGTGGACGAAATGCGTGCTTGGCTGCCGAAGGCAGGGGAGACAGGGCACATCGAGGTAATCGACGCGCAGCAGGTCGCGGCGGATGCGGCTTCGTTCTGGAAGCCCATAACGGTGCGGTCCGATGATCTCGCCTATCTGCAGTATACATCGGGTTCGACCTCGACGCCCAAGGGCGTGATGGTCGGTCACGAGAATCTGCTGCGGAATGCCGACGGGATCCGCGACCGCATCGCGCTGGACCCCGGCAGCGTAACCGTCTCCTGGCTCCCGTTGTTTCACGATATGGGTCTGGTGCTGACCCTGGTGGCGCCGGTGATCACCGGCACCCCGGTGGTCATGATGCCCCCGGCGGCATTCGTACAGCGTCCCCTGCGCTGGCTGGATGCCGTATCGCGATTCCGCGCCACGCATTCGGGCGGACCCAATTTTTCGTTCGAACTTCTTGTCGACCGCACGACGCCGGCACAGCGCGAGCAACTGGACCTGTCCCTATGGACGACGTCCTACACTGGCTCGGAGCCGGTGCGTAAATCCACGCTTGAGCGTTTCAGCTCTGCTTTCGCGGTCAGCGGCTTCTCGCCCCGTGCGCATGTGCCCGTCTACGGCCTCGCGGAAGCCACTCTGCTCGTCACGACCAAACGTCCCGGAGAAGAGGTTCAGACCCGTTCCTTGCGGAACGACGGTCTTCAGAATCACCGTGTTAACATCGCGGCGCCCGGAGAGGGTGGGGCGATCGACATCGTCAGTTGCGGAAACGTGTTGCTCGACACCACCGTGGCCTTGGTGGATCCGCAGACGCGGCTGCGCGTGCCGCCGGGCAGCGTGGGCGAGGTATGGGTGCAGGCTCCCGGCGTGGCGCTCGGCTACTGGAAGAATCAGCAGGCGACCGACGAGGTCTTCGGCGCCCGCCTCGCGGAGAATGACGAGGGGCCTTTCCTGCGGACCGGCGATCTCGGATTTTTCGACGGCGGGCAACTCTATATTACGGGACGCATCAAAGACGTCGTCATCCTGCGTGGACGGAATCACTACCCCCACGACATCGAGCTGACTGTGCAGGAATCGCATGCATCCCTGGAGCGCGATAAGGGCGCCGTATTCGGCGTGCCGGTGGATGGCCAAGAGCGGCTTGTGGTCGTCCAGGAGGTGAGCCGCACGGCGATCCGCGGCCTTGACGCGCAGGCGACGCTCGAAGCAATCCGCCAAGCGGTGGCGGCGGAGCACGAAATCGAGATTTACGACCTGCTTCTTGTCGCCCCCCTGGAGGTGCCGAGGACGTCAAGCGGTAAAATCCAGCGGTCCGTAGCCCGCCGGAGCTATCTGGCGGAAATATTCAAGGTTGTGGCGCGGTGGTGTGCCCCGACACTCAGCGCGGCGCCGGCAGGTCCCGAGGCCTCTCGCGCCTTCGACGGCGGACAGCAGCGGGCGATCGAGCACTGGCTGATCGCGCGGCTCGCCGCGCTGCGCAACGTCGCGCCCGCGGAGATTGACGTCGCGCGGCCCTTCGTGTTTTTCGGCATCGATTCGATCACCGCGGTCAGGCTATCGGGGGAACTTGAGGAGTGGTTGAACAAACCGCTTCCGCCCACGCTGCTCTACGACTATCCCGACATCAGGAGCTTGTCGCGGCAACTCGCCGGTCCGGATCCCGCGCTGGTGACGGCCACGCCGGGCGAGCTCCAGGAGCCGATCGCGATCGTGGGTGTCGGATGCCGCATCCCTGGCGCCGCAACTCCGGACGAATTCTGGGAAATGTTGCGGCGAGGCGCCGACCTCGTCAGCGAGGTGCCTGTCGGGCGCTGGGGGCCGGGATCGGTTTCGGTCGGTGCCCCCGGGACACCCGGGCACGTCAGCAGCCTTCGCGGCGGCTTTGTCGGCGACGTCGCACTTTTCGACGCCGAGTTCTTCGGCATCTCGCCACGCGAGGCGGTGGAGATCGATCCGCAGCAACGCATGCTGCTGGAAGTCGCATGGTCAGCGCTTGAGGATGCGGGCATTGCGCCCTCCAAGCTCGCCGGCACCGATACCGGCGTGTTCGTCGGGGTCAGTACACGCGACTACGCGGATCTCCTTTCGAACGGGGGCGCGTCCGGGATGGGTCCGTATTTCGGCACGGGCACCGCCGCGAGCGGAGCCGCCGGGCGCCTGTCCTATGTGCTCGGTCTCGAAGGCCCGAGCCTTGCGGTCGACACGGCGTGCTCGTCGTCCCTGGTCGCGATTCATCTTGCGTCCCAAAGCCTGCGAAGCGGCGAGTGTCGGACGGCGCTGGTTGGCGGGGTGAACCTGGTCCTGTCGTCGAATTTCAGCGTGGCGCTGTCGCAGGCCCGTATGCTTTCCCCGACCGGACGCTGCCGCACATTCGACGCAGCCGCAGACGGCTACGTGCGCGGCGAAGGATGTGGCGTCGTGGTGCTCAAGCGCTTGCGCGATGCGCTTGCCGACGGCAACCGCATTCACGCGGTCGTGCGCGGCACAGCGGTCAACAATGACGGCCGCACGAACGGACTGACCGCGCCCAGCGCCCGGGCGCAGGAGCGTGTCATTCGCGCCGCGCTGCGCGCTGCCGGCGTCAAGTCCGAAGAAGTCGGGTATATCGAAGCCCATGGCACTGGCACTCCGCTCGGTGATCCTATCGAGGTCCAGGCGCTCGCCCGCGTCTTCGGCGAGCGGCACGCCAGTCGCGAGCCCGCTTATCTCGGATCGGTCAAAACGAATATCGGGCACCTGGAGGCCGCAGCGGGCATCGCCGGTCTGATCAAGGTGGTGTTGTCGCTGCGACACGGCGAGATTCCACCGCACCTCCATCTGGATCATCCGAATCCGATCATCGCATGGGATAGATTGCCGTTTCAGGTGCCGCGCGATGCCGCCGGCTGGCCGGCCGATCGTAGCCGGCGTATCGCCGGGATCAGTTCATTCGGCTTTGTGGGAACGAATGCCCATGTGGTGCTTGAGGCAGCGCCGGCGCGGGCAGATCGCGAATCGCCCGGGGCGGTCCCGCACGTTCTGTGCCTCTCGGCGCGTACCCCAACGGCGCTGGACGAATTGGCCGGGCGTTATGTCAAATTGCTCGGCGGTATATCGGAGCAAGCCGTCCGCGATGTATGCGCGAGCACCGCGACCGGCCGAAATCACATGCGTCATCGTCTCGCGCTGCTCGCAGATTCGAAAGCCGAGTTGCAAGGAGCCCTTGATTCCGCGCGACGTCGCGAGCCGAAACGCTCGGGCCGGGTCGCGCGTGAGTATCGCAACCTGCCGGCGTCGCCGGGCGGCGCGCCGGGCATCGTCTTTCTCTGCACCGGCCAGGGCTCGCAATACGCCGACGTGGCAAAGCGGCTCTATCTCAGCGAGCCGGGCTTTCGGCGCGCACTGGATCGTTGCGCCGAGGTGCTGCAGCCGCATATGTCCGTTCCGCTGCTGTCGATCCTGCACCCCGGCAACGCGGCCGACAGGCGGATCGACCAAACGGAATTCAGCCAGCCCGCGCTGTTCGCCATCGAGTGGTCGCTTGCCGAGATGTGGAGTGCGTGGGGGGTGACCCCATCGGCGCTGATCGGCCACAGCATCGGCGAATATGCTGCGGCCTGTATTGCTGGCGTCTTCGGACTAGAAGACGCGGCTGCGCTCGTGGCCGCTCGAGGCCGCGCCATGCAGAAGCTGCCGGCTGGGGGAGCCATGGTCGCGGTGGCCGCTGACGAACGCACCGTGGTGCAAGCGATCGGCAGCGATGGCGGTGCGGTCTGCCTCGCGGCGGTGAATGCGCCGTCACAATGCGTCATTTCCGGCGCTGCCGCTGCCGTTGCGCGGGTCGTGGCGCAGCTGGAGACTCAGGGGGTCGGATGCGAACCCCTCAACGTGTCGCATGCGTTTCACTCGACTCTGATGCGGCCCGCACTCGAAGAGATCGACCACGCGCTCGTCGGCGTCCACTTTCAGCCGCCGCGCATTCCGATATTCGCCAACCTTTATGGGCGCGAGGCGGCGCCGGGGGAAATCGAGTCGCCGGACTACTGGCGCCGACAGGTAACCGACACCGTTCGGTTCGGGGATTGCGTGACGGGCGCGCTTGAGCGCGGCTTTTTGACATTTCTCGAAATCGGCCCGCAGCCGACGCTTACCGCTCTGGCGCAGCTGGTGTCCGGCGCGGGCGACAGAACCTGGGCCGCCTCATTGCGCCGGCACGCGGACGATCGACGCCAGATCACTGAAGCCCAGGCGGCACTGTACGTAGCCGGCGTGGACATCGATTGGGACGCCGTTTACGGCGAGACGGTCCCCACCACGGTGTCGCTGCCTGGCTATCCGTTTCAGCGTCAGCGCTACTGGGCCGATGTAGCGGGTACGTCCGGGCAGCAGTCGTTGTCCATGGCCGCCAACGGGCGGCATACCTTGCTGGGCGAACGACTTCCGCTCGGCTCTCCTGACGAGCGAGCCTGGTTGCGGCGCGTCGATCGCGCCTCCGTGCCGTGGCTGTCCGATCACCAGGTGGACGGGGCGCTGGTCTA
>Ga0210396_10007739_pt1 | contig 10213 bp, 8 predicted proteins | sample IncBWH17OmetaG_FD_155466 | JGI IMG/M metagenome (GOLD analysis project Ga0210396, IMG submission 155466) | Forest soil microbial communities from Barre Woods Harvard Forest LTER site, Petersham, Massachusetts, United States - Inc-BW-H-17-O ... | reverse complement strand
CACGAGACCGTAATAGTTGGTGTGGCCGCTCGGCTTCATCAGAGTAAAAGTGCCCTTGAGTGTATAAGTGCCCGCCGCCGTGCTCGCCGGATTCCAGTACACCGCCGCTCTGGGATTCGTCGCATGGAAGCCCGAGCCCATGGTTACAAACTTGATATCGCCGGCGGCGTCAGGGTCCGTAGCTTCCGTGCTACGATCGACGCGCATCTTCCAGCCCTGCGGTGTTTGGGCGACAAGTGGCGCAAAAGCGACTAGCGTGAGTACTCCAACTTGAATAAGGCTCCTCATCTTTTCTTGGTCTCCTTAAATGGCTATTGTCGAGGCGGCCGAGCGACATAATTACGCCGTTCGGCATGACTCGCTGCAGGTCGCTACGAAAGCTGACACGTAGCCAGAACTCTTTTCTGGCTCCCTTATTGCAACTATCACACATCGGGACGCTTTGCTTCAACGTCGCGAGAATAGTCTACGACGTCTGCGTGCGATGCACTGGATGCAACTCCTCTATTCGACGCGACGGTGGCTCGCGCCAAAGCCTGTTAATACCTCAGGCTTGATCGGGAGTGCTCCGGCGCGGAAGTATGCGGGAGCAGTGAAAGGCTGATCGCCGGAGCATTCCCGATAAGACGAAATGAACGAAGCCGCAGACCTATTTAATAGGGGATTGAACCTCGCTAGCAGCGAGAAAGTGTGGGAAGGAAGGTTGGAGATGATCGAAGAGGACGCGCCAGAAGAGGCTGGTAATTAGCGGATTTTTGAAGCCAGAGCGTCTGCAAGCAACAACATTTATGGTTTGGTTGCGCACGTAGGCACACGTTTGGCATTGGCGTGACGCATAAACGAATCCGGATGAGGGTTGTGATCGATCTGTTCTCATGAGGTGTTGAAGTTGGCAAGTGCCAGCGGTCGGTGAGTGGAAGCGGCAGCCGGAATACTCTCGATTACACGCACGATCCCGATTTTGCATGCCGGGCACTTTCGTTCCGGAGCTGATAGTTGCAGGTCTGCGGCTGCGTGCTGCTGACCGCACGCTGGGAGAAGTGTACAGCACAGGGCGAGCGCTTCGCGGCGGTTGCGGTTCGCTAAAAAACCGAAGTGCCGGATCTTAACGAATCCACAAGGCAAGACGTGCAGCAGGAATCGACGAATGAACTCCACCGCATCGATGGTCATCAGCTTTTGCCGATTCCCGTCGGCAGAATCCCTCCACTGGAAAGTCACCTGACCATTTTGTAGGCTGATGAGGCGGCCATTGGAGATGGCCACTCTATGCGTGTAGCGGGCTAGGTATTGGATGACGTGTTCCGGGCCATGGAAGGGGCGCCGGACATGCACGACCCAGTTCCGACGGCGCAGTTGACGAACAAGCCGGTCGAACTCGGCGGGGTTGCGGAGCTGTTTGATGGTGCCCCAAAAGCGTAGCTTGCGCTTGCGGAATGCGGCAGTCAGGAAGGCCAGGAATTTACCACGGAACATGCGGCGCAGCACCTTCAGGGGTAGGAAGAACCGTTTCCGGCAGGGAATCCAACGGGACTTATTGGGGCCGATTCCGCCGGCAGGAATCACGCAATGCGCGTGAGGGTGTGCCAGGAGCTGTTGATTCCATGTGTGTAGGACCGCGAGCACCCCAATCTGGGCGCCCAGATGGCGTGGGTCTGCGGCAATGGTGAGCAAGGTCTCTGAGACCGCGCGAAACAGGACGCCGTAGATAGTCTGTGGATTCTGGAGAGCCAGCACCGCCAGGTCGTGGGGCAAGGTGAACACGACGTGGCAGTAGGGGACCGGCAATAGATCACGGCTCTGGGAGGCGAGCCATTTCTCACGAGCTGCGGACTGGCACTTCGGACAGTGTCGATTGCGACAGGAGTTGAACACCTCGGTCTCCTGCGAGCAGTTGTCGCAGCGTTCGATGCGTGTGCCCAGCGCTGCGGTTTGGCATGCGCAGATGTCTCGGAATACTCTCAGCTGCTGGGGTGAAAGTACCGGCCCCCAACGCTGAAGAAATTCCTGTTCGTGCTGGCGAAAGACATCGGCGACTTCGAGCCGATGTGGGTTCACCTTTGCCGGCGCTCCTCCGACGCAGAGATAGCTTTCAGCGGCAGCGTATCGAGAGGGCTGGTGATCCCGCGCAGGTGCGCAGTCGACACACGCAGATACCGGGCAGTGGTCTGAATGTCCGCATGTCCGAGCAGGACCTGAATGCTGCGCAAATCCGTACCCGCTTCCAGCAGGTGCGTGGCGCAGCTATGTCGAAACACATGGGGACTGACCCGCCTGCCAATGCCGGCTCGCTGGGCGGCCTCATTACAGGCCACGCGAATGGTTTTGTCGTGCAGGGGACGATCGGGATAATGTTTGGAAGGGAACAGCCAATCCTTGGGCTTCAGCCGGCGCCAGTAGACGCGCAGCCGCTCTAGCAAAACCGGCGATAAGTTGATATCCCGAGGAACACGGCCTTTGCCATGGCGGACATGAATGAGCATCCGCTGGCTATCAATATCGGTGACTTTCAGGTGCCGAAGCTCGTTACAGCGCAAGCCCGTTGCATACCACGTGGCAAAAATGGTCCAGTGCTTCAGATTGGTGGTTCGGTCCAGGATGCGCGTCACCTCGTCGGCGCTCAGCACAGTTGGCAACTTCGGCCGATGTTTGATGTGAGCGACGTCCTCCTCGAACCACGATCGCTTTAGCATTGTCACGTAGAGGAAACGGAGTGCCGAGCGGTAGAGCTGGATGGTACTCGGAGTGGCTTTCCGATCGTAGATCAGATGCAGCAGAAACTCGCGAATCTGTTCCGGTCCCAGCTGCTCGGGCGACTTGCCGAAGTACCGTGAAAACCGCTCCACGCTGCCGATGTACAAGCGCACCGTGACCTCGGACAAGTTGCGCAGCCGCAACTCGTCCAGCATTCTTTTTCGTAGAGATGTCAAACCAACGACCTCCTTTCGATCGTTGGTTTACTCCTATACAACGAAAATGCTACGGGCCTTGGCCCTGCCGCGCAGCGGCTTCGTTGTGTGCTAGGCATGTTCAGCAGCTTGGAGGTGAAAGTCCTCTGGCCGACCTGATGGAGGTAAGGCCTAGTGATGATGCAAGGGCTACCGCCGCGAGGCGGTTTGAAAGAAGCATGGAACAAACGTGCGAGTCGATGAACAAAAACCGGATACAAGGCGCCAGCGCCGGACGAGCGGGCAACTTATCGCGAAGTCTATATCCATCAAGGGTGCGAAGCGTAGATTCGGCGACTGTGCACGGAAGGCAACTGAGCTTACCCTAGGAGATCTGCTCTGTGTCGCTGCGGCGACTGAGGTGGCCGAAAGGCCACTTGACCGCAGGGCAGAAGTCAGCAGAGGGCATAGTAGGTCGCGTCGTCGGTAAGGCTAGTGAGGCACTCCGAAACCGAAAGGTGGAGTCAACGGATAGGCCAAACCGGGAACGGTGATTGAAGGCCTGAACGAGAGGAGAGGCAAGTAGGACATGGATCTCGAGAACGACAAGCGGCAGAACATCCAGACGGAACTGGACTTTTCTTCCGAGCTAGCGGGTGAAGCCCGCAAAGCGGGAAGGGAAGAGACCGAATCGTTCCCGGTGGTGCATGGACCCGAAAGCCCAGCCAGCACGAATCGACTGATGGAGGAAGTATGTGAGCGGGAAAACCTGAAGGAAGCATTACGGCAGGTGAAGGCTAATAAAGGTAGCGCGGGAGTCGACGGGATGACTGTCGGCGGAATCACTGACTACCTGAAACAGCATTGGCCAGCCATCCGGGAACAACTGCTGAATGGGACCTATGAACCGAAGCCGGTGAGGCGGGTGGAAATCCCCAAGCCGGACGGAGGGGTGCGAAAGCTTGGCATCCCTACTGTGCTGGATCGCTTCATCCAGCAGGCGGTGATGCAGGTTCTGCAAAGGCGGTGGGACCGGACGTTTTCCGATCACAGCTACGGGTTCCGGCCAGGGCGGTCGGCCCATCAGGGTGTGGCAAAGGCGCAGCAATATATTGCCGAAGGTCACAGCTGGTGCGTTGATCTCGATCTGGAGAAATTTTTCGATCGGGTCAATCACGACAAACTGATGGCGCAGATCGCGAAACGGGTCGAAGACAAGCGGCTGCTGAAGCTCATCCGGGCATTCTTGAATGCCGGGGTGATGGAGAACGGGTTGGTCAGTCCCAGCGTGGAAGGGACTCCGCAAGGAGGACCGCTTTCGCCACTGCTCAGTAACCTCGTACTCGACGAACTCGACCGGGAGTTAGAGCGCCGGGGACATCGCTTCGTTCGCTATGCGGATGACAGTAACATCTACGTTCGCAGCGAGCGGGCAGGTCAACGGGTGATGGAGAGCGTTACGCGATTCATCACAAAAAAGCTCAAGCTCAAGGTGAATGAGGCGAAGAGTGCGGTGGCACGACCGCAGGAACGGAAGTTTCTCGGGTTCAGCTTCACAGTCGGCCCAGAGGTCAAGCGGGCGATTGCGCCGAAGGCATTGGATCGGTTTAAGCGACGAATCCGGGAGATCACGGGACGGGCAAAAGGCGTCAGCCTGGAGACGACGATGGAGGAACTGGCACCGTATATGCGGGGCTGGCGAAGCCATTTCGGATTCTGCGAAACGCCTGAGGTCCTGATTGGCTTAACCCGCTGGGTCCGATTGCGACTCAGGGCAGCCTTGTGGCGGCAGTGGAAAACACCGCGCCGTCGCCGGGCAGCTCTGTTAGAACTTGGGGTGCGTCCGCGGCTAGCAAGCAACACCGCTGGCAGTGGGCTTGGCCCTTGGTACCTCGCGAAGGCCAAGGCCCTATCTGTGGGGCTCTCTAATGCGTATTTCAAATCGCTCGGACTTCCGTCATTGTTCGAGGAAGTGTCGGCGTAACCATCTCGAACCGCCGTGTACGGACCCGTACGCACGGTGGTGTGGCAGGGGTCGGCGGGTGACCACCGCCCCTATGCCGATCATTACCCAATATCGGTAGCGATCTCCTTTTGGTGGGTGCAGATCCTGTGCTTGCCACAAAGCGACAGGTCACCGGGCTTGGAGCCGGGCTGATCTGAGGCGGGAGGCGGGGCATCGGTTCGGTAATCCACCCTAGTTGGAAACGCGCCATTGCGGCCCTGGCTACTTGCACCATCTCTAAAGTGGAACGGCTGAGGCACCGCGATCAGTTTCAGGGCGCTATGTATGAACTGTTCGTCGAGGCGACCTGCATGCGAGCTGGCTTCACTGTCATCCGGGAGAATGAGAGAGACCCCGACCGAAAGCACATCGAATTCATGGCAGTCCACAAGTCCACGGGCCAGCATGTCCTTGTTGAGGCGAAAAGCAGGCACAGGCGGGGAGTCATAGGACGACCCGGAGCAAAACAAACAACTCCGGATTTCAGGTTCCAGAAGCTGATCAACGCCGCCATCGAGAAGGATCCCAACAACCCACTGGCGCTATTTGTCGATACGAACCTGCCGGCAGACCGCGCGCACCAGTTTTACACGCCGCAATCAATTGACCCAATCATCCCTTCGAATGCGATTGCGGCATTGCTGGACAGGATTCGAAAAGACTATGGCGGGGTCGATCCTTACAATCTTCTTGTGCTGTCAAATCACCCGCAGCACTACTCAGAAGATGACGCGGTCGCACCCGGCAATCACTTTTCTGGGTACATTTCCCATAAGAGCCGCGTGCCTGTTTATCACGAAAACGCTCTGTTCGATCTAATTAATGCGGCCAATCTCTATGGGAACGTGCCGACGCACTTTCCGCCGCTCCGCGATTCGCAGGTGGCGTGACCACCGCTTAGAGAGGCTCATATCCCGAAATCGAGTCCGGAGCCCGCTCCTTGCACAGGCACGTCTTGGTCCATCCAGCCCAACGCACGGCCGCGTCCATGACTCCTCCCAAGCCGTACTTGCCTTGCAATCTGGTCCGCTCATGGTCCAACATGTGACGGATGCAAACTATTGGCTACGTTCGTGTTTCCACAGACAAGCAAGCAGACCGAGGCGTTTCACTCGTGGCCCAGGCGGAGAAGATTCTGGCCATGACCGTGGTCCACAACGCCGAGTTGGTGGACATCATCGTCGATGGCGGAGAGTCCGCCAAGAGCCTGAATCGCCCAGGCATGGCGCGACTGCTGGCGCTCGTTGACGCCGGCGAAGTGCAGGCGGTCATCATTGCGAAGCTCGACCGGCTCACGAGAAGCGTCAAGGATCTGTGCACGCTCCTGGAGCGCTTCGAGCGGCGCGGCGTCGCCCTGGTATCGGTAGCGGAGTCGCTCGATACCGGCTCGGCCGCCGGGCGGTTGGTGCTGAACATCATGACGGCGGTCAGCCAGTGGGAACGCGAGGCGATCGGCGAACGCACTCGCGACGCCATGAGCCACAAGCGCACCAACGGCGAGCGGGTTGGCAACATCCAGTTTGGCTATCGCCTACGCGCTGACGGGAAGCACCTCGAGCCAGATCCTGGCGAGCAGGCCGTGCTCGATGAGATTCGACAGCTACGCCAAGGCGGTGCTACTCTGCGCGGAATCGCCGCCACATTGAACCATCGAGGGCACCGCACCCGGCGCGGTTCTGACTGGCGCCTGGAACACGTGGCCAGGATCACGAAACAGGGCGTTGTCCCCCGTTGAATCGTTTAGGAACATCCTTGGTCGACAACCGGGCTAAGATGACGCTCAAGGCGTATACTAAGTTAACCAGGTTGCCGGGCATGGCATTTTCTTGCGTTCATGACCTCCTATTCAAGTTTTTGCTGTCAATGGATAAAGGCTGGAACGCCCGCGACCGCATTTATCCCTTGTCGAAGGCTGGAGTCCCGTTACGCGATCATCATCGGCGAACCTGGATCTGGTTTATCGGCATGGACGAACGATGGTCGGTGTTAACCGGTCTCCTACTATCGCTATGAGCGTGAGCGGAGAGGAAGCTGGCCTGGGCGAGGCCGTGCTGTGCGAAGGCGGCGAACTCTTTCGTGCCATCTTTCTACAAGCGGCTGTCGGCATTGCTCAGGCCAGCGTCGAGGGAGAGTGGCTTCTCCTTAACGACCGTTTTTGCGCGATCCTTGGCTACACGCGCGCCGAGATGCGCGGCATGACGTCCCTGGAGCTTACTCACCCAGACGATCGCGAAGCGAGTCTTGAAGCAAGACGTCGGCTCCTGGCGGGCGAGATCTCATCGCATTCGATAGAAAAACGCTATGTCAATAAAAATAGCTCCACGGTTTGGACGAAACGATTCTTGTCGCTGGTTAGGGATGGCTATGAGCAGCCGCAATACTTTATCACGGTAATCGAAGACATCACTGACAAGATATTGGCAGAGCGCGCTCTTCGAGAAAACGAGGACCGGCTTCGGCTCGCTCTCAGTGCAGGCCTGGGGATGTGGGATTGTGATTTGCGTGACAAGGCAGTTGCGCTTTCACCCCAATATCGACGTGTTTTTGGCCATTCTCCACTTACGAACAGTGAATGGCTTGGTCTGGTTCATCCCGACGACCGCGAACTTGTTCTGGCAGTAGCGCGTGAAAGTATCGAACGGGGAAGTGATTGGGAGACAGAGTTCCGCGTACTGTGGCCGGACGGGAGCATACGCTGGTTGCTCTCAAAAGCGACCCTGCTGGTGGACGACAACCGGAGGCCAACGCGCATTACCGGAGTTAGTTTTGATATCACTGAGCGCAAGCGTGCTGAAGCAGCCCTACGTGAGAGCGAGGAGCGGTTTCGCAATATGGCGGACACGGCACCGGTGCTGATCTGTGCCTCCGGCCCGGACAAACAGGCCACTTTCTTTAATAGACGGTGGCTGGAGTTTACGGGTCGTACCATGGAACAGGAGTTGGGCTACGGTTGGATCGAAGTCGTACACCCGGATGATCGAGAGCACTGTCTAGCGAGCTACTCCACCTCCTTTGAAAGCCACCGAAACTGCCACATCGAGTACCGATTGAGACGTGCTGATGGAGAATACCGCTCTGTTGTATGTAACGGAGTTCCCCGCTTCGCATCGGATGGTGTCTTTGCCGGTTACATCGCGTCTTGCGTCGATATCACAGATATAAAACTCGGGCAGCAAGAGGCGCTCGCCCGGCAAAAGCTGGAGAGCATGGGCGTGCTGGCCCGGGGTGTCGCGCACGATTTTAACAACTTGTTGGGCGGAATCCTGGCCTCAGCCGAGCTGGCATTGACACACACTGCACCCGTCGAGGATGAACTCCAAAGGATCGCGTCTGCCACTATTCAAGGAGGGGAAATCGTCCGTCAGTTGATGATCTATAGCGGTGGAGAGAGCTCAACGTTCGAGCCTGTCGATATTTCCCGGCTGATTGAAGAAATGTTTGAGCTGCTCGAAGTGTCGATTTCCAAACAAGCCATTTTACGGATTGACCTCGGCCGCGACCTCCCCGCGGTGCAAGCAAACACCGCACAGCTTCGACAAGTTGTGATGAATCTGGCTACCAACGCCTCGGATGCTATTGGAGTGCGGCAAGGGACGATTCAGATCAGCACTGCCGCTGTGAGGCTAAGCGGCGACTCGCGTGAATTTGAAGGGCTGAAACTGACGGATGGTGATTACGTCCGGCTTGAAGTTTCTGATAATGGGCGTGGCATGACAACCGACGTGCAAGCCAGGATCTTCGATCCGTTCTTCACGACGAAATTCGCTGGCAGGGGTCTTGGTCTTTCAGTCGTTCAAGGCATTATACGAGCGCACGGCGGGGTAATAACTCTTAACAGCGCTCCCGGCCAGGGCACAACGTTTCAGGTCTTATTGCCGTGTATCGCAGAGAAGTCTCCCAGCATTTCTAGGGAGCTCAAACTCGTGGTGACAGATCGGCATCCATCACGGACTGGAACAATCGTTCTGGTGGAGGATGAAGAGCTGCTACGACAAGGCGTCGCGAAGTTCCTACGAACTAGAGGTTATTCGGTTATAGAGGCAGCCGACGGATCGATCGCAATCGATCTAATTCGCGAACACAGGGATAAGCTTGATGCCGTCGTACTGGATGTTACGCTTCCAGGCCTGTCTAGCCGGGAGGTCTTCGAAGAAGCCCGGAGATTACGGCCCGATCTGAAAGTGATTGTCACCAGCGCCTACAGCAAAGAAACTGCCGATGCCTCGTTCTCAGGGTTGCAGGTTGACCACTTCATTCGGAAGCCTTTTCAACTTGCTGATATGGTGCGTTTGCTTCGCGATGTTTTGTCCGCTTGAGCGCGGCGTGATGCTACCGAGCAGCGAGTATCAATAACACTGATAGAATCGCCACGCCAATCACAAGCGGCAACAACCTGAGCTTCGGTGTGCTGTTCTGCACCGGGCTGTATTGTCGCACGCTTAAACCCGTGCCGGGCAGGCCCGCGCTCACGTAGCGCTGCCCGCGCGCGGTCACACCAGCATGGAACCCGCGGCCGCCAACCGAGACGCCGACGCCGGAAAGGCTCACGTTGAGATGCACGCCCGGCAGTACGCGGATGCGCCGCTGAAACCGTAAGCCGTGGAAACGTCCGCGTGTCATCGCAATCCTACAATCGACAGAAAGGGATGCAAACTTAGAGATCGAACGTCTTGGGCGAACGGGAGCACCTCCCGGGTAGGCGCTCGTCGGAATGTTCCACGGGTGTGCAAACAACTCTGAACCAGTGGCTTAGAACAGAAAAACGGGGCGGACAGATACGTTCCACGCCCAGCCGTTTTCGCCCTCTACCGCCGACGTTCACGCCACCGCCAGAACCGAATCAAGAGCCTGCCCATCGCGTTCGACATCCAGCGCGGCAGCGGTAGGAAAGCCCAGAAGAACGAAAAGACGACCGCGAGAATGGCGAGAACGATAATCACTGCCGGCGCATAAAAGGAAATCAGTGCCAGGGTTTGCATGTGAACTCTCCCGAGTCCACACGACCTTGCCATGCAGTTCCCGAGAATTGGAATGGCACTTTGGACATAGCAGCGAGTGGCTGGGAACGGAATGCGCCGCGCGTCCACGGCGCGCCGTTAGGCAACGGGTGGGGAAACACAGCCATCCGGTTGGCCACGACGCACTGAGCGCGTGCGCGGCCAAGAAGTGGCTGTCTGGCCGGGTGCCGCCGGAACGTTTCTGCCAGCGATGATCTGGCATTCGGGCGCTCGCCACGAGTGAGTTTTGCCGAAGCCTATTTGTTTTGGCGACGCCGAAACTGGCAAGGAATCGAAATCGCGGCCCGTTCCGCCTTGCGGGG